>Ga0070666_10002880_pt1 | contig 10388 bp, 8 predicted proteins | sample KBSS23metaG_FD_64677 | JGI IMG/M metagenome (GOLD analysis project Ga0070666, IMG submission 64677) | Switchgrass rhizosphere microbial communities from Kellogg Biological Station, Michigan, USA - KBS S2-3 metaG | ecosystem: Host-associated > Plants > Roots > Rhizosphere > Soil ... | reverse complement strand
CGTCCGCTCCGCGTCGCCGTCCTGTCGTCGCACCGCTGCCCGGGCGCGCCGGACCTGCTCGCCGACCCGGCCCTCGGGCGCCGCTGGGAGATCGCCTGTGCTTTCTCGAGCGAAGCCGACTTCGAAACCCGCCCCCTCTTCCTCGAGGCGGGAGTGCCGTACGTCTCCTATCCGATCCGGGACTTCTATCGGCGCCGCCGGGCTCCCCTGTCCGACATGGCCGTTCGGCGGGAGTACGACTCCGCCGTCGCCGATCTCCTTCGCCTCTGGGAGCCGGACCTCCTGCTCTTTTCCTCTTACCTCTACGTCGCGACGCCCGCTCTTCTCGACGCCGCCCCCGCGGGAGCCATCAACATCCACGGGGGCGACCTCGGCCTCACCCGCGACGACGGGCGCCCCCGATACCCGGGGCTCCGGGCCGTCGCCGATGCGATCCTCGCCGGCGAGCCGGAAACGCGCGCGACGGCCCACTGGGTAACGGAGGACGTCGACGCCGGACCGATCATCTTTCGTTCGGAGCCCTACCCCGTCGCGCCTTTCGTCGCGGACCTGCTCGCCGAGGGCAACCGCCGCGCGGTCAAGGCCTACGCGTGCGCCCACCAGGAGTGGATGCTCGCCGACGCGTGGGGACCGCTCGCCCGAAAGGCGATTCGCCTGGCGACGGCCGGGCGGCGGGCCCCGCATCTCGAGATCGTTCCGGCGGCCGAAGAGGTCTTCGCGCCGTGACTTCCATCCGCGTCGAGCGCGAGGGCGCCGTCGGCATCATCACGATCGCTCGGCGGGAGCGATTCAACTCGCTCGACGTCCAGACGGCCCGGGACCTTCGGAAGGCGGGGCTGCAGTGCGCTCGCGACAAGGACCTTCGCGCGGTGATCCTCCGCGGGGAAGGCGGCGTTTTCTGCAGCGGGGCCGACCTCAAGTACATCCGCGACGGCGGCGAGACGGCCGATCTGGCCTATCTCCAGGAGGGCCGGCCCGCGCGCGGCGGGTACGGCGCCAGCTTCCAGCAGATTCTCGAGTACATCCACAGCACGATCTCCGAGATCAAGCGCGCGCCGAAGCCGTTCATCGCGGCCGTCGACGGGATCGCGGCGGCGGGAGGCTTCGGCCTCGCGATGGCGTGCGACCTCGTTTTCGCTTCCGAACGGGCGAGCTTCGAATGGGCCTACGGAAAGACGGGACTGACGGGAGCGGAAAGCTCGACCTTCTTCCTGCCGCGCCTGCTCGGCCTCCGCCGGGCGATGGAGCTGGTGTTCCTGAACCCGCGGCTCGACGCGAAGACCGCGCTCGCATGGACGCTCGTCAACCGGGTGTCCCCCGTCGAGGGCTTCGACGCCGGGGTTCTCGAGACGGCGCGCCGCATCGCGGCAGGGCCGGCCGAGGCGCTCGGCATCGCCAAGAATCTCGTCCAGCAGGCGGCGGGCGTCGACCGGCTCGACTTCCATCTCGACAGGGAAATCGAGGCGCTCTCGCGGATCGCCGACGGAGCGGACTTCGCCGAAGGCCTTGCGAGCTTTTTCGAGAAGCGCCCGCCCGAGTTCGGCGCCGAGCGGAGGGCAAAGTGACGGGGCCGCTCTTTCCGGCGCTCGCGGCCGCGGCCATCGTCGTCGGAAGCTCGCACACGGCGGCGCCCGATCACTGGATCCCGTTCGCGGCGCTTTCCCGGGCGCGCGGCTGGTCGGCGGGAACGACCGCGAAGATCACGCTCCTGTGCGGGTTCGGTCACGTGACCGTCTCGGCGCTCCTGGGTCTCGGCGGCGTCTTCCTCGGGATGGAGGCCCTCGGAGCGCTCGGCGGCCGGCTCGGTTCGATCGCGCCGTTCCTCCTGATCGCTTTCGGGGTCCTCTACGCGCTCTGGGGAATGCGACGCGCCTTCCCTCCCCGGCTTCACGGCCACCCGCACGTCCGCTACGATCATGTCCACGATCCCTCGCGCACGACCGCGGGAACCCTCTTTCTGCTCTTCTCCGCCGATCCCTGCGTCGCGGTCGCTCCGCTCGTTTTCGCGGCCGCCCCCCTCGGCTGGACGAGGACGATCGCCGTCGTCGTTCTCTACGAGGCGGCGACGCTCCTCACCATGATCGCTTTCGTCTTGCCGGCCCGCGCGGGCGCCCGCGTGTTTCGCGCGCCCTGGCTCGATCGTTACGGCGACGCGGCGGCGGGAGGCTTCGTCGCGGCGACGGGGATCCTGGTTCTCGCCCTCGGCGGGTAACCCCGCCTCGTTCGCCTCGTCGCCTCGAATCCGCCCGCACGCATTCGACCCCGGCTCCGCGCCGGCCCGCCGGTCAGAGCAACTGATTCCGGTACGCGAAGGCGACGGCCGCGAGCTTGGAGTGAACTTCGAACTTCAGGAGGATGCTCCGGGTGTGATTGCGGACCGTCACCGGCGCGATGTGGAGCCTTCCCGCGAGCTCGCTCGTCGAGGACCCTTCCGCGAAACCCACGAGAATCTCCTTCTGCCGCGGCGTCAGGTCGTAGGAGGGAAATCTCGGCGCCCGGAGGCCGGGGAGAAGGGAGGGTTGGCGCTCGGCCCCCCGGGCGAGCCGTTTCTCGAAATCGGTGAGCCCGTCGTCCGATTCGCAGACGACGTGCACGATCACGGAGAGCTCCGGATGGATGGCCGGCACAGCGAACGTGCGGAAGCGGATCGACCGTTCCCGGCCTTCGGCGTCCCGGAGGACCAGATTGAACGGGTGGACGAACCCGGCGCCGACGCGCGCCTGGCGCGACACCGGGCAGCTCCGGCAGCAGTACGTGTTCCCGTTCTCGTCGTGGCCCGCCATGATCTCGTAGCAACGCTTCCCGAGAACCCTCGCGGCGGGATACCCGAGCAGCGCCTCGCAGGGACGGTTCCAGTAGACGATGCGATCGCTCGGCTCCATGGCGAACGCCGCCTGCCGGCCCTTCGACAACAGATCGATCGTCTCGCGCGGGGTGCAATACCGCCGAGACGACGACTCGGAGCTGGCGGGGGCGATTCTCGCTTCCATTGAAGTGTCATCTCCATGGTCACTCTTCGACTCACGGAAACGGACAAACACAGCGTATCTCAATCGCCGACAAGCGTTTGGGAGAAAAGCGACCGCCGCGGTCCGCGGTACCCGTGCCCGTCATCCCGCCGACGCTAACCGAAGCCGATGCGGGAGTTAGCGCTCCGCGAAAATGTCCGGCGTCCGGCGTGCTACCCTGACGGAACGAATGAAGGCGCTTCTGTTGCTCCTCCTCCTGGCGTTCTCGGGGTGCGTCACCGTGACGCTCAATCCGTCCCGCGCCGCGCTCCGCCCGCTCCGTTCGTCTGCCGCCCGGCGCTAGCCGTCCGCCGGGCCGCACTCGGCCTGAAAGGAAATTCCGATTCGGGCCGACGCCCGCATCCGCTTTCCTTCGGACGCTCTTTCCGCGCGTCGAGATCCTCCCAACCTCGCCGCTCGCGGGAAAAGCGGCGCGCCGGAGAACCCGACGCGCCGCCGGAGGCCGTGGAGAGCTATTTCCCCGGGCCGGGAGGGGGCATGTAGCCAAACGCGCGGACCGAGGAGGCATTCCACCGCCCGCCCTTGTTCACGTAGATGCCCGTGACGTGATGCGCAAACGGGGGGACCGCCGCCCCGTCCGGGCTCGCGATCCCGGTGATCGTGCAATCCCAGTCCGCGAGAATGGCGCCTCCGGGGATTCTGCGCATCGTGCCCGAGTCGATCTTGTACGTGCTCGCCTTCATCGGGCCGCCCTGTTCCTGCTCGAAGAGCTTCTCGATCTCGGCGCGGCCATTCGCCTTTACGCCGAAAGGATTGATGAGGTCGCAGTTTTCCAGCCACACTCCCGACATCGCCTTCGGGTCGTGCTTGTTCCATGCCGCCACGAATTCGTTCATGCGGGCTTCGACCGCCTTGCGCGTCTTCGCATCGACTTCCGAAGCGGCCCCCTTCGCGTGGGAGGCGTGGGCCGCCGGCTTCGCATCGTGCGCCGGAGCTTTCGGCGCGGTTTCGTCGGCCGACAGGGGGACGGAGGCCAATGCCGCCGCCAGGAGGATGGAGAGGGGAGTCTTCTTCATGGAGTTCTCCTTTGGACGCAATACTACACGACACGCTCGGACGGGGATGGTCCTCGTTCGTCCCGCGGTCCGGACCCGTCGGCCCCGGGTGGTACGATTCCGCATCGCCCTTCGGAGGTCCCGAATGCTCGAGAAAACGGTATTCACTCTGTCGCTCGCGATGGCGACCGCGGCGCCGGCCGGCACGAGGCTCGGCGCCTGGCATTCGTCCGGGCCCCCGGGCGGAATCGTCCGATCGGTCGCCGTCGCTCCCACCTCCCACCTGACGGTCTTCGCCGCGACCGATTACGGCGGAATCTTCAAATCGGTCGACGGCGGGGCGCACTGGTCCGCCGTCAATACCGGGCTGGGCCTGGCCGCGTTCTTCCATACCATCGCCGTGGACCCGACGAATGCGGGAGTCGTGTATGCCGCCGGAGAATCGGGGACATTCAAGACGACCGACGGCGGCGCCCATTGGAGCGACGCGGGTGCCGGTCTTCCCCCCTTCGCCATCGTCTACTCGCTCGCGGCGGCGGTCTCCCCATCCTCGACGCTCTACGCCGCGACGCTGCAGGGCGTCTTCAAGACGACGGACGGCGCGGCCCACTGGGCGGCCGCCGGCGCCGGTCTTCCGAGCGGAAGGGTCGATTTCGTCTCCGTGGACCCGGTCGATTCCGGCGTCGCCTACGCGGCATCCGCGGCGAACGGCCTCTTTCGCACGACCGACGGCGGCGCCTCGTGGACGCCGATTCCGGACGGCCTGCCGGCGCAGCGCTACACCCGCGTCGAGATCGATCCCTCGAACCCCGCGATCGTTTACGCCGGCGGAAAGTCCAACGGCATCTTCCGGAGCACCGACCGGGGCGATCACTGGAGCGACATCACCCACGGCGTCCCGGGCAACATCGTCGGAGTCGCCATCGACGCGCATCTGTCGAACACGCTCTACGTCGGGGCCGAGGGCATCGGCGTGTACAAGTCCGTCGACAGCGGAGCGTCCTGGAACCCGATGGCTTCGGGCCTGACCGACACCCTCATGGAAGACATCGAGACCGATCCCGTCGCGTCCGGCGTGATCTACGTGGCGACCTACGCCGACGCCGTCTTCAAGTCGTCGGACGGCGCCGCCCACTGGTCGAGGGCGAGCTCCGGGATCGGGCACAACCAGTACATCCTCGCCGTCGCCATCGATCCTTCGCAGCCGAAGACGGCCTATGCCGGCAGCAGCGGCGCGATCTACCGCACCGACGATGCCGGGACGAGCTGGACCGAGCTCTTTTTCCCCCTGACCGTTTACGCGATCGCGGTCGATCCCGTAAATCCGCAGAAAGTGTATTTCGGCTCGGACGCGGGCGTCTGGCAGAGCGGCAACCGCGGGGTGACATGGAGCCTTCCTTCCACCAGCCCGTCGAGTTGCTCGACCGTCCAGGCCGCGGCCTCGGCGCCCGGGACGTTGTTCGCGGGTTGCTACGCCGACGGTTCTCCCGGCGTCTTCCGGACGACCAACGGCGGCGCTTCCTGGGTCCGCGCGTCGAGCGGCCTGCCGGGAGAGTCGGTCGAAGACATCGCGGTCGATCCGACGAACGCCAACATCGCCTTTGCCACCGTTCTCGAAAACGGGATCTATCGCACCGCCAACGGAGGGGCGAGCTGGAGCGCGACGAGCTTCCCCACGGCGGGCGAAAGAACGGCCGGGACCCTCGCCATCGACCCCTCTCACCCCTCGACCGTCTACGCCGGCGGGGATTTCGGCCTCTCGGTGAGCCACGACGGAGGCGCCACGTGGAGCCCGGTCACCGAAAACGGCGCCGCGTTCCCGAGCGTCCTGTCGATCGCCATCGACGGCAGTGGAAGAGTGCTCGCCGGCACCCAGACCGATGGGGTGCTCCAGAGTCCCGACGGAACGCAATGGTTTTCCTTCAACGCGGGACTCGGCCCGGTGGGCGTGGATACCTATGTCTCGGCGCTCGCGACGAGCGCGGACGGCCGCTCCCTCTACGCGGGAACGGGGGGCGACGGCGTGTTCGCGATCCACCCCGTGGTCGTCGATGTCGCTCCGCCCGCGATCCCGAGGCGCGTCCGGCGACCCTGACCGCCCGCTCCCGGAAACGGCCTCACTTCGGCGTGTGCACCAGCGTGAGAACCGTGAGCTCGTCGCTCGCCAGCGTGTCCGAGGGCGGCTCGTACTTCCGGATCGCGAAGATCGGAGAGAGTCGTTTCTCCCAGCCCTTCGCGTGGAACGTGCCGGCGAAGTCCTCGCGGCGCACCTCGTAGATCTCCCGCCAGCGCGGCTCCGAGAGCAGCTGGACGGGCGCGCCCGAGCACATGAGCGTGGCCGTGAAAACCGGGTGCCCCGCGTCGTATTCCATTTCCAGCCAGTCGGGCGGCGTCGCGCCGCTTTCGAAAGCGTTGAAGTTCCCGGTCAAATGGACGACGTCGAAGACGGACGGCGCCCCGGTCGTGCCGAGCGTGCATTTGGTCCCGGGATCGATCCCGCCCGTGTAGCCGGCCACGTCGTATCGGAGCTCGCCGGAAACCGTGTGGGGCGGGTCCTCCGAGAAGGGCGAAAGGACGACATCGGGCACGCTCGCGGACACCTGGTGCCGGAACGCGAACGTGAGACCGGTGAACTGCTGTTCCTGAATGAAGGACTCGAATTCGAGCCGGAAGGTCAGGCAGCGCGCGATCTTTCCCCGATCCACCACGACCTCGAGGCCCTCCCGGGCGAGCACCCGGTAGATCCGATACATCTCGACGCCCTGCCGCGGATCCGTGTCGCTCTTGCAGTGCGCGTAGTCCTGATCGTAGCAGCCCACGATCAGGTCGAAAAAACTCTTGTAGTAGTCGTGCGTCGCCTTGAGGAGGGTCGCCTGGGAGGCCGTGAAGTCCACGACGCTCCTCTCGAAGGCGTGGAGCCTGGAGAGGAAGTCCCGCCAATCGTCGCGGCACGTGGTCGGTTGCAGCGGTCCGAGCACCTTCAGGAAATATTCGCTCAGGACCGAAACGGCGGAATCGATCAGCGCCTGCTCGGGAGTCTTTCCTCCGCGTCGTGCCCGGCGCTGCGCGGATACCGGCCCGAAGAGGTTGTGGGCGAGGCGATCCTCGGCGCGGACGGGAGGGCGAGCCGCCAGGGCGGAAGCGTCGGCGCTCGTGCCTCGGCCGCCGCCGTAGCCGGAGAAATGCGAGAGGGTGAGAGAGATCGCGGAAGTGCCCACGGGGTCGGGCGGATACAGAAAGAATTCCTCGCCCGTCCCCCGCCACGCGAAGGTCATTTCCTGTGCGGCCGCGATGGGAATCGGAGAATCGATGACGAGCGTCGCCGGCTGAAAGAGGAGAAGTCCTTCCGGCTCGAGCTGCACCGCCGCGGAGAGCCCGCCGCTCAAGGGAAGGCGCTCGATGGTCGAGATCGGGGTCATCTTGACGTCCTGCTCGCTCATGAGCGCGCCCTCGGGAAGCGTCAGGGTGAAGACCGTCCCGTCGGCGGCCATCGCCGAGAGCGTCCCGCCTTCGGGAGGGATCCTCCGGGTCGTGGCCCGGCTCGCGTCCGGCCTGGCCGAGACCGAGAACGGAGCGGTCCCCGGCTCCGAGGGGCGCGTCAGGGAAGGAGAACCCGGGGGCGGAGCAGCCACCAGAACGGGGGATCGGCCGGGCTCCCCGGAAAGCGAGGCGGAGACGGCGAGCAACGCCAGGACGATCAGACGTTTCATGGAGGCTCCTTATCCCGAGGTGGGGGGAACAAGGTACCACGGGAACCGAAGCCGCCGATTTTCTCTTCTCGAATCGGCGGAGCGCGCGGGCAGCCCCGGAGCCCGCGCGGCGGCTCACTTGATGTCGGCGGCCCCGTCCAGAGCTTCCTGCATCGCTTTTTTCGCGAACATGCCCACGACATCGTGGAAATACTCGGCCATCGGTGCGCCCGACGAATATTCGCGTCCGATGCGGTCCACGTCGATCGCCTGCTTCACCTGCGCGAGCTTGACCGCGCCATGCTCCAGGGACGCGTGCACCTGGTCGATGATCGCCGCGAAGAGAGAGATCGTGCGCCGAAGGTACGCCTTGTCGTGCATCGCCGGCCCCTGACCCGGCACGATCGCGGCGACGTCGAGCGCGTCCAGGCGCCGGAGGCTCTCGAGCCACGGCGTCACCGAGTAGGAATTCGTGGTCCAGGGGGGCGGCCCGTTTCCGTCCTCGGGGCTCACGAGCACGTCGCCGGTCACCAGGATCCGGCTCGCCGGGAGATAGAGGACCGTCGAGCCGGTCGCGTCTCCCGTCACGCTCATCAGCCGGAATTCCCGCCGGCCGCTCCAGAACGCCATTTCGTCGCGATAGGTCTCGTTCGGGAGAATCCGCGGCAGGGCCTCGACTTCCGCCGCGAATTGCGCGCTGATAGCAAGCCCCGCTTCCTTCCGGGTGCGAATCTCCGCCGTCAACGGCGACCCGTCGGCGAGCTTCCCGGTCTTGATCGCCTCCGCGAGCGCGGCGCGCCTCTCGGCAATGCCGAATTCGTCGAGCTCATCGACGAAGAAGCGCGGGCCCATCCGCGACATGTACGCGCGCGTCTCGGCGCTCGCGATGATGCGCAACCCGGGAAACGCTTTCGCGTACTCGTCGTTGCCCGACCAGTGATCCTGGTGCCAGTGAGAGTTGATCAGGACCCGCACCGGCTTTGGCGTGAGCTTTCGAATTTCCGCGATGACCGCGCGGGCCGTGACGGCGCGGGTGCTGCTGTCGAACACCACGACGTCCTCGTCGTTGACGACGACGGTCGAATTCGTCGATGTCCAGTAGTCGAGATCCGAAGGCGCCCGGAAGACGAAGACCCCCTCTCCGAGATCTTCCCGGACGAGCATGGCGCGCGCTTTCTCGACCGAGGTCTCGAGCGGCGCGGGAGCGGCGGCTGCCACGCCGGCGGCAAGCGACGCGGCCAGGAACGTGACCGACAGGATTTCGCGAATCATGATCCCTCCTCCTTCGTGACCGATCCCGGCGCGAGGCCGGGAAGCGGGTCGGAGAAAATGCCGACTCGGGATTCTTCCTCGCGCCCGGCGAAGGAGATAGAAGGATTCGAACGTCCGCCGCGTGCGGTCGCCGGTTCTTCCCCGTCGTATCCGGCCCGGGCCGGAACCCCGCCGTCCACTTTCCCGGGAAGCATCGTCCCCCGCGCGCCCGTCCGTGCTCGACCCGAATTCCGCGGGCACACCTCTCGTTCCTCCGGCGAGCGAAAGCCGGCCCGACTCGGAGCCGGAGCTCGGAGCGCCCGAGCGGCGGACTACTTCGGCAGCGAGTACTCGCCGTCGATCTTGTAGGTCATCGTCGTCCCGGAGGCGTCGCCCGTTCCCTTGAACGTCCCTTTGCCCTTGATGCCCTTGAGCTTCCCGGTGCCGCTGACGTAGGTCCACGTCCCGCCGCCGCTCACGGGCTTCCCGTCCTTCAACTTTCCCGAGCCCTGGTAACGGACGACCAACTTGTCGCCATTGCTCATCGTGGAGACGTGATAGCCCCGGAACGTCGTCTGGTCGCCGCTGATCTCATCGAGATCGGTGGAGATACCGTCCTTCGCCGCCAGGCCGCCCACCTCGAATCCGGTCCACGCGCACTGCGCCCGGCCGACCAGGAAAGCGTGGTTGGGCCTGTCGGTCAGGGCGACCGGGGTCGCCGGATCCGATTTGCACGTGACGGTGCCGGAGCTCTTCGTCTGCGCGGAGAGGCCGGAGGCGGCGAGCAACCCCAGGAGAGCGATAACCGGGAATCTGAGCTTCATGACTTCCCTCCTTTATGGACGGAATTATCCCTCCGGGGTCAGGATTTCGGGCCCCGGGGTCCGGCGAAACAATCCGTTCCGCGCGCGAAGCGCCGTCCGATGTCACGAGTTTGCTAGACTTTTGGCGCACGGAGAAAAATTGGATTCGCCTCTCTGTTTCGACGGAAACCTGGCACGCACCCCCGTTCCGATCGTCCTCCATCGGATCGTCCAGCGGCGGGCACGGGGGACCCTCACGCTCTCCCGGACTTCGGAGCGCATCCATCTCTTCTTCGTGAACGGCGAGCTGAAGGCGGCGAATTCGACGCGCGCCGGAATGCGCCTCGGCGATGCGCTCCTCGTCCACGGCATCCTTCCCGAGGAAGAGTTCGAAGTCGCCGTGCAATCCATCAAGGGGGGCCGCGGCGGCCGCATCGGAAAGGCCCTCGTCGAGAAAGGTCTCGTCCCGCGCGAAATTCTGGACGCGCAGACGCGCCATCACTTCGAAGAGATCTTCTTCTCCTGCTTCTCGTGGCGCGAAGGAGAGTTCGCCTTCCTGCCGTCTTCCGGCGAGCTCGATTCCGACGTGTCGCTCGATCTCCCGACCGCCGCGCTCATCGT
>Ga0070666_10002879_pt1 | contig 10389 bp, 7 predicted proteins | sample KBSS23metaG_FD_64677 | JGI IMG/M metagenome (GOLD analysis project Ga0070666, IMG submission 64677) | Switchgrass rhizosphere microbial communities from Kellogg Biological Station, Michigan, USA - KBS S2-3 metaG | ecosystem: Host-associated > Plants > Roots > Rhizosphere > Soil ... | reverse complement strand
GCGAACAACCGCTGCAGTCCGAGCTCGCGAGCATTGCGAATCAATTCGGCCAGCAGTCGGTCACCGATCTTCATGCCGCGGTGCTCGGGGTCAATGGCCAGGGTGCGTATCTCGCCGAGGTCCTGCCAGAGCACGTGCAGAGCTCCACAACCGATCACCGCGCCGTCGATCTCGGCCACCCGAAATTCCTGGACGGCCTCGTACAGCGTCACGGTGTCTTTGGCCAACAGCAGGCGCTGGCCGGTATACGTGTCCACGAGCCGTTTGATATGGACCACATCCGGCGTCCGAGCGGCACGTATGAGAACGCCTGCACCCGGGGCATTCTCAGGATTGACCATGGCGGCACGATACCGAGTGCCAAGCCAGCTCGGTGAAGTGACCGTGCGGATGTGGCTGCCGGGTAATCTCTCTACGTGTCCACGGAATCCGGTGAAGCTAAGTCCGTTGACTCCGTTGCCGGCAACGTCGCTCTGATCACGCTCGGCTGCGCGCGCAATGAGGTTGATTCCGAGGAGCTGGCCGGCACGCTGGCCGGACGTGGCTGGCAGGTCACCGACTCCGCGGCCGCCGATGTCGTGCTGGTGAATACCTGCGGCTTCATCGATTCGGCCAAGAAGGATTCGATCGACACGCTGCTGGCCGCATCCGACGCCGGTAAGCGCGTGGTCGCGGTCGGATGTCTGGCCGAGCGATACGGTCAGCAGCTGGCCGAGGCTCTTCCCGAGGCGAATGCGATCCTCGGCTTCGACTCCTACGCCACGATCGATGAGCGGCTGGCCGATGTGCTGGCGGGGCGACCAATCGCCTCCCACCAGCCCACCGACCGGCGCACCTTGCTTCCGATCAGTCCGAGCCAACGGGCTCACGCCGCCGACGAGGTGGCGATTCCCGGTCATCGTTGGGGCCCTACCATCGCCCGCCAGCGACTGGATCGCTCCCCGGTCGGCTACCTGAAGCTTGCCTCCGGCTGCGATCGCCGGTGCACTTTCTGCGCGATCCCTTCGTTTCGGGGAGCGTTCGTTTCGCGTCCGCCGTCCGACGTTGTCGCCGAGGCCGAATGGCTGGCCGCGAGCGGTGTGCGGGAGCTGGTGCTCGTGAGCGAGAACTCCACCTCCTACGGCAAGGACCTAGGGGACCTGCGGGCCCTGGAATCGCTGCTGCCGCGATTGGCGGCGATCGATGGCCTGGAGTGGATCCGGGTCTCCTACCTCCAGCCGGCTGAACTGCGTCCATCGCTGCTGCAGGCGTTGGCCACCACAGATGGGGTCGTTCCGTACTTCGACCTGTCCTTTCAACACGCCTCCGCGACCATCCTGCGTCGAATGAAGCGGTTCGGGTCCACCGACTCCTTCCTCGAGCTGTTACAGCGGGTCCGCGACCTGGCTCCGACCGCTGGGGCTCGCAGCAACGTGATCGTCGGCTTTCCGGGCGAAACCGAGCAGGACGTCGCCGAACTCGAACGCTTTCTCAGCTTGGCTCGTCTCGACGTTGTGGGGGTCTTCGGCTATTCGGACGAGGATGGAACCGAAGCCCAAGGCCTGGACGGAAAGCACGACGCCGACGAGATCGCCGCTCGAGTCGAGCAAGTGTCGGCCTTGACTCAAGAACTGATGGATCAACGAGCCGAGGACCGAATCGGCGAGACGGTCGAGGTGATCGTGGAGGGGCACCTTGCCGACGACGAGGGCTCCGGCAACATGCAGTGCCGGGCCGCGCATCAGGCTCCGGAAACCGATGGCGCGCTGACCTTGATCGGCAACGTGGACGACCTGCGTCCCGGTCAGCTCGTGCGGGCACTGGTTACCGCCAACGAGGGGGCTGACCTGCGTGCCGAGTACATCGACGGCTCGGCCCGATGACGCGGTCACGACGATGGCCATGAGCGGTCACGATCCGATCGCCGACCCGGTCCTCACCACGGTGTCGGTATGGAACGTTGCCAATGCACTGACAGTGTTTCGGCTCGTTCTGGTGCCGTTCTTCGCGCTGGCCCTATTCGCCTCCGACGGTGAATCTCACGGTTGGCGCATCGTGGCGTGTCTGGTGTTCGTGGTGGCCAGCTTCACCGACCTGGTCGACGGAGATATCGCTCGCAAGCGCGGTCTGATCACCGAGTTCGGCAAGTTGGCCGATCCGATCGCCGACAAAGCGTTGATCGGCACTGCGCTGGTGAGCTTGTCGATGTTGGGAGATCTCAACTGGTGGATCACCGTTGTGATCTTGTTCCGCGAAGTGGGCGTGACCCTGCTGCGCTTCTGGGTCATCCGGCACGGGGTCATACCGGCGAGCCGGGGCGGCAAGGTCAAGACCATGCTGCAGGCTCTGGGTATCGGATTGCTGGTGTTGCCGTTGTCCGGTCTTGGCCACGCGATTGCCGTCACGGTGATGGCGGTCGCGGTCGTGCTGACCGTTATCACGGGCCTGGACTACATCTCGCGAGCTTTTCGGCTCCGGCGCCTCTCCCAGGCTTGAGGAACATCGCGTGCGTGCCCACCGTTGTATTGGCGTGTGGGAGCCTGCGAAAATTGCTGCGGGCCGGTGTCTGGCCGGGCTTCAGTGTCGAGTGATCTTGCCGATACTGCAGTCAGGGGAGCGGAAGCATTAGGTGGCAACATTGTTGTCATTCGGCGCGACTGATAGCCGTTCGCTGGCGGCGAACACCGTGATTGCGGTGGCGTTGTCGGTGGCCGGACTAGTGTTGACGGCAGAACGAATCGACTGATCGGCTCCACTGAAAGACAGCAACACGATTGCTGTGACGACGATGGCGACACTGAAACGCAGCTAGCCACGATGAGGGGGTATCGCGAGATGGCACCAGTATTGCGCCACGTTGTCGGCGAGACCCTGCGAGGCGTCCGGCTGCGTCAGCGCCGCACGCTGCGTGAGGTTTCGGCCACCGCCCGGGTCAGCCTGGGTTACCTGTCCGAGATCGAGCGGGGTCACAAGGAACCTTCGTCGGAACTGATCGCGGCAATCTGCGACGCGCTCGATGTTCCGTTGTCTGACGTCTTCATGGCTGTATCGGACACGTTGCGCCGTCAAGAGCGCTTGGCTGATCGTTCGATGACTCTTGGTGCTCGGGCCGGCGCTCCGATGCTCACCCCGGCCCCGCGTCGGGATTCCGATTCGCCGCAGGTCCGGTCCCTGCCCACCGTGGCCGCCTGACCCTTCCGGCTCTTCTGGAACCGGCTGATCGGCGCAACCCTCTACTCGAAGTCGAGACCCTGGGCGTGTCGAGCGTCCGGCTACCGGCATTGACGCGCGCCGGACCTAACGTCGGTGCATGAGCAGCTCGAGCTCGCGCCGCCGCGATCCGTTGACCGAAGTGCTGTTGTGCGCGACGACCGGACGTCCGGTCGATCTGTCGCCGCCGCCGGCGATTCTGGAACAACCCCATTCGCCTCGTACGAAAGCCGTGGCGGCGATGACGCGTAGCCGGACGGCAATCCTGTCCGGGGCCCGTCGCGCGGTGCTCGATAACGGTACGAAGATCACGATGTCGCAGATCGCCACTGAAGCCGGGGTCGCCAAGGCCACCCTGTACAACCATTTCCGCACCCTGTCCGACGTCCTGCAGGCCCTGATGATTGATGAGATCGAACGCCTGGTTCAAGAGTTCGGGCACCTGGAGCTGGCTCCGGCTCTGATCGCCGCCGCTGAGGTGCTGTCCGATCACCCGCTTCTGGAGGCGCTCAGCGCCCAGGACACCGATGTGCTCGCGGCGCTGGCTCGGGTGGACGTCCGCAGCCCGGGTTGGGCGATGGTAGCTACGAGCTGTGAAAACATTCTGTCCCGGTCGGGGCGGCGCGGGCTGCCGACCGTGTTGCGCTGGCTGTCGTCCTTCGTGTTGGCTCCGGCCGAACGCGAGGACATCCGGGCCGACGTCGATGTGCTGGTGGCCGGACTTCCCCCGGCCGGGGTGGACGGAAAATCAACCGTTGTTCCTACGAGCGGCCCGGTATGAGGCAGACTGTTAAGTAGTCCGCCGGCTTATTCGTAGCAACGATGGGAAGGGTCAACCGACCATGGCAAACGGCTTCGTCAAGGCCTGGAAGTATGTCTCAGCCTGGTTCAGTAACAAGGTCGACGAGAAGGCCGACCCCAAGATCCAGATCCAGCAGGCAATCGAGGACGCCCAACGGCAGCACGAGGGCTTAACTCGGCAGGCCGCCAACGTCATCGGCAACCAACATCAGCTCGAGCTGAAGCTCGATCGCCAGCTCGGCCAGATCGAGCAGCTCCAGGCGCAGGCCCGTCAGGCCCTGGTCCTGGCGGACAAGGCCCGAGCCAGTGGCGACGAAACCAAAGCCGCGGACTTCGAGCAGACCGCCGGCGTGCTGGCCAACCAACTTGTCACCGCCGAGGCGGCCGCCGCCGACCTGAAGCAACTACACGATCAATCGCTGTCGGCCGCTCAGCAGGCACGCCAGGCCGTAGAGGACAACGCCATGCTCCTGCAGGAGAAGTTGTCGGAGCGCACGAAATTGTTGAGTCAGCTCGAGCAGGCCAAGATGCAGGAGCAGGTGTCGGCCTCGCTGAACCAGATGAGCGAGTTGGCGGCGCCCAAGAACACGCCGTCCTTGGAAGAGGTGCGTGACAAGATCGAGCGCCGATATTCCAATGCCCTGGGTCAGGCCGAACTTGCCTCGACCTCAGTCGAGGGCCGCATGCTCGAGGTCAAGAAGGCCACGCTGAACATGGCTGGTCAGTCCCGGCTGGAAGAGATTCGCGCGTCGCTCGGGCAGCCTTCCGGCGGAGCGGATAAGCCGGCCGCGGTCGAGTCCGAGCAACACCCCGCCCTTGGCGAGGCGGGGCCGTCCGCCGACCCTACTTCAAGGGCATCGTCTGAGCAGCCCGCCAGTCAACCGGCCGAAAATCAGCCCTGACCGGTCGAAGCTCCGTCAATACGCTCGCTGGCACTCTGGGCAGTAGTAAGTGATCCGATCGCCCTGTTCGTCTTTGCGAATGGCGGTACCGCACCGTCGACAGCCTCGCCCCTGGCGCCCATACACCCAATATTGCTCGCCCGGCCGCCTGGAGCCAGTGGTCGAGCGGCTATAGGTGAGCTTGTTTTGATCGAGTAGGGTCGCCGCGTCCTCGAGTAAAGCCCCGGGGTCGGCGACGCTGTCAGCTGGCGCCCAGGGATTGAGTCGGTGCCGAAACAGCAGCTCGGACTTCACCACATTGCCGATACCGGCCACGACCCGTTGGTCCAGCAGAACATCGGCAACGTTGACGCCGCTCGCTTCGTGAAAACGGCGGAGGGCCTCGTTGCGGTCCCAGTCCGGATCGAGCAGATCCGGCCCGAGGTGTCCTACTAGCTCGGATTCGCGGTCGGTCCTGATCAGGGTCAGCCCATGGACCCGATAGCCCGCGGCCAGCCATTGGTCGTTACCGATCAGGGCCCGGATCTGGTGCCCAGGACCACCACGGGGCCCGACCCGAGACTCGCTGATGCGCCACGTGCCATCCATCATCAGATGACTGTGCAGCGTCCAGGCATTGGAGATGCGCATCAACAGGTGTTTGCCGCGGGCCACCACCGCCACGACGTCCTGACCGACACAGTCGGCCAGCGCGAATCGAGCCACGCGCAGTTCGAAACGGGTGATCGTTCGACCGGCCAACGCCGAGTGCAGTCGGTGCGCGGTGTGAAAGACAGTGTCGCCCTCAGGCACTGTGGCTGCCCTACGCCCGCAGTCGCAGGCCGCGCGGGGACGGCCGGAAACCGGCTTGCGTCAGGGCGTCGGCGAGGGGGCTGCCACCGATCTGCTCGCCATCGGCGGATTCCACGTGCATCTTGCCGAGGGCCCCATTGCGGACGCTGACTGATAAGGCCTCGGCCGCCGCCGACAGGACATCGGGTTCATCGTTGAAGGACAGCAGAGTCTTGCCGCCCCGTTCCACATACAAGGCGCAGGCACCGTCCACCGTGACGACGAGGGCGCCGGCTTTTCGGGCCGGTTGGTGGCCCCGCGTTCCGTCGACAGGCTGATTCATCCGCTCAGGCCAAGGCAGCGCGGAACCGTACGGGTTAGCGGGATCGGTGGCGGCCAGCACCAGCGCGTGCCGAGCCGGTCGGGACTCCGCTGCTGCCGCGGCGGCGATGGCTCGCAATCGATCTACCGCTCCGGTCAGGCCGAACTGGGCGGCCCCCAAGCCGTCGACGAAGTAGCCACGCCGAGCACGCCCGGAATCTTCCAGTTGTCGCAGCACTGGATAGATGGCCGAAAACCCCCCGACCACCGACTCGGCGGCAACCTCGCCTCTGGTCAACAATCCGTAGCGGTCGAGCAGAACTTCGGTTCGCAGTAACGCGGTTCGCGTGTCGGCGCCGACTCGGGAGGGCAATTGCCACCATCGCCCGGGCAGGCTCGACGCCGAGCCGGAGGCGAGGCGGGTAGTTCGATCCAGGCGCCTCACGGTTCGTCCATATCGGGCTCGCGGTGCCGGTCGAGCCCTGCTGTGGGCTGTCTTACCGGACAACAGCCGATTTCGTACCGGCCCCAAGGTGTCGTTGGTGATCAGCCCAGCCCAGGCCAAGTCCCATAGCGCTTCGGCCACCAGAGGCTCGTCTGGCCGATCCGAAGCATCCGTCTCATCGTCACGAAGTCGTTCGACGAGGGCCCGAGCAAACAAGGCCTGTCCATCGGCCAGGGCTGACAACACTCGTTTGTGGGTATCGGTCAGCTCGATCCCGGCCGATGGCGGAAGCAGCTCCGGGCAGGCGTCGGCCGGCAGGAGGGCGATCCACCCGTCATTGGCGGCCAGCGTGCCGGTCCCCACCCACAGCACGTCGCCGGAACTCGTCAGCTCATCCAGCATTGCCGGCGCATAATCGCTGACCCGGGCCGGCAGGATCAACGTCTCCAACGCACTGGCCGGAACGGTGACACCAGCCAACTGCTCGACGACCCGCAAGACGCCGTCGATGCCGCGCAAGCGTCGGTCACTGCCTCCGGCCTGCCCGACGCTTTGCCATTCCGGCAGGAAGCGAGCCAGCACCGAATGCGGGACCGGTTCAACCTCGCGACGCAATGCCGCCAGTGAACGCCGGCGGATGGTTCGGAGCATGCTCGCTCCGCAATACTGCCGACCAACCACCTGCGCATCGAATTCGCCGGCAAGAATCAACCCGGCCGACACCAACCGATCCACACCAACCTGAACGACGGCCGGACCCAAACCGAGACGAGCCGCTGGCTCGGCGACCGTGAACGGCCCGTGAGTGCGGGCGAATCTCGATAGCAAGTCGCCGAGCGGGTCGGCCACAAGTTCGGTGAACACCTCGGGAACGCCCACCGGCAATGCGACCCCAAGCGCGTCGCGAACGCGGCCCGCGTCCTCGATGGCCAGCCACCGAAGCTCGCCCGCAATGCGAACCCGAATGACTCGACGAGTGCGCTCCAATTCGAGCAGGTCGGATTCGGTACCGCCGCGCTGGCTGACTTCCTCAGTCGTCAGGTCTCCGACGTCACGCAGCAGATCGCTGACCTGATCAGCTCCAGCGACGCGGCGAGCATCACTCAGACGCTGCGCATCGGCGATGCTGTCGGCGATCGATTGTTCGTCGAGCAGGTCCCGCAGATCCGGTGAACCCATGAGCTCGGCCAGCAATGATGTGTCCAACGTGAGGGCCTGGGCCCGGCGCTCGGCCAGCGGAGCGTCCTCGTCATAGAGGAACATTCCCACGTAGCTAAACAGCAAGGCCTGTGCGAATGGCGAAGCGCTCGGGGTTTCGACATCGACCAGCCGCACCTTGCGTGCCTGGAGCTGGCCCATCAGCTCAGACAGGCCGGGAAGGTCGAAAACATCCTGCAGACATTCCCGCATCGCTTCCAGTACAACGGGAAACTGGCCGTAATCCTGTGCGACCTGCATCAAGGCGTGCGCCCGTTGGCGTTGCTGCCACAGCGGAGCGCGGCGGCGCGGATCACGCTTGGGCAGCAACAGCGATCGAGCGGCGCACTCGCGGAATCGGCTGGCGAACAAGGCCGAGCCGCTCACCTCGCTGGTCACGATCGACTCGATTTCGCCGGGATCGAACAAGATCAAATCTGAGCCCGGGGGCTCGGCCGTCGTATCGGGAAGTCGCAGCACGATGCCGTCATCGCTGTGCATCGACTGCACATCCAGTCCGAGACGTTCGCGCAGACCGGCCACGATCGCCATCGCCCAGGGACCGTTGATCGGGGCGCCGAAGGGCGAATGCACCACCAGGCGCCAGTCGCCGAGCTCATCACGAAAGCGCTCGATGACAATGGTCTGATCCGTCGGCAAGACGCGGGTCGCGTCGCGCTGTTCAGCTAGATAGGCCACCAGGTTCTGCGCGGCCCACTCGTCCAATCCGGCCTGGCGAGCTCGAGCCGTGGCGGCCGGTGCCTCGGCCGCGGACAACTCGCGGACGAACGCCCCCAGGGCGCGCCCCAGCTCCACCGGCCGGCCGGGGGAATCGCCTTTCCAGAAAGGCATCTTCCCGGCTTGGCCCGGTGCCGGAGTGACCAGTACCCGATCGTGGGTGATGTCCTCGATTCGCCAGGACGATGAGCCGAGCAGGAACACCTCTCCAACTCGAGATTCGTACACCATCTCTTCATCGAGCTCACCGACTCGACGTCCGGGACCGTCACCACTGGCCAGGAACACCCCGAACAGCCCGCGGTCGGGAATGGTGCCACCCGACGTGACGGCCAGCCGCTGAGCGCCGGCTCGCGCCGTCAGTGTTCCGGTGACACGGTCCCACACCAACCGTGGTCGCAACTCGGCGAAGGCATCGGAGGGATAACGCCCCGACAGCATGTCCAGCACGGCATCCAAGGCCGACCGCGGCAGGGTCGCGAAGGAGGCGGTTCGCCTGATCAGCTGCTCGAGTTCATCGACATCCAGGTCATCCAGCGCAACCATCGAAACGATGTGTTGAGCAAGCACATCCAAGGGATTGCGCGGGTATCGCATGGTCTCGATCTCGCCGGAGCGAATGCGCTCCGCGACTACCGCCGACTCGAGAAGATCGCCGCGGTATTTGGGAAAGATCACCCCGACCGAGGTGGCTCCGACCTGATGACCGGCTCGTCCGAGACGTTGCATTCCGGCGGCTACCGAGGGTGGTGCCTCGACCTGGACAACCAGGTCCACGGCACCCATGTCGATCCCGAGTTCCAGCGACGAGGTCGCTACGACCGCGGGGATGAGACCGGCCTTGAGCTCCTCTTCCACGATCTGGCGCTGTTCGCGTGAGACCGAGCCGTGGTGCGCTCGGGCGACCACACCCCGATCAGGATCACGTTCGATCGCAAGTTCATTTAGTCGCGCGGTGAGCCGCTCGGCCAGGCGGCGGGAGTTCGCGAAGACGATCGTGGACTGGTGGGTGTCGATGAGATCCAGGACCCGCTCCTCCACATGCGGCCAGATGGAGGACCGTCGCTGGGGGTCGGCCTGCGGGTCGACGATTCCCTCGCCCAGTTCGGACAGATCTTCGACCGGAACCACAACCGACAGCTCGAGCTGCTTGCTGGCCGGCGGTGCCACGATGGTCACTGGTCGGGCGCCGGCCAGGAAGGTGGCCACCTCCTCGATCGGGCGAACGGTCGCTGACAGACCTATTCGTTGCGCGGGTTGGGGGAGTAGCGCATCCAGACGTTCCAGGCTTACGGCGAGATGGGCGCCACGTTTGGTCGCCGCGACCGAGTGAATCTCGTCCACGATCACGGTTTCGACCCCGGCCAGAGCTTCACGCGCGGCCGAAGTCAGGACTAGGAACAGTGATTCCGGTGTGGTTATCAGGATGTCGGCGCCCAGGCGCGCGAACCTTCGTCGGTCCTCGGGCGTCGTATCACCTGACCGCGTTGCGACTCGAATCTGCGGCTCCGGTAGTCCGAGGCGCCGGGCGGCTTGCGAGATTCCGACGAGGGGAGAGCGCAGATTTCGTTCGACGTCGGCGGCCAGCGCCTTGAGCGGACTTACATACAGAACCCGGCAACGTTGTTTCGGATCGTCTGGAGGGGTGACCGCGCTGAGCCGGTCAAGGGCGTACAGGAACGCAGCTAGTGTCTTGCCGGATCCGGTCGGAGCGACTACCAGCGTGTGCTGGCCGCGGGCGATTGCCTCCCACGCCCCGGTTTGGGCCGCGGTCGGCCCTTCGAAGGCACCACTGAACCAGGCCTGGGTCGCCGGTGAAAACAAGCCGCTGGTCACTCAGCCAGTGTGCCTGTTTCCTCTGACACCGTCAGCGGCCGAGTGGTGTCATGCGAGTTCGTCAGTGACCAGCGGTCAGACGATCCTTCACCGCGGGCCAGTCGGCGTCCGTCATTGAGTACTGGACCGAATCCCGCCAGGTACCGTCCGCTCGAATTCGATGGTTGCGCAACACCCCTTCGCGAGTGG
>Ga0070666_10002877_pt1 | contig 10394 bp, 11 predicted proteins | sample KBSS23metaG_FD_64677 | JGI IMG/M metagenome (GOLD analysis project Ga0070666, IMG submission 64677) | Switchgrass rhizosphere microbial communities from Kellogg Biological Station, Michigan, USA - KBS S2-3 metaG | ecosystem: Host-associated > Plants > Roots > Rhizosphere > Soil ... | reverse complement strand
ACTCAGCACTCAGCACTCAGCACTCAGCACTCAGCACTCAGCACTCAGCACTCAGCACTCAGCACTCAGCACTCAGCACTCAGCACTCAGCTCTTTTAGGCTTCCGGATAAAGATTCCGAATAATCATCTTCACGGCAGCGCGAAGATCCTTATCGCGATTCATCATTTCAGAAATCTTCTGGTAGCCGTGCATCATCGACGTGTGGTCGCGGTCACCGAAGAGCGAACCGATGTGTTTCCAAGAATCCTTCGTGATCTCTCGGGTAACAAACACCGCCACGTGTCGTGCATGGACGATCGGTGCCTTTCGAGACACGCCCTTGATATCGGGAGCGGGAATTTTGAAGTGTCGGCTGACCGTCTCGACGATCTGATCGAATCCAGGCTTGGCGAGTACGCCACATCGGTAGTACTTCTCCACCAACTCAGAAGCGAGGTCGAGGTCGACAGCAACGTTGAGAAGGCTAGCCTGCGCAACAAGCTTAGTAAGGGCGCCTTCCAGGACTCTAATGTTGCCCGGCACGCTCTCCGCGAGGTACATCGCGACCGCGTGATCCAGCTCAATTCTTTCTTGTGCTGCCTTGCTCTGAATAATCGCGCAGCGCGTCTCCTGGTCAGGCATTTGAATGTCAGCCACCAAGCCCGCTTCAAATCGCGAGCGAAGTCGCTCATCCATCAAATACAAATCGCGCGGGGGGCGATCCGAAGTCAGCACGATCTGTTTGCCAAGTGACTGCAAGTGATTGAACGTGTGAAAGATCTCTTCCTGCGTCTTATCCTTGCCCGCGATGAATTGAATATCGTCCACGAGCCACATGCTCACATTTCGCTGCGATCTTCGGAACTGATCGATGCGATTGTTCTGCAGGGCGGTCACGAACTCTTCAGCGAACTGCTGGGCGGATACATACACAAGCGGATACTTCGGGTTGTTTGCGAGAATTTCTCGAGCAATGCCGTGAAGAAGATGCGTCTTGCCCAATCCCGAAGCGCCATAGATGAAGAGCGGATTGTATTTAACGCCAGGTTCTGCGGCAACCGCCTTCGCACCGGCGAACGCGAGTCGACTGCTCTGTCCAACAACAAACGTCTCGAACGTATATCGCTCGAAGGGCTTGAATGACGACTCCTCTTGACGATGATTGATCGCAACAGGCGCCGTTGCAACGAATGAAGAGCCTGGCTTTTCGCGTGGCTCAAGGCGAAGCTCGATCGTAACCGGCTCACCGACTTCGTCGCTGAGCAAAGTCTCCAATGTTCCGATGTAGCGCTCTCGCACCCACTCCATTACAAAGCGGCCGGGGACTTCGAGAGTTGCTTGACCATTCTCGATCGTGACTGGTTCGAGCGGACGAATAAATCTTTCGAGCCATGCTTGCGGAACTTCCGCAGCCAAACGCTTTAGAACACCATCCCAAGCTCTTCGCAATCGTACAAGGTCGGCATTATCTTCAAGAGAAAGTTGATCTAGAGTCAGGTCTTTAAGCGGCATTTAAGAAACCCTGGGGGAATGGCAGTATACACACGCAAGTGGTTGATTGAGACCACTGTAAATATCGAAATTTTTTACTTGTCTGTTACCGAGAAAACGTGGTATGGCGAAAACCTTTTTGTAATCGTTGGTCAATCGTTTTTCGCAGATATCGCTAGGCTTTCTTGCGCGCCACGGTCTCGCAACCGACACACGTCTATCAAAACAAGGAAATGCTTTGATTACGCATTGATCACACGATTTCCACTGACGTTTACCATTTCAGGTAGAAGGTGGTGTGGAAAACTCTCGACGTGCCCTTGGAGTTCTTTCCGGCCGCGATGTTTTTCGCGATCAAATCATTCGGTGGGCGAAGCAAGCCGAGATCATTCTAGCCGCTGATGCGGGTGCTGACACTCTCACTGAGGCGAATGTCAAATGGGATTTGTTGATTGGTGATCTGGACTCGGTTAGCGAGCGAGCACTTGCATCCTCATCATCGACATTAGAGATCAAGGACCAAGACTCAACTGATTGCGACAAATTACTGACCTACGCAGAGCAAAACGGAATAAGCGCAATCACACTAATAGGAGTTGAAGGGGATTTGCCGGATCATGTGCTCGCCACATACCAAAGCGCAGCCAAATCTTCAATTGATGTTCGTTTCGTTTTTCGCCGAGGTATCGGCTGGATCGTCAGGCCAGGGTTGCCTCGTCATTTACAGACCATCGCGGATCGGAGACTCTCACTGGTGCCCCTCGCCCCTTGCGTTGGCGTCAACTTATCTGGGTGCGAGTGGCCACTCAGCAACGCCGAACTCTCTCCTCTTGGTTCAACGAGCATCTCAAACCGAACGGAAAGCGATTCGGTAAGCGTCACGATGGAGAAGGGCGCCGCTCTGCTGTTTCTGGAGGTCCCGGCTTCCGAGATGCCGGTCTGGTGAAGCTAGCTTCCTTGAAGTAATCTGATTGATGGAGGTCAATTCGATCTAATGTCTACCGATGAACCCATGCCAGAAGAAGTTGATGGCGCGGCCGATGCTCCTGAGACCACGGATGCACAGCCGGACCATCCGCATGCCGGCGTGGCCGCTGAGGGCTACAGCTCTCCAAGTCCAGATGCACCAACTTGCGGAGAGATCACGTTGAAGCGCGGTGGTGCACCGACCGATATCAAATTCCCTATCAATCCTCCGGCGATCATGGGACGATTTGATCCAGCCGTTGGCCCTATCGATGTCGATCTTGCTAACCTGCCCGAAGGATCCTATGTTTCGCGCAAGCACGCAAAGCTCACCTGCGACGACGGCGTGTGGATGCTTTCGGATATGGGCTCATCGAACGGGACCTTCATTCTTCGCAACGATTTCGAGCGAGTCGATCAGACCGAGATCAAAGATGGCGACGAGTTCGCGCTTGGCAATGCTCGGTTCCAGTTCAACATCGTTAACGTCTGCGAGCCTGCTCAGTCATGATTCTCTCCCGGCTCACTTGGCAAGATGTCGAGTCGCTTAGCCGGGAGATAGTCGTCCTCACCCCAACCGGGTCTCTTGAGCAGCACGGTCCGCATTTGCCTCTCTTCACCGATTCTCTCATCGCGACTGCGGTGGCAGAGGCGGTCGAAAAGAATATTCCGCAACAGATGCTTCTGACCCCAACTCTGTGGATGGGTGCTTCAGGACATCACCTCGCCTTCCCCGGCACCATCAGTGCGTCGTTTGAATCGTATGAAGGAGCCATCACGAGCGTCGTCGAATCGCTTCTCCCCCACGGTTTTCGAAAGTTCTATTTCTTAAATGGGCACGGGGGAAACACGGAGCCAAACGGAGTAGCACTTCGAAAGCTCAAAGCTCGATATGGAAATTCATTGTTCGGTCATCTCGGCTACTTCAGCCTGATAACCGACGACATCGCCGCGATCCTCGAGGGCCCGAACAAAGACATGCGCCACGCATGTGAGGCCGAGGCGAGCCTGATGATGCATTTGCACCCAGATCTGGTCCGCCGAGACAAGCTGCGGGACGATGGTCTCCGAACGGAACCACCGGTCAAAGGCGCGGTCTTACACTTCGACGAGTTCACCGAGCAGGGCTCGCTGGGCTATGCCACCTTGGCCACCGAGGACAAGGGGCGAAGGATATTTGAAGCTGCAGCGGCGGCCTGCACCACAGAATTAAGCAGATTTGCCGAGGGTTTTGACTTAGTAGGCATCGAACCCAGAGGCTAAAGTGTGTCAACGTAAGTCAATTGCATAGGAGTTGGAGATGACGAAGTCAGTTTTGAAGTGTTTTTTGTTAGCAGGACTTGTAGCGGCGAGTGTCGCTGCGAACGCGCAGTCGAATAAGTGGAAATTCGATTACATCGGCCTGGATGCCGGCGCTTACTTCCCCAAGAGCAGCCTTCTTAAGGATCGATTCGGCGACACGATCTTCCGCGTGGGCTTGACCCCGATGATGATCAAGCGCCAGAAGGATTGGGTGCCAAGCTTTGAGATCGGATACATCGGCGCTCGCGGCCACGGCGATCACATGAACGTGATCCCGCTCACCATTGGAGCCCAGAAGAGTTTTGGTGACCCAACCCAGAGCACGGTTCCGTTCGTCCGCGCAGGCGCGGGCCTTTCGTATTTCGATTACGACATCACGCGAGATGACCTCACCAAGGCAAAGGGTCACAAGTTCGGCGCCGTTACTTCGCTGGAAGCAGGTTTCCAGAGCAGCAACCGCTTCCGAGCTTCGGTCCGCTACTATCTGTTCCCGACCCAGAGCGGCGTGGACTTCAGCGGCTTCCTGATTTCCGCCTCGTTCGGCGTCTTCAAGCTCTAATTCAACCTAATTAGAGTGTAGGGCTCTAGAAACGCTTGCTCCGGCAGGTCGATTCTAGAGCCCGTTTTCTTGTCGCTCGCTTGAGAATCCGGATCTTCCCGAGCCTGAGCGCCGCGCCTACGTCAATATAGACCGATGCCTCGAGCGCTAGAAGAAACGCAACAGGCCACCGAATCGGCCGTCCTTGTCTACGTTAACGACGACGAATCCGACGACCGAATGGTGGAGGAAGAGCTGGAAGGGCTCTGTGAGGCGGCGCAGGTTGAACCAATCGCCGACATACGACAACGCATCGGTCGACCTCACAAAGGCACCTATCTCGGCAAAGGAAAAGTCGAAGAAGTCGCCGCCCTCGCCAAAGAAGTAAAAGCCGAGGTCGTCATCGTCGACGCCGAGCTGTCCGGCATCCAAAGCCGAAACCTCGAAGAAGCATGCGGTCGAAAGGTGATCGATCGCACCCAGTTGATCCTCGATATCTTCGCCCGTCGTGCCCGCACCAAAGAAGGCATGCTCCAGGTCGAGCTCGCCCAACTCAGCTACATGCTCCCCAAGCTGATGTCGGTCTATACGAAGTTTGAACGGCAGCGAGGCGGTATCGGCATGCGAGGTCCGGGTGAAACCAAGCTTGAAAGCGACCGCCGAATGGTCAAAGATCGCATCGCTCGGCTCAAAGACGATATCGAAGAGGTCAAACGCACCCGCGACCAGCAGCGGTTCAGTCGTCGAAAGCATCCGTTTCCATTTGCGGGCATCGTCGGTTACACAAGTGCGGGCAAATCCACTCTGATGAATCGACTCGCGGGCACGGAGCTTCTTGCCGACGCCATGCCCTTTGCGACTCTCGATCCCACCACTCGCAAGGTCGATTTGCCTGAGGGCTACGCTGTCTTTCTCACCGACACGGTCGGCTTCATTCGCAACTTGCCCACCCACTTGGTTGCAGCTTTTCAATCGACGTTGGAGGAAGTCACTTTTTCCGATTTCATCCTCCACGTCATCGATGTGAGCGCGCCATCGTGGGAATCGCAACGCGATGCTGTCCTCGAAACGCTCCAAAAGCTCAAGGCAGATGACAAGCCGACGATCCTCGTCTTCAACAAGATCGATCGACTGGAGAATAAGACCGAGGCGCGAAGACTTGTCGCAGAGTGGCCGAACTCCGTCGCGATAAGTGCCACAACAGGAACGGGCATCCCAGACCTACTCACCGCGGTCGTCAAGCAGGTCAAGAGCCTGCTCCACCCAATCAAAGCACTCGTTCCCTATTCAGAATCCAGCCTCGTCCAAGATTGCTACGACTACGGACGAGTCCACAAGGTCGACTATCGTGACGAAGGAATCTACGTGGAGGCGGACCTAGTCCCCGAGATGCAGCAAAAGCTCTCGCGTTACGCTATCTCGGAATGAGATTGGATGAGTGGCTGCAGTCTGCTTCTGCGCGACTGGAGCAAGTGGGGATTGAAAGCGCGCGCCTTGAATCGCAAGTTCTAGCTGGTCATGTCCTTGGCGTAGACAGAGCTTGGATCTTGGCCCATGGAAATTCGGAAGCACCAGAACTGCCGTTAGAAAGTGTTCTCGCCCGCCGCCTGTCTCGTGAGCCACTCGCATACATCGTTGGAAGCCGGGAGTTTTATGGTCGCCCGTTCCACGTTCGCAAAGGAGTTCTCATCCCCCGACAAGAAACCGAGACCTTGGTCGACGCTGTGCTGGAGCATCCCGGACCGGCACACGTACTCGAAATAGGCGTGGGATCTGGATGCATATCGCTCACTCTGAAGCTCGAGCGGCCGGACTGGACAGTTGTCGGAGGCGATATCTCCATCGATGCTCTTGCCATTGCCGATTCGAATCGCGAGACGCTTGGAGCCGATGTGTTGCTCGTCAACTCGGACTGTTGCAACGGGTTCGCCGATCATGCATTCGATATCGTGGTGACGAATCCGCCTTATGTGTCCACGAGCGATCCACTAGCGCCCGAGATTAAGGATTTCGAGCCGCCCCTAGCACTCTACGCCGACAAGGATGGTCTCGCGTTCTATGAGCGGTTGAGCTTGGATGTTCTCCGCGTCCTTAAACCCGGAGGAACGCTCCTTATGGAACTCGGTGCTGGGCAAGCTGCCGCCGTTGTGAAGCTGTTTCTTGATGCGGGCTGGAGAGATCCAAAGATTTGGAAAGACCTTTCCGGTATCGACCGCGTCCTCTCCGTCGCGATTTGCGATTTACGATAACCTGCAATGAATGGTTACCCTGCATTGGCGAGAGAGCGGAGGATTTGAGGCGGAGGTGCCGACTGGAGTCAAGTTCATCCTTGACACTCATCCCGAACATGGCGGCCAGAAGCTCGGACCCACGCCGGTGGAGGCTCTCTTGTCAGCGGTAGCTGCGTGCAGTGCGATCGACATCCTCGACATCCTCAAGAAGAAGCGACAGGTTGTCACGTCCTATCGAGTCGAAGTGGACGGCGACCGCCCGCCCCCCGGCGAATACCCGCGATCCTTCAGCGCGATCCGCGTGAAGCACATCCTCGAGGGCGAAAATCTTGATCCCATCGCGGTGGCTCGCGCCGTCGAATTGAGCGATACGAAATACTGCACTGTGATTACGACTCTTCGAGCTGCACCGCACGTGACGTCTACGTGGGAGATTGAATCGACAGCGTGACGTTTATTTCTTCCGTCGACCTTCGATCACGATCGTAAACTCGCCCTTTCTCGGCACCTCGCTCTCGCTCGGCACATATGGTAATCGCGCGCGATAAACCTGCTCGTGCGACTTCGTCATCTCACGGCAAATTGCGTAGCGTCGCTCACCCAAAACGGAGTGCGCCGCTTCCAAGAGCGACTGCAACCGAAACTGGGATTCGAACAAGACCAACGTGATCGGCGATTCTGCGAACGGCACCAACTCCGACCGGATGTCTCCCGCCTTGCGCCCCAAAAATCCCAAAAACGCAAACCGTTGACCAAAAAACCCGCTAAGAGTCAGAGCGAGAATCGGCGCGCTGGGACCTGGAATGCCTTCCACCAGAATCCCCGCGTCGTGACACAGGTCGCACAAGATCGCGCCGGGATCGCTCACCACGGGAGAGCCTCCATCGGTCAACACGGCTGCACGTGCCCCCTGTCGAACTTCATCGAGATACTTCTCGATCTGAGGTGTCGCCGTGTGATCGTTAAGCACCCGCATGGGCTTGCGAACGCCGAGCACGGTTTGCAATTTGCCGCTGATCCGCGTGTCTTCCACGAACCACACATCAGCAGAAGAAAGAGCCTCGTTTGCTCGCGGCGATAGATCGGAGAGATTTCCGATCGGCGTCGCCACCAGAACGAGGCTTCCCTTTTCTGAGCTCAACTACTTGCCTGTCGTCGTCGCTGGCGGCGTGGTTGCCGTGCCGCCACTCGTCATTCCCGAGAGACCGCCCGACTGATTCGCCGGCGCCGGACTTGCTGTCACACCCGTCGTCGACGTGGTGGGTTTTGCCCCGCCCGTCGTGGTCGACTTAGCCGCCGCCTTCTTGGCCGCTGCGTCCTTCGCTGCCTGCTCGGCTGCCTGCTTCGCCATCAACTTGCGATTTTCTTCGGCAACGGCAGCATCGCGCTTCTTAGCCTCCGCCTTGAACTGCTCTTCCTGCGCCATGACGTCGCGCCAGGCTTGCAGATCGGCAAGGATTGGCTTGCTCTGCTCCTCAGTGATCTGATTCTTCTCCTTCATCTTGTTGAGCCGAGCATGAATCGTGGAGTAATTGGTGAAGTTGCCCGCACTGGTTCCCTGATTGTTCTTCGCCGCAGAAGCGTATTGTGCAATCGCCTCAGGGGTCCGGTTGGCATCAACATACAAGTCAGCCAATTCGATCCGTAGTTCCGGGCTCTCCGTCGTTTTTAACACGGTTTCGATGGCGGTGATGCGGTCCTTTGCAAGGGCCTTCTTCTCCGTCGTACCAGCGGCGTTGTAAATGGTGCTCTCTGCCAAGAAGTAGGCGAGCGCAGCAACATCCTGATTTGCGGTGTCCGAGGTTAAGGCAGCCTGCGCTTCCGCTTGCACGTCCTTGGCGACCTGCGCTTGATCGGTGGCCATCATGCCAAGCGAAAAGTCGTACATCGCTTTGTATGCCGGGCTCTTCCATACCAACTTGCCGGACTTCTTCAAGTCTTCGATCTCGCGCTGCATCTGCGCGCCCGCCATCGACATCAGCATCTGCGAACGCATCGAGTCTTTCTGGGTTGCGTAGCCGTTCGTTGGGTCTGGCGTGATCTTGGTGATCTTATAGATCACCGTGCTCTGTCCATTGTCGATCGCAGGACTGACGTCGCCAACTTTTAGCGTCAACAGGGGCTTGTACGCGGAGTCCGATTGAAGCGTAAACGAGCGAAGTTCGAACGTGTCCGTCTTCTTTGTAGCTCCAGGAGGTGCCTGCGTGCTGTACTTGTTGATCGCCGCATCAAACGACAATCCGCCCTTGATCTCCGCCAAAGCCTTATCCGCAGCTTGCTGTCCTTCCGTGCCCGTCTTTCCGACAAACGTGATCATCTGAACCGTGTAACTGTTGAACGAGTTCTTGACTTCCTCGTCCGTCACCATCAGCGATGCCATTTCGCGTAACGTAAGCACTTGTCGCGCAACTTCCGCGCGCATCAACTCTGTTCGCGTCGGATCCGCAAAGGCTGTATTGAAAGCATCCTTCTGCGAGTCCCGTGCTTGGTCCAACGTCTGGCCGCGGCTGAGATCGGCGTCCTTCTGAAACGCGTCTGCTAATTCTTGCGCCGTCGCATTTGGTTTGAGCTTCCCTTGGCTGACAAGGATCTGCTTGAATCGGTCGACCTGTGCATTCCACATGCTCGGGATCGCTTCCTGGACGCCATTGTCGTCCATGTTGATTCCCTTGTCTGCAGCGAGCCCCAAATAGAGGAGGTGCGCAATGACATAGTTCGTACCGCTCGCGAAGGCATTCGCCTGGTCCAGGGGACCGAACTGCGACTGGCTCTGCGCAGCATCTTGATTCACGATGTTTCGAATCTCGCTATCGGTCGCGCTGTATTTGCCGAGTGTTGCTACTGGTGTGCCCACCTGCCCCGGAGACTGCTGCTTGGGAAGACGTCCACACTGGCCACCTTGCGAAGCAAAGCTGACGATGAAGGCGACGAACATCAATCCGAAAATGAAGACGCCGTACTTCTCGATGAATTTACGAAAACGTTCAATAGACACTGGTTGAAACACCCACCCCAAAGGCCAAGAAAGTATGGCACGCGAGGCATTTTGAGAGCAAAAACAGCCAACTATGGATTAGTAGACATAAAAGCTGTATAATACGTCTACGCGATCGTAGAAATCTGCTTGAAATGAACGCAGAGCGGTTCGGTTCGAAGGAGCATCAGATGGCAAAGGGTCTTACCAAACGGCAACAGATGATATTGCAATATATCCTGGACTACATTCAGAAGGAAGGATTTCCCCCTTCCATTCGAGAAATTGGCAAGGATTTCGGCATCGGTTCGTTGCGTGGTGTGACCGTTCATCTCGACGCTCTAGAGCGCAAGGGTTACATCACCCGGGCGAATACTCCCCGATCCATTCGTGTCATTCATCCCTCCTTCCAGGTGCAAAACCGAGTTGTCATGGTGCCGGTCCTCGGATCCATCGCCGCCGGTGTGCCGATCGAAGCGCAGGAGTACGCAGAGGATTCGATCCCGATTCCCTACGACATGGTCCGCAACGTGGAGAAGCCATTCCTGCTCCGCGTCCGCGGTGATTCCATGATTGGCGATGGCATCCTTCCACGCGACCTGGTTGTCATCAAGCCACAAAAAACCGCTAATCACGGAGACCTCGTTGCGGCGCTGCTGGGTGACGAGGCAACCGTGAAGCGGATCCACTACGCTGGCAAGACAAAGAAAGCCACCCTGATGCCAAGCAACCCCGCCTATGAACCAATCCCGATCGATCGCGAGGACGCATCGATCATAGGCAAGGTCGTCGGTCTCATCCGAGATTACGAAGGCATGGCGTTCTAAAGATTTAGGGCACCCCTACACGAAAAGAGCCGGCGATGAGCCGGCTCTGCTTTTTGGTTTTGTCATCCCACGCTCTAATTTTTC
>Ga0070666_10002872_pt1 | contig 10402 bp, 8 predicted proteins | sample KBSS23metaG_FD_64677 | JGI IMG/M metagenome (GOLD analysis project Ga0070666, IMG submission 64677) | Switchgrass rhizosphere microbial communities from Kellogg Biological Station, Michigan, USA - KBS S2-3 metaG | ecosystem: Host-associated > Plants > Roots > Rhizosphere > Soil ... | reverse complement strand
GCCTCCTTTCTGTCGTCAGAGTCTAGCCCTTGCGGGGAAGCCCCGAAGGGAGAGCGGGACGGGCTCGCGTCGGTCATCGCCCGCCGCGCGCCGGCGAGCGCCTACCTCCCCGGGCTCGGCTCCCGCGCGCAAACCCCGCCGCATGAACCGGATGCGCCAAAGGGATAGACGGGTCGGACGGCCCGCCGTCGGGGTGGGCGCCCCGGCCCGCGAGAAGCCGGCTCAGAAACGGCCGGAGTTCGGTAGAATTTCTCCACCCGATTCCCAAGGAGGTACGCGATGTCGCCCTGGCTTCGCACCCTGCTCGTCCCGGCGGCGGTCGTTCTTTCCGCCGTCTCATCGGCAACCGATCTCCGAAAGATGCCGGTGTCGCCTCCGGCGGCCGCGCGTCTGGCGGGGTCCTCGGGCGGGTTCGACTTCTGCCTGAAGGATTCGAACGGCTCGGTTTTCCGTTTCAACTCTTCGACGGGCGCGTACGTCGCCTGCGGCGCGGACGGAACGTTCGAGCAGGGGTTCGGCGAGATCACGCGAGAGGGCGGCATCGTCACCCTGTCGCACCGGCTCACGGGCGGCTTTCTGAACGGCTTCGAATCCGCCCGCGCCACCGTGGACGAAGCGACCGGACACGGGACGGCTTCCCTCTACGCCCTCCGCGAGAATTTCACCCCGTACGCGCGCGTCTCGATCGACGATCCGAACGTCGGAGACAGCGACTGTGTCGTCTGCCTGTCGCACTCCGCCGTCAATGAAGGCTTCATCAACTCGTTCGTCGTTCCCTCGAGCTCGATCGGGCTGCCCAACACCGTCACCGATGCCACGATCCTGCAGTCCTATTCCCTGAACGCGGACTTCGGGGGAATGCTGACCCGTCTCGTCGCGGGAATCGGCCGGAACGGAGCGGGCAGCCTCTCCTTCCGATTCACCGTCTACTCGGACGATCACGGACACCCGGGAAGCGAGATCTATCGCGGACGGACCATTCATTACGACTCCTTCCCCGCTCTGCCGACCGTCGGGGTCGTCCGCGAGAACCTGAAGATCGACCCGGGCTCGACCTTCTGGGCCGGAATCCGCTGGAATCCCTCCACGGATCCGCTCTATCTCGCCTTCGGCACGAGCGCCGAGACGCCCCTCTCTCCGGTGTACCTGTGCGAGCCCGGGACCGCATGCAGCTCCGTGACCTCCAGCTCGGCGTTCGCGGACCTGCGGAGCCTCTACCTGTCCGCGGACGTCGAGTATCCGACCGAGTACGCGACCGGCGGGTTCGTCCGGTACGGCGACGGCGCATCCAACGACGTGATTTCGGACAAGTGCGACGGCTCCTACCGGCGGATCGACTTCGGCGTCTCGAAGGCACTCGTCGAGCTCTACGCCGAGGGCAACCCGGAGGCTTCGATCAATCCGTCGAGCTATTCCGACGCGTACGCGCGCATCACGCCGATCTCATCCGACACCGGGACGGGTCTCGACGGATTCGCGAAGACCCGGTACGGAACCACCGGCTTCTCCGCTTTCTCGTTTGCGACTTCGTCCCAGCTCAGGTTCTGTACCCGCCCGGAGGACGCGACCGACTACGCCTGCCATTCGGTGACGGGATACGTCCCGGGGACATGCGGCTATACCCGCATCGTCGGGGTCACCAACGGCTTCGAGATCTCCTGCGCCAACGCGCCGGCGGACTGGATCGACCGGTGGTTCCTCCAGTACGACGGGACGGGCTGGGCCTCGCATCCGCTCGCCTCCGTGAAGAGCACGCCGTCGATCGGAAGCCCGGAATTCGGGTTCCCCTGGTACGCGGCGAGCGGATCGAAACTCGGGGTCGCGTACGAGTACAAGACCACGGCGGGGCTGATCCAGGCGCAGCTCGTGAAGGGCGACACGGTCGTCGGGACCTACACCATCGATACGGACGATCCCCCCGCGGGCTTCGATCCGAGCCTCGCGACGCGCATGGCGGGCGACTGCACGCGCCGGGGGCTCTGCGTCTTCGGGCGTTACGACTCCCGGACGCACAGCAACGTCGCGGACATGGTCGACTTTCGCGAGCTTCCACCCGAGATCAAGAACTGGGTCCTCGGACCGGGTCCCTCCGGCTTTGGATTCGGACGCGCGGTCAGCCTGGGCGGGCGAGACGGCACCGCTCTCTACGCGAGCTACGCGACATCCCCGATCGCCAATCAGTACCGCCTTCAGATCGACTCGATCGACTTGAAGGCGTACGCAAAAAACACGCTGAGCTACGACTTCGGCGTGGGAGCCGGGAAATACCCTCTGTCGCTTTCGAGAGAGCGAGGCGAGTGGGGCCTCGGCACGCGGAACGGAATCGGGTCGCTGTATTCGCTCACCGCGGGTTGCGCGCCCGCGCGGGTGAACGGACGTTCCGCGTCGGGGAGCACGAGCGGCGGCGGGATCGCGTTCCCCTGCGAGAACGCTCCCCGCGTGGGGGGACGCTTCTGACGGGAAGGCCCCCGGCGAACGCCTCCGCCGGCGGCCGCGCTTCCTTTCAGTGCCAGAGGCCGAGGACGACGCCGAAGATCACGAACTGCGCGACGTGGTATCCGCCGTCGATCGCCCACATCGAAAGGCGACGATCCGCGAACTGGTAGTTGATTCCGAAGGAAGCGGCGACGAACCCCGCGCCGACGACCGCGCCGAGGCCGACGGCGCGCGAGAGCTCGGGAGACGGCCCGAGCAGCCAGGCGAACGCGATCGCCGCGACGAGCGAGAAGAAGAAGCTGATGCCGAAGACCTTCGCCGGATGCCGGTGCTCCTGCGGCGGGTCGGCCGGGGCGATCCCGGCGGCGCGTCCCCATGCCGGCCCGAAGAGGGCCTTCGAATACCACACTCCGCCCAGCAGGAAGCTCGAGACGGCCGCGAGCAGCGCGGCTCCGATATTGAAATTCATGGGCGAAGCATAGCTCCCGGGCCGCGAGCGGAAAAGGCGCCGCGCCGCCGGCGACCCAAGGGCCTTCCGGCGGCGCGGCTCGAATCCATCAGAGCGGGGGCAGACCCTTTCCGTCCGGATCCCAGCGGTATTCCATCGCGCGGGCGAGGCGGCGGGCGCTCGCCTCGTCCTGGAGCCTGGCGATCACGTGAAATGCGGCGTCGATCCCGCACGCCTCGCCTCCCGAAGTCACGATCTTCCCCGCGTCCACCCAGCGCACCCCGGACCGGGGAGAGATCCCCTTGCCGGCCTCCGGCAGATATTTCACGAAGGAGGCCGTCGCCGTGGCCGGGAGACCGTCCAGCAGGCCGGCCTTCGCGAGCACGAAGGCGCCGTTGCAGATCGAAAAGACGACCCGCGCGTGCTCGGCGCTCCGGCGCACCCAGTCGAAGATCCGGGGATCGTCCTCCGTCGGCAGCACGTGGGCCCAGGGCATCGGCAGGTTCGCCTTGTGGACGCCTCCTCCGGGGATCACGAGAACGTCGGGCGCGGGGGCGTCGTCGATTGAAAAGTCCGGCGTGAGCTTCAGGCCGAAAGTCGTCGTCACGACGGCCTTCGTCGGCGCGACGAGATGGACGTCCATGCGCGCGACGCCGAAGATCTGGGGAAGGATCGCGAAGTCGACGTCCTGGATGTGGTCGTAGATCAGGATGTCCACGACCTGCGCCGCCCTCTGTTCGACGAGATCCATGCCGCACTTCGGGCAGGTTCCGGGATGGTCGAAGACCTCCTCGTGATCCTTCATCGGACAGACCCAGTGCTTCGCCGCCGGGGCGGCGGCGGCTTCCGGCGCGGGTTCGGCGCCGACGCGCGGGACCGCGCCGAGGAAGAGAACGAGAAGAATCGAGATGCCGAAGAGTTTTTTCATGGTGAGCTCCTTTCCCGACCATTGAACGCCGGCCGGAAGATTCGCGCGATCGAATTTCCGGGAACGGTCGAAATCGGGCCGCGAACGGCGCCGGGAGCGCAGCCGGCGGATCAGACCTTTCCGGACAGGACCGCTTTCACCCGCTTGCGGCGGCTGCGGGAGACGGGAAGGGTGACGCCGTTTTCGAGGACGACCACCGCATCCCCCTTGAACTTCGAATGGACCTCGCGGAGCCTGCCGAGGTTGACGATCGCCGACCGGTGGATTCGGAGAAAACGGGAAGGATCCAGGTGCTCCTCGAGCGTCCCGAGCGACTCGCGCCACAGGTACGACTCCTTCCCGCAATGCACGCGGACGTAATAGTCCTCGGCCGCGATCCAGTCGATCCGTTCCACGTCGAGAACGCGGGTCGCGCCTCCGGAGGGAACCGCGATCCGTTTCCAGTAGCGGCGCGCGGCGTCCCGCTCGGCCAGGAGCGCCGCGAGGCGTTCGGGAAGGCGCCGCTCCGTCCGGAACCGCACCTCCGACTTCGCCCGCTCGAGCGCCGCGAGGAAGCGGCCGTCGTCGAACGGTTTCAGGAGATAGTCGAGCGCGTGCACTTCGAACGCGCGGAGGGCGTACCGATCGTGCGCCGTCACGAAGACGATCGGCGGCATCGCGGCGGGCCCCACTTCCTCGACGACAGCGAAGCCGTCCCTTCCCGGCATCTGCACGTCGAGGAAAACGAGGTCCGGCCGGAGGCTCCGGATCATCCGCACCGCTTCGTCGCCGTCGCCGCACTCTCCGGCGAGCGCGATCTCGGGATCGCGGCGAAGGAGGAGCGCCAGCGTGCGCCTCGCGAGCTCCTCGTCGTCGACGACGATGGCGCGGATCGGTTCAGGCCTCAAGCGCCTCCCCGGCGGTCCGCCACGGAATCGAGATCCGGGCCTCCGCGCCCCCTCCCGCCGCGCTTTCGAGGCGAAGCTCGAACTCCGCCCCGAAGAGATTGGCGAGGCGCTCGCGCGTCACGGACAGACCGATTCCGTCGCGAGGCGACTCCTTCTCCGGCCCGGGACCCGAGTCGACGACCGAGAGCTCCAGCCGGGTTCCCCGGCGGTGCGCGCGGATCGCGACCCGACCCGGCCCAGGGCAGCGCTCGATCCCATGAAGGAGCGCGTTCTCGACGATCGGCTGCAGGAGCAGGACGGGAACGAGCGCATGCCGCGCGCCATCGTCCACGTCGATCTCGACCGTCAGGCGGTCGCCGAATCGCGTTTTCTGGATGGCGAGATACCGGTCGAGCATCGCGAGCTCGCCCGCGAGCGGCGTCTCGGGGGCCGTCCGATCGAGGGTGGAGCGCAGCAGATCCGAGAGATCGGCAATCGTCCCCAGCGCGGCGTCCGGCTGCGCCGTCCGGACGAGCCCCGCGATCGTGTGGAGCGTATTGAAGAGAAAATGCGGCTGCAGGCGGGCGGTCAACGCGTCGAGACGCGCTCGCGACACCTCTCCCTCGAGCTGGGCGGCACGCGTTTCGCGGTCGCGCAAGCGCTCGTGATATTCGAAGGCATAGCCCGCCGCGAGGATCGCGCCATAGACGAGAAGCGCCGAAGGGAGAGATCCCGCCAGCAGCTCCGCGATCGAAGTCTTCATGCGCATCGGCGCGTCCGAAAACGGATGGAACAGCGTTCCCACCCTGGCCGCGTAGAGGACGTGAAGGCTCGAGCCGGCGAGCGCCGCCGCGGCGTGCACCGGCAATCCCCGGCGCCAGGGCCGCCCGACGGGGACCCGAGCGCGGAGCCAGAGAATCGCCGGGGCGAGCGGCGCCCAACCCGACCATACGCAGATCTGCCATCCCGCGATCTGCCAGAAGGAATGATGCATCCCGGCGGCCGTCACCTGGATGTAGAGCTGGGTTCCCGCGATGGCCCCGGCGAGCGGCCAGACCGCGACGAGGGCCACCCGGGAGATCGATGGACGGGAGGTCATGGCGTGAACTTATACGGGATCGGCGCCTTCCCGGTTTCCGTTTGCCGCCAACAGACGAATCCGTGCGGGGAATGGTCGCGGACCGTCGCCGTGACCTGCGCGACTCGGGTAAACCCTCGACCGCTCCGGCGCCCCACCGGAGCCGAGCGTCGCGACACTCGCGGAGCTCGGATCGCGACCCCGTGCGAAGCACGGAACAGACCCGTCGCGCGGCGCCGTCATTTTCTGCGCCGCGCCGCGTCACGCGCGACGCGCCCGAAGGGGCGCCACCTTAAGACAATACAAATCCCCTGAACAGGCGCCCATCCGCGAGCGAGAGTGTGCCGCGGATTCGGTGCCCGGGGCGAGAGGCGGCAGGGAGACGCGGGGCAGAGGGCTCCCCGTTTCGCACGGCACGCCATCGAAACCCAATCCGCAGGTGCGTCGTGCGAAACGGGGATTCTGACCCGCGGCCACCCGACACCGCCTCTCGCAGTCTCACGGGCCCGGCGAACCTGGCGGCTCCTCGAGCGAGCCCGGCTCTCCCCAAGGACCCTGAAACACCGGTCACCGACGGCGCCGTCCACGCGTGACAATACACGATTCCGTGAAGGCATCGGTCCCGGCGCGGCCCTCCCGGCCGCGAGAGGTACAATCCTCGGACGAACTCGATGCGCGCGATCTCGTCCCGCAACCGCCTCGCCGCTCTCGCGGCGACCGCCGTTCTCGCGGCCGCCTGCTCGTCGACCGGCCCGCCGTCGGGGAAGGAGCCCGCTCGTTCGACGTCTGCCCTATCGGTTCGCGGAACGCTCGGCTTCGAGACCGCGCCGATCTCCCGCGAGGCGCGCAAGAGGCTCAAGCTTCCGCCCGGCGCGAAAGGCGCCCTGGTGGTCGAGGTCCTGCCCGGCGGTCCCGGAGCGGCGGCGGGAATTCGTCCCGACGATCTCGTCCAGGAAGTCGGCTCCGCCCCCGTCGGCAACGAGTGCGAGTTCGTCAACGCCGGGTACGACATTCGATCTCTCGCTCCGGTGCGCGTCGTGATCCGGCGCGCGGTGTCCTCCGTCGAGGTGTCGGTCGCGCCGGTCGAGCAGGGGCCGTTCTTCGAGAGCCTGTGCCAGCGGGGAATCGCGAGCGGATGCTTCCGCCAGGCCTGGAGCCTCGGAACGGCGGCGAGCCGTCGCGAACGCGCCCTCGCGCTCTACGATTCCGCCTGCAGATCCGGCTCGGCCGCCGCCTGCGCGGATCTGGGCGTCCGACTCCTCGAATGGACGGACCGCTCGAAGGACGCGAAGGCCGCTCTCGACCGGTCCTGCGCCCTCGGAAATGCCGCTGGCTGCGCCCACGCGGCGTTCCTCCCCGCCACGGGAAAGATCGTCTCGCGGGACGACCGCCGCGCCACCGCTCTCTACGTGCGGGGCTGCGACCTCGGCGACGCGAAGGCCTGCTACAACGTCGGCCTGATGGCGGACGAGGGGCGGGGCGGTCCCCGGAACCTCAAGCTCGCGGCGGCGCGCTACGAGGAAGCGTGCGAGGGCGGGAGCTCCACGGCCTGCACGAACCTCGGCTTCTTCTACGAAAACGGACGGGGCGTCCCTCGAAACGCCGAGCGGTCTTTCGCCCTTTACCGCCGGGGCTGCGACGGCAGCCACTGCCAGTCGTCGAACCTGAACGGCTGCGTCAACCTCGGCCGCGCCTATCGCGACGGGATCGGCGTCACGAAGGACGCGGCCCGAGCTGCGGAGATCTTCCGGGACGCGTGCGAGCGCCGGTCCGACCCCACGGACGTCGGTTTCGACGGGAACGGCGCGCGCGCTTGCTCGCTCCTCGGCGCGCTCTCCCTCGATACCGACAACGCGAGGGCGCTCGAGCTCTCCGTGCGCGGCTGCGAGCGCGGCGACTCCTTCGGCTGCTTCAACGCCTCCGCGATCTATTCGAGCGGCGGTGCCGGGGTCTCGCCCGATCCCGCCCGGGCCACGTCCTTCCTCGACAGGGCGTGCCAGGCGGGCGACGGCGAAGGCTGCTTCGATCTCGCGATCGCCTACGAGAAGGGAACCGGGATCTCCCCCGACCGGGAGAAGGCGACGGCGTCCTTCCAGAAAGCATGCTCGCTGGGATTCGAGAAGGCCTGCGGCCGCAAGGGACATTGAAGATCCGAAATTGAAGGCCCCCGGGAGCGCTCTCCCCCCGTTCAGACCAGTTCAACGGCGCTCCCGCAGAAACGAAAATTGGACCTCCCGCCTTCCGGTTCTCTCTCGTTCGCTCCGTTCTCGTCGTCTGACCGTCGCGCCCGGATCATGGTTTTCGAGGCCCGGGTCAACGAAGCTGGAAGTTGACGGAGACCGTGAGATACACGGGGACCGGGCGGCCGTCCAGCTGGGCAGGTTCGTAGGTCCATTGCGAAACCGCCAGGAGAGACGCCAGATCGAGCAAGGGCGAGACGCTCTTCACGACCCGAAGCTCTTTGGCAAAGCCCTTCTCCGAGACGACCGCTTGAATGATCGTGAGGCCCTGAATGTGATTCTTGACCGCGCTTGGGGGATAGACCGGTTCCTTCTTGAACCGGAGGATCGGGGGTTTGACCCTCCCGCGGACATCCCAGGTGTTGGGCGACACACTCGACCCGAGGGGCAAGTCGCTCTCCTCCGCTGCGGCAAGAACGCCGGGGACCAGAATCGTCGCTCGAACCAGAGGGTAATCCTCGGTCGTCGGCTCGTTGGGGGGAGCGAGCGTCAGGAGAAACACCGCCCTGAGAATTCGGCTACATCCGGAAAAGGAAGGAGTCGAAAGGATCGTGACTTCCGCCGGCCTCCCATCCGTTCGATAGCTGATTTCGGCGACTCCCATGCTGCCCTTCATGAGACCTCCGCAGCTCGCGGCTTCGAGAAGATCCTTCCCGAGTCCCTTCGGCAGCTCCGACACCGACCAGAGCTTCGCGGGAACGGGATCGGCGAGATCCAGATCCCTGCCGGCTTTTTCCGCGGGAGACACGCCCCCCCCCGTCGAAGCCTCTCTCTTCTTCCGAAGGTCAGCGGGGAGATTTTTTTGATTTCGCTGATCCATCGCTTCCCGCTCGCCCGGGGTCAAATACGCGAGCACCTTGCTCTGACGGAGGTCCGAGTCGAGGTGACAATGTTCGTTCTCCCGCAGGCAGGCGATCCAGGCCTGGTTTTCGACAGGAGTCTCCCCGAGGATTCGCCGCAGCAACTCCTCCCCGAACGCGGATTCGGGATCCGCCTGGATCGCGGGGTCCGCCGACTCCGCCGCCCTCAGGGTCGAAAGAAGGTCGGGGTCCGCCAATTGGCGGTCCTCGCAATATTCTTTCGCGAGGAACCAGGCGGCCTCGCCTCGAAAGACGGACGCGGTCGAGGCAATCGCCGTTTTCACCACGGCCGATTTCGCCAGCGCCGGATCCCGTCGCGCGCCGGCGAGTACCGCCCTCCATGCCTGCGCGTCCTGCCTTCCCAGGGCCATGGACGCCGCGCCCAGCCGACTCTCGTTCCCCCTCGTGGCGAGCCGGAAAAATGCCGCGCGATCCTCCTCGCTCAGGTTCAAATTCCGCAGCCGCGCAAAAAACAGGGGCAGGGCGGAGAGCCCGCGCGCCCGCGCAAAAGCCCGGACGATCGCGGCGTCGAGCAGGCCTGAGAATCGGCCCCCGGCCGCCAACGCCGCTTCGTCACCTTCCCCGCGTCCGAGCAGAATGATCGCGCGAACTTCCTCCCGGGCGGCCGCGGCATCGGTTTCTCTCGACAACGCCGCGGTAACGTCCCCCAGGAGCTCGGCCACGCCGCAGGTGTTGATGGCCCGCGCCGCAACACCTCGGACGTCCGGGTTGCCATCCGACAGAGCGCTCTTCCACCTCGCGACGACCTGCGGATCCCGGGAAAAGGGGGCGAGCAAGGCGATCCCGGCGGGCGAAACGGGGTTCTTGAGAAGAGACTTGAGATCACTCGCCGAAGCGGACGTCGCCAGCGACGCGATTACCCAGAGGATTCGCACGGCAGGGAGCGTGCATTTCATTTTGTTCAAGTCTAGCACCGGCGCGCCGGGCGCGGTTCACTCCGCGGAATTGTCCATCGTGCGCAGAACCCGCCAGGTTCCGCCTTCGTTCCGCCAGATCTCGAGAAAGCGACGGCGCAACGTCCTCGTCTCCCCTCCTCCTCGCGGAGTGACGGTCACGACGAAAGTTCCACGGTTGACCGCGAGGTCGCCCGAGACGAGCGTCTCGACGTTTTCGACATCCACGCGTCCCGTGAAATTCGAGAAGACCTCCCGGAGCCTCCGCGCGGTCTCACTCTTGCGCTCGTCCGGAGCGCCGTGGCGGGCCTTCACGAGATCGTCCGAATAGGTATCGAGGAGGGCCTCCGCGTCGCCCGCCTCGTACGCGGCGATGAAACGCTCGACCTGACGCGCGATGGCCGATTCGGCCGGCGAGGAATCTTCCGTCTTCATGCGCGAATCGTAAAGCCCTGGAGGTCCTATTTCTTGCTGAGGTACTTCATGCCCGTGTCGCACATGACGGTGACGATCGTCGCGCCCGGCCCGAGCTTCGCGGCTAACCGCAGCGCCGCGACGACGTTGGCGCCCGTGGACGTGCCCGCGAAGACGCCCTCCTCGCGCGCCAGGCGCATCATCATGGCCGAGGCTTC
>Ga0070666_10002871_pt1 | contig 10404 bp, 7 predicted proteins | sample KBSS23metaG_FD_64677 | JGI IMG/M metagenome (GOLD analysis project Ga0070666, IMG submission 64677) | Switchgrass rhizosphere microbial communities from Kellogg Biological Station, Michigan, USA - KBS S2-3 metaG | ecosystem: Host-associated > Plants > Roots > Rhizosphere > Soil ... | reverse complement strand
CGGGCCGTGAAGCCCCTGATCCAGGAGGAGCTGGGGATGGGGGAGGAGGACGCCGCGAACCGCCGGAAGGCCTGGGCCGCGTTTCTGGCCGGGGCCGCGGGAGTGGGGACGGGCGCCGACCTCGCCCAACTCGCCCGATTCGCCTCGCGTGTCCCCTTCTGGAAGATGGCTCCGGCCGACAGCCTGGTCCTCTCTGGGAACGCCTACGCACTGGCCGAGCCGGGCAAGGCTTACGTCTTCCAGGTCTGGGACGGAGGGGAAGTCCGCGTCGACCTGCGCTCGGGCTCCGGCCCCTTCACGGCGGAGTGGTTCGATCCCCGGAACGGCAGCTCCCGGCCGGTGCCGTCCGCCCAGGGTGGCCGGTTGAAAATATTCACCGCTCCCACGCGCGACGATTGGATCCTTTATATCCATAAATAGACCGGGCACCGATATTGCTCTATTTCTTTCGCAGATCTGAAGGGAGAGAAGAATGAAAAGGGTTCGCTCGATCGCCCGTCCCTCCTCCGTCTGTCTCGCGGCGGCGGTTCTATTCTCGGGCTTCGCGCTTCGGGCGACCCCCCTCCATCCGGCTTACGATCTGCGCGGGCCGGGGCTCTCGATCGCGGTGGCCGGGGCCGGCATGATGGGTCCCACGGGAAGACTACGGACCTTGACGGTGAACGTCGGCGGACCCGTGAAGCTGGCTCTCCTCTACTGGGCGGGGAGGGACTACCCCTGCCCGGAGGACGAGCCTGGGAGCGGCCGCTGCGTCCTCCCGACGGTGGGGACCTACAAAGATCAGGTGCTGACGCTCGACGGGACGCCATTGACAGGTATCCTGACCGGCAACGAGGTGCAACCCGACGTCCATGCCGGACCCGTCGACAATATCGGCTACTTCGCGGACGTGACCGCGGCGGTGCGCGCCAAGGGAACGGGGCGCCTCGCGTTCACCGTCGCGGACGGCGACCGCGAGAGCAACCTGGCGGAGCTCGACGGCGCCGGCCTCCTGGTGGTCTATACCGACCCGGCGAAGACGGCGATGGCCCGGGTGATCGTTGATCACGGGCTCGACTTCGTCTACGGGGAGGACTTCACCCCTGGGGACCCGCGGGTGACTGCGGCCGTCACCTTCGACCACGGCGCCGCCCACGCCTCCGCCCGCCGCGGCGAGCTGGTGCTCTTCGCCGGGGGAGCCGAGAGCGCCGCTCCCTACCGGCCCGACCGGATCGACATCACCAACAACCCGAGCCTTCTCAACCTCCTGAGGGGCTCTTCGGGACCGTCCTGGGACGCCCAGCGCATCCCGGTCGACCTCCCCATCGGGGCGGAAGCCACCACGGTACAGATCTTCTCCGAGCCGGTTGCGAAGAACCCGGACTCCCTCCTCTGGGTGTTGGCGGCTCTCTGGTTCCCGCTGCCGGTGTCCACGGGCTGCTCGGCAGACCTCTGGAACGGCCTGGGCCGGGACCTCTGGCTGCAGGCGGGCAACCGTCCAGAGGAACGGGTTCGCGACGTCTTCCGGGAGTCCTCGCCCTACGGCGCGGTCAGCGTCGCGATGCTGAGCACGGCGTTGCGGTTCCGCGGCGGCCCGGGTCTCCTCGGCGCGGCGAAGGACCTAGTGCAGGCCGGAACCGCGGCGCTCCTCAACGCCGGCCATCCCAAAATCGAGTATCCGCTGACCCAGACCCAGGTGATCAACCGGGTGGACACCGCCCTCCTCAGCCGGGATCTCGCCACCATCCTGGACCTCGCCCGGGAGCTCGAGATGGCCAATGCCACGCGCTGCCCGCTGGATTGACCCCCTCGGAACAGGCTAATCCAGATCGGCCTCGTCCGCGGGCTTGGAGGCGATCCGCACCGGCAGTGGCGCCTGCCCCGGAGGCGCCGGCCGGGTGAGGTCGTAGATCCAGACGACCGGCCCCTTGCCCTCCCAGGTGGCCGGATCGAAGGTGCGGACGCGCTCCGTCCGGTCGAGCTCCCGGTAGAAGCGCGAGAAGGAAGGGAAGCGGTCGCCCCGGCCGCTCGGGGTGAAGTACTGGTCGCGGGCCAGACTGTTGGTGATCACGTAGCGGACCCCCTCGCGGCGGTAGTCGTCGAGCGGCCCAGGCACCCGGGAGACCAGGGGGTTTCCCATGTCCAGGTCGACCGGATTGCTGCGCAGCTCCTCGTCGGTCTTCTCCGCGGGGAGCCACCACTGGTGGCCGAGCGCGTCCATGTCGACCCCGTCCCGCGGCGGGTAGCGGCGCAGGAGGTCAATCCGCAGCCCCTGGTTCTGGGTGAAGGGGCCGAGCGGCAGCCGGTTCAGCAAGGTGGCCAGCCGGTCCGCGGCCCGCCGGTCCTCGTTGAGCGGCGGGCCGTAGTCGTCCACCAGCAGCCGGGCGTCATGGGGAAGGTTCGACTGAATCCATCGATAGGCCACCAGACGGCTGTCCAGGCGGCCGATCCGCAGGTTCCGCTCGATCGTCCGGATCAGCGTCGGCACGCACGCCGCGGCCACGAGCAGGAGGGCGATGGCGCGGGCGCGTTCCTCGGAAACTCGGAAGAGCCGCGCGACGGCCAGGGCCCCCGGCCAGGCGAGGGTCGCCAGCAGCGGGTAGAGGGCGTTCAGATGGCGCGGCTGGGCATGGTAGGCGGCGACCGTGATGGCGGCCAGGAAGAAGAAGAGCGAGGGGATCAGCACCAGGAGGCCGTACCACCGCGTCTCCCGCCGGACGAAGGTCGCCGCCAGTCCCAGACCCCCGAGAAGACAGAGGGCAATCCCCAGCACCTCGGGGGAGGTCAGCAGCCCCAGGAAGACCGCGGCGGCCCCCCGCGAGGTCTCGGCCCCGGGGGTGAACTGGCGGGCGCTGTCCGGATCGTAGTGCTGGACGGGCTCCTTCTCCTGGGTCAGGCCGAAGGTCTTGGCCACGTGTCCCCAGGTCTCCCGCCCCCAGGTCGGGTCGAGGAAGTTGAAGGGGGAGGTCACGAAGAAGCCGAGCCCGAAGAGGAGGACCACGAGCATGCACCGCCCCGCGACCGCGCGCCAGGGGGCGCCCGAGAATCCCCGCAGGGCCTCCAGGACCAGGTAGGCCGGCACCAGCACCACCCCGTAGTAGTGGGTCCCCATGGCGGCGCCCGCGAGCAGGGAGGCGATCACCAGGGGGCGCAGCCGCGGGCTCTCCCGGGTTCCCAGGAATGCCAGGACCGAGAGGGCCATCAGCAGCCCGCAGGGGGTGTCCCCCTTGATGGTCCGCGAGGAGTTCACCATGGGAGCGAGCACGGCGGCGACCGTGGCCCCCGCGATCCCCGCCCAGGGGTTCGCGAACACCTTGCGGCCGATCCGGTAGACCACATAGACGGTCGCCACTCCACAGGCGGCCACCGCCAGCCGCCCGATCAGCAGGAACGGAGCGGGGTCGAAAAGGAAGCGGGCGCCGAGCTCGGCGGTCGAGCCGAACCAGCCCACGATCCGGCCGAGCAGGAAGTAGAGCCCGTAGCAGAAGGCCAGGACGTACATGAAGAACGCCGGCTTGTGGAACCAGTGGGGGTTGAGGTCCCCGGCGCCCACCGCCATGGCCCGGCGCATGAAGTGGAGCTCGTCGCCGTAGTAGGAGAAGGGAAGGTCGTGGCGCACCGCCCACAGGCGCAACGCCGCGGCCAGGAGCAGCACGGCGAGGAGGGCGAGACGCGAGTTTCGTGGCATCGCGAGGCGGCGCTACGCCCTACGCCTGATGGATGCTGAACACGGCTCCGAGCCCAGCCGGCTCGAGGTCGATCTGGTCTCGGAGGGTGGGCCGCTCCAGATCGTAGAGGGCGATGCGGGTGGGGTGCTGGCGGTGGTCCTCGCTCTCGCGGAAGCCATGCCGGATCCAGCTCAGGTTCCGCCGTAGAGTGGTATAGCGGATCCGGGAGAAGCCGATCCAGGCCTGGCTTCCGGCAGGGAGGACGCCGCGGCACCAGCCGAGCGGCCGGTCGTCGTCCGGCTCGCGCAGATCGTTGAGGTCGAGCGCCTGCTTCCGTCCCGTCGCGAGATCGAAGGAGACCACGCAGCCGTTGACCGTGGTGAAGTAGACCCGGCCCCCCGACACGTGGCCGTCGTGGATCCCCTCGGTGCCCACGTCGAAGGGGGGACGGCCGTTGAGCCCTCCCAAGGGCACGGCGTCACGCTGCTGGAAGCGGGTCACCCACGGGTGCCCATCGAGGAAGAAGATGAAGTTGGGGTGCGACTGGTGCGGCTTGGTGGTGGGCACCTTGCGATAGTCGACGTCCGGCGAGAAGCGGTCCCACGGGGAGCCGCCGAGCACGCTGACGAGGCTCAGGAGCTCGCCGTCGGGCGCCAGCTCGGCCACGGCGTCCAGTCCGGTCACCGCCACGATCAGGCGGCCGTCCGGGGCCGGCGTCACATGGTGCAGGTCGTTGAAGCAGGGGTGGGAGATCACCCGCCGGATGGCGAAGCTGGGGAAGTCGCAGACCAGCACCTCGGTCTGCGTGCACAGGTAGGCGGTATTCCCTTCGATGGTGGCGGCCTTGAAGACGTGCGACGGCGTCTCGTCCGGGCAGTGCTCGGGCGGCGACTCGTACTCGAGCACGCGTTCGAGTCGCCCCCCCTCGGCCTTCACCACCAGGGCCTTGCGGTACTGGGACCACTCTTGGGGACGGTAGAACAGCACGCGCTGCTCGCCACCCATGATCCAGATCGTCTCAGTCATGTTTTCCTGGGGAAGAGCTTGCTTTCCCGGACGAGCGCCAGGGCGTGCCGCCACTGGGAAGGCTGGGTGTAGACGAAGGTGCGGATTCCGAGCAGGGTCCGCGCCGACTTGACCATGGCCATGTTGAGGGCGATCAGCGTCACCGTCGTCGCCGCGGCGATGCCGTAGCCCCCCCAGACCGGAGCGAGCAGCAGGCTCAGGGCCACGTTGAGCGTGGCGCCTCCCACCGTCAGCAGGAGCAGCCGCACGTGGTGGCCGGCCATCTGGAGGGCGAAGCCGGCGCCACCCGAGGCCGAGTCCCAGAAGGAGCCGACCGCCAGCACCAGCAGGATGCCCCAGGCGCCCACGTAGGAAGGCCCGTAGGCCAGGCGGATCAGCGGCCGGCCGACCAGCAGCAGCGCGAGCAGGCTGCCGAGCGAGAGCATGGCGACCAGGGTGGCCGCGGTGCGCGCCAGCCGCTCCATCTCGGCCTTCCGGCCGTCCGCGAAGAGCACGGAGAACTCCTGGGGCAGGATGAAGTTGGCGATGCTCGGGATCGCCGCCATCACCTGCAGCAGGGTGGCCGCGACGCCGTAGACCGCCACCTCGTCGTGCGGCCGCGCCCAGGAGAGCACCCACAGGCTGGAGGCCACGAACAGCACCGAGGCGGCGCTGCGCAGGCCCATGGCCGTCGAGGTGCCCAGGATCTCCCGGTAGCCCGGCGGCGAGCTGGCGGTGCGTGGCTCCGAGCTCTCCCCCGGAGTGGTGCGGAGGAGGGCGAAGGCGTAGCCGATTGCGTTGGCGATCAGCGCTCCCACGTAGACGGAGGCGATCACCTCCCACGGCTCCTGCCCGGGCATTGCCAGCAGCAGCAGGAAGCCGCCCAGGATCAGCGCCCGCGGGAGCAGGTGGGTGAGCGGCGCCGACAGGCCGTAGAGCCGGAAGGCCCGCAGGTAGCTGTCCACCAGGTTGCCGAAGGAGGAGAGGACCGCCGCGGCGATCAGGAAGCCGGTGGCCTTGCCGAGCTCGGGAGCCGACAGTCGGCGAGCGATCCACGGCCAGGCGACCACCAGCGGCGGGACGACCACGCCCCAGAGGAAGAGCTGGAGGGCGAGCAGCCGGCGCCGCAGTATCGCCGTGGCCCGTTCGCCGCCGGCGCCGCGGCTGATCGGCGCGAAGCGCAGGGCCGCCGCGCCGAGGCCGAGCTGCAGCGCCATCCCGAGGGCCATCACCGCCTGCTGGAGCAGCATGTAGGAAGCGACCGCGGGCTTCTCGGCCACCCGCACCAGCACCATGCCACTGAGGAATCCGAGCGCCATCCCCGTGAACTGACAGAGGCCGAACAGAGCGCCGCCCCGCAGCAGCCGGGCGCGGGTCTGGTGGTCCGTCTCCTGCCTCGCGGCGCCCCCCGGATCGGGTCCAGGGACGCCGGGCGCTTGAAGAGGGACCGGGAGCCCCTCGCTGGTCGCCTGCATGAAGGTCTTCTCCGTATAGGCCCCAGCCGAAAGAAGGCCGGCGCGGTTGTTCGCCCCTCGGTGCAAGAACGCTGCCGCTACCGCCTTTTTTGGGCCTCCAGGGCCACGGCGGCGTGCAGGCGGGTCAGGGTCTGCCCCTGGATCTTGCACAGCGGCAGCACCTCCCCGTTCGCGCGGCGGAGGATGAGCCGTACCATCTCGTCCCCCGCCTTGATCAGCGCGGGATCGCCGGTCTGCCGGCCGGCGCGCACCAGCAGCGCTACCGTGCCGAACTTCTCGGGGTTGTAAAGCTCGCGATCCTTGCCCTCGATCGTGGTGAAAGTTCCACCGATCCGGGGGCCGCTCCAGCTCACGGCGAGGAGACGCGGCCAGGGGGCGTCAGGGTCGGCGTCCGCCGATTTGCCCGGACCCGGACCGAGCTCGGCCACCGTGCGGGCCAGAGCGGCGATCACCCGGCTGGGAGGGAGCGGCGGCTCGCCGATCGGCGCGTCCCCGGTGTCCCGCTGCAGGCGGTAGAGGTTCTGGGCGTCGTAGAAGCCGTTGGTCCAGGCCGGCCCGGCCTCGTACACGCCGGGGCCCTTGACCGTCCCCTCGCCCAGGAAGCCGTAGCTCTTCCCCGCGCGCTGGAGCTCCAGGTAGTGCAGGGTGACCGCCCGGGCCAGGTTCGACCGGTAGTCCTCCAGGAAGCTCGAGTCGCCGCTCGCCAGCCCCAGGAAGCGGAAGGCGGCGGCCCACTGGGAGGGGACGCGGCCGGTGAAGGTGGAGGAGTCGTTGTCCGGCGGGCGGGTGGCGGCGCAGGCCGGGCCGTCCGGGCCATGGGGCGTGGTCACCGGCGTCGGCCCGCGGGGAGGACAGATCAGCCGGCGCATGTCGTCGCCCCCCCGCTGGACCAGGTCGATCACCGTCGAGTCTCCGGTCAGCCAGTAGTAGAGGAAGAGGTTCTCGAAATAGGCGTGCGAGCTGTTGAAGTCCGCCCGATAGGCTCCGTAGCCGGTGGGAGCCTGTCCGCAGTAGAACCACTTCTCGTCCGGGCCGCACTGCATGATCTGGGTATGGAGGGTGCGCAGGGCGCCGGGGAAGGCGATCTCGTCCAGCCAGTCCACCTCGCCCGAGCGCATGGCCCAGATCGCCGAGGTCTCCACGGTATTGTGGTAGTCGGTCCAGGCGCCGCACCAGAAGGGGATGTCCCAGTCCTCGCCCGGCGTGGGGTCGTCCTTGCAGTCGATCTCGCCGGGGGAGCCCTTCTCTCCCCAGTAGCGCGGGTAGACCCCGAAGGTCATCAGTCCTGCGATCCCCTCGGAATCGACGCCGGCGGCCGTCCTCCGCAGCACCTCCGGAATCAGCTTGTCGTAGGCCGCCAGGCTTTTGGGCAGGTCTCCCGCCGGGACTTCGTCGACCGCTTCCGAGGCGGTGAACCAGGAGGCGTCCGGCCAGGCGCGCAGGGGCCGGTTGAGGGGAGCCCAGAGCAGACGGTCGAGATCGGCGCGCCTCGCCGGCCCGGACAGGGCGGTCAACGCCAGGGTGGCGAACATCCCCTGGTGGTTGGCGAGCCAGGCCTTGCCGTCCACCAGGTCGACCGCCAGCCGGCCGTCCCCCAGCAGGCGCAGGGACTGCGGCTCGTAGCGATGCATGTGGTTGAGGGCCACGGCGACCGCGCCGGCCGGACCGGAGACGGCGAGCATGCCGCCGTCCGCCTTTCCACCCTCCCGGCGCTGGCCGCCGGCCACGGCCTCGAAGTGGAGCGGGTCGGCGCGGCGGGCGCGGAGCTGCTGGTGGATCCAGGCGAGGTCCCCACCGTTCTTCGCCGGCTCCGGAACGGCCTCCAGGCCCGGGTCCTTGAACGCGCCCACCGCGAGGACGGAAGGCGGGCCTCCGAGGTCGAGCGCCAGCGCGTCGCGCGCCCGCTCCACCAGCACGCCGTTGGGCTTGCCGTCCTTGGTCTTCAGGCAGCCGGTGCACTCGAGGTCCCCCTCCCAGGCCACGGCCTGGCGCACCACGGCGGTGGGGGAGCCAGCGGTGAAGACGTAGCGCCGCCGCGATCCGAAGCCGCCCTTGCCGACCTCCGGCAGGTCATAGGCGCCGTCGATCACCACCACCGCCGAGAGAGGGCCGGAGGATTCGATCCGCACCCGCCGCACGCCGGAGTGCCCGCCCTCGGCGCCGGCGGTCCGGAGGACCATCCCGCCGCCGGTCGCCAGCCGCCGCCCGCCGGCCCCTCCCGCCAGGGTCACCTCGTCGAACAGCGCCCCCGCATTGCCGCCGAGCTTGAAGACCGCGGTCCCGGTGTCCACCACCACCTGCCTACCCTGTCGGGTGAGCCGCAGCGGCGCCGGTGGGGCGGGGTTAGGACCGCCGTCGCCGCCGGTCGCCAGGGTGTAGACGGCGCTCCCGCGTGCCGGGACCGTGGCTGGGAAGACCACCAGCAGCCATTGGACGGGGGCCGCGGCGTCCTCCTTCCCGGAGTTCCAGCGGGCCAGCACATGGAACTCGGCCGGCACCGGCTTGCCGTCGGGCCCCAGCACCGCCAGGCCGGCGAGGTCGCGGACCCCGAGCGAGCGGGGGAGTGGCACCCCGGAGCGCAGCACCTCCCCCGAGCGGGCCACCCCGGCCGTCTCGCGGACGGTCAGGGGGATGCGGGCGGGAACGGATTTTGCCTGGAGAGGCGTACCGGGAGCCGGCGATGCCGCCAGCGCGGCGCGCTCGGGAGATTCCGGGCCGGCGCAGGCCAGGAGGCCCAGGCCGAGGAGCGAGAAGAGCAGGAGCTTCATGATGAAGCAGTCCCTGGCTGCGAAAACCGGACCAGGGATATCGACCGCAGGTCAGGAGTGAAGCTTTGCCCTGGAACGAAGAAAGTTATCTCCGCTTTTTCCCATCCCTGACCTGGCAGAGCGATCCCCAGATCGATGCCGTCCTGCGCCGCACGCGGTCCGGTGAGCGGGTGGTAGACCTCGGTGCCGGCGGCCGGCAGATCGCCCCGGGCGTGCTCTGCGTCGACTTCATCCCGTTCGCCAACACCGGCCTGCTGGCCGACGTCCACCAACTCCCCTTTCGGGACGGCTCGGTCGACTGCGTTTTCGCCACCGGGCTGCTGGAGCACGTGGAAGACCACCGGCGGGTGCTGGACGAGATCGCGCGGGTGCTCCGTCCCGGGGGGATCGCCCATGTCGAGCTCCCCTTCCTCCAGCAGTACCACGAAGACCCGATCGACTGCCGGCGGCTGACGGTGGATGGGCTGGAGAGAGAGATGAAGCGGGCCGGGCTCGCCAAGGTCAAGTCCGGGTTCCACATCGGTCCCACGGTGACCGTGCTCACCCTGCTCGCCTATTATGGCGCCCTGCTGTTCGAGGGGAAGAGCCGGCCGGCACGGGCCGTCTCGACGGGGGTCTACGGGCTGCTCTCCGTTCTCTTCTACCCGTTCAAGTTCCTCGACCGCTGGCTGCTGCGCAAGCGCAGCGCCCATCGCCTCGCCTTCGGCGTGTTCTGCACCGCCTCCAAGACCTGATCTCGCAAAAAGGGAAATCGGACGGAGAAAGAATTACCGGGTCCGGTTCGCCGGAAGGAAATACGCGCCGCGCCCGGCGGAGATACACCTCCCGTAAGACGGTCCTTCCCGAAGGGATGCCGCCGGACGGACCGGACCTTGGGAACCGGCTACCAGCGCTCGGTGCCGCCGCCGTAGGCTCGCTGGCCTCCACCGGGGGCATGGTTCTCGCGCGGGCGCGCCTCGTTGACGTTGATCTTGCGGCCCATCAGGTCGCGGCCGTTCAGGCTGCTGATGGCGGCCTGGGCCTCCGAGCTCTCCGGCATCTCCAGGAAGCCGAAGCCCTTGGACTGGCCGGTGACCTTGTCCTTGATGATGGTGCAGGACGAAACCCTCCCGAACTCCTCGAAGGTCTCCTTCAACTGGTCTTCGGTGATCCGATAGGGCAGGTTCCCCACGTACAGATTCATCGCAGTCTCCTTTGGCATGGTTCAGCTTGTTTCGCAAGCAAGAACTTTGCCCGTTCAATCTTCCGTCATCAGGAGACCGCGAAGATGATCGAGGTCGACCGGCTTGACCAGATGGTGGTCGAAGCCGGCGAGGCGCGAGAGACGCCGGTCGGCCTCCTGGCCGTAGCCGGTGAGGGCGATCAGCCTCACCGCCTCCATCCCGGCGGTCGCGCGGAGCCGCCGGGCCACCTCGTAGCCGTCCATGCCGGGGAGCCCGATATCCAATAGCACGACCTCCGGCCGGACTTCCCGCGCCGCCTGGAGCGCCGCCCCTCCGTCGTGCGCCA
>Ga0070666_10002865_pt1 | contig 10414 bp, 10 predicted proteins | sample KBSS23metaG_FD_64677 | JGI IMG/M metagenome (GOLD analysis project Ga0070666, IMG submission 64677) | Switchgrass rhizosphere microbial communities from Kellogg Biological Station, Michigan, USA - KBS S2-3 metaG | ecosystem: Host-associated > Plants > Roots > Rhizosphere > Soil ... | reverse complement strand
ATGGCAACAAAAAAAGCATACCCGTTAAATAAAGACTACCTTGCGGATAATAATAGAACTCGCATATACTGCAAGAAATAACACGAATGAGGTAACAATCTCCCTGCCATTACGATTCATTGTTACACTCGAAGAATGAAACCACCTCTCTTTGTATTTGCCTCTTTTATTGGAACATTTTTTAATCAATAGCTTCTGCAAACAATGATCGAAGTTAAAAAAGAAGGCGTATTGCTAAGGAAAACCAACCTTGATTTTGAAAGTGAAGGCGTTTTGAATCCTGCGGTTATAAGTGATGGTGTTCATATTCACGTTTTTTACAGGGCAGTTAGTAAAGGCAATTACTCTACCATTGGTTATTGCAAGTTAAAAGGGCCTTTGATCATTGAAGAACGATTGGACAAGCCCCTTTTTTTCCGGGAATATGGCTATGAATCGCATGGTATAGAAGACCCGCGAATTACAAAGATTGATGATTTGTACTATCTCTCATACACCGCATATGACGGAGTAAATGCTTTAGGAGCATTAGCTGTATCAAAAGATCTCAGGCATTTCAATAAGCTAGGGATAATCGTACCGCAAATTAGTTATGATACCTTCAGTCAACTTGCTGAAACAAATGGTATAATCAATGAGAAATATCTTCGCTATAATATACATGGCGGCATTCATAAAGATGCAGGGAGAGATGTATTCGTATGGGATAAGAATGTAATTTTTTTTCCGCGGAGAATAAACGGCAAATTGTATTTTCTCCATCGTGTACGACCCGACATTCAAATCGTTGGGGTAAATAATTTACAAGAACTTACTGATGAATTCTGGCAGCATTACTTTCTTCATTTTGATGAAAGCATAGTGCTTACACCCAAACATAAACACGAAGTAAGCTATATAGGAGGAGGATGCCCTCCCATAGAAACAGAACATGGTTGGCTCTTGATTTATCATGGTGTGCATGATACAATAAAAGGATACGTATATTCTGCCTGTGCCGCGTTGCTTGACCTGCAAAATCCACAAAAAGAAATTGCCCGGCTTCCTTATGCTTTGTTTAAACCAGAATACGACTGGGAACTGGCAGGGGAAGTGAACAACGTTTGTTTCCCCACCGGTACTGTTTCATCCGGCGACACACTCTATATATATTATGGTGCTGCCGACGAGCAAATTGCTTGCGCTTCTGTTAGCATTTCGGCACTGTTAAGGGAGTTAATAAATAATAAAAAAAATGATGAGAAATAAAATCGCTTTAAATCATATCAAAGACCTTTTACCCAAAATTTTATTCATTACCTCCTATCCACCCAGGGAATGCGGTATCGCTACTTACTCGCAGGATTTGATAACGGCCCTGGAAAAGAAATTCAGCAATTCATTTAACATAGGCATTTGTGCCCTTGAGTCGGAAGACGAAAAACATGATTATACCGGTGAAATAGAATATATTCTTAACGTAGATAACCCAGGTTCATTTGCCAGTTTGGCAAAAAATATTAATGACGATACTGACATCCGGATCGTAATGATCCAACACGAGTTTGGGTTCTTTGAAAAAAAGAAAAATGAATTTGTACAATTTCTGAGTGACCTGACTAAATCCGTTGTTATTGTTTTTCATACTGTTCTTCCACACCCCAATGAATCCTTAAAGGAAAACGTGCAGGAAATCTCAGGACTTGCTGAATCTATTATAGTTATGACAAACTCTTCAGCGGGAATATTAACCAGGGATTATGGGATACTTCAAGAAAAGATCACGGTTATTCCTCATGGCACTCACCTGATACCTCACCTCGACAAACGCTTTCTGAAGAATAAATATAAATTGACAGGCAAAAAAATACTGTCCACATTTGGATTATTAAGTTCAGGAAAAAGTATCGAAACTACATTGGAAGCATTACCTGACGTTGTCAAAACAAATCCTGATATATTGTTCCTGATCATTGGTAAAACCCATCCTTCCGTTGTAAAACTGGAAGGAGAGGAATACAGGAAAATGCTTGAAGCAAAAGTTGCAGCATTACAATTGCAACCATATGTACGGTTTATCAATTATTTTTTACCCCTTCCCGACTTGTTAGAATATTTACAGCTCACAGATATTTATCTGTTTACGTCAAAGAATCCAAACCAGGCAGTAAGCGGTACATTTTCTTATGCTATCAGTTGCGGGTGCCCGATCATTTCTACGCCAATTCCCCACGCCCGCGAGGTATTAAAAAATGATGCAGGAATTATTTTCGATTTTGAAAACCCACAGCAATTAAGCGAAGCGATAACCGGCCTGTTGAAAAATGAAGAGCTAAGAAAAAATATTGGTTCAAACGGCTTGCACCGCATGGCATCAACGGTCTGGGAGAATTCGGCCATTGCCCACGCCAGGCTGCTTGAAAAAATATGGGATGATGAGGTTTCATTGCGTTATGATATACCGCCAATAAATCTGAATTATGTAAAAAAATTAACTACAGGTTTCGGAATCATCCAATTTTCTAAATTAAATCATCCCGATATTGGTTCGGGCTACACGCTGGACGATAATGCAAGGGCATTGATCGCAATGTGCCGGCATGTTGAGTTAACAGGAGACGCAAAGGATATACAGTATATAAACATCTACTTCAATGTCATAAAATATTGTATGCAGGCCGGTGGTAACTTTCTGAACTATGTAAACGAAGAAAGGGAGTTTACAGAACAAAATAATTATACAAACCTTGAAGACTCAAATGGAAGAGCCATCTGGGCACTTGGTTATTTGCTTTCTATAGGGGATTTGTTGCCCGGTGAGCTTATACGAGATGCGGAATCGATAATGGAGAAGGCTTTGCTGAATATAGACAGGATTCATTCGACGAGGGCTATGGCATTTGTAATAAAAGGATTGTATTATCGTAATGGAAAAAATAAATCGATACGCGATGTACAATTAATAAAAGCATTTGCAAACCGGCTTGTTCAAATGTACAAGCACGAAGAAAGCAATAAATGGAGATGGTTTGAAAGCTATCTTACTTATGCCAATAGCCTTTTACCGGAAGCCATGTTATGTGCATGGCTTGTGACGAGTGAAACTGTATATAAGGAAATTGCCAAAACATCTTTTGATTTTCTTCTTTCAAAGATATTTGTAACGAACAGCATAAAAGTGATCTCAAATAAAAGTTGGTTATATAAAGAAGAGATTGCTCCAATAACCATGGGCGGTGAGCAACCTATTGATGTAGCCTATACCATCCTTGCTTTAAAGAAATTTTATGATGTCTTCAAAGATGAAGATTACAAGAAGAAAATGGAAACAGCTTTTAACTGGTTTTTAGGTAACAATCATCTTCACCAAATAATCTACAATCCGTGTACAGGCGGATGTTATGACGGCCTTGAAGAGAATTATGTGAATCTTAACCAGGGTGCCGAATCAACAATCAGTTATCTCTTAGCCAGGTTGACGGTTAATGCAGAATACCCTAATAGAATCAAAGGCTGGCAAAAGTTAGATGTACGAGAAGGTTATTTAATTAACAACGGAAAGGCGATTAGTTTAAGGTTCGCTTGATGTAAGTTTTTTAATGGCTATAATAAAATTATTAATGAAATCCACAAAAGTTTTATTCATTGCTACTTCGCATGATAAAATGGCCGATACGACTGAGAAAACAGGGGTGGGCCTGGAAGAACTTGCCGCTCCCTACTATATATTTAAGGAAGCCGGCGCTGATCTTACACTTGCTTCTCCGGGTGGAGGCAGGGTTCCTCTTGATCCCAAAAGTCAATCTATCATTCTTGCTACGTCCAGCACAAAACGTTTCCTGAAAGACGAAGAAGCGATGAATTTCTTGTATAATGCTATACCGCTGGAAGAAGTGGATGACGGTGATTTTGATGTGATCTTTCTCCCGGGCGGGTACGGTCTTATGTGGGATCTTGCTGACAGCAAAAAAGTAAGACAATTACTGGAAGCTTTTCATAGTAAAGACAAACCCATTGGCGCAACAAGCCACGGCGTAGCTTGTCTGCTGTCGTTGAAAAATAATAAAGGAGAAGATTTGATAAAGGGAAAACAACTTACAGGCATCAGCAACAGTGAAGAAAATTTATCACGATCAAAAGACGTAACGCCGTTTTTATTAGAGACTGAGTTACTTTTAATTGGCGCATTATACAGCAAAGGTGAAAATTATGTCAGTCACGTAGTAGAGGATGGAAACATCATTACAGGTCAAAATCCGGCTTCATCGAAAGGGGTCGCACAAAAAATAGTCGACCTGGTAAAGCATAATAAATTTATTGATAACCTCCTTCAACCTGTCTCTAATTAATTGTATAAAGGTTCACGATATTTCAATCAAGTTTATGAAACAATATAATAAATATCTTGTTCGCCCAACCGATCAGTTTGACCCGGTAAATTTCTCGTCCGTTACTGATGAGATTCAACTGATCAATGAAGAAACTGTCAGCCTTCCGCCTCTTTTTAAAGTCGAGATCCTCATTTCTTTCCTGAAAGGTCATTCCCTTGAAAACCATTGGAACAAGGCAAATCCGGAATTAACAGATTTGGTTAGCTCAGGCTCGTTATTTAAAGGGAATATCGAATCACTTTTTGAATCTTGCCGCAGCAACCCGGCTTTCCGGCAAGATCTCGAAACTTATTTGAAGAAAGAATTCGAAAGGGCATCGATCGGAAAAGCAACTTGAAAATGGCCCTATAACTCAATTTCATTTCAAAGATCGTCGACGAGGCAGCTGATATCACAATATCGCCGGAAAAAAATCAGGCTGTAACCCAAGGATCAATTGCGCAGCAGTTTCAAACCTGTTTTCATTGGCAAAGCCATGTTGGCGAACTACCTGCATATCGGTAAAATGCCTTGAGATATTGTTTCTTCTGTATACACCTGTTGTTCCCGAAGCTGAATAAACAAGATCAACGGCGTTTGTACAGGATATGTTTACATGCGAAGCTGATAATAATAGATTTGCCTTGTCTTGCGTAGAGGCTTCTTCACCCGACTGCACTTTGCTCCAGCAATCTGATAAAGTTTGATGAAGATAGGCCCTTGCGGAACTCACCATAGCTTCTGCCATTCCCAATTTTCTTTGAAAGCCTGCTTTTTCCTTGAGCGTGGTGGCGGACCCCGAGGGCATTTTCCCTGTTAATAATTTTAATTCTTCAATTGCATTCGTAGCAATGGCCAATGCGGCAGGTACGATCAGGCAACATGAAATAATACCAGTAAGAGGAAAACGATACAGCGCATTTTTGTAATGTTTATTCCTTTCCGAGTGAGGCGACAAAATAAACGAGCAATTCTGGGGCACAAATGCATTTTCAACTACAACATCATTACTATCGGTTGCTTTCATTCCCAGTGCCTGCCATGTTTCCAGTATCCTGCAATCCCCACTTTTTAGAAATACGGCCCGCAGCTCAGGCATGCCATTGTTCATTACGGGTTGTCCATCTTGCATAACAATAGATAGTAGCGTTATCCATTGCGCCTGGTGCACGTTACTGCAAAGAGGTGCCTGTCCTTTAATTAAATACCCTCCTTTCGTTTTTTCAGCAAACACCGGCGCGGCAAAAGTTCCCGCACAAAAAGTCTCCCCCGGGTGGTAGATCTCTTCTACTACTTCTGCCGGTAAAAATCTGCAAACCCAATTGGAAATATTCATGACCATGACCGACCATGCTGCTGCAGCATTGTAATGGGCCACTCTCTCCGTCAGTTTTGCCACGGTTAGCGGATCAGCTTCAAAACCACCGAGTGAAACGGGAAGAAATAAATTGTATAGTCCGGCTCCCCTTAAAGCCGTGATTATTGATCCGGATACCCGGCCATTTTGTTCGTCTTGTTCAATGGTATTTGTAAGTGTCGGAGCAATGCGCTCGATGGCGTCCAAGAATTTATCCATATGCTTGTATTTTTAATCATGAAGAACGATAAAGCAAATTTGCAATGAACAAATTAAGAGTGCCTTTCTGTTTAGCTCAGAAATCTTCCTGTTTGGCTCAATGTGCGGAAACAGCAACCTTAGACTTTTGTCTGAATTGCAGTGGACTTACGCCAGTCTTCTCCTTAAATACCCGGCTGAAATGATTCGGGTTTTCAAAGCCACATTCGAAGCTGATCTCAGTTACCGGGAGTAAAGTGCCTTCGAGTAAATGCTTTGCCTTCTCCAGTCTTTTTTTCATTAACCATCTTGCAGGCGACTCGTCAAAATATTTTTTAAACTCCCTTTTGAAGGATGACACGCTTTTGCAACTCAGCTTTGCATAATCTTCCAGGTTAAGATGAAAAGAAAAGTTGTTATGCATGACTTGCTTAAGAGAGACCTGGTTTTTATTATTCAGCGCATTGAGATAAGAAACGAGGTATGTATTGGCAGGATTTATCAGGAGTGATAAAACCAATTCTTTAAACTTCAATTCAACAAGATTTTCCGGCGGTGACGGGCTCAGTGTAAAATAAGGTAGCATTGAGGAGAAACAGGCGTGACTGATCTCGCTTAAACCAAGCATAATGAGTGGTTCGTTGTATTCACCAGTTGAAAAGGATCTATCAGGGAACAAATTCTGATTTTCTTTTACCACCTGGAGCAAAAAATCATCTGGTACAAAAAAAACCATCACGCACCATTCTTCCGCATTGGGCCGCTCTGCAATGACGGCCCCTGGCTTCACAAATGCACAAGTGCCCTGTTTCAGCTCCCATGACCGTCCTTGCCAGTGATATATTCGTCTCCCGCTGAGCACAAAAAGAATGAAGCTTTGCTCGACATATACTTGCATTTTACTCTCCTGCTGAGGACAATCATAGTTGGTAAATAACATTCCCCTGCAGACAAGTTGCCGCGAAAATGGTGGAAAGCTCTTCAACGCCTGGTAGACATTAAGCATCTTATAGCTGATTACATTTAAAGTTACAAAACTCAGATGAACAGGTTTTGCGAAACCAGGTATCACTCATTAAGGTTTCGATTGAATTTTCAATGCTCATTTTATTTTTATATGTGGGAATAGATTTTATCCGGTATGTGGTGTGCGTTTTGGTCATTATGCGCAGCACTTATCACACAATTCAAACAACAAGGTATGGCATAAAATAAAAACGCTTCGATGATCGAAGCGTTTTGCGGACCGGACGGGACTCGAACCCGCGACCTCTGCCGTGACAGGGCAGCATTCTAACCAACTGAACTACCGATCCTTCCTTTTTGGGAGGGCAAAGATATGAGTTTTGAATTTTTGGGGAAAACATTTTTAGGTGCACTTGAAAATAAGTCTGTGCGAAGTGACACAGGCCTCAAACACCTTCGTTTCTCAACCGGAACCTTTTTAATTTCCATCCCTTTTCAACTATCCGGCGAAGGAGCCGAAAGCGCAGTGTTGACACCCATGGACTGACTTTGTTCTTGAAAACTCTTAATACCATTTCAAAGACAATGTAGCCTATAACTACCGAAGCAAGCCATTCAAGATTGCCAAAGGTTTGTTTACTTACTACTGTTTTTTTCGCGGTAAGCCCCCATAAATTATGAATGCTTCGGGTGGTGAAGAAATGAGCCACCAGTTGGCTTGCCCAAAGGCCGATTATGAACCCAGTAAACCTGCCAACAAATTGATCTGATAAATAATTGAAAAGCGATTTTCGATTTTGTTTTTTCATAGACCGGATTAAAATGAAGTAAACGGGTGGAGTCTTTAAATATAGTGTTATTTTACCGGCTATGCAAGCTGCTCAAAAATCTTTGCAATCAAAATCGGAAGACTTTAATTTTTGTATACAGATTCGAAAATAATCAGGATCACGATTGTGCATCATCAAACTTCCGGTCTGCATGACCAAGACTTTTACCCGGGTTCACTAAATCACGAATAAGCTGTTTGATCTCTTTTATTTCAGGGAAACCATTGTATTCCTTGCGATCAAAAATTTTTTTTTCATCAATAAATATTTTATAAGAGCCACCGACTTCACTCGGTTGTAATGTCACCGATTTTATATCATCGGTAAAAGTGGATAAAATTTCCTGCGCCATGTATGCTGCGCGCAACAGCCAGCCGCATTTGGGGCAGTATTCGATAACTACTGATGGTTTTATCATAAAAATATTTATAAAAGTCACCGAATTTACCATGATAATTTATAAAAATGCCTATATGTTTTTCATCCGTTAAATGATCAAAATCAATGTTTCAAAATTGCCATTTCTGCCTTCTAAGGCCTATCTTTGTGGGCTCAAAAACCAAAACTGTCCCAATTAGTGGGACAGTTTTCATTTTCTATGGAACCAATTTATTAACCATTGAAAACTATGTCACCAATGCCTTTCCTGAAAAAAATGCCCATCCTTTTCCTGGTTGTTTTATCAAGTTTCCTTTTTGTGTTCGCGGCAAAGAAAAATCCTTCTGAGAGTAAGCGCCCTGTTGTCTCTGCGGAAAAAAGCGTAACAACTGAAAGCAATTCGGTTCTATTCTCGGAATTGCACCTCAGCGAAGCAGGAATGAGTCAAACTGTCTTTAATTCGGCATTACAGGGGTTAAAAAAATTGGACAGCACAGGAATTATTACGAACGACAGTATTGTAACAATCATTGATTTCAGCCAGCCAAGTAATAAAAAAAGGTTATACGTTCTGGACCTGTCAAGCAAACAAATTTTATTTAACACCCTTGTCGCTCATGGAAGAAATTCAGGGAAATTGTTGACCAGTTCCTTTTCAAATTCGCTTTCCTCATTAAAAAGCAGTGTTGGATTTTATGTCACCGGGGAGACTTATATGGGAGACAATGGTTATTCCCTTCGGCTCGACGGGCTTGAAAAAAATATCAACGATAATGCCCGGGCACGCTCAATCGTAATGCACGGAGCTCCTTATGTTGATCAATCTTCTATCAATGCCTTGGGGTTCCTTGGAAGAAGCTGGGGTTGCCCGGCAATTCCCGAGTCCTTGCACCAAGCCATCATCAATACGATAAAAGATGGCACCTGCCTTTTTATTTATAGCCTGGATAAAAATTATCAGCGAAGATCAACTCTCCTGAATTCTTAATTTTCGTCCGCCCATTATCAGAGCGTTATGAATAATTATCTTTACCGATAATTTGGTTACATGCTAAAAATCGGAGTCTTTGGGGTTGGTCATTTAGGAAAATTTCATCTTAATAATTGGAAGGAGATTGCAGGCACAGAGCTGGTGGGATTTTATGATCCAAATAATGAAACAGCAAATGAGGTTTCTGAAAAATATCAACTTCCCCGTTTTACTGACCCAGGTGATCTGATCAATGCCTGTGACGCAATTGATATAGTCGCTCCTACCAATTTTCATTTCGAGCTTTGCCAAAGGGCAATTCGTAAGGGCAAACATGTATTTGTTGAAAAACCCCTGGCTAATACAATGGACGAGGCCCGCCAACTAGTAAAACTGGCGCAGGAATCGAATATAAAACTACAGGTTGGTCATGTGGAAAGATTTAATCCGGCGTTCCTTGCCTTGAAAAACACTGAGCTGAACCCGATGTTTATTGAAGTCCATCGTCTTGCCCAGTTTAATCCAAGAGGAACCGAGGTAAGCGTCATTCTTGACCTTATGATCCATGACATCGATATTATTTTAAGTATTGTAAAAAGCGGGGTCAAAAATATTTCAGCCAGCGGTGTAGCTGTTATGACCGACACTCCTGATATTGCCAATGTGCGCATTGAATTCGATAATGGTTGTGTTGCCAACCTGACAAGCAGCCGTATATCAATGAAAAGAATGAGAAAGATGCGGTTGTTTCAGAAAGATGCATATATCGGCATCGATTTTCTGAATAAGAAAACAGAGATTATCAGGCAAAAAGAGGAAAGAGATGTAAATGTTTTTGCTTTTGATATAGAAACACCGAAAGGGAAAAAAACACTTGCCATTGCCAATCCCACAGTACCTGAAGTAAACGCAATAAAAAAAGAACTGGAAGAATTCAGCAGTGCGATCATTAATAATACAAAAACAATCGTGTCAGAGATTGACGGACTGATGGCAATGGATGTAGCTCACCAGATATTAAAAAAGATTGGTAACAATACGATAGTACGATAGCCGGAATGAAGAAAAAAAATAACCAAATACCAATCGTCTTTTACGCCATGATGGATACCATGACGGCGGCACTGGCATGGGGTATTTGTTATTTTCTCAGGAAATGGTTGCTTACTAAAAATATTTCATCGGCAGAGAATTTTCAGCTGGATTATAAGTTCTGGGTGGGAATAAGTTTCGTTCCCCTGGGATGGTTGATCCTTTATGCTATTGCTGGCACTTATCGTTCCTTGTATAAAAAATCCAGGCTATTTGAATTGACAATAACATTTACCTGCACTCTTATTGGCTGTATGGTGCTTTTTTTTGTTTT
>Ga0070666_10002860_pt1 | contig 10423 bp, 8 predicted proteins | sample KBSS23metaG_FD_64677 | JGI IMG/M metagenome (GOLD analysis project Ga0070666, IMG submission 64677) | Switchgrass rhizosphere microbial communities from Kellogg Biological Station, Michigan, USA - KBS S2-3 metaG | ecosystem: Host-associated > Plants > Roots > Rhizosphere > Soil ... | reverse complement strand
GGCGGACAGCCGTCGATCACGCAGCCGATCGCAGGTCCGTGGCTTTCGCCGAACGTGGTGACGGTGAAGATCTTTCCGAACGAGTTGCTCGACATTAACTTACTTTCTCTTCCCTGCAGCGGCCTTGATCGCCTTCGCATGCTTGACGATATCTTCGCGTGCGATCGCGAACACGCCCATCTGTCCCACTTCGAACTCGATCCAGTTGAACGGCACTTTCGGCAACGCGCGCATCAGCGCGTGTTCGCTTTCGCCGACCTCGACGATCAGCCAGCCGTCCTTGCTCAGATGCTGCGCTCCTTGGTCGAGGATGCGCAACGCGAAATCCAGTCCATCATCGCCGGCGCGCAAGGCTAGCGCGGGCTCGTGGCTGTATTCGGGCGGCAGCGCGGCAAATTCATGCTCGGTGACGTAAGGCGGGTTGCTCACGATCAGATCGTAGACTTCACCCTTGAGCCCGCCGAACAGGTCGGATTTCACCGCGCGCACGCGCTTCTCCACATTCTGGAAAAGCATGTTTTCGTGCGCGAGCGCGAGTGCCGCGTCGCTGATATCAGCAAGGTCGACCTGCCAGTCCGGGTTGTATACGGCCATCGCGATGCCGATGCAGCCGCCGCCGGTGCACAGATCCAACGCGCGGCGCACGTCCACGCCATCGAGCCACGGCGAAAAGCCGTTGCGAATCGACTCGGCAATCGGGGATCTCGGTACCAGCGCTCGTTCGTCGGACTTGAACTTGAGCCCGGCAAACCAGGCTTCCCCGGTCAGGTACGCGATCGGCCGACGTTCGCGCACGCGGCGTTCGATCAGCGCGAGCACCTGCTTCTTTTCCGTGGCGGTCAGATTGGCCACGCCATAGTTCGGCGACAGATCGTGCGGCAGATGCAGCGTCTGCAGTACTGCGTGCGTGGCCTCATCCATCGCGTTGTCGTAACTGTGGCCGAATGTCAGGCCGGCCGCGGCGAAACGGCTGGCGCCGTAGCGGATGAAATCAATGATGGTGGAAAGTTCGGTAGTCATAAATCAGCGGCAAAGAAATAATTTCCGGCAGTCCCCGCCAGAATGATGAGCAGACAAGTATAGGCGAAGCGGCTCGTTATAATGCCGCGATGACTTCCGCCGATTCCCGTCTGCCAATCTGGCTGATCCTGCTCGCCGCCGTGGCCGCGGGCGCGGGACTGTGGTTGAGCCAGCGCTATTTTTCGGCGCCGCCGACGCCGGCGTTGCAGAACGCGGTCTTGTATCCCACACCGCGCGCGGTTCCCGAATTTCACCTGGAGCAGACCAACGGGCAGCCGCTGGACAGGGCGTCCTGGCGTGGACACTGGAATGTCGTCTATTTCGGCTATGCGAGCTGCCCGGACGTTTGCCCGACCACACTTGCCGTGTTCAAGCAGGCATGGAAAGAGCTCGGCGTACTCAAGGAAAATTTCCACTTCGATTTCATTTCCGTGGACCCGCAGCGCGACACGCCGGAGCGGCTGGCCAAATATGTCGCATTCTTCAGTCCGGATTTCATTGCCGCGACCGGCAGCGATGAGGAACTGACTGGGCTTACGCGCGCGCTCGGACTCATGTATGCGCGCACGACCGACGCAAACGGTGCAGTGCAAGTGGACCATAGCGGGTCGGCCGTGATCATCAATCCGCAAGGGCAATTGATCGGCATGTTCCGGCCCCCGTTTACCGCCGCCGCGCTCGTGGCAGACCTGACCACGCTGAGCCGTTGATATGCCGCTATCGATTCTTCTGCAGTACGTGCTGCCGCATCGTTTCCTGTCGCGCATCGTTTATTGGGCAACGCGCTGGACTTGGCGGCCGTGGAAGAATTTCCTGATCGGCCGCATCGTCAGGAGTTACGGCGTCGACATGGCGCAAGCGCAACAATCCGATCCATTCGCGTACCCCAGCTTCAACGCGTTCTTCACGCGCGCGCTGCGCGAGGGCGCGCGCATGGCGCCCGCGGATCCGCGCGCCATCGCCTGCCCTGCCGACGGCCGCATCAGCCAGCTTGGGGCAATCCGCGACGGCCGGATTTTCCAGGCCAAGGGCCAGGATTTCAGCGTCGCCGAACTGCTCGGGGACGCCGCCGAGGCACAGAAGTATGCGAATGGAAAATTCATCACCGTGTACCTCTCGCCGCGCGACTACCACCGCATGCACGCGCCGCTCGCCGGCACGCTGCGCGAGACGCTGCACATTCCCGGACGCCTGTTCAGCGTGGCGCCGGCTCCGGTACAACACGTAGCGCGGCTGTTCGCGCGCAACGAGCGTCTGGTCTGTCACTTCGACGGCGACAGTCCTGACGGAAATGGCGCGGCATTCGCCGTGATCCTGGTCGGGGCGATGCTGGTTTCCGGCGTGGAAACCGTGTGGGGCGGCGTGGAGATCCCGCCGTACGCGAGCGCGATCACCCGCAAAGACTGGCGCGCCAAGAATATCCGCCTGCAGCGCTTTGCCGAGCTGGGACGCTTCAACATGGGTTCGACGGTAATCGTGCTGTTGCCGGCAGAAGTCGCGGTTTTGGAGCCGGCGCTGCAGGCCGAGTCCGTTGTCCGGGTCGGCCAGCAGATCGGCAGAATGGGCTAGTAATCGCCTGTTCTCGTTGTGGTTTTTGCACCACGTGCAAATTTCCCTGAAATACCCGAGAATGTGACACGGGGGGTCGAAATGTGACGCAATATGCAGCGTCGCCGAAACTCGATCCGTTATAGTCGAGTCGGCGCCACAACCCGCCTCGGGGTCTAAATCAGGGCACTTGGGAATGTATATGCGGATCGTCAATCGAATCATCGCGCTTACGCGCTCCATCCAGCTGAACCGTCAGTTCAAGGAAGTCGAGAAATCGATTTCCGATCTGCCGCTGGCCACACGCCGCCAGCTCGCCGCGATCGCAATGCGCGAATTTGCCACCGCCGCCAAAAGCGATTCGCCGCACCTCTATGGCTCCGTCGATCAGGGCCCGCGTTATCAGCCGTGGGGCAATGGCACCGACATCGGCTTCGCGCGCATGCGCGGCGACAACGAGCATTTGCGTCTGCGCGGCATTGCGCTTTGGCTGACGGTCGCCTACTACGAGACCAAGCAGTCGGAGTCCGGCGACATGCAGGAACTGCATCGGCACCTGATGCGCACGCTGCGCGTGCTCAAGGAAGCCTTGCCGCCCGGCGAAGCGGCAGCTGCTGCCTGATACGAATTCACGTCAGAAAGGTTATTGCGCCGGCCCAGTGCCGGCGTTTTTTTTATGGCCAGGGATGGCCGGTACGCGGAAATGCAGGAGCAATTTTCGGCATCCATGGGGGCGATCTCACCCCGTGCGTTCAACTGTTAGCTGCGCGAACAGACCCGCAGTTCCTGCCCGATGCGCACCAGATAATCGGGCGGCTTGAGGTGATTGATGCGCGCGAGCTCGCCGGCGCTGGAACAACCCGTCTTGCGCGCAATCGCCGCGAGCGTGTCGCCCCTGCGCACGGTGTACAGGCGCGGGCGCGATTCGCGCACGGCTGGCGGTGGCGTGATCGGCTGCGCGGCCGAGTGCAGGTCCGCAGCGAGCTCCACCCATTTGCCGCCTGCGCAGGACTTCACATACTCAGCGGCGGCCGGCGCCGGCGCCTCGATTGCGCTACCGGCTGGCAATTGCTGGCGCGGATCGAGAGCGGGGTTGAGGTTGCGCAGCGTGCGGAACCAGCCATCGGCGTTGCCTGACTGGCCCAGGCAGACCGTCAGTTCGTCGAGCGATGCCGGCTTCTGCAGCGCAATGCGCACCGGCTTCGTCTCGAGCTTCGGGAACACCAGGTTGTAGCGTTCCGGATGCATGAACAGCCACGCCGCCGCGAGCACCATCGGCACGTAGTCGCGCGTCTCCTGCGATAGCGCGAAGTATATTTTTGGACTCCAGAAGCTTTCCTGCGGCGCGCGCGCGGCCAGCCGCTGCATCGCGCCTTCGCCGCCGTTGTAGGCACCCACCGCCAGTTCCAGATTGTCGTTCAGTTCGCCGAGCCGCTCGTTGATGTAGGCGGCGTTCGCGCGCGCCGACAGCGCCGGATCGAATCGCTGATCGAAGCCGTCGACGACGCCGAGGCCGAACCGCGCGCCGGTCGCCGACATGAACTGCAAGGGGCCGCTCGCGCCTGACCGCGACACCGCGTGCACCTTGCCACCGGACTCCTGCGCCAGCATGCCGAACAGCAGCGCTTCGGGCAGTCCGGCTTTTTCGTATTCCGGCCACATGCGCGAGCGCAGGTACTGGTAATTCTCGTACGCCTTCATCAGATTCGGCCGGTACTGCGTCAGCCATTGCTCGATCGCGAGCTTGACCGGATCGTTCAGGGCAATGATGTCGGCGAGCTTGCGGCCCTTGAGCAAGGCGACCGCACGCTGTGCCTCGGGCAACGCGGCAATGACCGGCGCGGACTCGCCCGCCTCTGCGGGCGTTTCGGCCGGAGCCGCTTCGCCATCGTCAGCCGGCGCCCCCGGCGCTGCGGCGCGCTCGCGCAGCAGCTTGTCGAACGCGCCAACGAAACGCACACCGTCGCAACCGCGCGTGATCACGCAGGTGTTCGCCGCCGTACGCAAGTCGTCGAGCGCGGCGCTCGCCTCGGTTGCTCTGCCACCATCGCTGGCGGCGAGATAGCGCTGAGTATCGGCATCCAAGCGCGTGTACAGCGCATCGACGGCGGTGTCGGTCTTGTGAGCGGTGATTTGTGCCGGCTGGGCTGCGCAGCCAGCGAGGAAGGAACTGAGAATCAACGAAACAACAGGACGCATGCGAACTCCACAACAACTTTGTGCACATTACTCGGCGCGGGGCGCCGCTACAATAACCAAAAAAGCGGAAGCAAACGTGAACGACATTCTGGTTCCGGGGCAGCCAGTGGGTCGCAGTATACTTCGTGGCGTATCTGGCTAGATTTTGAAAAATGAACATCACCACGCCCAACGCAACACTCGCGCCGTACCACGAACGCTGGCAGCAGATCCTCGCGTATCCACTGCAGGTCGCGGCGTTGTCGACCATCGTCGCCATCGCGGTCGCGCATATCGTCACGCTGATCCCGTTCGGCTTCATCCTCGACCTGCTGGTCTGGGCCGCGTTCTTCCAGTATGCGTTCGAGGTGCTGCGCTGGAGCGCGAACGGCCGCGCGCAGGCGCCCGAAATCGCATTGAGCGTCAGCGCCGGCGTCGGCCGCTATGCAACGCTCCTGCTGGTTCTGCTCAATGCGATCGTGGTCCTGCTGTTCGTCTTCGCCGGGGCCGGCGTCGCGCTTCTCATCGGCGCGCTGCTCGCATTCGCCATACCGGCAATGATGATGGTTCTCGCACTCGACGAAGGGTTCGGTCGCGCGCTCAACCCGCTGGCATGGTTGCTCATCGCCGCGCGCATCGGCCGCCCGTATTTCGTGCTCGTCGGTTTTTTCATTGCCGCGCTGACCGTGCAGAGCGTCAGCGCGCGCTGGCTCAACGGCCTGCTACCCGGTTTCATCGCCACGCCGCTCGCTTCATTCGTTGTGAACTATCTGATGATCGCGAACTTCCACCTGATCGGCAGTGTGATTCACGACCAGCGCGACACGCTGGGCTACGCGGGGCACCTCGATTTCCATGAACAGAAGAAGGACGACATCTCGAAGGCGATCATCGAATCATCGCGCCATGCGGCGGCGGCCGGCGATCCGCGCGGCGCCGCCGATCTGCTCAGGGACGAACTCAAGGCCCATCCGCAATCGGTTCCGTTGCATGACGAATACCGACACGCGCTGCAGTTGCTCGACGCAAAGGCCGAACTCGTGCAGCACGGCCGCGTGTTCATTCCGGTGCTGCTCGCCCAGGATCGCGACCGGCGCGCGGTGGAAGTGGCGCACCAGTGCCAGCTGCTCGACACGGCGTTCACGCTTGAAAAAGCCGAAGACGTCACGCGCCTCGCCCACGACGCCGCCGACGCCGGCCATGCCCAACTCGCGTTGAGCGTACTCGGCGGCTTCCACAAGCGTTTCCGCAATCACGCCGATATCGGCCGCAACTACCTGCTCGCAGCGAAACTGCTCGCCGAAAAAATGAACAAGGAAATGCAGGCGCGCGCGATGCTCAACCAGATCAAGGTCACGCTGCCCAACGATACGATAATCCCGCAGGTGGATGCCTATCTCGCCTTCCTCGACAAGCTCGGCGCCACGCCGGCGAAACCGACATGAGCCGCTGGCGGCCCGCGGCCGCCGCGGCGACCGCGATCATCACCGCCGAAGGCTACGCCAGGCTCAAGTCCGAACTCGACGAGTTGTGGCGTGTGCGCCGGCCCGAAGTCGTCAAGGCACTCACCGCCGCCGCCGCCGAAGGCGATCGCTCGGAAAATGCCGAGTATACTTATCGCAAAAAGCAACTCGGCGAGATCGATCGCCGCGTGCGCTATCTGAGCAAACGCCTGCAGGTGCTGAAAGTGCCCGCGCAGCGTCCGCACGATCATGCAGCGATCTATTTCGGCGCATGGTTCGAAGTGGCGGACGAAGTCGGGCGCACGCAACGTTTTCGTATTGTCGGTCCCGACGAAACCGACGGCGCGCTGGGCTGGATCAGCATCGACTCGCCGCTCGCGCGCGCAGCACTGAAGAAACGACTCGACGATGAATTCGAGGCGGAGTTACCGGGGGGCAGGCGCGTGTTCACTGTGGTTGCCGTCAGTTATGAGGATTGCGCTTAGTTTTCGATTGTGACCCCTCTGGTTTCGGCGGCGCCGTTGGGCGTGGACGCGGCCACCAAATAGCGTTTCTCCCGGCACCCGAAGCGGAGCGGCGATCACGCCGCTCCGTACTCACTGCAGACCAAGCGCTACGATGACGTCTTGATCCGGTAGCACGGCACGTAAGCGCTTCCCGGCAGCTTCATGCGCTGCTGCACGACGAAGCTCGCAAGCAGCTGGTCGAGTGCGTGCATGATTTCGGGATCGCCGTCGATAACGAACGGTCCGTGCGCGGCGATAGCGCGCACGCCTTCTTCCTTGACGTTACCGGCGACGATGCCGGAAAACGCGCGGCGCAGGTCCGCGGCGAGAAGGTGCCTGGCCTGGCTGCGCTGCAGGTTCAGACCGGCCATGTTGGCGTGCGTCGGCCGGAACGGCTGCTGGAATGCGAGTTCTATCGTCAGCGCCCAGTTGAAGAAGAACGCGTCCTTGCTGTCGAGCCGGTAGCTGCGGACTTTTTCCACGCCCGCGGCGAGCGCGCGCGCGGTATCGGCCGGCGCGCCGATGACAATGCGGTAGTACTGTGCGACCTCCTCACCGAGCGCGAGCTTGAGGAATGCGTCGATCTGTTCGAAATACGCCGCCGCTTCGCGCGGCCCGGAGAAGATCAGCGGGAATGGAATACCCGCGTTCGCCGGGTGCAGAAGTATACCGAGCAGGTAGAGGATCTCCTCAGCCGTGCCCACGCCGCCCGGGAATACGATGATGCCGTGTCCCGCGCGCACGAACGCTTCGAGGCGCTTCTCGATATCCGGCATGATGATGAGGTTGTTGACGATCGCGTTCGGCGATTCAGCAGCGATGATGCCGGGTTCGCTGATGCCGATGTAGCGGCGCGAACGCAGGCGCTGCTTGGCGTGCGCGATCGCCGCGCCTTTCATCGGCCCTTTCATCGCGCCGGGTCCGCAGCCGGTGCAAATATCGAAGCCGCGCAGGCCCAATTCGTAGCCGACCTGCTTGGTGTAGTCGTATTCCAGGCGCGAGATCGAATGTCCGCCCCAGCAGACAGCAAGATTCGGTTCGACGTTCGGCTTGAGCATGCGCGCGTTGCGCAGGATGTCGAACACGGCATGGGTGATGCCGTGCGAATCGTCGAGGTCGAAACGCCCGGCCTGGATCTGCGTGGCGACATAGACGATGTCGCGCACGACCGCGAACAGCAGCTCGTTGATGCCGCGAATGATCTTGCCGTCGACGAAAGCGCTGGCCGGCGCGTTGCGCAATTCCAGCTTGATGCCGCGATCCTGCTGCAGCACCTGGATGTCGAAATCCGGATAGCGCGCGAAAATACCGAGTGCATCGTCGTTCTCGCTGCCGGAGGTGAGCACAGCCAGTGCGCAACGGCGCAGCAACGTATGCAGTCCGCCCAGCGTGGCGTCGCGTAGCCGCGTGACTTCGTTGCGCGACAGCACATCCATCCCGGCGACGGGCGCGATGCGCGCGTTGACGGTTTCCTTCATTTGCTTCGTTTTCTGATCCATCCGCAGAGTTTAGCGTAATGCCGGAAATTGCTCCTGCATTTTCGGCGTACCGGCCATCCATGACCATAAAAAAAAGACGGCGCTTTGTGGGCGCCGTCTTCAATGCTGCAAAGTGGAGCTGCGTCAGAATTCGTAACGCAGCGTCACTTGCATGAACCAGCGCGACTGCGCGAACTGGTCTTCGAACTTCAGCGCACCCGGCGCGTAGTTGCCGTTCTTGTCCGTCGGCAGCGAGTACACGTACTTGCCGGTGGCCTGGTCGACGCCAGAGAAATTGGCGAGCGCGCGGCTGTACGGGAAATCGATGTCGTAGACCTCACCCCACTTCTTGTTGAGCAGGTTGGCGAAGTTGAAGATGTCGAGCTTGACTTCGCCCTTGCCCCAGATGCCCGGAACCTGCTGGGTGAAGCTCAGGTTGAGCTGGTTTACCCAGGACGCATGAGCCGCATTGCGAGTGGCGACTTCACCGAGGTGATTGCGCAGATAGCTGTTGTGCGCGATGTAATCGAAGAACTGCTGTTTGACCGCATCGCTCGTGCCGCTGGCGAACTCGACATCGGTCGGTCCTTTCGGGATGTAGATCAGGCCCGGCTGGCAGCCAGCGCTCGAAGAAGTGACCGGGTTGGCGAAGCAGACGCCCTGCACGTCGCCGTTGAACGTCCAGCTGTACGGCTGACCCGTGTGGCCGTCGTAGAAAGCCGAGATGCTGGTGCGGTAATCGCCGAAGAAGTGATGCTGCCAGGTCAGCGACGAGATGATGCGGTCGCGGACGTCGTAATTGCTCGGGCTGGCCACGTCTTCGTTCTGGTTGAAAGCCGCACGACTGTAGAAGTTCGAACCGGCCTGTGACGAGGTACCCGAGTTGATGTCGGTAGACTTGCCCACGACCACGCCGAAGCGGCCGGACAGTTCCTCGGTCAGCGCCTTGTTCAATTGCAGCGACAGGTACTGTGCCTGGCCGTTGCTGCTGTTGGTCAGCAGATAGACGTTGCCGAAGTGCGGGTTGGCGCCGTTGCGCGTGCCGCTGGCGTTCTTCTTGGCGGTGAAGTCGTAGTACGGATTCTTCCAGTAGCTCAGGCGGCCGTCCGGCAGGACGCCGGTCACGCCATTGCCGAGATTGAGATTCTCGTACTGGATCGCGTTCTCGTTCTTCAGGAACTGGGCATCGGCGGTAAACACCAGACCCCACCACGGCAGCTCGCGGTCGAAGCCGAGGTTGGCCTTGAACACCGTCGGCAGCTTGAGGCTGCCGCTGAGAAGGTCGACTTCCGGCGCTGGCGGCGAGCCGGCCGGCGGCGTCTGGTTGTACGGATTCGGATTGAAGCCCGTGCCATTGGTCGCCGTCGTCGTGTACAGCGTGACGCCATTGTTCGTATACGGATTGGACAACCACACGCCCGGCGTGACGCCTTCGGAAATGCCCATGCCGCCACGCAGCTGGGTTTTCAGGTCGGTATCGAACTGGTAGTTGAACGAGAAGCGAGGCTCCCACACGCCGGTGGCAAGCGTCGTGTTGTTGCGCATGCCGAACGCGCTGGTGAACGCGGCGTTGTAGACCGGCTTGCCGTCGGCTTGCGGCAGGTCATAGCGGATGCCGAACTGCAGCGACAGGTTTTGCGTGGCCTGCCAGGTGTCCTGCAGGAACAGGCCGACCTGGTTCAGGCTCCAGTTCGCAGCGATATCCGGCAGGTGATACCCCGGCGCCGGGTAGTAGAGCTGGTACGTCGCGTATTTGCCGGCCTGGAAATCGGCGATGCTGTTGAACGTATAGGCACCGAATTCGGTGCGGCCGAACAGGTTGTAGAAATCGTCGCGCTGGAAATCGAAGCCGCCCTTGATCGCATGATCGCCGGTGGTGTACGTGCCGGCGAAGAACGCGTTCGTCGTGTCGACCTTGAGCAGGTTGTAATGGCGGAACTGGTCTTCGCCGAATTCGACCGCGGCGTTTTGCGTGGCCGGATCGGCCTTGTCGACGAACACGATCACCTGCGGCTGGTTGGCCAGCGTTGTGGGCGCAGAGCGGTACTTCGCAAACGAGACGGAGGTTTCGGTCGAGAAGTTGCTGGACCAGTCGTCGTAGAAGTTCACCACACCCTGCTGCAGCTTGCGGTTCTGTGTGTACCAATAGCTGGACAGGCCGAGCTGCGGTGCACTGCCGACGAAGTTGCCCTGGATGATCGGCTGCGAACCCTTGGTCTGGTCGTAGCGG
>Ga0070666_10002846_pt1 | contig 10457 bp, 8 predicted proteins | sample KBSS23metaG_FD_64677 | JGI IMG/M metagenome (GOLD analysis project Ga0070666, IMG submission 64677) | Switchgrass rhizosphere microbial communities from Kellogg Biological Station, Michigan, USA - KBS S2-3 metaG | ecosystem: Host-associated > Plants > Roots > Rhizosphere > Soil ... | reverse complement strand
AGTCTGCGCTGCTGATGGGTTTGATCGCGATGGCGATCGCCTCACCTTGGTACATCAAGAATGCAATCAACACGGGTAATCCTGTCTATCCGTTCTTTTCCAGCAAACTCGGCGGGAAGAACTGGAGCCAACCGCAAGCCGAGGAATATTCCCGCGAACAAGCCTCCTTCGGCGTCGGGCGCAACGTGGATGGGCACCTCGATCCCACCCAAATGGGACATGCGGTCCTTGGTCTCGCCTATCAACCGGGTCGTTATATCAATCCCGCACAGCAAGTTGGCGGCGGAACTCCTATTGGCGCGATCGGCGTCGTTGTTATATGCGCCATGCTCGCTTGGGCTTTCAGCGGCAAGAGCCAATCGTTTGAATTCTTTTCCCTGGGAGCCGTCGGCGTTAGTCTTCTTCTCTGGTTTTTCCTCAGCCAACAAAGTCGATACATCGTGACGCTAGCCATCCCCCTTGCCATCATGTTCGGCGGCGGGACCACGCGTCTTCGCGCCGGACCATGGCTGCAAGTGGTATGCGCTGCTCAAGCGATCTACTCGATCGGTCTCCTATTCATGTCTCAGACAATGGGACAGATCGCCGTCGTCGTCGGCGCACAGAGCGAAAGCGACTACTATCTCAAACGCGTAGACTTCGATGACGCAGCCGTTTACATTAATCAGAGCGTGCCAAAAACGGGTCGCGTCGCGCTCTACGATGTCGTATTTGGTTATCTGCTCGACGTACCCTACTACTGGGCGAACCCTGGTCACTCAAACGAGATTCCATACGCGAGCATGCGATCGGGCAACGACTTTGTCGTGGCGCTCAGGTCGATGGGCTTTTCTCATGTCTATGTGAAGCTTTCCGCTGACGTACGACCGCAGAATGAAAACGACGCATGGATTGCCGCAATGGGGCTCGACGGACATCCCCAGCCCTTCCCAGTGAGCTTGCAAGGGAAATACAACATGGACAGTTTCGAACAGCGATATGTCCCTTTGATCGCAGACGCCGTGGCCCACCACCTTCTCAGACCGGTGAAAGCCTTCCGTAGCGGAATCCTTTTCGAATTCGCGCCGGACGACCGGTGACGTACACGTCTCTGAGCCCCGTGAGTACTCCGTGTCTCTGTGTTAACGAGTTTTGCGGGTTATCTTAGCGGCTTGCGCGGTTCTACCGAATAATTCTCAAGAGTTGCTCAGCCGTTCGAGGAAACAGACCTACCGAAAGGTAACCTTCGCGCGTCCAAATAGAAGAGGAAATGGCCCAGAATCCAACCCGAAACAAGGTCAGTGAAACGGAGTTCGAAAAGCGCCGGGGTATCAACCGCGTAGAAGTGCGTGAGGGCTTCGCTCAGGTCCACATCTCGGACCTTAACGAGCCGCTAAACGACAACCGCCTGAAGATCCTTGCCGCCGCAAAGGACGCCAATATTAGTCTTGACTTCCTCAAGCTAACGCCAGACGGAATGTCGTTCCTCGTCAAAGAGGATCAAGCCAATATCGTTACCTCAACTTTCAAGGACCTCGGAGCGAATGTCGCAGTCGAACCGGGCCGACACGTCGTCATGGTCCACGCCGTGAACATGCGCGATGAAGAGGGACTGATCGCATCGATCGTTCTTCAGGCGATCAAGAGTGGCGCTGCCATCGGACACGTCAGCGACATGCACGACCGCGTTCTCATCGTGGTTGGGAAAGACGATTCAGACCGACTTAAGAAACAGCTTGAAGGAAATCTCATCGGGGCGCACGCGTGAGAATCAAGGTCATGAAATTCGGCGGCACAAGCGTCGCCACCCCTGAAGCTCGCGCTGCGTCTTGTGCGCGAGTCATCGCCGCCAAAGAGCAAGGTTTCAATCCCGTCGTCGTCGTCAGCGCGATCGGCCGTCGCGGTGCTCCCTACGCGACTGACACGTTGCTCTCCATGCTTCGCGACATCGATCCCAACGTTCCGCCCGAGCCAAGAGAAATCGATCTTCTCATTTCGTGCGGCGAAATCTTGTCTTCCGTTATCTTCGCCCACACTCTTAAGATCATGGGCGTCGCCGCCCAAGCATTCCGCGGCGGGCAAGCCGGCATCTACACCGATGGAACGTACGGCAACGCGCGAATCACACGCGTAAATCCCGAGATGATGCAACGAAGTCTAGAGCAGGGTTATATCCCGGTCATCTCAGGCTTCCAAGGCATTCATGTCTTGCGGGATCCGGTGCAGGGGAGAGCACTTCCTGGCGGCGAGCTCACCACGTTGGGTCGAGGAGGATCTGACACGACCGCTGCAGCCGTTGGTGCGGCCCTCAACGCGGAAGCCGTCGAGATTTATACGGACGTCGACGGGGTGAAAACGGCTGACCCCGATTACGTCAAGAACGCGCCAACCCTCCGGACGGTCACATACGACGAGGTCGCTGAAATCGCCCACCTTGGCGCGAAGGTGCTGCATCCACGCGCGGCAGAAATTGCGATGCAGTACGGAATCCCATTGTGGGTAAAAAGCACGTTCAGCGAAGATCCGGGAACGGAGATTGTTGGCAAAGACGCATTCCCTGGACGACGCGTAACGGGTGTGACTCACACGGGCAAGCTCGTCTATTTGCAGTTCGATCTTTCTTGCGCAAGCGAAGCCGATCGCACATCGTTGGAGACTCGCATTTACGAACTGATGTCGCGGAACCATCTCAACTTGCATCTTCCGAACCTTAGTCCGGAAAGCACGGGCTTCGCCGTTCCGAAGGATCAGTTCGAAGTCGTCAAAAATCTTCTCGACGGCTTGGTGATTCCAGTGCCAGGCGGAAAGATGACCTATCTCTTGCAGATCGGTCGTGACGCATCCAAAGAAGTTGAAACGCAGGCAGAGCTTCTCGATCCGATCGGCCCCGTGTCACGCATCGTTGCGGAGGTGAACGAAGGGTGCACGATGGTCTCGCTCGTCGGACATGAATACATGCAGCAGCCGGGCGTGTTTCTCAGTGCGCTTAAAGAACTGTCCGATGCTCAGGTGCGCGTGCTACAAACGACGGACAGCGATTACTCGCTTAGCCTTCTCGTTCCCGAAGCGGATACGCGAAAGGCTGTTGCCGTCCTCCATGACAAATTTGGCTTGGCGCAAGCCATTTAGCCATTTCCTCAGCACCCCGTGTTGGACACGTTTGAGCGGGCCCCGTTGTGATTCGTTGTGTTCGTTGTGCCGTTGTGGTTATCCTGTCTTTGAAGTGACGTGCTTTCGACCGAGCAACCAAAGAAATTAATCTCTCCATGTACACACTGCCAGCAAACCGCCCCGCCCTCATGGGAATCCTGAACGTCACCCCTGACAGCTTCAGCGACGGCGGTGTTCACTTTGAAACCCAAACTGCAATCGATGCCGCACTCCGCATGATCGACGAAGGCGCCGATATTATCGATGTCGGTGGCGAATCCACCCGGCCCGGATCGGAGGGAGTCACGGAAGAGGAAGAACTCCGTCGCGTCATCCCAGTCATAAAAGCGCTCGTCAGGAGGGATGTGGTCGTTTCCATCGACACCGCAAAAGCGAACGTCGCAATGCAAGCACTCGGTGAAGGCGCGAAGATTGTTAACGATGTCACCGCGCTCTCAGATCCGGATATCGCCAAAGTTTGTGCAGATGCAGGTTGCAGGGTTTGCCTCATGCACATGAAGGGAACTCCGCGGACCATGCAACTTGATCCGCAGTACGACGATGTTGTGGAAGATATACGTGATTACCTAGTCGCGAGAGCTTGCTACGCGGAATCGGAAGGCATCAAGAAAGAAGACATCTGGATCGACCCGGGAATCGGTTTTGGGAAGACGGTCGCTCACAACCTTGACCTTCTGAAACACGTGGCAAGATTTGTCGACACAGGCTATCCCGTGCTGATCGGCACCAGCAGAAAGTCATTCATCGGAAAAATTCTCGGGCCGAAGGATCAGCCGTTGCCATCCGACCAGCGTCTCGAAGGAACTCTCGCGACACAAATCTGGGCGCAAATTCAGGGTGCAAAAATCATCCGCGCGCACGACGTCAAAGAGTCTCGCCACGCGATCGACATGATCGTCGCGATTCAGATTGCGTAAGCAGCGTGAATCTCCCGAAAACTCTGAGCCTCTGTTTGACCTCTGAGCCTCTGTGGTTGCCTTTCGTCCCCCGTTTGTGGAAGTCACGATTTCGGCGTCAGACTTTTACAAGCTTCCAGCGGCCGCGCTTGAAGAACCACATACCGAGCAGTCCGGCGATCCCTTGAGTTGCCGCCATCGCGATCCAAGCTCCCGTCGCTCCAAGGCCGGCCGTAATCGCCAACGCGAACGCCAAAGGAATTCGCAAACCCCATAGGGTGATGATGCTGATCCACATGGGCCGGACCGTGTCGCCGGCACCTTGCAACGCGCCACCCATCACCATCGAGTATCCAAACAAGAATTCAGTTGTGCACAGATAGCGGATCATGGTCGCCATCTCCTGCGCAATCAGGTGATCGCTCTGAATTAGCAGGTTCGAGATGGGAAGAGCGAATATGAAGATGGGCACTGACAGTACAAGCACGACGAGAGCCGAATAGTGACCCGCCGTCCATCCCAATTTCTCCGCCCTGTCAGGTCGCCCCATTCCCAAACTCTGCCCAACGAGCGCGGCCGCCGCCATCGAAAGTCCAAAGCCAGGCATGAACATGATCGATTCGATTGTGAATCCGCCACGAACCGCTCCTTGAGCAGCCGACGCATCTGGCACGTATTTCAAAACGAAAATGAAGACGCCCATCGCGGCAGTGCGAACGATGCCCATAATCGCGGCGGGGAAGGCAATGCGAAGAATACGGGTCGCCCATTGAGTCGTCGGACGGGGAAGTCTCCACAAAGATCCGAACAGCGTCTTCCGTCCGTACGCGATGTAAATCAGAGCGGCAATCCAGGAGCTAATCGAAAATGCGGTGCCAGCACCGGCAAGCCCCATGTCTGCTCCCGGGATTGTGATCCCACCCACGACGCGCGTCTTGAAGATCAGCAGAAAGTTGAAGGTCATGTGCAGCAATATCTGCAAACCGGAAATGACCATCGGGCTCTTCGTGTCGCCAACGCCGCGCAGCGCACCAGCAAAAACTTGAATGATGTGTTGGGCGGGAAGACTGAATCCGAACGCGATGACATATCGAGTCATCAAGTCCATTGCGATCTTATTTTCTGCGGGCAAGAGAACGTGCGGCATTACCAAGCCCATCACCGCGCACACAATGGCCAAAAACATTCCGATAACAATCGAAAGGCTCAAGCATTGAAGATTTGCAAACCGTGCTTCGTGCAGTTCCTTCGCACCAAACGCTCTACTAATGATTGCAGTCGATGCCGTGCCCAATGCCATTGCGACTTGGAACAGCAGAAACACAACTGCGATGGCTGCGCCTTGCGCAGTAATTGCCTCTCGCTGCAGCCGCCCCACGAATCCGGTGTCGAGAAGGTTGTTGATGACCCCCAGCGAATTGAGCGCGACCGCGGGCCACGCGAGAGCCCACACCACCTTGCTGGCGTTCTCATGCGCGATATCGTGTTCTAAAACTGGAGTCGCGGCAGCCATTTCGAATGGACGAGGGTACCCACCGCTTTGCATTGCCAGATACCAACATGCCTAATATGGGGAGCCGTTAGATCAAAATAGTGCGATGCGGCGCGCAATCCTCTTCGTTCTCGCTTTGTCCATCCTTTACGCCGCGGGTTGTACAGGTGGTGGCGATCCGAGTATCGGCAGGGCGGCGCCTGATTTCCAAATCGAATCGATCAATGAGCCGGGCAAGATCGTGAAGCTATCCGACTACAAAGGCAAGGTCGTCCTTCTCGACTTCTGGGCGACGTGGTGCGGCCCGTGCCGCGAACTTGCCCCTACCATCGATGCGATGAACACGAAGTACGGCGCAAAAGGATTACAAGTCCTTGCGATTTCAGACGAGGATCGAAGCACCGTCGAACAGTACAAGAAGGAGGAGGGACACGGATATCCGCTCTTCCTCGATCAACTCAATAACGCGAACAACGCTTATCCCGGCGGATACATACCACGCCTTTATGTCATTGATAGACAAGGAAAAGTGGCATACGCGGAGAACGACTCAACGACGGATCCCGCAGCCGAGGCCGAAGCCGCGATTCAAAAGAGTTTGTAGTGTTCGCTAAGGTCCGCCGGTGACCACTCGCACACCAGCGATCGCTCGCGCTCCTGCCGGCGGCACGAATGAAAAACTCGCATCGTCCAGAGCAACGTCAAAACTTTGCAGCGTGATCGTCCAACTAATCTCTCGCGTTTGAACGCCCATGTTCACCGAATCAAAATAATCGATGTGATTGAGGAGAGTGTTAGGCGCCACGAACGCGTACCAAAACTCTAGATTTCGGTGCACTGGATTTCCCAAAACGTAGCGGACTACTTCGCCCGTGTTTTCAACCGCTGTTCCAGGAACCCACGTCGTATAGCGCGAGACATCGCCTCCATAGGTCTCGTTAAGCAATCGACCGGCGTATTCAGACTGACCTTTCAACAAGGATTTCAGTGACGAGAGCAGCGTGTTCACGTAGCCGCCCGGCTGGGCGTTTCGAAAGCTGCCATATCGCGAGGAGGAATATTCGTTTCGGGTCTTGTCGTATGAGTAAAGCGTCACGCCGTCACCGACGATTCTGAACGTCTGTATGCCATTGACAAAGCTCTGCACTTCGACCTTGCTCATCGGTCGGCCGTCCTCAATATCCTGGAACCAGTAAGCGACCGTCTTGAAAGGCGTTTCGACATCGCCAATCTTCTGCATGCCATCCAAAGTGATCTGTAGCCCGGGGTGGCCGCGCAGGGAAGCGAACGCCTGCTGGATCGGCTGCTCGGCATCCTTAATCTGTGCAAATGCCGACGACGTCGCGGAAAGGATCAGGCACCCAAGATAGAACGGTTTCAGTAGCACTAGCTAATATTGACTCCCTTCAAATAGTCAACCGTTCAAACATGAACCTGGACCCTGGGATTATTGCTGCTTGTTGAGCCCAATCGCGAAACGGCGCAAATCCCAAGGAACAGCCGCTCGCAATGACCATCTATATATCAGGGCCCGAACCCAGGACTCTTACACCTTGAGACCGCAACATTTACCTCCATCCTTGCTTAGCTGTACGCAATCTAATCAAGTACACTTCTCAGCTCCCCGTAAGGTGATTTACAATGCATGCGTTCAACCTGCCACGGAAGGAAGGTTCTAAGATGAGTGCTCTAGTTATAAGAGGTGGCCAAAGATTGGTCGGCGAAGTGGATGTCGCCGGCAGCAAAAACACCGCGTTGGCCATTTTGTCCGCTGTCGTTCTTGCCGAAGGCAAGATCGTCCTCCACAATGTCCCTGCTGTCTCGGACACGCGGATCAAGGCGAGACTTCTCGAGAAGTTTGGCGCCGTAACGCAATGGGAGGGAAGCACTCTCCACGTCGATTGCACCCACCTGCATGATGGTGATGCGGACGAAGAGACGGTCCGATCCATCCGAACATCTTTCTATCTCCTCGGCCCGCTTGTTGCGCGGCTGGGAAGAGTCACCCTTCCGGCGCCTGGCGGATGCAAGATCGGCGCGCGGCCGGTCGACTACCATTTGAAAGGCCTTGCTCTCCTCGGTGCGACCGTCAATTTGGAAGGCGGAATCTACAGCGCCTCCACCATGGGCCTTCGAGGCGCAGAGATCTATCTCGACACGCCAAGCGCTGGCGCGACCCAACACTTGATGAGCGCCGCCGCCACTGCCGATGGCATCACCACCATCGACAACGCCGCCCTCGAGCCGGAGATCGTTGCCCTCGCCGCATTTCTTAACAGCCTAGGCGCACGCATCGAAGGAGCAGGCACCAGCAAGATCACGATCCAGGGCGTCAAAAAACTTTCCGGTGGAACGTTCACCATCCCCGCCGACCGCATGCAGGCCGGAACCTATCTGCTCGCCGGAGCCATCACCCATGGCGATGTCACTGTGCGCGGGATTCTTCCCGAAACGCAGACTGCGGTCATCAACAAATTGAGAGAAGCGGGCGCGGAAGTGACCGAAGGTGCGGACTGGGTCCGCGTGGTCGTGAACAAACGGCTTAAGGCAATCAATGTCATCACGATGCCGCACCCCGGCTTCCCAACCGACATGCAACAGCCGATGGCCGCCCTGTTGACCCTTGCGAAAGGTACAAGTTTGGTCGAGGAAACTGTCTACGAGAGCCGAATTGGGCACGTGCCGGAGCTCAACCGCATGGGCGCTAAGATCAAGCTGATCAACGGCAAATCCGCGATGATCGACGGCGTCACCAAGCTGCAAGGTGCAGTGGTGGAAGCCAGCGATCTCCGCGCAGGAGCTGCCCTCGTCCTCGCCGGTCTTGCAGCGTCAGGTGAGACAGTCGTTAAGAACGTCATCTTCATCGATCGCGGGTACGAGCGACTCGAGCAGACCTTGACGTCCCTTGGTGCCGACATCAAGCGCGTTGAGGTTCACGAGACGGAATTAGCTTAACGACCTGGAGTTGGGTGCGAATTTCCCAAAACCCTTCAAAGCGCGATCACGTCTAAGTAGCAACACATGTACAAAACCGGCTTGATGCTTGCCCTCCTGACTGTCACTGTGGTTGCCTTCGCCCAGGTCCCAACTGGCGAGATCAAGGCGAAGCCATACGTGCCGCGCAAGATCGTCATGTCGCCCCAGCCTGTCACAAAGACGGAAGCGGGCAAGGTTTTCGCTCAAGCGGGTAGCGCCATAGCCAAGGTCATGCCGACCCTAAAAGCACCTTCAGAACGCCTCGCCGGCACGAAGCCGGTCACCCGAGAAGAGGTCATCGGCCAGTTCGACAAGCTTTTCCAAATGGCCAAGCCCGAGTTCAAATTCACACCTAAGAAAGTGTCTTACGATGCGACACTTCTCACCATCAAGGACCCGGCAGCACGAGCGAAGCTTCAGAATCTCATTGCCTGGGGATGCGTGGATAAGGTTGGCTATCTCGCGACGGCGAACAAGGGCACACTCGGGGTGACCGAGTTTGGTGACTCCGTCGGATTCCTTCTCTCGCGCCTCGCTGAGCTGACCCATATGCCTGATCCGGAGTTCACGCCGGACCTCCAGCCGTAAAGCATCAGCCAGAATGGTGGGGGACGTTGCAGGATGAATCCTGTGCCCCTTTTGAATGAGCCTGAGCGAAGACAATCAGATCAACTCGGTAGAAGCCGAGGTTCTCGCTGAGGGATCAAATTATCCGCGCCCCGCGCGAGCACAAGCCCTCTTTGGCCAGTCCATCGCGAACATGGCCCTCCGCGGCGTCTCGATGGCCGCGCGGTTCCTGATGATGATGGGCCTCGCCCATTATCTCGCTCCCGCCGACGTGGGTGTCTTCACCTTAATGTACGCATCGACGTCGCTCGGAATTCTCCTTCTCGGCGCGCGCTTCGACGTGTACAGCACGCGATCCATCTGTGCCAACGAACGAACGAACGCTGCGGTAATCATCCGCGATCAAATGGTTTTTCATTTGCTCGTGTACGCGTTGATTCTCCCGCTCATGCTCATCGTGTTCGCGTTGCATATTCTTCCGTGGCAGCTGCTCGGCTGGTTCTACTTTCTATTAGTGCTTGAGCATTCTGGTCAAGAGTGCAACCGCTTATTCGTTGCGCTTGGTCAACCCCTCCGCGCAACGTTCGTCTTTTTCATCCGCTCTGGGGCGTGGGCAGCAGTGCTTGTTCCCCTGATCGTATTCGCGCCGCAATATAGAAATCTGCAAACGGTGTGGGTGCTCTGGGCGGTTGGAGGAGTCCTGTGTCTCCTTTTCTCCGCGTTTTGGATGCGATCTCTCGGTTGGCGCGTTGCGATGCGAGAGAAAATCGATTGGATGTGGATCAAGCGTGGTCTGAAACCATCTGCCGCCTACACGATGGCGCTCGGCGCAACGCAGCTCATCTCAACTGCGGACCGCTACTTCCTCGGCGCGACTTGGAAATACGATTACGTTGGCGTTTATGGTTTCTATTCAAGTCTCACAAACTTTGTCCCCACCTTCGCTGAAACGGGAATTGTCTCCATCTTGCTTCCATCTATCCTGAGTGCGACCGCGAGTGGGGATCGCGAAAAATATCGAGCGTCGATGGCGAAAATGACTAAGGGTGTTTGGGCGATCGTAGGTGTCACGACAGCGCTTTCGTTCGTCATCGCCCCGCTCATCTTGATGATCGTCCGTAAGGCGCCGATCTATGGCCAGTTCATCCCCGCCTTTGCGATTCTCGTCGCCTCAGCCGTGCTCGCGACACTTGCCTTCATCCCACACCAGGCGTTGTACGCCAATCATAAAGACCGTGAGATTGCAAACTGGAGTGTCGGCGCATTGGCAGCGGCATTGATATGTTATGCGGCACTCACGCCCAGATTCGGTGTCTATGGCGTGAGCATCGGATCACTCGTATCGAGCGCAGTTCTTGTCGGCGGCAAATGGTGGG
>Ga0070666_10002831_pt1 | contig 10485 bp, 9 predicted proteins | sample KBSS23metaG_FD_64677 | JGI IMG/M metagenome (GOLD analysis project Ga0070666, IMG submission 64677) | Switchgrass rhizosphere microbial communities from Kellogg Biological Station, Michigan, USA - KBS S2-3 metaG | ecosystem: Host-associated > Plants > Roots > Rhizosphere > Soil ... | reverse complement strand
CCCGCGAGCAGCACGCCGAGCTCGTCGATGCCGCTGATGATCTCGTCCTTGAGAATGCGCTGGCGCTCCTGCTGCACGTAGTTGTGCCCGCCCAGTTCGTGCACCGACATGACCGCGGAATCACTCGGGTGGTAGGCGTAATGGACCGTCGGCCGGTACGCGACCTGCATGCCCTCGCGCACCGTGAAGTAGTCCGCCATCGAGATGGCTTCGCTGTGGGTGATGCAGAAGCCGTAGAAATGGCCGGCCTTCGGGGTCCAGGTGCGTACGCGCGTGCCGGCGCCGGGCTGCATCAGGTAGATCGCGGCCAGGCAGCCGGCGTCATGGCGCTTGCCATCGCGCGGGAAGTTGCGCTCGTGCGTGCCCCAGCCCATTTCCGCCGGCTGGCAGCCCTCGCTCACGAACCCATCCACCGACCAGGTATTGACGAACTCACCGGCCAGCTTGGGCTTGTTCGACACCTGGGTATCGCGCTCGGCGATGTGGATGACCTTGACGCCCAGGCGGCGCGCCAGGTCGCCCCATTCGGCGCGCGAGGCCGGCTTGCCGGCATCCACCTGGGTGTCGGCGGCGATGTTGAGCAGTGCCTGCTTCACGAAGTGCGACACGAGGCCGGGATTCGCGCCGTGCGTGAGCACCGCCGTAGGAGCGCGCGCGTTGCCGCCCCGCAGCGCCAGGACTTCCTCGCGCAGCGCGTAGTTGGTGCGCTTGCCCACCGGCATGGTCGGATCGGTGTAACCCCCCAGCCACGGCTCGATGCAGGTATCCAGATACATCGCGCCCTTTTCCCAGCACAGCTTGATGAGCGCGACGCTCGAGACTTCCACAGACACATTGATGAGGAAATCGCCGCGCCCCAGCAGCGGATTCAACACGCGCCGGAAGTTCTCGCGCGTGAGGCGCTCCTTGACGAACTTGATGCCGTACTTGGCGGCCTCGTCGGCGCCCTTGTCCTCGGCGGTGACAATCGTGATGCGTTCGGGGGCGATGCCGACATGTCGCAGCACCAGGGGCAGCGCGCCCTGGCCGATGCTGCCGAATCCCACGAACAGGATGCGGCCCGGAAATTCGATGTGAATCTTGTGGCTGTTGCTCATGATTTACGGCTTTAGTCGTGCTCTCGGCTGGACGCGACGCTCGCGCTACCGGCAGCCTACCAAGTCATAGTGGCGCCGCTCAATTTTCCGACGCGCGGCGTCGCCATCCGCCGTCAGTTCTGGCGCCAGTGTGGTGGATAGGTGCGTTCGTACCCCGGCTGCGCCGCCACACGCGCAAGCCAGCGCCCGAGCGCCGGGTAGTTGACTTCCATCGGCATGAAACGCGAGGACAAGGCTGCGGCCTGCGGTTTTTCCAGTGCGCGCTTGAGCAACTGGATGCCAGGAAAGATCACCATGTCGACCGCCGAGTAGGAATCGCCCACGATCCAGTCGGATTTCGACAGCCGCCCCTCGATGGTGCGTGCCTCGCTGCCGGCCGCGTGCATGGCCGCGGTGACCTCATCGGCCGCCAGGTCCTGGCCGTTGAAGACCGCACGCGCGATGGTCGTGATGTGCTGCTCGATGTAGGCCTGGTACTCGCAGATGACCCGCATGATGGTGCCACCCTCTTCCGGCGTGCGCCCGAAGATCGCAGGCTGCGGATACTTGCGCTCGAGGTAATAGAGAATGGCGAGCGACTCGAAGCACACGTAGTCGCCGTCCTTGATGACCGGCACGCGCCCACGCGGGTTGAGCGCGAGCATCTGCGGGGACTTGTGCTCCTGCTTGGAGAACTGCATGAGGTGCCCGACGTACGGGAGGCGCTTGTACTCGAGCGCCAGCAGCACCCGCCACGCGAAGGGACTGCCGCTGCCCCAGAAAACCTCGATTGCCATCGTTCCTCCGCCGCCGGGGGGTGCACGTGCGATTGTAACGACAACCGTACAGCACCCAAAATGCAGACCGCCGCACGACGCGGCCCGGGGGTCGCATGCATACCACGCTGATTGAACCGCAGGAGCTGCTGGAGCATCTGGAGGATCCGGACTGGGCCATCATCGACTGCCGCTTTGACCTGACGCGGCCTGGCTGGGGCGCCACCAGCTGGGCACAGGCGCACATTCCGCACGCACAGTACGCCGACCTTGATCGTGACCTCTCGGCCGCTCGCAGCGCGCACAGCGGCCGTCACCCGCTGCCCGCGCCGGCGGAGCTCGCGGCCACCTTCGGCCGCTTCGGCATCGACGCGCGCGTGCAGGTGATCGCGTACGACCAGGGCAGCGGCATGTACGCCGCGCGGCTGTGGTGGCTGCTGCGCTGGCTCGGCCACCAGAGCGTGGCGGTGTTGAACGGCGGCTTCGCTGCCTGGGAGCGTGCCGGGCTGCCGCTCGGCCGCGCCGCCACGACCCGCCCGCCCCGCAGCTTCCTCGCCCGCCCGGGCGCGCGCTTGCCGGTCACGACCGCCGAGGTCGCAGCCTGGGTGGCACAAGGTGAGCTGCAGCGCGGCGCCACCCTGCTGATCGACGCGCGCGCGGCGGACCGCTTCGCGGGCGAAAATGAGACGCTCGACCCGGTCGCCGGCCACGTGCCGGGCGCGCGCAATCATCCCTTTGCCGACAATCTCGGGGCCGACGGCCGCTTTCTGGAGCCGCCCGAGCTGCGGCGGCGCTGGCAAGCCACGCTGCAGGGCGTGCCTGCGGAACGGGTCGTTACCATGTGCGGCTCGGGCGTCACCGCCTGTCACAACCTGCTCGCGCTCGAGGTCGCCGCTCTGCCCGGAGCAGGCCTGTACGGCGGCTCCTGGAGCGAATGGATCCGCGACCCGAGTCACGCCGTCGCGCGCGGCCCGTGAAATCATTTGCGCGCACCACTCTTACTTGACGACTAATTTTGATATAACGCGCCCCGTGGCCGCCGATCCCAAGACTGCCGTCAACGGCATCCGAAAAAACCATCCGGCGCAGCCCTGGGGGATCGCGGACTCGCGTGACCTCTACAACGTGCAGGCGTGGGGCAAGGGCTACTTCGGCATCAATGCCAGCGGCCATGTGGTGGTGCGCCCCGACACCACCGAGGGGCGCGAAATCGACCTGTACGAGGTGGTCGAGGGCCTGCAGGCGCGCGACCTGACCACCCCGGTGGTGGTGCGTTTCTCGGACATCCTGGCGCACCGCCTGCGCCGGCTGCATGACTCCTTCGCCCAGGCGATCACCGAAAATGACTACAAGAACCGCTACGCGGCGGTGTATCCCATCAAGGTGAACCAGCAGCGTCTGGTCGTCGAAGAGGTGTACCGCTACGGCAAGGAGTTCGGCTTCGGCCTGGAGGTGGGTTCCAAGCCCGAGCTGCTGGCGGTCATGGCGATGACCGAGAACGCCTCCGAGCGGCTCATCATCTGTAACGGTTTCAAGGACGACAGCTACATCGAGGCCGTGACGCTTGCGACCAAGCTCGGGCGCACCATCATCCCCGTGGTCGAGAACTTCGATGAACTCGCCCTGATTCTCAAGCACGCGCAGAACTATCAGGTGCGACCGCGCCTGGGGGTGCGCGTGAAGCTCTTCAGCGAGGGCTCCGGGCGCTGGAGCGCCTCGGCCGGTGACAAGTCCAAGTTCGGGCTGTTCATCACCGAGATTCTCGAGCTGTTCGCGGTGCTCAAGCAGCGCGACATGCTCGACTGCCTGCAGCTGGTGCATTGCCACCCGGGCAGTCAGCTGCAGGACATCCGCCGCGTCAAGGATGCGATCAACGAGCTCGCGCACGTGTACGCGGAGCTGAAGCTGATGGGCGCGGGACTGCAGTACATCGACGTCGGCGGCGGGCTGGGCGTCGACTATGACGGCAGCGGCACCAACTTCTCCTCGTCTATGAACTACACCCTGAGCGAGTACGCGAACGATGTCGTGTACCGCATCGCAAGCGTCTGCAAGGCGCGCGACATCCCGCACCCGATGATCGTCAGCGAGTCCGGCCGCGCGATCGCCGCCTACCACAGCGTGCTGATCTTCGACACGCTCGGCTCCTCGGCGCTCGACAAGTTCCAGGTCACCGGCGACCCGGCGCTCGACTACCAGGGCAACGAGGAGCTGCCGCAGCCGGTAATGGACCTGTTCGATGCCTACCGCACTGTGAGCGCGCGGCGCCTGGTCGAGTGCTATCACGACGCGCTCACCGCGCGCGAGCAAGTCCTGCAGATGTTCAACCTCGGGCTGCTCTCGCTCGAGTTCCGCGCCATCGCCGAACGGCTCTACTGGGCGACCTGCGCCAAGATCCGCGACTTCTGCCGCAAAGTTGAGCGCTCGCCGGAGGAACTTGAGGACCTCGAGTCGATCCTCTCGGACACGTATTTCTGCAACTTCTCGGTGTTCCAGTCGCTGCCGGACAGCTGGGCGATCGATCAGTTGTTCCCGATCATGCCGATCCACCGTCTGGACGAGCGGCCCACCCGCACCGGCGTGCTCGCCGACATCACCTGCGACTCGGACGGCAAGATCGATCGCTTCGTATCCCTGCGGGACGTGAAACGGACACTGGAGCTGCACGAGCTGAAGCCCGAGGAGAAGTACTACCTCGCCGCCTTCCTCGTCGGCGCGTACCAGGAGACCCTGGGCGACCTGCACAACCTCTTCGGTGACACGCACGTGGTGCACGTGCGCCTGCACGACGAGGGTGGTTGGTGGATTGAGGAAGTCGTCAAGGGCGACACCGCCAACAAGGTGCTCGAGTACATGGAATACGACGTGGCCGAGCTGTACCCGGCGCTGGCGCGCGATTGCGAGCGCGCGATCCGCGACGGCCGCATGACGCTCGCCGAGAGCCAGTCGCTCAAGCGCTTCTACGAGAGCGAGCTGGACGGCTATGCGTACCTGGAGCCCGCCGGCAGCTGACGCGCCCCTTGAGTGTCCACTTGCGCCCGCTCGGCCCGTGGGCAGGCAGCCGAACACCGCCACCTTGGGCATGGCGCCCGCCCCATCATCTCAGCCTGGCGAGCTCAGCAGCACCAGCAGGGCCAGCACCACGAAGGCGGCGGCGGCGATGCGGTTCACGAGCTTAAGCGGCAGGCGCTCGGCCGCCGCGCGACCGAGGAATATCAGCGGCACGTCGGCGATCAGCATCCCGAGCGTGGTGCCCGCCACCACCGGGATGAGCGCCTGGTACTTTGCCGCCAGGGCCACGGTCGCAAGCTGCGTCTTGTCCCCGATCTCCATCAGGAAAAACGAAATCACGGTCGTCCCGTAGGCGCCCAGCCGGCCCGGGCGGGCATCAGCCCGCGGCTCCGCGTCCGGTATGAACATCCACACCGCCGCCGCGAAGAAGGAGATGGCGAGCAGCCAGCGCATGATCGCGGGACTGATATGGGCCGCGAGCAGGGTACCGACGGCCCCGGCCAGGAAGTGGTTGCTCAGCGTCGCGGTCAGGATCCCCAGAATGACCGGCAGCGGGGCACGGAAGCGCGCCGCCAGCACCAGCGCCAGCAACTGGGTCTTGTCACCGATCTCGGCCAGGGCGACCACGCCTGCGGATACGAGCAACGCCTCCACTGCCGCGCTCCTGGTTTGCGTACGGGAAAGCCCGGGAGTAGCATGACACGGGCGTTCATATCCGTCGTGGATGAGTGCGCCTTGTCTGAATGTGTTGACGTCATATCCCTCCCCGCGCTGCTCATCCGTGCGCGAACGCAGGTGCAGGCCTGCGGCCCAAGCGCTGCGCATTGACCGAAATTGCCGATCGTGTGCCTTGAAGCCTTGACCTGTTCAATTCACGCGGTACATGCGACCGACGCGTGCGGCTCGCCGCTGTCCGCAATCCCAAGAGAGAGTCCCGGATGACGACGATTTACGTGGGCAATCTGCCATTCAACGCGACTGAACAGGATGTGAAGACCCTGTTTGAACGTCACGGCAAAGTGGAATCGGTAAAACTCATCAATGACCGGGAAACCGGCAAACCCCGCGGGTTCGGATTCGTCGATATGCCCCAGGCCGAAGCGCAGACTGCGATTCAGGCCCTGAACGGCTTTCAGATGAACGGCCGGCCGCTGCGCGTCAACGAAGCACAGGAGCGGCCACAACGCCCCCGCCAGGGTGGCGGCCCATTCCGCCGCTGACGCGCCCACGGTTCGAACGTAGAGCCAAAGAACCCCGCCTTGCGCGGGGTTTTTTGGCTCGCCCTTGGTTGGTAGCGAGCCGCGACGCATCCGAAGGACGCTGACAATGTTGCCGAAGCACCCACTGGCCACCGGCGTCGCCGCAGCACTGCTGCTGCTGGGCGCGTGCGAAACCCCCAGCACACGCGAGAGCACGACGGACGCGCTCACCAAGATCCTCGCCGGCGAGCAGCGCTCGGAAGAGAACCGCGCGCGCGATGTCTACCGCCACCCGAAACCGACACTGTTGTTCTTCGGCATCCGTCCGCAGATGAGCGTGCTGGAAGTGTGGCCCGAGCCCGGCTGGTACACGGAGGTCATAGCGCCCCTGCTGCGCGAGCACGGCAAGTACTACGCCGCCGTCATCGCCCCGGATCCTGCCAGCTCCTATGTCACCAAGCGCCTCGCGGGCTATCAGGAGAAGCTCGCCTCGCGGCCGGACCTGTATGACAAGGTGGCGGTGGTCACCTTGCCGCGCGATGGCAGCGATGTCGTGCCGGCCGGCACGCTCGACATGGTGGTGAGCTTCCGCAACCTGCACAACTGGATGTCCAACGGCGATGCGGCACAGGTATTCGCCACCCTCTACAAGGCACTCAAGCCCGGCGGCATACTCGGGATCGTCGAGCACCGCGGTAATCCGGCGGTGCCGCAGGATCCGAAGGCCAAGAGCGGCTACGTGAACGAGGATTTCGCCATCAAGCTCATCGAGGCACAGGGCTTTCGCCTGGTGGCGACGTCGCAGATCAACGATAACCCGAAAGACACCAAGGACTACGAGCAGGGGGTGTGGACGCTGCCCCCGAGCTATCGCCTCGGCGCCAAGGATCACGACAAGTACGCGGCCATCGGCGAGAGCGACCGCATGACGCTGCGGTTCGTCAAGCCGGGGAAATAGCCGCAGCCTCGGGGGCGCGGAGCCGTCTACCACATGTCGCGCAGGCGGGCGCCCACATCGACGGTGACGGGCGTGGTGGCTTCCTGCAGCTTGTCGCCGCCGCCGAAGGCGGCGCTGTGGAAGGTCACGGGCTCGAGCGTCTTCTGCACTTTCTCGGTCACGAAGCGGCTGCGGCCGCCGTAGACATGCGCATCTCCCTGGCGCGACTGGTGCGTCAGGTGAAACTTCAGCGGCACCATCAAGAGCAGATCGTTCTGGGCGCGCGTGAGTGCGACGTACAGCAGGCGCCGCTCCTCCTCGATGAGCTCGGCCTTGCCGGTCGAGAACTCCGACGGGAAGCTGCCGTCGACGACGTTGAGCACGAACACCGTGTCCCACTCCATGCCCTTGGCGGAGTGGATGGTCGAGAGCACCAGAAAGTCCTCATCGAGCGTCGGGCGCCCCGACAGGTCGCTGGACGCGTTGGGTGGATCGAGGGTGAGCTCGGTGAGGAAGCGCTCGCGTGAAGGGTACTGGGTGGAAAGCAGCTCGAGCTGCTCCAGATCCCCGAGGCGCGTGTGGAATTGCTCGTAGAGGCGCTCAAAGTGCGGGCGGTACCACTCGCGCGCCATGTTGAGCTGACCGGGCCACAGGCGCTGTGGGTCCGCGAGTGCCTGCAGCAGCGTGATCAGCCGTTCCCACTGCACCTCCGCAGTCTGCGGCGGCTTGAACGTCTTGAGCGCCTCAAAGGAATGGCCGGCGCCCTCCAGGTGCTCGATCGCGGCACGCGCGTTGACCGGGCCCATGCCGGGCAGCAGCTGCAGCGTGCGAAACGCCGCGAGCGTATTGCGCGGATTGTCCGCCCAGCGCAGCACCGCCAACAGATCCTTGATGTGGGCGGCTTCCAGGAACTTCAGGCCACCGTATTTCACGAACGGGATCTTGCGCTTGGTGAGTTCGACTTCGAGCATGTCGCTGTGGCTGGCGCTGCGGAACAGCACCGCCTGGCGCTTGAGCGGCACGCTCGCCTCGCGGCGCTTGAGCACTTCCGTGCACACGTATTCCGCCTGCGTCTGCAGCTCGTCCACGGTGACGGCACGCGGCCGCGCGCCATCGCCGCGTACCGACAGCAGGTACTTGCGGTGCTGCCGTGGCGCCTCGGCCATGACGGCGTTGGCGGTATCGAGCACCGGCTGCGTGGAGCGGTAGTTCTGGGCCAGCGTCACCACCTCGGCGGCCGGGGTGAAGCGCTCGGCAAAACCCAGGATGTTCTCCACCGCCGCGGCGCGAAACGAGTAGATCGCCTGCGCATCGTCGCCGACGACCGCGAGTCCGGCACCGTCGGGCTTCAGGGCGTGCAGGATCTCCGCCTGCAGGCGGTTGGTGTCCTGGTACTCATCGACCAGCACGTGATCGAAGTGGGCGCCGATGTGCTGCGCCAGCCGCGGCTCGCACATCATCGCGTGCCAGTAGAGCAGCAGGTCGTCGTAGTCGAGCAGGCTCGAGTGCTGCTTCTGTTCGACGTAGGCGCGGAACAGGTTGGCGAGGTCCGCCTCCCACTGGGCGCACCACGGATAGTGCTGCTCCAGAGTCTCCGTGAGGCTCGCGCGCGTGTTGACACGGTTGGAGTAAATCTGCAGGCAGGTATCCTTGCGCGGGAAACGCTTCTCCTTCACCGCGAGTCCGAGTTCCTGGCGCAGGCTGTCCATGAGGTCGGCGGAGTCGCCGCGGTCGATGACGCTGAAGTGCGGGTCGAGCTGCACGTGCGGCGCGTAGTGGCGCAGCAGGCGGTTGCCGATCGAATGGAACGTGCCGGACCAGCTCAGGCGCTGCGCGATGCCCTGGCTGACGCCGCCCAGGGCGTCATCGAGTGCCCGGCGCGTGATCTCGTGCGCCCGGCGGCGCATTTCCGTGGCCGCCCGGCGGGTGAACGTCAGCATCAGGATGCGCGCCGGGTCGACGCCGTTGATGACTAGGTGCGCGACCCGGTGCGCGAGCGTATCGGTCTTGCCCGTGCCCGCGCCGGCGACGATCAGGAGCGGACCCGAACGGTAGCCCTTCTCGGGCAGCGGCTCGCCGTGAGTTACGGCCTTGCGCTGCGCGGCGTTGAGGCGGTCCAGATGTGCGGTAGTGGCCATGGTCGAGCCGGACTATACGCGCGGGAAAGCTCGCGTGGCGATTGCGGCGCGCACGGAGCGTGACGCCGCGCACCACCCAACTGGCGTCGGCGCCGGGGCGCGTACGGCCGCACCAGGCAGCGGTTAGGATGCGGCATGAAACCCGAAAAGCAGACCCTGCAATATGCCGGCCGCGTCGTCCGACTCACGACCGACGAGGTCATCCTGCCCAACGGGCACCGAACGCTGCTCGAAGTGGTGCATCACCCCGGCGGCGCGGCGGTGGCGGCGCTCGATGACGAGCAGCGCGTGTGCCTGCTGCGCCAGTACCGCTACGCCGCCGACGGCTGGCTGTGGGAGCTGCCGGCGGGCAAGCTCGAACCGCAGGAACCGCCGTTGCACACCGCGCAACGTGAACTGGTCGAAGAAGCCGGCGTCGGCGCGCGGCACTGGCACGAGCTGGGGACCGTGCTGAGTTCCCCGGGCGTATTCACCGAGCGGCTGCACCTCTATATGGCAACTGGCCTCACCCCCGCCACGGCAGCCCACGAGCACGCCGAGGTCATCCAGGTGCGCTGGGTGGCCCTGGCAGAGGCGTGCGGCTGGGCGCTCGACGGCACCATAGCCGACTGCAAGACGGCGCTGGGTCTGTTACGCGCCGCAGAATATGTCCGCAGGAATAATTTGGAGCGCGCGAAAAATCCGTGACGGGCCTCGCGGAATTGCGACGCGCCTCACACTAACCTGACCGTCGGTGAATGGAGACGCTGCACTGACAGGCAGTACATAATCCGTGGACCAACAGAGTAAAAAAAGACCCGTCGCGCCGGCGCAGCCGGCGTCCGAACGGCGCCGCATCGGCCGCGTTGTGCACGATGAGCGCGGTAACGCATCGGTGAGCTGGCGCGATGCGCCCGAGGACTACGAGCGTCCGGTGCTGGAGCTGCTTACGGACCCGAAGCTCACGGTCAAGAGCGAGGAGACCTTCAACCCGTACGCACGCGGCGGGATACGCCGCGAGACGCCGCGCACCAGCGGCGGCACCGCACGCACCGATCTGCGCAAGCTCTCGGAGCACATCAAGATGATGCGGGCGCTGCAGGAACGCCAGCGCCACGGGGACGCGGAAGAAGACTGAGGCGTGCCCGGGCGGCGGCCTCAGGCGCTGGTGCGCTCGATATGCGCGCGCTTGCGCGCATGCGTCAGCCGGTAGAAACGGCGCAGTTCCGCGAACACTTCGCGGTCGGCAACCCCCGTAGGGGGGCCGGCACGCGTGCGCACCAGGCGATGCTCCAGACGTCGGCAGAAGCGCTCCGCGTACAGGCTCGCCTCGCGGTAGAGGTGCGCGCGCGCGGCGCTCAGGCATGG
>Ga0070666_10002821_pt1 | contig 10497 bp, 9 predicted proteins | sample KBSS23metaG_FD_64677 | JGI IMG/M metagenome (GOLD analysis project Ga0070666, IMG submission 64677) | Switchgrass rhizosphere microbial communities from Kellogg Biological Station, Michigan, USA - KBS S2-3 metaG | ecosystem: Host-associated > Plants > Roots > Rhizosphere > Soil ... | reverse complement strand
GCCTGGGCCTCGCGCGCACCATCGGGAGTGGGTTGGCCTAACGAGTGTCCTTCGGATTTGCCCAGCAAGCGATAATCTGCGTCGGGCAATTTCCCCGACGCCAGCGCTGACCGGATGATTTCCGGGCCGATGCCGGCCGGATCGCCCAACGTAATGCCAATGCGTTTGCGCATGTTGCGCAATAGTCATCAACGAAGGGTTGCCAGAAAGCTAGAAGGTCTTGATGTAGGCCTTCGAACGCAGACTGGCGAGCCAGTGTTCTTGCAGCTCTTGTGCCTGATCCTGCCGCAGCCGCCCCTCAATATCGGCCCGCACATCCTTGAGTGGCTTCACTTCGCCGCCCTGACGCGCTTCCACTTTCAAGATGTAATAATTGCCGCCCAAATTGATGACTTTACTAATCGCACCGGGCGAGAGACTGAAGGCGACCTGGGAGAGCGGTGCTGACAGCGTCTTGTCATCGATCCAACCCCAGTCGCCACCCAGATCGCGAGTGCTGTCTTCGGAATACATCTGCGCCATCTTGTCGAAATCGGCGCCGGTGATGAGCTTGGCGCGAATCTCCTCCGTCATCTGAGCTTGTGCCATGCCGCCACCCGAATCGGCGTGCCCCGGGATCATGATCATCCGAAGTTTGACCTGCGCCTTGTTCGAAAACTGGTCCCTGTGCTTGCGGTAATATTCCTCTACCTTGGCCGGCGGGATGATGAGGTTGGAGGTCACATTCTTGGCCCGCATCGCCTGCACAATGATCTTTTGCCGCTCCAGATCGCGGAATTTCGACATCGTATATTTTTGCGCCTCCATCGTCTTGATGAAGGCGTGACGGTCGCCACCGAAGTTGTTTTTGATCACCTCGTCCACCCGCTCGTCGATGAAGTGCGGCGGAATCGCGAGCTTCTCTTTGTCGAAAGCCTGGACGATGAGCTGGCGATCGATCAGATCCTGGAGCGCCGCTTTCCGCAGCTCGGTGATTTTGTTTACTAACTCCTGGCCAGAGTACTGCGAGCGTAGCAGGCGCTCGCGAGGTTCGACGACTTCTCGCACCTCGGAATAGGTGATGACTTTGTCATTGACGATCGCTGCGATGCCATTGACCGATTCCGCGCCGCGGGTGGGCGAGGCGGTCGCTGCGACTCCGAAGCAGGAGAACACGAGAAGCGCGACGGTCGGATGACGCCAAGTGAAGTTTAGAGTTGTTTTAGCCATTGCCACACCTCAGGGAGGTCGAGATCAATTTTACCGGAAGTTAAGCGAGGAAATTTGCCACCGACAAGGATAAAGTCGCCCCGACGGCTGAGCATCAATTTGCCCTCGCGTACTTCAACCCGGCTGACGCGAGCCCGGCCGGCAGAAAGCCTGATTTCGCTGAGTAAGAACAAATTGTCAACCGGCTCCGGCCACTTTCCGAAGCGGTCGCGCCAGTCACGCCGGAGCCGCTGCAGCTGTTCGGAGGTCGTGATTTCGGCCAGATTTCGGTAGGCCTGAATCCGGAGCGCGGCATTGCTGATGTAGGCTGTGGGAATGAACGCGGGGACGAGCTTTTCCGGACCGGCGGCAAGGTATTCGCCTTCTTTTGTGGCAACGAAATCCAGCCGTACCTCCACCTCGAGCCGCGGTAGAAGCTTTTCGCCTTTCAGTTGCGCAACTGCCTGCTTCAACAGCTGGCAGTAAAGGTCGAACCCGACCGCGACAATGTGACCGCTCTGGGCAGTGCCGAGGATGCTGCCTGCGCCGCGAATCTCCAGATCGCGCATGGCGATGCGAAAGCCGGCCCCTAACGAACTGTATTGCTGGATGGCGTTGATCCGCTTGCGCGCCGCGCCGACTGTCACCATCTCGCGGGGGAGAAGGAGGTAGGCATAGGCTTTGTGTTCGGCGCGGCCGACACGGCCCCGCAGTTGATAAAGATCGGCCAGCCCAAAACGATCGGCCCGATCGATAATGATCGTGTTTGCGTTCGGAATATCGAGTCCACTCTCGATGATCGTGGTGCAAATGAGGACATCGATTTTCCCCGCGACAAAGCGCTGCATGACATCTTCCAGTTCATCCGCATCCATCTGGCCGTGCCCAAATTCGACCCGCGCATCCGTACAAAGCTCCGCGATGCGGTCGCGTACTCTCTGGATCGACATGACGCGATTGTGCAGGAAGTAAACCTGACCTTGGCGCTCGATCTCGCGATTGATCGCATCTCGAATGATGCGTTCGTCGTAGCCGCAAATCACCGTTTCGACCGGGAGCCGATTGAGCGGCGGGGTCTCGATTGTCGACATGTCTTTGACCCCGACCAACGACAGGTAAAGCGTGCGAGGGATCGGCGTCGCCGAGAGCGTGAGCACGTCGACAAGCTTGAAGAGTTCCTTGAATTTTTCCTTGTGCAGGACCCCGAAGCGCTGTTCCTCGTCGATCACGACCAAACCGAGATCCTTGAAAACCACATCGCCGGAAATCAGCCGATGGGTACCGACGACGACATCGACGCCGCCCTCGCGCAATTCTTTGAGCACCTTCCGCTGTTCCGACGGCGAGCGGAACCGGCTTAACATTTCGATTCGCACTGGATAATCGAGCATACGGTGGCGAAACGTTTCGAAATGTTGCTGGGCCAACACGGTCGTCGGGGTGAGGACCGCGACCTGTTTGCCTTCCATCACCGCCTTAAACGCGGCGCGAATGGCGACCTCAGTTTTGCCGAATCCAACGTCGCCGCAGATCAGGCGATCCATCGAGCGCGGTTCCTCCATGTCGCGCTTCGTTTCCGCGATCGCCTTCCACTGATCGGGCGTCTCGTGGAACGGAAACGAATGCTCGAACTCTAGTTGCCACTTGGTGTCGGCTCCGAAGGCATGGCCGCGCTGCGTCTCGCGCTCGGCTTGCAGTGCGAGCATTTTGCCCGCGTAATCGAAAATCGAGGCGACGGCGTTCTTTTTCGCTCGCGTCCATTTCGCGTCTGCCAGCGAACTGAGCGGCGGTGATTTCTTCCCGATGCCGACATAGCGCGAGACCATGAAGGCCTGCTCGAGCGGGACAAAGAGCTTCGCCTCTTCGGCGAATTCGATTGCCAACACTTCGCCCCTCTCGGGGCCGCCCATGCATTGCAGTCCGAGAAAACGGCCGATGCCGTGCTCGAGATGCACCACGAGTTCGCCTTCGTTGAGTTCGCTGAAATCGATCTGCGCGCGGTGCGTGCCGAACTTCGTGGCGCGCTGCAGACGGCGCCGCCCGTGGGTCGGGGCGCGTCCGAAAAGTTCCGCCGCGGCAAGCACGACAAGGCTCGCCGCGGGAAAACAGAAGCCGCGGGCGAGCGTCCCTTCGAGTAAATCGATTTCGCCTAACGAGATCCTTACCTCCGCCATGATCTCGCGAAAACGCTCGATCTCGCCTTCGGTTTGGAAGTAAATCGCGATCAGGGCTCCGGCTTCACGCCAGGCTGTCAGGCGGGCGAAGAACTGCTGTCGTTTAGCCTCGGCGATGACGAACTCGCCCGTGTCGAACTCGCCGATCTCGCAATCGACAAAGGCACCGCTGAAGTCTTCGATGTCATCCATGGTTTCATCAGGTGATGAAACGCCCGGCCTCTTCGATTGCGCAGGGTACGTTCCCACTTCAATTTGCTCTCCTGAATGCTGCTCTGAAGTGCCGGCCCGCCAGCCCTCGGTAATGAAAACGTCCGCGTTCTCATCCGCGTCCTCGATCGCCACTCGCAGATGCTCCTTCCTGACGTAATCGAGCACCTTCCCGCTCTGATCGTCAGCCGCACCGAGCAAGAGCTCGACCTCATTCAGATTGCGGAGCGACGTCTGCATATCGAGATCGAACTCCCGGAGCGACTCGATCTCGTCGTCGAAGAACTCGGCCCGAATCGGCGCAGAGGCCTGCCACGAATAGACATCGAGAATTCCACCGCGGACCGCGAATTGCCCGCGCGTTGTCACCTGTGCGACGCGCTCGTAACCGGCTTCGCCTAACGAATTGATGACACGTTCGAGCGGTTTCGACGTGCCACGGCGCAGCTTCAGCGCGGCCTCCCGGAGCGTACCACGCTTCGGCGCCCTCTGATCGAGGCTGGCGCGAGTCGCGACGACGACGTGGCGCTGTCGGCTTTCCTCAACCCGGCCGAGCAGGGCGAGCCGTTCTGCGGCGATCTCTTGGTCGGGGAGAATGTTTTCGACGCCGAAAAACTCGGCTTCTGGCAAGAAAAGCGCGCCCGGTAACCAGTTCGTTAGGGTTTCATGAAGCAGTTCCTGGGTGCGCACACTCGGACAGATGACCCAAAGCGTTTGCGGAATTTCACGTGCGAGAACCGCGATCAGAAACGCGCGCGCCGATTCAATGACATGCGAAAAGGTCACCGGACGCACGCCTTCGCGCAGCGCCTGCAATTGGCGCGCGATCGGCTCCGCGTCGGCGACGATTTTTAGAAGTTCGGCGCCCGACGATTTTTCCACGCCATGCTCTCGCCGAAAGGCGAGCGAAGTTCAATTTCGCCGCTTCCGAACTGCTGCGGCAATTTCGCACCCGCGGCAAGCCGCTCTCGCCTATACCTCGCGCCCGACTGCTTCGGCGACGGCTCGAATCCGCCTAACGAGATCGGCAAAAGCTTCTGGCCGCAGCGCCTGTTCGCCATCGCTCCGGGCGCGCTCGGGATCGTCGTGCACTTCAATCATCAACGCGTCCGCCCCGGCTGCGACCGCGGCGAGCGACATTTGCGGCACGTAATCGCGCAGGCCAATGCCGTGGGTCGGATCGACCACGACCGGCAAGCGTGTCTTCGCTTTTAAGATCGGGACCGCATTGAGATCGAGGGTGTTGCGCGTCATCGTTTCGAAGGTGCGGATGCCGCGCTCGCAGAGGAGGACGCGCGGGTTGCCCTCGCTCAGGATGTATTCTGCACTCATGAGGAGGTCGTTGATCGTCGCGCTGAAGCCACGCTTGAGCATAACCGGCAGACGACTTCGGCCAACTTCCTTCAGCAAGGCAAAGTTCTGCATATTGCGGGAGCCGATTTGGAGGCAGTCGGCGTATTGTTCCACCCGTTCCAGATCGCGCGTGTCCATGATTTCAGTAATGATCGGCAGCCCGGTAGCAGCCCGCGCGTGGGCCAGATAACGCAGCCCGTCTTCGCCTAAACCCTGGAAACTGTAGGGGGAGGTGCGCGGTTTGAACGCTCCGCCACGCAGGACCCGCGCGCCGGCTTTTTTTACTGCGTTCGCGATCGCGAGCAGTCGTTCCTTGCTCTCAACGGAACAGGGGCCAGAGATCAGGACGACACGCTGTCCGCTGCCGATTTTTACGTCGCCGATGGAGACAGGCGGCGGCAAAGAGCCATTCTCCTGTGCGACCAGCTTGTAGGGTTTCATCACCGGGACGACGAATTCCACTCCCGGAATCGCTCCAAGCGGTTTCTCACGGACCAATTCGTCAGGGCCGATTACACCAATGACGACGCGCGTTTCGCCGCGCATCACTTGGGAGCGGAGGCCGAACTCTTCGATTCGCGCGACGATATGATCGATCTGCGCATCGGTCACAGTCGGTTGGGTGATGATGATCATGGCGCGCGGCGCAGGAGTTTAACCTCTGCGCGACGGCGGGCAACCCTGTGCTGCTGGGAGAAAAGGCGGGCACTACGGCCCAATCGTAACCGGCGTGCCGATTTCGACGTTGTTGAAAAAATCCTCCGCCATGAATTCCGGCATCCGAATGCAACCATGCGAGGCAGGGTAACCTGGCAGATAGCCGGCATGCATGCCGACGCCCCCGACGATGCGCATGAAATACGGCATCGGCGCGCCTTTGTAGTGGGTCCCGGGCGGTTTCGGATCCTTCTCATTGTCAATGTTGGGGACCACGACATTGTCGTTCGCATCAACGTAATCGCCGTAACGGCTGGAGGCATGCTCAACATCCTTTTGAGTGATCTTGTATTGACCCGCCGGCGTGCCGAGCCCCTCGCGTCCGGTCGAGAGTTGCGAGATCCCGACCAGCTGTCCGCTCTTGTAAAAATACGCGCGCTGCTCGCCAAGGCTGATCTTGACCGAGGGTTTCCCGGGTACTCCCTCGCCATCCCAATAAGAGACGTTGTCTACGGGTGCGGTTGAGGCGACCGGCGAGTCCCCGTAGGCACCGCCGAGATATCGCGTCTGTCCATAAGCCAGCCGCGGATCGTCTTCGCCGCAGCCGCCCAAAGCGACCAATGCAATTACGGCGACCGCCGAAAATAAACGCGGAGAAGAGCGAGAGACAGGCATTTTGACGGCGGGAAGCGCAAATAACGCGGGCGGCTTTGGAAAGTCAAGACGACCCGACGCGCAAGCATACCTCAGGGTGCGGCTTGAATTCTGCTTAAATTTGCTGACACTGGCGACCACCTTGCAGTAACAAGCTCAATCCATGCCGACCTACGAATATGCTTGCCAGAAATGCGGGCAAAATTTCGACGCTTACCAATCGATGCGAGATGAACCTTTCAAGGTTTGTCCGAAGACACTCTGCCGCCAGGCGAAATGGGGTAAAGGGAACGTAAGGCGGCTTGTCGGGACGGGAGCGGGGCTGATTTTCAAAGGCTCCGGTTTCTACACCACGGATTATCGCAGTGATTCCTATAAGGAAGGCGCCAAAAAAGAATCGCCTTCCCAGGGGGAAAAAAGCAGCAGCGAAAACACGGCCGGCAAAGCGGACGGGAAGCCCGGGCCCGCCACAGCACCCGCGAAACCGCCCGAAACTAAAGCGAAAAAGGACTCCGGTTCATGACCAAGCTCGTTTGTCCGGATTGTCAGCATGAAAACGAGCCGGAGCGAATCTATTGTCATAACTGCGGCGCGCGTCTCGATCGCACCGGACTGATCAAGGAAAAAGCCGACGAAGCCGTCGCCGAGGAGCGGACGCGCCAGCATCTCAAAAAGATTTTCCGGCCAAATCGCGGACTCGGCAAACGCATCGCGACCAAGCTTGGCAAGACGCTTCTGGGTGCGCTTTGTCTCGCGGTTGTAATCGTGATGCTTCTACCGGCCGATCTGCCGCCGGCGCCCAAAGAATACACCTTCGCGCCTTTGATTGGCATGGATATGATGTCAGCGGTCTCCAGTCATCATGCAGCCTCTCTTGTTTACAACGAAGAACAGGCGAACAGCTACCTCGCAGCCACCGTGCGGCGCAAGGACAGTCCGGCCCACCAGGGTTACTTCCCGCTCCAGCGTGTCTCCGTCCAGTTCCAAGAAGGTCAATGCTGGGTCCACGTCGAACGCCGGATATTGCAGCTCTCGATTTTTTGCGGCAGCGCTTATCGTGTGACGATCAATAACGGCAAAATTACGACGGCGAACATGGGTGGTTACATCGGCCGGATGCCGATCCATCCCATGCTCATGAAATATGCGGATCTCCCCTTGGGAAAAGCTTGGGAGTGCCTGGCCCGGGAGAGTAAGTCGATTGCCCGAATGGCTGGCATCGAATTTCACCCCCAGTCCGTGACGCTGATCGTCGCGCGCTGAGAGCCCTTTCTGCCTAACGAACCCGCCTCGCGGCCCCGCCAGCGGTCTAACCCGGAGTAATCGACTCCTTACCCGTGGCCCATCGTGGCCAGTAACTGGTTGTCAATCTCGCCATCCACCGGCAGACCGTTGTCCCGCTCGTAATTCCGGATCGCACGGCGTGTGCCATCCCCGACGATCCCATCAATCTCGCCGCGGTAGTAGCCGGCGGTCGCCAACTCTCGCTGAACGCGCGCGGCCATGGAAAAATCCTTGCCACCACCTTCATTTGTTGGCTGTCCCGGGTTTACAACCCTTCCCTGATAGATTCCGCGCGGATCGTAGCTGTAATATGCGCCCACCGGGTAGCCGTAGGGATAACCACCATAATAATAAGGAGCGCCCCAGTAAGGATAACCAAAAAAAGGATATCCAAATCCGCCGAAGAAAAAGTTCGCCCGATTGCCCCCGTGCCAGTTTCCACCATGCCAGTTGCCGCCGTGCCAATTGCCCCCGCCGTGCCGATTGCCACCGCCGTTGTGTCCCCGCATTTGCGCGTCAGCCGGGATTGCGAACACCGACAATGCCGCCGCCGCAACAGCCATCGTTAAGATTCGCGTCAGTTTCATGTTTTTATCCTTCCTTCACTTTTTTGGATGACAAAAGCATACCATAACGACCCGCTTTTTCACGTTTTTTCCGCTGAAAATATCGTATTGTGCGTCTCGGTCGTCGATGTTCTCCCCGCGAAAAATCTTCCACCCACTTACCTTTTTTCTCTGTCTGACCACGGGCGTGAGCTGGTCCGCAGGCAAGGAGCGCAGCACCAGCACTTCACGGCAATTTCTCGTCTATGGCGCCGAAGTCGGAGTGCGCGGGATAATCTGCGACCTGGCGGAGCGCACCAAGTCTGACCTCCTGCGGCTTCTAGGTTTGCGCGATAGTTGGCAAACCCCTCTCATCGTCAACCTCGACTATCCCCGGGCAAACGTTCCCGAGACGCCTTTGGTGCAACTCGACGTCAGCCAGCTGGGATACGGCTTGAAGCTACAACTCAATTTGCTCCTGACCCGGGAAATGAAAGGCGTCGGCGTGCAGCGCGAGTTGTTGCGAGCGATCCTGGTCGAACTGATGTACCGCGATCGGGGCAGCCTAGGGGCTGGCATGCCTTACGTCACGCCGCCGGATTGGCTGGTGGAGGGCATGCTGGCATTGCAGCCGGGACGCGTTTCGGATAACGATGCCGAACTTCTGCGATCGATTGTCGCTTCGAAAAGAATCAGCCCGCTCGAAAATATCGTTAGGCAACGGCGGGCGCGGCTCGACGCGCCCTCGCGGCAGCTCCACGAGGCCTATGCCCGGGCGCTCGTTCAATTGTTGCTCGACGTTCCTGGTGGTCGGCTCAAAATCGCGCAGTTTATCACCGACCTTCCTGATGCGCCTAACGACGCCGTGGCCGATCTGCAGGCGCATTTTCCGGAGACGCTCGGGCATGCGCCGGCCAAATGGTGGGCCCTGAGTGTGGCTCAACTCTCTGCCATGGACCGCTATGAGACACTGAGCGCGGAGGACACCGTCGCCCAACTCGATCGCGTCCTGCGCTTTTCCATTCCCGCGCGTGACGGGCGGGTGCGTGATTACTCGCTAGGCGACTATAAAACGTTTCCCAAACTGCCTGCGTCCCGCGCGGTACTCCGGCAGGTCGGCCAGCAATTGTTGCTCCTCGGAGTGCGGGCACATCCGTCCTACCGGACCATCGTGCAGGAAAACTACGAGCTCGCTGAGATGCTTGCGCGAGGCAAGACCCAGTGGGTGCCGGAGAGGCTCGAGCGGGTCGCGAACTATCGCGCCGTGATTGAGCGGCAGCGTCCCGCGATCGATGACTACCTCAATTGGTACGAGGCGACGCATAGCAATACGACAAGTGGAGCGTTCTCGGAGATCCTCGAAACCGCCGATGAAGCGCTCCCGCGTCGGCGCGATCCGATCTCGGTCTATCTCGATTCGCTCGAGATGCAGACGAATTGACCTTCCACGGAAGGCGGAACCCGGGATGCCTCTGGAGGCATTTCTCGTGCCGGATTTGGTCCCGGCGATGGCGTATGCCGAGCTAACGCTCGCTCAACGGGAAGCAGTCACGAGGTGGCCACCAAAATGCCAGAGGAAAGTCGGGCGCGCATATTCACCTTGCACCAGTTGCTCAGATGGGGGTTGCTGATTATCATAGCGCTCGTTTCCCTCCCGACCAGCTCCCTTGCCATGCAGAAAATTGGATTTGCCGAAGCACTCGATTCTATCGTCGCGACCGACCAGCGTTATCATCGGGACGCCTACGTGTTTCTGCGCGATGCCCTCGACTACACGACCAAACAGCAGAAAAAATCGAAGGGCGCCTCCATCCGTCATGTGGCGGGTCCGGAATTGCTCGAAGGTGTGCGGCTCTATGCCTTGAAGGAGTTTGGACCGATGGCGTTGACCGTCTTCTCCTATTGGGGTGTCGAGCGCTGCGAGGACATCGGGCATATGGTTTTCAACCTGATCGGTGCCGGCATCTTTGGAAAGACGGAGCAGGATTCGCTCGAGGACTTCAAATCTGTCTACACGTTTCACGACGCCTTTGTGCAGCCGTTCCTGCCCGAGACCACGCCCGCCCCGGCTACGCCGCCGCGCGCCCTGCCCGCGCCAAAAGTTTCATGATCCGCCTGGCTCGGGCCTGTCGTCCGCACTTGTCGCCATGTTGACTACCGCTCGACTCAAGACCGCGCCGCCGGGTAACTCGACGGCGATCACGTTTCCACCGGTCACCGCGCAGCAATGGACTCTGCCTGACGGCCTAACGATAATCGTGCAGACCGATCGGAGCGCGCCAGTTGCAAGCGTGCAAGTTTGGTGCGGCACGGGCAGCATCAACGAGGGCCGCCATCTTGGCGCCGGCGTCTCGCATATTCTCGAGCACATGCTCTTCAAGGGCACCAGGACGCGCTCGACCAATGCAATCGCGCAAAGCGTCCAGGACCAG
>Ga0070666_10002817_pt1 | contig 10501 bp, 5 predicted proteins | sample KBSS23metaG_FD_64677 | JGI IMG/M metagenome (GOLD analysis project Ga0070666, IMG submission 64677) | Switchgrass rhizosphere microbial communities from Kellogg Biological Station, Michigan, USA - KBS S2-3 metaG | ecosystem: Host-associated > Plants > Roots > Rhizosphere > Soil ... | reverse complement strand
CAGCACGCTCTCGCGGTAGGCGGCGACCGTGGCGTCGTAGCTCGCCTCGGCCTGGGCCACGCCGGCCCGCCGGCGGCCGCCGTCGAAGACGGTGGCGATCAGCGAGGGTCCCAGGGACCAGAAGCGGTTGGGCAGCGAGAGCAGCTTGCCGAGGGTCGTGCTCTCGAAGCCGGCCGAGGCGGAGAGGCCCAGGCTCGGGAAGTAGGCCGCGGTGGCCACCCCGATCTCCGCGTTGGCCGCTGCCACCCGGCGCTCGGCCGCGGCGATGTCCGGCCGCCGCTCCAGCAACTCCGAGGGGAGGACCGCCGGCACCAGCGGCGGCGCCGAGGCGATCGGAGCCGGCGGGATCGTCAGGTCCGACGGCGGGCGGCCGGTGAGGATGGCGATCGCGTGCTCCAGCTCGGCCCGGGCCACCCCGAGGTCGATCGCCTGGGCGCGGGCCGTCTCGAGCTGGGTCTGGGATTCCGCCACGTCCGCCCCCGAGGCCACCCCCTGGTCGTGCCGGTTGACGGTGATCTGGAGCGCTCTTTCATAGTCGGCGACGGTGGTGTCGAGCAGCCGCCGCTGCTCGTCCAGGCCGTGGAGCTGGAAGTAATCGACCGCCAGCTCCGCCTGGAGGCTGAGGCGCACCGCTTCGAGATCGGCGGCGCTCGCCTGGGCGCTGGCCGCGTTGGCTTCGATCTGCCGGCGCACCCTCCCCCACAGGTCGGCCTCCCAGGTGAAGTCGACCGGGACCTGATAGACCGTGGCCGTGCCGCTCCGCGAGGAGCTGGCGTCCGAGCGCCCCGCGGAGGGCCGCGAGGTGGTCACCTGGGCGCCGGCGGTCACCGTGGGGAAGAGCCCCGCCCGCGCCGCGGCCACCGCCGCGCGGGCACCCCGGAACTGGGCCTCGGCCTGCGCCAGGGTCTGGTTGGAGACCGAGACCCGCTCCTCCAGCTCGTCGAGGGCGGGATCCCCGAACAGCTCCCACCACTTGCCGCGCAGGGCGGCGTCCCGGGGTTGGGCGGTCTTCCATCCCTCGGGCGGCGCCTCCTTGAAGGCACTCGGGGTCTCCACGGACGGCTTGTGGTAGCTCGGCCCCACGGCGCAGGCGCTCAACGCCACCGCAACGGCCAGGAATAAAAAGGTTTTCTTCATCGCTCAGGCCTCCGAGCCCGCGGGAACGGTCCGCCCATGGCGCTCTTCCCGGCGGCGCTCGCGCCAGAGCCGGAACCGGTCGAGATACAGGTAGACCACCGGCGTGGTGTAGAGGGTGAGGAGCTGACTGAACAGCAGCCCCCCCACGATGGCGATGCCCAGCGGCCGGCGCAGCTCCGCGCCCGTGCCGATGCCGATCGCCAGCGGCAGGCCCCCCAGCATGGCCGCCATGGTGGTCATGGTGATCGGCCGGAAGCGCAGCAGGCAGGCCTCGTAGATGGCGTCCGCCGGGCTCTTCCCCTCCTTGCGCTCGGCCTCGATGGCGAAGTCGATCATCAGGATGGCGTTCTTCTTCACGATACCGATCAGCAGGATGATGCCGATCAGGGCGATCACCGACAGCTCGGTGTGGGTCAGCATCAGCGCCAGCAGGGCGCCGACGCCGGCCGACGGCAGGGTCGAGAGGATGGTGATCGGGTGGATCAGGCTCTCGTAGAGCACCCCGAGCACGATGTAGACGGTGAGCAGGGCGGCCAGGATCAGGATCGGCTCGTTCTTGAGGGAGGCCTCGAAGGCCTGCGCCGTGCCCGCGAAGCTGCCGCGCAGGGTGGCCGGCAGGCGGATCTCGGACTCGGCCCGGTTGACCGCGTCCACCGCCTGCCCCAGGGCCACTCCCGGCGGCAGGTTGAACGAGAAGGTGATCGACGGGAACTGCCCCTGGTGATTGATCGTCAGCGGCGCGTTGGTGGTCTCGTAGTGGGTGAAGGCCGCCAGCGGCACCAGCTTGCCGTCGTTCGACCGGACGTTGACGTACTTCAGGCCGTCCGGGTTCTGCCAGAACCGCGGCTCGACCTCCATGATCACATGGTACTGGTTGAGCTGCTGGTACATGGTGGAGACCTGGCGCTGGCCGAAGGCGTCGTAGAGGGTGTTGTCGATCATCGCCGGCGTCACCCCCAACCGCGCGGCGGTGGCGCGATCGATCACCAGCGAGGCCTGCAACCCCTTGTTCTGCTGGTCGGAGTTGACGTCGACCAGCTCCTTCAGGGTGCGCAGCTTCTGCTGCACGCGCGGGGCCCACTGCAGCAGCTCCTGGGTGTTGTCCCCCTGGAGGGTGTACTGGTACTGCGCGTTGCCGCCGCGGCCGCCCACCCGCAGGTCCTGCACCGCCTGCAGGAAGAGGTTGGCCCCGGGCTCGTGGGAAAGCTTGGGGCGCAGCCGGGCGATCACCTGGTCGGCGCTCTCCTTGCGCTTCGGCTCGAGGGCCACGAACAGCCGCGCCGAGTTGTTGCCGCCGGTGAAGGAGGTGACGGTCGCCACCGCGGGATCGCGCTGGACGATTCCCACCATCCGCGTCATCCGCCCTTGCATGGCCTGGAAGGAGCTCGACTGGTCGGCCTGGATGTTGCCGTTGAGCCGGCCGGTGTCCTGCTGCGGAAAGAAACCTTTCGGAACGATCACGTAGAGATAGACGCTGGCCGCCATGGTGGCGAGCGTGATCAGCAGCACCAGCGGCTGGTGGCGCAGCACCCAGGAGAGCGAGCGGTCGTAGCCGCGCAGGATGCGGTCGAAGGCCCGCTCGCTCGCCTGGTAGAGCCGGCCGTGCTTCTCCCGCTCGCGCGAGCGCAGCAGGGTGGCGCACATCATCGGGGTGGTGGTGAGAGAGATGACCAGCGAGACGCCGATCGCCACCGACAGCACGATGGCGAACTCGCGGAACAGCCGCCCCACGATCCCCCCCATCAGCAGGATGGGGATGAACACCGCCACCAGCGAGATGCTGATCGACAGCACCGTGAAGCCGATCTCCCGCGCCCCGCGCAGCGCCGCCTCCAGGGGCTTCACCCCCTGCTCCAGGTAGCGGGTGATGTTCTCGATCACCACGATGGCGTCGTCCACCACGAAGCCGGTGGCGACGGTCATCGCCATCAGCGAGAGGTTGTCGATGCTGAAGCCGAGCAGGTACATGACGCCGAAGGTGCCGATCAGCGAGACCGGCACGGCGACGCTGGGGATCAGCGTCGAGCGCACGTCGCGCAGGAAGACGAAGACCACCAGGATGACCAGCAGGATGGAGATCACCAGGGTGATTTCCACGTCGTGCACCGAGGCGCGGATGGTGGTGGTCGAGTCCTGCACCACCGCGAGGTCGATCGACGGCGGGATCGAGGCCTGGAGCTGCGGCAGCACGGCGCGGATGCGGTCGACGGTGGCGATCACGTTCGCCCCCGGCTGGCGGAAGATGATCAGCAGGATGGCCGGCTTGCCGTTGGCGAGGCCGCCGGAGCGGACGTTCTCCACCGAGTCGGTGACGCTGCCGAGGTCCCCCAGGCGGACCGGCGCACCGTTGCGATAGCTCACGATCAGCGGCTCGTACTCCGCCGCCTTGAGCAGTTGATCGGTGGTGTTGAGAGTCCACACCCGGTCGAGGCCGGTCAGCTCCCCCTTGGGGCGGTTGGCGTTGGCGTTCCCCAGGCTGGTGCGCACGTCCTCCAGGCTGAGGCCGTAGCTGTTGAGCACCGTGGGGTTGAGCTCCACCCGCACCGCCGGCAGGGCGCCGCCGCCGACGGTGATCTCCCCCACCCCCTCGACCTGCGAGATCTTCTGTTGCAGCACCGAGGAGGCGAGGTCGTACATCCTGGGCTTCTCGACCAGGTCCGAGGTGAGCGAGAGGAGCATGATCGGCGCGTCCGACGGGTTGGACTTGTGGAAGCGCGGATTGCTCGGCAGGTTGGCCGGGAGCTGGCCGCGGGCGGCGTTGATCGCCGCCTGCACGTCGCGCGAGGCGGCGTCGATGTCCCGGTTGAGATCGAACTGCAGGGTGATGTCGGTCGAGCCCAGGGAGCTCGACGAGGTCATCTCGGTCACCCCGGCGATCCTTCCGAACTGGCGTTCGAGCGGCGTGGCCACGGCCGAGGCCATGGTCTCGGGGCTCGCCCCCGGCAGGTTGGCCGAGACGTGGAGGGTGGGGAACTCGACCTGCGGCAGCGGCGAGACCGGCAGCAGACGGAAGGCCAGGCCGCCGGCCAGGGCGATCGCCACGGTCAGCAGGGTGGTGGCGATCGGCCGCCGGATGAAGGGCTCGGAGAGGCCGCTCACGCCTCCTCCCCCGCCGGCCGCAGGGGGCGCGGCGCCGGCTCCTCGGGCCGTTCCCCGCGCCGGGTCAGCCGCCGCGCCAGGCGGTCGAAGAACAGGTAGACCACCGGCGTGGTGTAGAGGGTGAGGAGCTGGCTGAAGATCAGGCCGCCGATGATGGCGATGCCCAGCGGCCGCCGCAGCTCGGCCCCGATCCCGGAGCCGAGGGCCAGCGGCACCGCCCCCAGCATCGCCGCCAGGGTGGTCATCAGGATCGGCCGGAAGCGCAGCAGCGCGGCCTGGTAGATCGCCTCCTCCGGCGGCTTCCCCTCCTTGCGCTCGGATTCGAGAGCGAAATCGATCATCATGATCGCGTTCTTCTCCACGATGCCGATCAGCAGGATCATGCCGATCAGGGCGATGATGCTGAACTCGCTGCCGCAGAGGAGCAGCGCCAGCAGCGCGCCCACCCCCGCCGAGGGGAGCGTCGAGAGGATGGTCAGCGGGTGGATGTAGCTCTCGTAGAGCACCCCGAGCAGGATGTAGACGGTGATCACCGCCGCCAGGATCAGCAGCGTCTCGTTGCTCAGCGAGCCCTCGAAGGAGGCGGCGGTGCCCTGGAAGCGAGCCTGGATGCTGGCCGGCATCCCGAGGTCCTCCTTGGCCTTGTTGACCGCCTCCACCGCCGCCCCCAGCGAGGCGCCGGAGGCCAGGTTGAAGGAGACGGTGACCACCGGGAACTGCCCCTGGTGGTTCACCGCCAGGGGCGCGGTGGTCTCCTCCACCCGCGTGAAGGCGCCGAGGGGGACCGAGCCGCCGCTCTCCGAGCGCAGGAAGATCTGCGACAGGTCCTGCGGCTTCTGGTGGAAGCCCGGCTGGGTCTCCAGCACCACCCGGTACTGGTTGAGCTGGGTGAACATGGTCGAGATCTGCCGCTGGCCGAAGGCGTCGTAGAGCGTGTCGTCGAGCATCTGCGGCGTGATCCCCAGCCGCGAGGCGGTGCCGCGGTCGAAGACCAGGCGGGCCTGGAGCCCCTCGTTCTGCTGATCGCTCCCTACGTCGGCCAGCTCGGGGAGCTGGCGCAGCTTCGCCACGAAGCGCGGCACCCAGACCGCCAGCTCGGCGGGATCGGCGTCCTCCAGGCTGTACTGGAACTGCGCCCGGCTCACCCGGTCCTCCACCGACAGGTCCTGCACCGGCTGCATGTAGAGGGTGATGCCGGAGACCTTGGCCAGCTTGGGAGAGAGGCGGCGGATCAGCTCGCTGGCGTCGATCCGGCGGTCCTCCAGCGGCTTCAGGTTGATCTGGATGCGCCCGGTGTTGATCGTGGTGTTGTTGCCGTCCACGCCGATGAAGGACGACAGGCTCTCGACCGCGGGGTCCTCGAGGATCACCCGCGCCAGCGCCTGCTGCCGCTCGGACATGGCGGCGAACGAGACGTCCTGGTCGGCCTCCGAGACGCCGAGAATCACGCCGGTGTCCTGGATCGGAAAGAAACCTTTCGGAATCACCAGGAAGAGCAGCACCGTGGCGACCAGGGTGCCCAGCGCCACCAGCAGGGTCAGCCTCTGGCGCGCCAGCACCCAGACCAGGGTGCGGTCGTAGAAATCGATCACTTTTTGGAACACCCGCTCGGAGGCCCGGTAGAAGCGCCCCCGCTGGGACTCCGGCTTGTGACGCAGGAGCTTGGCGCACATCATCGGCGTGAGGGTCAGCGAGACCGCCGCCGAGACCAGGATGGTGACGCTGAGGGTCACCGCGAACTCCCGGAACAGCCGGCCGACCACGTCCCCCATGAACAGCAGGGGGATCAGCACGGCGATCAGCGACACGGTCAGCGAGAGGATGGTGAAGCCGATCTGCTCCGCCCCCTTGAGCGCCGCGTCGAGCGGCCGCTCCCCCTGCTCGATGTAGCGGGAGATGTTCTCGATCATCACGATGGCGTCGTCCACCACGAAGCCGGTGGAGATGGTGAGCGCCATCAGCGTCAGGTTGTTCAGGCTGTAGCCCAGCAGGTACATCGCCCCGAAGGTGCCCACCAGGGTCAGCGGCACGGCCACGCCGGGGATCACGGTGGCCGCCAGGGTGCGCAGGAAGAGGAAGATCACCATCACCACCAGGGCGATGGTGAGCATCAGCTCGAATTCCACGTCGCGCACCGAGGCGCGGATGGTGGTGGTGCGGTCGGTCAGCACCGCCAGTTGCACGGTGCCCGGCAGCGAGGCCCGGAGCTGCGGCAGGAGCTTCTGGACCCGGTCGACCACGCTGATGATGTTGGCCCCCGGCTGGCGCTGGATGTTGACGATCACCGCCGGCACCCGGTTCATCCAGGCCGCCTGGCGCACGTTCTCGGCCGAATCGACCACGTTGGCCACGTCCGAGAGGTGGACCGGCGCGCCGTTGCGGTAGGCCACGATCAGCGGCTTGTACTGATCGCTCGACAGGAGCTGGTCGTTGGCGCCGATGGTGTAGGACTGGCGGCTGCCGTCGAAGCTCCCCTTGGCCTGGTTGACGTTGGCCTGCGCCACCGCCGCGCGCACGTCCTCCAGGGTGAGGCCGAACGAGGAGAGGGCGGTCGGGTTGGCCTGGATGCGCACCGCCGGCTTCTGGCCGCCGCTGATGCTGACCAGCCCCACCCCGGGGAGCTGCGAGAGCTTCTGCGCCAGCCGGGTGTCCGCCAGGTCCTCCACCTTGGAGAGCGGCAGCGTCTTCGAGGTCAGCGCCAGGGTGAGCACCGGGGCGTCGGCCGGGTTGGTCTTGGTGTAGATCGGCGGGTTGGGCAGGTCGCGCGGCAGGAAGCTGCCGCCGGCGTTGATCGCCGCCTGCACCTGCTGCTCGGCGACGTCGATGTCGAGGTCGAGGGTGAACTGCAGGGTGATGACCGAGACTCCGGCGGAGCTGGTCGAGGTCATCTGGTTCAGCCCGGGGACCTGGCCGAACTGGCGCTCCAGGGGGGCGGTGACGGCCGAGGCCATCACGTCCGGGCTGGCGCCGGGATAGAAGGTCATCACCTGGATCGTGGGGTAGTCCACCTCGGGCAGGGCGGAGACCGGCAGCAGCCGGAAGGCCACGGCGCCGGCGAGCAGCAGACCCGCCATCAACAGCGACGTCGCGACCGGCCGCAGGATGAACGGCCGGGAGGGGCTCATGAGACCGCCCTTCGCGAGCCGCGGCCTCCGCCGTTGCCGGTACCCGAATGTCCGGCCGAATGACCGGCCGCCGACACGTCCACCTTCATCCCGGGGCGCAGCTTGTCCACGCCGTCGATCACCACCGTGTCGCCGGCCGCCAGGCCGCTCTGGATCACCGCATCCTCCCCTTCGGTGAGCTGCACCACCACGTTCCGGTTCTCCACCGTCCGGTCCGGCTTCACCAGGTAGACGTAGGTGGCCTGGGGGCTGCGCTGGATGGCGGCTCCGGGCACGGTGACCGCCCCCTGAAGGGTCTGCACCAGCAGGCGGGCGTTGACGAACTGGTCCGGATAGAGGGCCTCGTCGCCGTTGTCGAAGACCGCCTTGATGCGGACCGTGCCGGTGGTGGGATCGATCTGGTTGTCCACCGCCAGCAGCCGCCCGATGGCGAGCCGGTGCTTGAGGTCGCGGTCCCAGGCCTCGACAGCCAGGATCTTGCCCGCGTGGACCTGCGGCAGGACCTGCGGCAGATGATCGGCCGGGATGGTGAACAGCACGTTGATCGGCTGGAGCTGGGTGATCACCACGATGCCGGTCTGGTCGTTGGCGTGGACGATGTTGCCCACGTCCACCTGCCGCAGGCCGACCCGGCCGCCGGCGGGGGCGGTGATGCGGGCGTAGGAGAGGTTCAGGCGGGCGCTCTCGATCGCCGCCTGGTCGCTCTTCAGGGTGGCGCGGATCTGGGCCACGGTGGCGGCCTGGGTGTCGAGCTGCTGCTTGGCGATCGAGTCCTGGGAGTAGAGCACCTGGTAGCGCTGGAGGTCGACCTCGGCGTTGTGGAGGGCGGCCTCGTCCTTGCCCTTCTGCCCTTCGGCCTGCATGAGCTGCACCTGGAAGGGGCGGGGATCGAGCTCGGCCAGGAGCTGGCCGCCGCGGACGATCTGCCCCTCCTGGAAGTCGATCCGCAGGAGCTGGCCGTCCACCCGGCTCTTGACGGTGACGGTGTTCAGGGGGGCCACGTTGCCCAGGCCGGTCAGGTAGACGCCCACGTCCTTGGTGACGGCGCTGGCGGTGAGCACCGGCACGGGGCGCTGCCCGCCCTGCCCTCCCGCGACGGCCCCCTTGCCCTTGGGCTCGGCCGGGCGTTGGCGATGGGCATACAGGTAGACGGCGACCAGGACGAAGGCGATCAACAGCGCCCAGCGCAGCCACGGCCGCCGCCGCGGGGGCTCGGGAGCCTCCTCGGGTGGCAGGGGCGGAACCGCTTCGGGCGCCGGTTTCTTGGTACGTTCGGGGATCATTCGGAGAGACCTCCTCCCTCACACAGGGACGGATCGTACCGCCCGGTTCCGATTCTAGGCGCGCCTCTTCCGAGGAGAGGTTAAGAAGACGTAAAGAGTGCCGCCTCGGCTAGAATGCCGCCACTTTGAAAGGAGACTGAAATGCAGACCCTCCTCGGCGCGATCCTTCTCCTGGCTTTCCAGCAACCGGCCGCCGCCGCGGCCCCGGCGGCCCCGGCGGCGACCGCTCCGGCGCTGCGCGACGAGAGCCTTCCCCCCTCCGAATCCCAGGCCAAGGCCGCCCTGGATAAGTCTCCCCGCCACGGCGAGTGGGTGGACGTGAAGCTCCCCTCGGGGGGCGCGCCGGTCCGCACCTGGGTGGTCTACCCCGAGCGCAAGGACAAGGCGGGGGTGGTCGTCCTCATCCACGAGATCTACGGCCTTTCGGACTGGATGCGCGGCGTCGCCGACCAGCTCGCCAAGGAGGGGTTCATCGCCGTGGCGCCCGACCTGGTCTCGGGGATGGGCCCCAACGGCGGCGGCACCGAGTCCGCGGCGAGCCGGGACGACGTGGTCAAGCTGGTCCGCGGCCTCACCCCCGAGACGGCCACCGCCCGCCTGGACGCCGTCCGCCAGTGGGCCGTCAAGCTCCCGTCGGCCAACGGCAAGAGCGCTACGATCGGCTTCTGCTGGGGCGGCGGCCGCAGCTTCGCCTACGCGACCCAGTCCGGCCTCGCCGCCGCGGTGGTCTACTACGGCACCTCGCCGGAAGAGCCGGAGCTGGCCAAGGTCAAGGCCCCCGTCCTCGGCCTCTACGGCGGCGACGACGCCCGCGTGACCGCCACCATCGCCCCCGCCCAGGCCGAGCTGAAGAAGCTCGGGAGGACCTACGAGCCCCACGTCTTCGAAGGCGCCGGCCACGGCTTTCTTCGCGCCCAGGAGGACCGCGGCGGGGCCAACCTCAAGGCCACGAAGGAGGCGTGGCCGCGGACGGTGGCGTTTCTGCGGGAGCGGCTGAAATCCTGATGTTTACATTTCTTCCAGCACGAGGCCGCGCGTCTCCCGCACTCCACGCTGGACGAAGAAAAACGACACGATCGCGCGCCACCGCCAGGGCAGCTCCCCGCGAGCGGTTGGGGAACATCTCGCCCAGGAGGACCCAGACGCAGGGCGCCGGCCCATGCTAGGCTTCCCCCTCTGATCCTGCAGGCTTCGGGAGGCTCCATGGCGGACGTGTCACACCCTGCGTCGACGATCCAGATGCTCGGGGCCGGCGGCTTCGGCTTTCTGATCGGCTGGTACGTCTACTACATCAACCGCTACCGCCAATCGGACGTCCAGCTCAGCGACGTGGTGACGCTGATCGGCGCGGTCGGCGGCGGCGCCATCCTCGCGCTCTTCCCCCAGGGCTCGGACCTCTTCGGCGCCTATGGGGTCGGGCTGTTCGCCGGCTTCTTCGGCTACCTCCTCATGTTGGCCGTCCTGGTCGCCGTCTCGGACAACTTCGACCGCGACTGGTTCCTCGACGGCCGGCGCAAGAAACCGATCGATCCCTACTACATTCCCGGGGACCAGAGACCCACCGAATAGTGGCGGAGCCGCTACGGCAAAAGAAAACCCCGGCGAGCGCCGGGGTTGTTCGCTTCGGGAAGGATCGCTTCCGGGCTACCGGGTCTTCACGCAGGTCCGAGCGGCGTTCGACCACTCGTACTGATAGCCGTAGCCGCCGGTGCCGATGAACGGCGTGGGCGACCACGCGCACTTGTCGTCGGCTTCCTGGCCGCTACGGTCGAACCAGGCGTTCAGGTCGGGGTCGGTCACGGCCTCGCGGGTCTCATGGCAGACGAAGTGCTCCTGGTTCTGCACGTCCGTCCAGCC
>Ga0070666_10002814_pt1 | contig 10505 bp, 8 predicted proteins | sample KBSS23metaG_FD_64677 | JGI IMG/M metagenome (GOLD analysis project Ga0070666, IMG submission 64677) | Switchgrass rhizosphere microbial communities from Kellogg Biological Station, Michigan, USA - KBS S2-3 metaG | ecosystem: Host-associated > Plants > Roots > Rhizosphere > Soil ... | reverse complement strand
GACCACGAGAATCCCGAAGGCTTTGGCGTTCGCGTCCGCGTCGACACCCGGACATCCCGCCGGCAGATTGCGAGCAGCGGCCGATCGCGCTCCACAGCGCGCTTCGAGCCCACCGACCCGCAGATTAGATCAGGGAGCGTGACTGGCAGCCGTCAACGGGCACACTTGCCCCGCTGATCCAGCTCGCACGGGCCGACACGAGAAACGCAACGACCGCCCCGACCTCCTCGGGGCGGCCGAACCGCCCAAACGGCAACTCCCGCCGGACGAACTCCGCCATACCGTCCGGATCCTCCTGAACCCGCCGATCCCACGATCCTCCTGGAAAGCGAATCGACCCGGGCGCCACGCTGTTGACGCGGATGTTGTCGCCGGCGAGCTGCTGCGCCATCGCCTTGGCGAGGCTGATTTCCGCGGCTTTCACGGCGTTATACGTCATCCGGCCGCCTGACTCCCGTCCCCAGATGGACGCGATCATCACGATTGCGCCGCCGCCCCGGCGCCGCATGATCGGCACCGCCAGGCGCGAGGCGCGCACCGCCGGGAACAGCGTCTGATCGAACGCCTCCTGCCAGTCGGCATCGCTGGTGTCGGCGATGCCAGCGCCTCTGGCGACGCCGACGTTATTGACGAGGATGTCGACGCCGCCGAACGCGTCCGTCGTCCGCTGGAACACAGTTTCGACGCCGGCGGCCGTCGCGAGATCGGCGGTCACGGCGATCACGCGTTCGGACGCGCCCGCCACACGCCGCAACTCGTCCGCCGATTCGTGCAGTTTCGATTCGCCACGCGCGCAAATCGTCAGGCGGCACCCCTCGGCCACGAGCGCGCGCGCGCTCGCGAGGCCGAGCCCCTTGCTCGACCCGGTCACGATCGCAATTTTGTCAGTTAGCTCGAGATCCACGGTGCCGCGCTTTTACGGACCCGCCCCTGCCTGATCTGCCGGGCTACCTGCCGCCGCGGCCGGTGAGGTCGTTGAGCGTCCAGTCGAACGGCTTGTAAACCACCTGGAAGGTGTTCTTCTCGATCATGTCGCGCTCGGCGGACAGGAGTTTGGGGAACACAAAAGCGACCGCGGCGCGCTCGATCGGGCTGCGGTTCGCGACCGCGGCCGGCGCCTTGTCGCCGTAGGCATCGGCGAACTCCTTCTCGTGCCACGAGAAGATCGAGCTGACGGCCATCTTGCCGCCCTCGTGGTCGAGTTGCGCGCACTGCGCGCGCGTGACGCACTCGGCGGCAACTTCGGCGAGCTGCTCTTCCAGCCGCGCCGGGACGAACGCCTCGCTGCGCAGGCGGCCGCCGCCGACCGCCCCGCGTCCGAGCGCGAAGTAAACCCGGGGATCGTGGAATTCCGGCAGGACCTCTTTTTCGATCTGGTCGAGCGTCAGCGAACGGCCGGCGACGCGGTGCGGCGTGCGCTCGAAGGCGCCGGGTATCTGGCGGATGCTTTTCGCCGGATAGTCGGCAGCGCGGCCGGCGATTGGGTAGTGATCGATGACCGTGCGAAGCACGAGCGCGTCGTAGGCATTCAGCCAGAACGCGATCTGCTCCTCGCGCGGGCGCTTGTCGACGATCGCCGTGCCGAGCTGGTTCACGTAGCCGTCGAGCTTGGCTCGATCGCTCTTGAGCGCGCGGTAATAGACGTCCCCGCCGCGAACGTAGAGGTCGAGGATCTGGTCGAACGACTTCCGCCGCGCTGCGTCGGCGGACGATTCCTGGGCGTGCGGTGCCGCGACCAGCAGCGACGCGGCGACCACGACAGAAAGACGCAAAGGCCGCATACGGCCGACTATACCCGATGGGAGAGAAAGCGCGCGAGCGCGGCGTCGAACACCTCGGGCTGTTCGAGGTTGGAAAGGTGCCCGGCCGCGGGGATCTGCACGAGCTCGGCGCCAGCGATCGCGCGTTGCATCTCGACGGCGTTCGCCACCGGCGTCACCGTGTCCTCCTCTCCGACCAGGATCAAGGTCGGGACGTGGATCGTCGCAAGCAGCGGCGTGGAATCGGGCCGCGACATCAACGCGCGGATCGCGCCCGCGATGGCGACGGGCGGGTTGGCCAGGACGAGCTCGCGAACGTGCGCGACGACGTCCGGCCGCTCGCGCCGCGTCGTCTCGCCGAGCAGCCGGGGAATCATCTCGTCGGCGACGGCGGCTGCTCCCTGCGCCTCGAGCGTCTGGAGCAGCCGTTTCCGCCCCTCGACCGCTTCCGGCGAATCGGCCTGCGATTTCGTGTCGGCGAGGATGAGCGCGTGCACGTAGCGGGCGGCATGTCGCACGACGGCAAACGCAATGTAGCCACCCATGGAGAGGCCGCCGATTACCGCTTCATCGATGTGCAGCGAGTCGAGCAGATCGATGACGTCGCCCGCGTAGTCGTCGACGCTCGAGGCCGGTCGTTCGCCGCTGCCGCCGTCGAACCCGCGCAGCTGCGGGACGAGCACGTGCCAGCCGGCCTCGGCCAGGGTGAGCTGGCGCGCCCACATGCGCGCATTGAGAGGAAAGGCGTGAAGAAAAACGAGCGCGCCGCGGCGGCGCGCGGCCGGCGAGGGCTGAGCTTCGACGAATCGGGGAATCACAGAGGGAGTATACGGGCCCATAGGCGCACCCGCAGCGCCGGCCCTTAGGCGTGCTATTCGCCGCGCGGGCAGCCCTGAAGGGCTTGCGCTACGGCCTGCTACCGCCGTTCAGCACGCGTGACGGCAGCGAGCACGCGGTTCTGGTCGTAGCTCGACTTCAGCCGCCCCGCCGACGACACATACGCGGCGCGCATCGCCGCGTCGAGCGCCCGGCCGTCGAGCGCCGCGATCAGCGTTTCGGCGCGATCGTAATCGGATCGCATCGCGTCCACTGCCGCGAAGAACGGGTCGCGAATGCCGTCCTCGACGCCAAACTTCGCGACGTAAGCCGTCAGAATCTGGCGCCGATCGTAATCCGACTGGACGTCGGCCGCCGCGGCCAGCACGCCTCGCTTCGTGGCAGCGCTCAGGCGGCCGCGGCTGATGATCTCGGTGAGGACCATCCGCTTGTCGTAGCTCGATCGCATGTGCGCGACCGCCTGGAAGGCGGCGTCGCCGTCGAGCCCGGCGCCGCTTCGGGTAAGCGCATTCAGCGCTTCGCGCTGGTCGTAATCGGACTTCATCGCCGCCATCGCCTTCACATAGGCGAGCGATCCGCGCGCGTCGAGGGAGACGTTCGCGGCGACGTGCTCGAGGACGCTGCGGCGATCGTAGTCGGACATCATCCGCGACGCGGTGCGCTCGACAATCGGCACCGCCCGGCCGGAGTTGGGATGCGCGACGTCGATCAGCGTGACCAGATAGAGCCGCCGTGCGTAGTCGCTCAGCAGGCGGTCGACTTCCTCGAGCACGGCGTCGAAGCCTTTGGCGCCGTAGATCGATTTGACGCGCGATTCAGCGCCCATGCCGGACCGGCGCACCAGCTGCGGCAGCTCGGTGGCGAGGAACCGGCGGCCGTCGTCGTTCCAGCCCTGGCTGCGGCCGCCGACGAAATACTCACGCGTCAGCTTCCCCGAGGCGGCCGTGATCTCCACCGTGTGCGGCACGCTGTCTACCCAGTGGCGCAGCATGAGCGAGCCGCCATCCGAGAGCGACTGCACGTCGGTGAGATCCTCAGTGAACGTGATCGTGCCGCGGAGCGTGACGTCGTATCGAGAGCCGTTGTCGTCCCAGCGCATCTGCCACTGGCTGGACCCTGACATCGACAGCCCGTTCACAGGCGGCGCCGGAGGCGCGGGCGGCGCTGGCGGTGCCGGAGCGGCCGGCGATGCGGGAGGCACAGGCGGCACAGGCGGCGCGGGCGGCACCGGCGGCGCGGGCGGCACCGGGGGCGCGGGCGGCACCGGCGGCGTGGCCGGTGTTTCCGGAGCCAGCGGCGTCGGTGGCGTTGGAGGCGTCGGCGGCACCGGAGGTGTTGGCGGTGTCGGCGCCGTCATCGGCGGCAGCGGTACCTGCGGTGGCTCGGGGGCGCTGGGCGGTTCCGGAGGTTCCGGCGGTTGCGGCGGCTCAGGAGGCACGGGCGGCTGATCCGAGTCGTCGCGCAACGTCTCGGGCGCTGTCACACCACCTGTCACGCCTCCCGCGATACCGCCCGTGATCCCGCCGGTCATCCCTCCGGTGACACCGGCTGTCGGCCTGGCCGACGCCAAGGCGGTTGCGGCCGATGGAACGCGTGCGCTCGCTTGGTCCGCCGGCTCCGCAAGCAGTCGCGGCAGCTGCTGTACGCCGCCGGCGCCCGCGGCGAAGATCACGGTGAGCGCCGGCGTCGCTGCCCAGCTCGACGATCGCGGCTCATCGGTGAGCGGCATGCGCAGAATCCGTCGGACACGCGTCAGCAACGATCCGCCTGTCGCCGCCATCGCCATCGATGCGAAGGCGACGCGCACGGTTTCCAGCTCCGCGAGCGCCTGCGCGTAGCCGACCGGATCGCCGCACAGCGCAATCGCCACATCGTCGCAGCAATGCTCGCGCTCGGTCCGAACGCGGTTCGACAGCCACCAAACCGCCGGATGGTAGAACAGCAGCGTTTCGACGAGCGTCTGCAGCACGTTGACCGCGTAATCGTGGCGGCGGATGTGCGCGAGCTCGTGGGCGAGGATCGCCTCGACCTGAGACGGCGACAACGACGACATCGCAGCGATCGGCAGCAGAATCGCCGGGCGCAGCCAGCCGACGACGGTCGGCACGTCGACGAGCGCCGACTCGACGACGTGCGCGGCCGCAGGCAGTCCGAGCCGATAGGCAAGGCGGCGGCAGGTCCCCTGCCATGGCGACGAAGAAGTGGCAAGCGCTGAGCGCTGCAGCCGGCGCACCTGCCACCATCCTCCCGCCATCCGCGCGAGCAGCACGGCGACGCCCAGCAACCACGCGAATGTGATCACCGGCAGCAACCGCTCGAACGTGAATCGCGGGTCGGTCGTCGCCGTCGCGGCCCTGGCGATGCGATCAGCTCCCTGGCCGTGCATCACGTCGCGTGATACCGCCGGCTGCAGCGTTGTCGTTGTCCGCGCGCCCGCGTCGTCCGCGAGGGTGGTCGAAAATGCCGTGCCCGCATCAGCCGACGCCGCCGTCGCGTTCCAGAGCAATCGAGCCGTGGCGGCCGGCGCCGCAAACATCAGGGTCAGCCCGGCGCACGCGACGAGGTAGCGCGCATTGGCTGAGCGGTCGCGCAGCACGCGCAGCGCTGTCGCCGTCGCCGCGGCGATCGCCGCCCCTTGCCAGAGGAAATGAATCAGCGTCCACCCGGCGGTCTGCAGCAGCGGCGTCATCGGGGCCCTCCCGTTTTCGCGGCAATCAGCTTCTTGATCTCGTCGAGCTCCTCCGGACCGGCTTTCGTAGCCGCCAGCGCCTGCAGCACCAGCTTGGCGGCCGACCCGTCGAACACGCGATCGAGGAGGTCGGTCACCAGCTGCCGCTCGGTGTGATCCTGCGAGAACGCCGCCTCGTAGACGTGCGTGCGCGACGACTCGTCGCGGCGGACGAGCCGCTTCTCCGTCATGATCTGCAGCAGCTTGAGAACGGTCGTGTAACCGCCCTCGCGGCCCATGTCCTCAGCCACCTGCCGCACCGTGCTCGGCCCGCGCGCCCACAATACGCGCAGGATCGCGAGCTCGGCGTCAGTCGGCTTGCGGCGCAGTGACTTCATGGCCGCAATTATCTACGACATATTTCGTAGATGTCAACGAATCTTTTCGTAGACCCCGCTCGTGAGAGCACCACGGGTCCGGCTAAAGCCGGACACTACGTGCGGCTTGAGGCTTGAGGCTTGAGGCTTGAGGCTTCCCGTGCTTCCCGTGCTTCCCGTCCGCGCGCGATGACGGCGGCGAGCGTCAGGCTGCCGGTCACGTTTTCAGTCGTCCGGAACATGTCGGGGATGGCGTCGACGGCGAGCAGGATGCCGATCCCGTCCAGCGGCAGATTCGCCGCCGCGAGCACCGGCACCATCGCCACAACACTGCCGCCCGGAATCCCCGGCACGGCGAACGAGGCGAGGACCGTCGTAAACGCAATCGACGCCAGTTGCGGCGCTGAGACGGTGACGCCGTACAGGCGCGCAAGAAACAGCGCGCCAACCGGCATCGCGACCGCCGCGCCAACCCGGAACACTGAGGCGGCGAGCGGCAGGATGAAACCGGACACCACCGCCGGCAGCGCGGCACGCTCCGCGCTTTCGACCATCGCCGGGAGCGCTGCCAGCGACGAGCGCGACGCGAAGGCAACTGCTTGGGCCGGCGCGCAGTAGGCGACAAACCGCCGCAGCGGCATTCCGCCGACGACGACGCCGAGCGGATACAGCAGCGCGACGCCGGCCAGCAGCGTCAAGGCCACGACCAGAACGATGTACTCGACCACCGCGCCTGCGGCGGCGAGGCCGAGCCGCGACGCAAGCGGCACCGCCAGCGCGAACACGCCAACCGGCGCGAGCTCGAGAATCCATGCGACCAGCCGCTGCATCGCGTCGGCAACCGCCTGCACGCCGCGCAGCAGCGCGTCGCGCCGCTCCTCGGCCACCCGCGCCAGCGCAAACGCAAACAGGACCGAGAAGACGATGACCGGCAGCATCGCGCCGTCAGCCGCCGCTTTGGCGACGTTCTGCGGGACGAGATCGATGAACCATTGCGCGATCGACGGCGCGCCAGCCGACGCCGGTGGCGCCGCGGCGGCGGCGGCGGGCCGCAGCGCCATCGCCGCCGCTTGATCGATCTGCAGCGTCAGGAGAATCGGCGCGGCGATCAGTACCGTCGCGACTGCGACTGCCGCGAGGAGCGCGAGCGCGACCGCCGCCGCCCGCCACCCCGCGCGCGCGATCGCGCCGGATGACGCGAGCGAGCCGACGCTCGCGATCAGCATCGAGGCGACCAGCGGCAGCACCGTCATCCGAATCAGGTTGATGAAGATCGTACCGACCGGCGCGGCGATGGCGACGATGGTCGCAGCGACCGGCGACGTGCTTCCGGAAAGGGCGAACCCAACGAGGAACCCGGCGATCAGGCCAATGAGCACGCGCGTGGTCAACGACACGCCGCGAATCGTATCGTAGTGTCCGCCTTGAGGCGGACCGTGATCGCAATCGACGGTCCGGCTGAAGCCGGATACTACGGGAGAGGGTTCAGTCCTCCCGGAGCGCGACGAGCGGATCGACGCGCGTCGCACGCGACGAAGGGACGACGACGGCGGCGAGCGCCACGACGCCGAGCAGCAGGGCGACGGCGGCGTAGACCATCGGGTCGGTTGCACTGACGCCGAACAGCAGCGTCGCCAGGAAGCGCGACAGCGCGGCGGCGCCGGCGAGCCCCAGGGCGATGCCGGTCGCGGTCATCACGCCCGCTTCGCGCAGCATCATCAGCAGCACGGCGCGGCGCGACGCCCCCAACGCCATGCGGATGCCGATTTCGTGGGAGCGCTGGGTGACAAGATAGGCCATCACACCGTACAGGCCCTCCGCCGTCAGCGTCACGGCGACGATGGCGAACGCCGCGAGCAGCCACAGGTTCAGGCGCGCCGGCGCGATCGACTCCGCAACCAGATCGTCCATCGGCCGGATCGCGCCGACCGGAAGATTGCGATCGCGTTCCGCGACCGCGGTCCTCAGGAGCTGGGCCGACGCGGCGAGCGGCAGCGTCGAGCGGACCACTACGCTCATCGCCCGCGTCGGGCCGGCAATGGTCTGCTGCAGGTACGAGAGGTACGCTTCCGGCTCCGGCTCGCGGTCGAGGCTGCGCCATTTCACGTCGCCGACGATCCCGACGATTTCGATCCAGCGCGGCCGGTCGAACGACAGCGAGATCCGCTGGCCGACCGGGTTCGAATCGGGCCAGAACCGACGCGCCGCCGACTCGTTGATGACCACGACCTCCGGCGCGCCCTCGGTGTCGCGGTCGGCGAGGTATCGGCCGCGCAACAGAGGGATGCGCAGCGTCTCGAAGTACGAAGCGCTCACCGACAGCGGCCGTACCCGCACCGGAAACGGAAATTCGGTCGTCCGGCGCTCGATCAGGAACCCGCTGTGGCTGTCCAGACCGCCGAACGGCATCATCGTCACCACGCCGGCCGACTCGACGCCGGGCGCTGCACCAATCCGCGCCAGCAGCGCGTCGTAAAAGCTCACCGCGCGCGGCGCCTGGCCGTAACTGGCTTGCGGCAGCGTCACCCGCATCGTGACGAGATGCTGCGACTGGAACCCGGTCGGCACGTCGACGAGCTTGCGGAAACTGACGATCAAGAGCGCCGCGCCGACCAGCAGCATCAGCGACAGCGCAAGCTCGCCGACGACCAGGGCGGCACGCAGGCGTCGCGTCGTCGTTCCGGCCGTCGTCGAACGACCGGATTCGGCCAGCGCCGCCGCCGTGCGATCGTTCGACGCCGCCGACGCCGGCACGATGCCGACCAGCAGGCTGGCGCCGACGGTTCCTGCGACCGCGGCAAGCAGCACGCGAAGATCGATCCCGATCCGATCGAGCCCGGGCAGCCCGAGGAACTGCGTCGGAATGAGCTGCATCGCCGCTGACACGATCCACGATGCGAGGAGAATGCCCATCGCGCCGCCGATCGACCCCAGGACGATGCTTTCGGTCAGCCACTGCGCGACAAGGCGCCGCCGCGCCGCGCCGAGGGTGAGGCGGATGGCGATCTCCTTGCGGCGCGCCGTCGCCCGCGCGAGCAGCAAGGTCGACACGTTGGCCGCCGCAATCAGCAGGACCAGGACCACGGCGCCGAGCAGCACGAGAAGCGGCTGCCGCGTCTCTCCGACGATCACCTCGCGAATCGGAACGACGCGCGGGAAGTGATTCGCGTTCTCCTTCGGATACTTCGCCGCGAGCTGTCGGCCGATCTCGTCCATGTCGTCACGCGCCTGCGCGATCGAAACGCCCGGCCGCAGGCGGGCGACGACCGGGAACATGTGAACGACGCGCAGCGTGCGCTCCGCCGGTTCGAAGGCGCGCGGCACGATCACGTCCGGCAGGGTGGTCCACCAGAAGCCGCGCGGCAGGACGCCGACCACGACGTATGGCTCCGCGTTCAGCAGGACGGTCGTGCCGACGACGTTCGCGCGCGCGCCGAACGCGCCGCGCCACAGCCCATCGCTGAGGATCGCGACGCGCTGGTGGCCAGGTTGTTCCTCCTCGGGCTCGAACGCCCGTCCCTGCGCCGGCGCGACGCCGACCGCGTCGAAGAAGCCGGTGGTGACCGCGAGCGCGCGCAGGCGCTGCGGCTCGACATCGCCGGTGAGGTTGAGCGAGAAATCGCTGGCTGCGGCGATCGCGCTGAAGCTGCGATTCATCGCGCGCCAGTCGAGGAAATCGGCCGGCGACACCGGCCCGTTCAGCCGCCCTTCGCGCGGCCGCTGCTCGGCGACGAGCACGACATTCGCCGGCTGCGCATAAGGCAGCGGCCGCCACAGCACGGCGTCGACGATGCTGAAGATCGCCGTGGTCGCACCGATGCCGAGCGCGAGCGCAACCAGCGCAACGGCGGTGAACCCCGGCTGCCGGCGCAGCATGCGCAGCGCGAAAACGACGTCGTGTCCGAGCGAATCCCACATGTGCGTGATACTCCGCAGTTCGTCGCCGACCGGCGGCAGCGGCCGCCCGCGCGTGTGCCGTTCGACGCGGAAGGTCGCGGTCACGCGGACCGCCTGCCACCACACCCAGGCGACGGCGCGTGCCGGACCGCGCCGCCGCTGCACGTCGACGAATTCTTCGAGCAGGTCGCCGGCGATCGGATCGACGAGATCGCCGGGCAACAGCCATCGCAGCATCGCCTCGACGCCGCGCGGCAGCCGCTGGTTCACGCCAGCACACCTTCGAGCCCGCGCCACAGCGCGACCAGTGCGCGCCGGCTCTCCTTCAGCGCCTCGACGGCTTTCGGCCGCAGCGCGTAGTAGCGCTTGGCGCGGCCGCCGCGCTCCGGCGTCGGGTCGGCGAGGCGCGATCGGAGGTACCCTTTCGTCTCGAGGCGATCGAGCGTGATGTAAATCGATCCGCGCGCGACGTCGCGGCCGGTACAGTCGAGAATTTCGTCGCGAATCGACACGGCGTACGCATCGTCGCCGAGCCGGAGAATGGCGAGCAGGACCACCTGCTCGAACTCGCCGAGGATAGAGACGTCAGCCGGCGGCATGAAGTTCAAATGCTGACATAGTAAGCAAAACGGATCAAGCACGCCATTTGCAGCAGCGAGCCTCGATGACGACTTCCGCGCCTCCGCCGCTCCGTCCCGCCGCGCGCGTGCCGCCCGAGCGGTTTCAACTGCCGGTCGATCGGCTCCGCCAGGGTTACTACTCGGACAAGTACTTCGTGCGGACCCGAGAGGTGCTGCTCCGCAGCGGACACAATCCCCGCGTCACGATGCAGGTGTTCCAGAAGCAGCGTGCCTGGCTGGGCGGCGTCGACGAAGCGATCGCGCTGCTGAAGCTGTGCCTCACCGACGGCTATTCATGGGGTGATCTCGAGGTGCTCGCGCTGCACGACGGCGACCGCGTCGAACC
>Ga0070666_10002810_pt1 | contig 10512 bp, 10 predicted proteins | sample KBSS23metaG_FD_64677 | JGI IMG/M metagenome (GOLD analysis project Ga0070666, IMG submission 64677) | Switchgrass rhizosphere microbial communities from Kellogg Biological Station, Michigan, USA - KBS S2-3 metaG | ecosystem: Host-associated > Plants > Roots > Rhizosphere > Soil ... | reverse complement strand
CTATCTTTATAGGCGTTGAGAAACGACTTTGCTCCTGGTTCCGTAAACTTCAAGTCGCGCACGAGCCGGGCGAGCGTGCCGCCGTCACTTCCAAGTCCTTCGGGGAAGAGTTGGTGCAGTTGTTGATAAGCTGCTGGGCGTCCAAAAGCAGAGCGGATGGCTGCCGGACGGTCGACCTCGGCGTTGCGTGGAAACACAATGTCGAGTGCAAGGTCAGTAAGAATTACATTGGCGCCGTCCTGGGCCAGCAATCCAAACTTTTTCATAGAGGCAAGAGCACCCTTGGAGGCACCATTCAGGCTGGAGTAGCCAATGTGCTTCACCATAACTTCCGGCGGAGCCGAGTTCTTCTTTTCCTCCTTATAGATTTGCTCCGCATATGTAACACACTGCCTCAGGCTGCTCGATGGGTAGTCCGGGCTGCGCTCCGCAAAGCGAGGGCCGACATTGGTTTCACTCTTTCCGTTCGTATCTAACATAGTCAATTTGAGTTCCTCCTTCGAGGTGGCATAACGCCACTTTTGCACTATACCACGCTAACGCATATGATGCGTCCAAAGTCCATTGTGAACCGCCCATTCTTTAAATTCGGGCCGAGTCCGCTATGAGAGTTGAGTTCTCAGCGCGGCTCACAAAATAGTAGACGGCTCTACTCAATTTTTATACACGGCCTAACACGTTCCCATTAAGGTCTGATGCGAAGGCCCAAGCGTCCTAATCTCGCGGTCAGATTGCTTTTGGTGGCGCAGCTATCGAGGTTACGGCGTGGTTTGCGCCCAATCCGGCACCGAACCAGCGAAGCTTAGTTGCAGCGGGATGAAGTCTGGAACTTGCCTGGCAAGCGATTTGGATTCAAAATCAAACTTCTCAGCATGCTGGCACAAATGCTATCGATTCAACGCCTGGGTAAAGCATCATCTGCATTTGGCGTAGCCGGACCCCCTTGGTGCCGTCCGCTATAGGGCTACAAGTTCAAAGTGGGACCTGCGACAGCAGGGTCCCGCTTCGAACGGCCCCAATCCGGCACCGAACCAGCGAAGTTTAGTTGCAGCGGGATGAAGTCTGGAACTTGCCTGGCAATGAATCTGGATTCAGGCCAAACTTATTGGCTTTCGGGCACCAACGCTGTCGATTCAGCGCCTAGAAATTGAATTTTGATCGATTTAGTCGAATCTGGCCACTTAAACTTGAGTTGGGCGGTTGGACCGCAAGTCTTGGCCGGCATCTAGAGGCTACAAATTCGTTGAAAACGGCCTAGGGACGGATTGGCCCCAATCCCTAGACCTCGCTTAGCGCTTAGTGTGAGTGGCCGTGTCCCTCGTCTTCCTTCTCAGGAAGTTCGGCGACCAATGCCTCTGTCGTCAGCAACAGACCGGAGATCGAGCCCGAGTTCTGAAGTGCGAGTCGCACGACCTTCGTCGGATCCACAACTCCCGCCTTCAGCAGATCTTCGAACGTGCCGGTGGCGGCGTTATAGCCGTCGTTGCCCTTTCCGTTCTTCACTCGCTCGACGATGACTGATCCCTCGACGCCCGCGTTCTCGGCGATGGTGCGCATCGGTGCTTCGATCGCTTTCTTGAGAATCGTGATCGCGATGGCTTCGTCGCCTTCCAGCTTAAGGGTGTCGAGCGCTTTGCCCGCCTTGAGCAATGCAACTCCGCCGCCGGGGACGATGCCTTCTTCCAACGCGGCTCGCGTTGCGGCGAGAGCGTCTTCGATTCGAGACTTCTTCTCTTTGAGAGCGGTCTCGGTGGCAGCGCCGACCTTCACCACAGCAACGCCGCCGGAGAGTTTCGCTTGTCGCTCTTGCAGCTTTTCCTTGTCGTAAGTGGAGTCGGTGTTCTCGATACTATTCTTGATTTGGCGAAGGCGGCCTTCGATCTCTTTCTTTCCGCCCTTTCCACCAACGATGGTGGTGTTGTCCTTGGTGATGACCATGCGCGAGCATGAGCCGAGCATCTCCAGTCCGACGTTCTCAAGTTTGATTCCGAGATCTTCGGAGATGAACTGTCCGCCGGTGAGGATGGCCATGTCTTCGAGCATCGCCTTTCGTCGATCGCCAAAGCCTGGCGCCTTGACGGCGGCGACGGGAAGATTCGCGCGGAGGCGATTCAACACGAGAGTGGCGAGCGCTTCGTTCTCCATGTCCTCGCAGATGATGACGAACGGTTTGCGCGAGCCGAGCACTTTCTCGAGCATCGGCACGAGGTCTTGCACGCTGGCGATCTTCTTCTCATAGAAGAGGATCATCGGCTCTTCGAACACGGCCTCCATGCGAGCGGGGTCGGTGACGAAGTAGGGCGACATGAAGCCCTTATCGAATTGAAGACCTTCGACGATGTCGAACGTGGTTTCGGTCGACTTGGATTCTTCGACGGTGACGACGCCATCTTTGCCGACTTTGTTGATGACCTTTGCGACGAGCTCGCCGAGCTCGGGGTCGTTGGCGGAGATGGTGGCGACTTCGACGACCTGCTCCGGATTCGCGATGGGCTTGCTGAACTTCTTGAGTTCGGTGACCATGGCGTCGACGGCTTTATCGATTCCGTTCTTGATGCTGGTGGCGTTGGATCCCGCGGTGACGTTTCGCACGCCTTCCTTGAAGATGGCCTGGGCGAGAACGGTGGCGGTGGTGGTGCCATCGCCGGCGGTGTCATTGGTCTTGGACGATACTTCTCGAATGAGGGCGGCGCCCATGTTCTCGAATCGGTCGCTGACTTCGATTTCTTTTGCGATGGTCACGCCGTCGTTGATGACGGTGGGCGATCCGAATTTCTTTTCGAGGACGACGTTTCTGCCTCTCGGTCCTAACGTCACTTTCACCGCATTCGCTAGCTTGTCAACTCCCGCCTCTAAACTCTTGCGGGCAACATCTGTAAACTGAATATCCTTAGCAGCCATTTGTTTTGTTCTTTTCCTTTGTATTGATAGTTGTCGTGGTTGTTCGATTTCTTGAAGGCAACCACAGAGGCACGGAGTTCACACAGAGTCACAGAGAATCTGTAGTAATTTCCAATCGGCTTGTGTCACGTAGAGTCGCAGAGTTCGCTGAGATTACGCATGCGTTTTCCCTTGCGCGCTTGATCCTTGCGTCACCCACCCCAACCCCTCCCTCAAGGGAGGGGCAATTCGCGACTTACTTCTTTCCAGCTCCGACGGGGACTTTGCCTGCGGGCTTCGTCTCGACGGTGACGGCGAGAACGTCTTCGGCGCGGAGGATGATGTAATCCTTTCCGTCGACGGTGACTTCGGTGCCGGCGTACTTGCCGTAGAGCACGGTCTCTCCTTCTTTCACATCGACTTCGGCGAGCTTGCCGTTATCGAGCGTCTTGCCTGGTCCGACGGCGAGGACTTTGCCCTTGAGGGGCTTTTCCTGTGCACTGTCTGGCAGGATAATGCCGCTTGCGGTTTTCTCTTCCTTGGCGGCGGCTTCGACGATGATGCGATCTTGTAGTGGCTTCAGCTTCATCTTTATCTCCTCTTTTCTAATTCAATTTGGCGCTCGTAGGGAAGCGCCGGTTTTGGCAGTTTACCGCCTTGAGTGCTAAAGGAGGGAGGGGCTTTGGGCTTGGGGCTCGGGCTGTCAGGCTTTCGGGCTTTCGGGCTATCGGGCTTTCAGGCGATCGGGCTTTGTTCATGCGGAGGCGCAAAGCCGCTAAGGGGGAGGATGGCAGTGGGCTTGGGCTTTAGGATTGGGCGGGGAAGTGCTGAGAGCTGAGGCAGAAGAGTTAAGCGTTGAGCGCTAAGCGTTAAGAGGAAATCGGTGAGTGAGCTGAGAAGCATTTGATCACACACCCCCAGCCCCTCCAGTCAATGGAGGGGAGCCATGTGATAACCAAAAGAAAAGGTCCATGCCTAGCCGAGGCACGGACCTTTTTAGCAGTTAAGACGCTGCTAGTTTTGGATGCTTACTTGCGGCGTCTGCGTGCCAGAAGGCCGAGTGCGCCAACTGCGAGGGCGCCCATGCTTGCCGGTTCTGGAACAGCGTTCTGCTCGATTAAGCCGATGGATGCACCAGACGGCTCCTGCGAAACGCCGAGCTGGTGGACCAGGGTGTTGCCACCGTTGAGGTCCAACGTGAACGACTTGGTGACGTGGTAAGACGTCTCGGCGCCGTTCGAGAAGCTAAGAAAATCGTCGACGCTGAATGCTTCGTTCGACTTGTTTCCGCTGATCGAAGCAATGACGTTGTCGGCATCGTCCTTAACCGTTTCGTTGTAGCCAACGTTTCCGTTGCCGAACGCCATTCCGGTGAAGATGAGATCGAGGCCGTTGATTCCCTTTTGGGAAGTGACGTCGTACGAAATGTCGATGACGGCTGTGCTCGGAGGTCCGAACGTCGAGACGATCATCGGCGGGATGCTGGTGAACGTAATCGAGTTTCCGTCGATAAGAACGTTCATGTCGATGGTGTTGACGCCGTCGAACGTGACCTTGGCGCTAACGTTGTTGTAGTTGAGGGCTGCTTGGCTCAATGCCGCTGCGGCAATGAGGCCAAGGCTAAGCGCTCCCTTCGAATTAAAATGCATGGCAACTTCTCTCCTTTCTTCGGGCAAAACGCGGTTCGATTGAACCGGACCCTTACAATTTACACGGAACAGTAAGGTTTAGAGGCAAAAACTGAGCCATACGATGCTGGTTTCTAAGGTTCTTGAAAGAATTCCAAGCCTTTCCCGGCACCATTGCGGTTAGTGTTCTTACCGATCTTCCTCTGTGGCAACTCCCTACGAATCGCCCATTGTTTGTGGGTTAAAAGTCGGACTGCAGGGAACCTGATTTGTTCCAGAAAAAGTAAAGAAACCTCGCGATAGCCCTCGCGAGGTTTCTCTCGTTTTTCCCTAACGTCAGAAGTTGCGTCCGTTGGCCCGGCCACGATCGGGCTGTAGGTTTAGGCGAGGCGTGCGTCCTCGCCTATGAATACGCTTACTTGCGGCGTCGTCGGGCGAGCAGGCCAAGCGCGCCAACTGCGAGGGCGCCCATGCTTGCCGGCTCAGGAACTGCGTTCTGCTCGACGAGGCCGAGAGTAACGCTGCTCGCTGCAGGATCCTGACCGTCGAGGTCGAGGAGGGTAAAGGTCTTCTTTACCTTGTACGAGAAGACAGGACCGTTTGCGAAGCTGAGGAAGGTGTCATTGCTGAATCCTCCGTCTGCGCCGCCGGTGAGTCCGCCGCCCTTATAGAAGCCGCTAGTGCTGGCGATGACTGCGCCGGAGTTCTGTCCGTCCCAGTTCTCGACCAACTCGGTGTAGCCGAGCTGAGCTTTGCCTTCTGCGTCGCCGTTGAAAATCAGGTCCAGACCGTTGATTGCTTTGTCCGAGGTCACCGTGTAGATGATCGTGACGGTCGCAGCTGCATGTCCGTTACCGATGAAGAAACCGTCGCCCACGCCAACTGGCGGGATCGAGGTGAAGGTGATGGCGTTGCCATCGACCTGCCAAGAAAGATCATTGTGGTCGCCGTTCTGGTAGCCAACATTGGCTTGCAAAACGGTGTAGTTGACCGTTGCGCTGGCAATCTGGGCAAAGACTGCAACGCCTGCTAATAGAGACAAACGGGTTAACGTTCGCATGTTCTTAAAATTCCGCTCCTTTAAAGCTTGACTGAATCGCTTGATCGCACGGATTTTGCCACTCAGTCATTCCTCTCCTTGTCACGCCTGCAAATCACGGCCAAAGCCAGTGAGCGCAGGTCAAAACTACGATCCGTACCGCGAGCGTGCCACAAACGCTTTCTCCGCAGTTACGGTTAGTTGGAATTCTAGCAGGAGTTTTGGTTCCGTGCAACGGTCGAAAATTCGCAATTTCCTTGATTTTCTTCAAGCTGCCGGTGAACCTGGCAGCAGTTGTGCGGGGTGGCTTTAAGGTTTTGAATCTGAAAGGGGCACCGGACTGTCGGTTTGGCCCTCACTCGGCAGCTCGTGCCAAATTTCATAAATTCTTAAAGGTCCCGCATTATTGCCTGGCCAAGGGGCCACCATCGTTAGGGCTTTGGGATTGGCACTTTGTGTTATTTACTGATGAGTGATCCCGTTCACAGATTGGCTTCAAAATACGGCAATCAAATCAGATCTACGATCGGAAATCTTGAACGAGCTTTGGGGGCTTGTGAAGTCCATTCCTCGGGGAAAAGTGGCGTCATACGGCGAATTGGGTCGAGCCTTGAGCCGACCTTCCTCGGGCTACATGGTCGGGCGTTGGATGGCTGTCGCTCCTAAGGGCTTGCCGTGGTGGCGGGTAGTGGGGAAGAACGGCGAGATGAGAACCGAGTCGCGAGATCCGGAGCTCGCCAAGGTGCAGCGGGATCATCTGGCAAAAGAGAAGGTGCGGATCGTGGACGGGGCGGTTGACATGGAAGCCCATCGGCACATGTTTTAGGCTCTAGGCCCCGGGTTCTCGGATCGCGGATCTGTTTAGTTCCAACGGAATAATCTTAAACATAAATGGGCCCCCGCCGGAGAAAGACGAGGACCCGTGTTTGCCCGAAGAGAGGAGCGGTCTGGTTAATTCTTGATCGCGTTGACGCGCGGAGTCGGCGGTGCGACTTCGATGTACGCGTGTCCCGGAGCGACCAGATAAATGTGTTCGCCTACCTCTTCCCAGGTTCCTTCTTGCGAGAAGTTGACGCCGCACATAAAGTCGACGATCTTCTGGCGAAGGGTGGGATCGGTCGCGGTGAGATTGAGCATTTGTTGCTCTCCTCGCTTGAGACCGACGGCGGCGGCCATTGCGTCCTCAAAGGACGTGATCTGGCGTCGGATGGTGACAGTGTAGCGGTGTGTGGGCCGGACGATGGTCTTCGCGCCACTTTGCACTTGGACTACAGGCTCCTCTTCCTCGTCTTCGACGGGGCGAGTAAAAATGTTGCCGATCTTCGAAAAGATTCCAGGCTTGTCCTGGAGGACGATTTCTTCCATGATTGCATTCCCCTCTGTCTCTACGGGGCTTCCTTGCGGAATCGCGCCCGGCTCTGATGCAGAGTTAGCCTTCCTGGCCGCTGCACCGAAGTCTCCATTCGTTGCCATGGGTTGCAATCACCTCAAAACCGACCTGCTCGCCTAGCTTGGCTTTGATCCTTCCGAGAGATCTCTGCTAGCTCAGATGTCGTGTAGGTCCGCCTCGATGACTTTCGCCATGGATTTGAACGTGAAGGCATTGTATGACGAGAATTTGTCGCGCGTCAAGGGATTCCGTAGAAATACGTGAATTTTGCAGCGCATCAGCAATAAAAGGCGGAATTTCAAACTGGGAACTGGAAATTAGATCGTTCACCAAAGAAGAACGGTCTTCTTGATTTTGAAAACTGCGGTTTCAACTTTCGATCCGCCAGGTTGTCGTTCCCACACGACGGTCCAGTTTTGTCTCTTCGTTCCGGCTGGCATTTTCATATGGGCGAGGCTCTCGCCTTTGACGGGATCGAACATCGTCATGATGTCGTCGTGATTGCAAACGATGACGACTTCGCCGCCTTTGGTGAAGCGATACCACGGCTTTTCCGCGAAATCCTCTTTGAAGCCCTTTGCCAATAGCTCTTTGCGAGCTTCGGCTGCATATTTGTCGGGATCCCTGCCTAAAGAGTAGTAGAACCAGCGCGCTCCACCGAATTGCTCCATATCGACAGGGTGGTCGACCTTCATGAAGGAATAGATGGTCCCGCAGTTGACCGTCTCGAAACCATAGATCGTGAGCAGGGCGGTCAACGCGATCAGGCCGAGGACAAGACGCTTCGTTCCTTTCATGTTTCCATTGTAAGACGAATTGGGGCGGGCCAGAAGGCCCCCGCGGTTCTTGTTTATCCCTTACACTCTCTCGATGGGTTACGGCTGGGAAGGGAAGTTGGTGCGCTTGGCGCCGATCGACGTTGACAAGCATCTCGATAACGCGGTGCGTTGGATCAACGATCCGGAAATCACGGAGAACATCCTTCACGGCGATTTCCCGATGACACGCCTGGCCGAGCGCGAGTGGCTGGAGAGCGTTAGCAAGCGCAACGACAAAGAGGTGTCGTTCGCGTTAGAACTTTTGACCGGTGAGCACATCGGCTTCTCTGGCATCCACGCGATCAACTGGAAGGATCGTTCCGCCATCACGGGCACGATGATCGCGAAGGAGTACTGGGGAAAGGGTTACGGTTCCGATGCGGCGCGCGTGCGCACGCACTACGCCTTCAACGTTCTCGGTCTCCGATATTTGATGTCTGCAGTGCTGGATGGAAATGACCGGTCGCTCGGAATGCTGAAGAAGTCTGGATATGTCGAATGCGGTCGATACCCTGAACGGCTTTGGAAGCGCGGAAGATTTATCGATGAGATCGTGTTGTACATGACGCGGGAAATGTGGGAAGCCAACTCCGGAGATAAGTAGTGGGGTTTGGTTGGGAAGGAAAGTTGGTGCGGTTGGTGCCGATCGATCTAGAAAAGCACTTAGGGAACGCGTATCGGTGGATCAACGATCCGGGCTCAACCGAAAACACAGGTCTTGGCGATTTCCCTTTGACCGGCATGACCGAACGGGACTGGCTCGAGTCTGCAAGCAAAAAGAGCGACCAAGAGGTGAGCTTTGCCGTGGAACTGCTGAGCGGTGAACACATCGGTCTGACCGGGTTGCGAGCGATCAACTGGAAGGATCGTTCAGCAATCACAGGGACGATGATCGACAAGGAATATTGGGGCAAAGGTTACGGAGCCGATGCGGCGCGAGTGAGAAGTCGTTATGCATTCGAAGTATTGGGGCTGCGCTATCTCACTTCAGAGGTTCAAGAGGGCAATGAAGGCTCGCTCCGAATGTTGAAGAAAGTTGGCTACGCCGAATGCGGTCGTTATCCGCAACGCCTATGGAAGCGCGGGAAGTTCGTCGATGAGATTCTTCTCTATATGACGCGGGAGATGTGGGAGCGCGCAAAGACTTATGAGCAAACGTCTTCGTCAGACGGTTCGTACCTCGCCGTCTTTGGATAGACGTTTGCTTTGTCATCACACGACGGACTATCCGGGGGTCTGCGCGATCCTCCTTCGTCGGATCTGCTCGACACCCCGGCTACAGGCTCGCATCCCTGCGGGATGCTTCGGGTCGTCTCGATTTCATCGTGGCGACCCATAAAGAATTGTGATGGGCGGGCGACTTTGAGCCTCTACGTTCCGAACAACCGATCGCCAAAATCGCCGACGCCGGGGACGATGTACTTCTTGTCGTTCAGGCATTCATCGACGGCTGAGGTGAAGACGTCCACGTCGGGATGATCGTCAGAAAGTTTGGTCACTCCCTCCGGTGCGGAGACGATCGAAACCATAACGACGCGCAGTGGGTTTCTCGCTTTGATCAGGCTGATAGCTTGGCTGGCTGAGCCGCCAGTTGCAAGCATCGGGTCGAGACAGATCGCGACCTTCCCATCGAGGGGAGGCAACTTGCAGTAATAACTGAAGGCGACCGCCGTTTCCTCGTGCCGCTCCAAGCCGATGTATCCGACATCGACTTTGGGAAAGAGGTCGAGGATGGGATCGAGCATTCCAAGTCCGGCGCGCAAAACGGGAACAACGGCGAGCGCCTCGGAGAGTTCGTATCCTTTGGCCGTCGCGACCGGCGTCTCAATTTCCTTCACCGTCGTTCGCAATGTGCGAGTTGCCTCCAAGGCCAACATCATCGAGATCGTGCACGTGGCATCTCGGAACCGCTCGGGCGTCGTGCTCTTGTCTCGAAGGATGGAGAGCGTATGGGCTGCTAACGGGTGGTCGAGGATGTGGAGCATCTTTCATTAGGGACGTAAATCGTAAATCGTAAGTCGTAAATCGCCCAAATGGATCAGGTGAGTGGGACACCCCCGAGCTAGCCTGTCCAAGCTGGGTTGCTCGGTCGATTTACGACTTACGACTTACGATTTACTGCTGATGAGCCAGTAGACACTCCGACCCTTGCTCAAATGAGCCTGGGCAAGGCAAAATGTTAACCCCGCGTTAGCCGCCTTCGGAGCCAAAGCCCTTGACCCAATCTGCACCGCCCGCCGGAATCATCCTCGCAGCGGGCAAAGGCACCCGAATGAAGTCGGAACTGCCGAAGGTGCTTCACCGAATTTGCGGCTTGCCCCTCGCCGAATGGGTTGGGCGGGCGATGATTGAAGCCGGAGTGAAGAAGCCGGTGATGGTGATCGGTCACGGCGGAGAACTCCTACAGGAAGCCCTTGGCGACAAATACGAATATGTCTGGCAGCGAGACCAACTTGGTACTGGCCATGCCGCACTTCAAGCCGCAGAGCTGATGGCGGGATGCAGCGGACCGGTCATGATCGCGCCCGGAGACACGCCACTTATTTCGGGCGAAGTCCTTAAAGCGTTGCTGGATAGGCATCACACATCGGCAAGCGGTTGCACGGTTGCAACTTCACATCTTGCCGAGCCGAAGGGATATGGTCGGATCGTTCGCGATGGCACGGGCGGTATCGGACGCATCGTGGAGCAGAAGGACGCGACCGAGCGCGAACTGCAGATCAACGAAGTCAATTCCGGCATCTACATCTTCGATGG
>Ga0070666_10002807_pt1 | contig 10517 bp, 9 predicted proteins | sample KBSS23metaG_FD_64677 | JGI IMG/M metagenome (GOLD analysis project Ga0070666, IMG submission 64677) | Switchgrass rhizosphere microbial communities from Kellogg Biological Station, Michigan, USA - KBS S2-3 metaG | ecosystem: Host-associated > Plants > Roots > Rhizosphere > Soil ... | reverse complement strand
CGACCATAGCGAACCCTGCTTGCATGAACATGACCAGGAATCCAGTGATCAGCGTCCACATCATATTGATGGCCACTTTGTTGTGGCCGATGGCGTCCGAGATTTCACCGGCCGTGGGCTCGCCTGCCTTTGCTGCCGGAATATCCGAGACACTACCTGTTTTTCCACCGCTCGGATCGGGAGCCCGGTCCTGGGCATAAACGAGGCTGGATCCGAAGCTGCAACAGAACAGAAGCAGCAAGACAACTGAAGCAATCTTCTTCATGAATCTTCTCCTTAAATGAATTCGTGTCATGAAAATCTCTGCACAATAAAAAAACGCCCAAAGGCGGGAGGCCAATAGCCTCATCCCTGGACGTCGTTGTCGAACCCTGAAGACTGCTTTGTCCTGCTAAATGAAAAAAGCCCTCAATTTTCAGATGGAAATTGAGGACTCCGTCGTCAAGCAGCGCACTTCGTCGTGACGCGTAAAGGATTTATAAAATATAGATCAACGCATGTCAATACAGTTTTGTCGGAATTGCTACAGAGGTTAAGAACAATCCTGATTTACTGCTCGGTTTTGGCGATCTTGAGCATCAGACGCCAGAACAAAAGGCCAATCAGAAGAGCCGCAATATGGGATGGCCAGTACATGGATACGGGCAATAGAGTTGTGAGTTTAAAAAGCTGAAACATCACAATCACCAGCACAAAAAATCGAAGTCCCATCGGTTGCAGGATCCGGCGAATGTTCATCAAGTCTCCTCAGACGGTCTCGTGCAAAAACGCGAGGCAAGATGGTACCGCAACTTGGTTGGGAAATTGGCATTCCCCCATTGGATTCAGCCGGGAATGAGAGCAGGTATGACGGCACGGCCCATCAAAGTGATGGACCGCGCCGCCACAACTAACGAGCGGGTCTTGGGGCGGTATGAGCTACTGCGGCCATATCCGTCGAGTGGCCTGCCATACCGGCCGGCTGTGCCGCTGCGGCAATGACATATTCCGGGTATGCAGAAATTCCATGCTCGTGCAGATCGAGGCCGTAGCGTTCACCTTCCGCAGAGACGCGAAGGATGCCAATTGCATTCACGATGTACATGACAACCAGTCCCACGGCGAGAGTCGAGACCGTGACAATCGCACTCCCGATGAACTGTGCCGCGAGCACTTTCGTACCGCCGCCATAAAGCAGACCGGTCAAAGGCGCGGAATTGTCTGCCGTGATCGGTCCGGTTGCGCCGTACTGACCAGAAGCGAACAAGCCCAGCGACAGCGTTCCCCAGATCCCGCATATCCCATGGACTGGTACGGCGCCGATGGGATCATCAATGCGCAGGTACTCCAGAAGTTCCACGCCACCGACAACAATGAATCCGGCGACCGCTCCGAGTGCAATCGACCCGGCCGGGCTGACCCAGTAACACGGACAGGTGATGGCAACGAGGCCCGCCAGGAATCCGTTAACGGTATAGCTGACATCCCACTTCTTGCTCATCCAATAGGCGGCCATCATCGCGGTAAGTCCCGCAGCGCAGGCAGCGAGTGTCGTATTCGCGGCAACTCGGCCAATGCCCTGGAAGTCCATGGCGGAAAGAGTGCTGCCAGGATTGAATCCATACCAGCCAAACCACAACAGAAGACCTCCGGAAGCGGCGATTGTCAGATCGTGCGGCATCATGGGCCCGCCACCATCGCGTTTGAATCTTCGGCCGATACGAGGACCGAGAACCAGAGCTCCGGCAAGTGCGACCATTCCGCCGATGGTGTGAACAACTGTCGAACCTGCAAAGTCATGAAAATTCATTCCAAGCGAAGCGAGGAAATTCCCGTCGCTGCCCATCGTGGCCAGGAAACCGTCCGGTCCCCATGCCCAATGGCCAATGATGGGATAGATGAATCCGGATACCGCAAAGCTGTAGAGCAAGTCGCCCGTCCATCCCGTTCGTCCGATCATGGCGCCTGAAGTAATCGTGGAGCAGGTATCCGCAAAAGCAAACTGGAAGAGCCAGAAAGCCAGGAATGCCACGCCGGAAGCTTCATAGGTCAACGGCGCGCCGTTCAGAAAGAACCAGTGGTAGCCGATGAACCCGTTGCCGTGACTGAACATGAATGCAAAGCCCCACGCGAAAAAAAGGATTCCGCAGAGGCAGGTGTCCACAATGCATTCCATAAGGACATTGACAGTTTCGCGTGACCGGCAAAACCCGGCTTCCAGCATGGTGAACCCGACCTGCATGCCGAATACGAGGAAGGCCGCGACAAGTGTCCATACCGTGTTGAGCGGGTTGACAATGTCATTGCCCTTCAGAACCGGATCTTCTGCAGCATGGGACGCCATACCGAGAAGTCCGGGATTGATGATTGCGACCGCCACAAGAAGCAGCGCAATCGCTGCACCTTTTCCGGCAATCAGAAGCATCGCGTATCGACGCCATTCCGCATCGTGAAGCCGGTTGTAAAGGCGATTTAATTTGGCCGAGAAAGTTAGTTTCTTCATTTGGAAACCCCTCCAGTAACCCAACGTTTTAGATTCATTCGGGCATAAAAAAAGCCCATGGGATGCCGCCGCGCATGCCATGGACTGCGATGTCCGAAAATGTTCCTATAAAGCCAAAAAGCCCTCAGGGCCCTGCTGGCCGTGAGGACTTCATCGTCAACAACACTTCATCGTGTTGAGACAACTTTGTAGCTTTGTCGAGTTGGCCGGGTCAAATAAAGATTTTATCAAGATCGGTCCGCAATCCGATTTTGACCGGTTGCCAGGGGTCTGACCTCACTGTAGAAGTGAGTGGTGCGTTACCCGCTCTTCATGCTCCTGGCACTCCTGCCGCTCTTACCGGCGAAATCTCCCAAAATCAGGTTTGGAGGCACTTTCATAGGCGCCGTGATCGTGGATGACGGCGTCGTTGTCGCCTCCGACACTCGATCGACATTCATCGACGATTCCGGAAAACAGTTTGGATATATCGACGGTACGCCCAAGGTGTTTGTGCAGTCCGGCGTGGCGTTTGCCCTTTCCGGCCTGAGCAGCGTTTCGGGAGAGCTGTTCAATTCATTCCTCGCTCGTAATGATTACTTGCTCACGAGGCCGGTGAATGAAATCCTTCTTGGTGTGATGCTTGGATTGCCTTTCAAGAACAGCACAAATGTGCTGCTGATTTCCGCCGGCTTCTCCAATGGGCAGCCGATGATCTGCGGAAAAAATCCAACGGACCCGCAGCTTTGCCGTAATGAGGGGTTCATCACCAACAGGCCATCGATCAGCTTGTCGCGCTGGCTGGATTCGAAGAACGGCACGATGCCGAAGGCTTCGGATGCGGCGGTTGCAATGCACCAGGCAATTCTCGAGAGCTCGGATCTGGATAGCACCGTTGGCGGACCAATCTCCGTCCTGCACCTTCGGAAGTCCGGGCGACCTTCCTGGCTCGAGAATCCACCCCTTGATCACGACTGGAAAACGGTGTGTGACATCGTTGCGGACTATCGCAAGGGGAACGTTCGAATCATCTTCACCAATTCCAAGGGCGAACTCGATCGCAACCTCAACGCGACATGTCCGTTCTAATGGAACCAGCCAGACCTTCCAATGAAGTTGTCCGTACGTATGCGCCGGGAACTCCGGAGCGGCAGTCTCTGAAACACTCCCTGGAAGAAATGTCATCGGGCTCGATCGAAATTCCATTGAGAATTGGCGGAAGGGATTTGCGTACCGGCAATATGGCGTCTGTCGTGATGCCGCATAACTACCGGCACGTGTTGGCGACCTGGCATAAAGCCGGCGCAGCGGAAGTGGCACAGGCTATACGCGCGGCAACGGATGCGCACCCGGAATGGTCCAACTCGAAGTTCGAAGACCGCGCCGCGATTTTCCTTCGAGCGGCAGATCTGCTGAGCACGTCGTGGCGCGACATCCTGAATGGCGCGACGATGCTGAATCAAAGCAAGACCGTTCATCAGGCAGAAATCGACTCTGCATGCGAAATGATCGATTTTCTTCGCTTCAATGTTTCCTTTGCCCGGCAGATTTATGCGAACCAGCCGTTGTCGCCAGAAGGCGCTTCCAATGTCATGGATTACCGCCCGCTGGAAGGGTTTGTTTATGCCGTCACCCCATTCAATTTCACCGCGATCGCCGGAAATCTGCCATCGGCCCCGGCTCTTATGGGAAACACGGTGGTGTGGAAGTGCGCGAGCTCGACGGTTCACAGCAACTTTCAATTGATGAGGCTTTTCGAAAAAGCAGGATTGCCTCCGGGAGTGATCAATTTCGTGCCGGGCGATGCGGCAAGCATCAGTGATGTCGTGCTTCGGCATCACGATCTGGCAGGAATTCATTTTACCGGATCGACCGACGTGTTCCAGGGAATGTGGAAAGACGTCGGCGCGAATATCGCAAGCTATAAGTCCTATCCGCGGCTTGTCGGCGAGACCGGAGGAAAGGATTTCATCGTCGCCCATGCAAGTGCGGATGTCGATGTCGTCGTCACGGCAATAATCCGGGGAGGCTTCGAATATCAGGGCCAGAAATGCAGTGCCGCTTCCCGGGTCTACCTGCCGGATACGACGTGGACCAAAATTCGAGACCCATTAGTCGCGACAATCAACGACATTAAAATGGGCGATGTTGCGGATTTCTCGAACTTCATGGGAGCGGTCATCGACGCGAAAGCCTTCCGGAAGATCTCGCGATACGTGGATGCCGCGCGTCATTCCAGCGAGGCCTCGATTCTAGCGGGCGGCACCAGGGACGATTCCCTCGGCTATTTCATTCGACCGACACTTATTGTTACAAAAGATCCGGCGTATTCCACAATGTGCGAAGAAATCTTCGGCCCGGTCGTGACGGTTTATGTTTATCCGGAGAGCGATTGGCAGTCCGTTTTGGAAATTGTCGATCAGACTTCGCCATATGCGCTGACCGGTGCGGTGCTGGCAAGCGACCGGCGCGCAATCGACGAAGCATGCAACGTTCTGCGATATGCCGCGGGGAATCTTTACATCAATGACAAGCCCACAGGAGCAGTGGTGGGTCAACAGCCGTTTGGCGGATCGCGCGCCAGTGGAACCAATGACAAGGCCGGATCCATGCTGAATCTCACCCGCTGGGTCAGCGCCCGCACCATTAAAGAGACCTTCAATCCTTCCAAAGACTACCGCTACCCATCCATGCAAATCATGGAATAGGAGAATGGCCCTTCATGTGCATTTCTTTCGCTGACAGTCACGTCACAGGAGGAAGACATGAAAGCTACTGTTCAGGAAAAATCGAAGAAGATGTTTCTGGATATCCCAAATGCCGCCGGTATGGCAGGGTTTTCCGTACGTCATTTCCGCAGAATCATTGAAGAAGAACGCATTCGCATCGTCCAGATCGGGCGAAAGTATTTCATCATGGGCTCTGATTTCGAGCGCTGGCAAGCCAACAAAAAATCAAAAGTTGCTTGATGGGTTCCACCAAGTTGGTGTTACCGCCCATCCCCCCATGGCGGTATAGGGATGCGGCGCGTCCTGCTGTAAACGGGACGCGTCGCTTCGCCCTTGGAGTTTTCAGCTACACTTCCTAGATGGAGGTGTACTGGTGAGCTCGAACGTCGAAACATTCCAGTTCCAGGCCGAGGCACGTCAGGTCCTGGAATTGATGATCCATTCTCTATATACCAACAAGGAAATATTCATCCGCGAGTTGATCTCGAACGCATCGGATGCCATCGACAGGCTTCGGTTTGAGGCTCTGAGCAATCCGGAGCTGATTGGCGAAGACGATCGCTACGAGATCGTCATCGAAAGCGATCCAAAGGCGAAGACTCTCACCATCCACGATAACGGAATCGGGATGAGCCGCGAAGAAGTGATCACCCACATCGGAACCATTGCAAAGTCGGGTACCCGCGATCTGCTGGAGAAAATGAAGGAAAGCAAATCTCCAGATGCGGCAGCATCGATGATTGGTCAGTTCGGAGTGGGTTTCTATTCAGCTTTCATGGCGGCGGATCTCGTAACGCTGGTGACACGCCGCGCCGGTGAATCGCAGGCGACACGCTGGGAATCGACCGGTGACGGTACTTACACCATAGCCGAAGGGAACCGGTTTTCCCGCGGAACATCCATCACCCTGCATCTTCGCAAATTTGAAGAAGACGATCAGGCAGAGGATTTCACGGACAAGTACGTCATTTCACGAATCGTTCAGCGCTATTCCGACTTCGTCACCCATCCGATCCGATTCAAGGAAAAGGACGGGAAGGTTGACGACAAACCTCTGAACTCCATGAAGCCGATCTGGACCCGGCCTCGCAACGAAGTCACCGAAGAAGAGTACAAGGAATTCTACAAGCACATTTCGCATGATTGGAGCGAGCCGCTGAAGTCCTGGTCCTATCGCGCCGAGGGACGGTCGGAATATCAGTCACTGCTTTTCATTCCGTCTCAGACTCCCTTCGATTTGTTTCAGCAGACCGGGAAGTTCGGGCTACACCTTTATGTTCGACGCGTTCTGATTATGGAACACTGCGAGGATCTGTTGCCGTCGTACCTGCGATTTGTCCGTGGCGTCGTCGACTCGGCGGATCTGCCGTTGAACGTCTCGCGCCAGCGACTGCAGGAAGATCGGCACATCGCCCAGATTCGAAAGTGGCTGACACGAAAAGTACTCGATTCGTTTGAGGACATGCTCAAGAACGAAGCGGACACGTATGACAAGTTCTGGAAAAACTTCGGACGCGTCTTGAAAGAAGGCGCCGGGTTTGATTTTGACAACAAGGATAAGTTACTGCATCTATATTTGTTCGAATCATCCAACGACCCGGAAAAGCTCACAACGTTTGCGGACTATGTGAGCCGGATGAAACCGGACCAGAAATCGATCTACTTTCTTACCGGGCCGTCCCGTCGCGCCGTGGAGAATTCGCCGCATCTTGAGGCTTTCCAGGCAAAGGGCTACGAAGTGCTGTTTCTCGTGGATCCAGTGGATGAAATCCTCGTGCAATGGATTTTCGAATTCGAAGGGAAACATCTGAAGTCTGTTGCAAAGGGTCTTGCAGACATTGGCGATGATCGTGATCTGACGGCAAAAGGCGCAGAGTTGTCGGGCCTGATGGATACATTGCAATCCAGGCTGGACGAGCGTGTCCGGCAGGTGCGGTTGTCCGGAAGACTGACGTCGTCGCCGGCGTGTCTGGTCGTGGCAGATCAGGACATGAGTCCAAATCTGGAAAAGCTGATGAACCAGGCCAAGGGCGAGTCGACGAAACAAAAGCGGATCATGGAGATCAATCCCGATCATGAGATTGTCGTCAAGATGAGGGATCGCTTGAAGCAGGATGCGGCGGATCCGCTGTTGGACGACTATGCCAACATCCTTTACGGCTATGCGCTTCTTGCCGAAGGATCCGAACTCGACGATTCTCCGAAATTCAATCAAGCCCTTCTCCGCGTTCTTGGCAAAGCTATTTAAATGGGGGAACGAGGGGACTGTCCCCTCGTTTCCCCAAAGAAGAGGACGGAGAGTTGTGGATTAAGCAATCACGACACAATGACTGGGGATCGCAATCTCCAGAACTCCTGATCGCCAACCAAAGAGACAAAGGGTGTTTGCGTCTATTCACGAAGCGAGCTTCTTCCTTCTCCTTTGTTCCCAGCGGTAACAGAGTTCTTTCGCCGCTTCGGGCCAGGCAGGATATTGAAACCGAAAGCCCGAACGTACCAGTCGTGTCGGAATAACCCGTCGGCTCTTGAGCACGAGTTCGCTCTCAGTACGCACGATGAAAGTCCCGATCTCGAGCATCCAACGTGTTGCTGGCAGTCCAACAGGCATGCCCATTTCGAATCGAAGCGTTCGCATGAATTCCGAATAGGGAAGCGGGTTGGGTGAGGCAAGATTGACCGGCCCTGAAAATTCTTCGTGATCGATCAGCCACAGGACTGCCGATACAAAGTCCTGCTCATGAATCCACGAGACAAACTGCCGGCCGTCTCCTATGCGTCCGCCCAGACCGGATCTCACCAAACGCAGAAGGACGTCAAAGATTCCACCACGGTCGGGACTCATCGTCATTGCGGACCGCATGAGCACTTTGCGTGTCCTGGGAGTGTTGGCTTCATTCAGCGCACGTTCCCATGCCATTGCGACATCGATGCTGAAGCGCCAGGTGTCTGGCGAATCGGGCTCGTTGCCGCCCAGTACCCCCGTCTCTTCATCATTGGCAGCATCGAAGCGATGCGCGTAGATGGTTGCCGTGCTGGCCTGCAGCCAAACTTTGGGTGGCATGGAAGCCTGTGCGATGGCTTCCCCAACGATTCTTGTCGAATCCAGCCGCGATGTTCGAATCGATTCGCGGTTCGAATGCGTATATCGGCAATCGACACTTCGACCGGCAAGATTGATAACGACGTCGGCACCATCTAATTCTTTAGCCCATCGCGCCAGTGTTCGCGTGTCCCAAGTTAGTACACGCCATGGTGCGACGTTCGGGCTGCGGCTCAATACCACGACATCGTGCCCGGCACCGTGGAACGCCCGTGCAAGAACAGTCCCAACCTTGCCGCTGCCTCCTGGAATTACGATCTTCACAGGTCGATAAACCTTTCCCGCTCTTCAGCGATGGGCACCAGGCACCGTTCGTACCTGCCGAAGATGCGATAACGGTAACGGGCAACACAGTCGTATGCGAAATTCAGCAGAGAATCGGGCAGTATCCCGACGATACCGGCGCAGTTCCAGGGACTGCCGAGCATCTTGAGAACAAACAAGCCGGCGGCAGCCCGTTCGATCGGCACTGCTGCTTTCGATTCGTAGTTCGCGATTACATAAAATGTGTCAAGGTCGTCCGGATTTCGATTGAACTGTCGAAGATAGGATTGCCCCCTGGCACTTTGAAGAGAGGCGAACCTGAAGCGGGCATTCTTGTCGTGCTTCAGCACAAACGCATTCAACCGGTTGCACAACCCGCAAACGCCGTCGTAGAGAATCAGGTGCGGTCCGGCAGATTGCAGGTTTTTCCGGGGCATGATAAATATAAGTAAACATGTTTACTAAAAAAGTCAACCCACAAACTGGAGCGCGCTTGAAGAAGGAACGTCGTGGTCGGCCCGTCGGCACCACTCCGCAGGGCCAGGAAATGCGGGAACGGTTATACGAGACAGCAATCCGGCTCATTTCCAAACACGGTTACGAGTCGACGACCCTGCGAACCGTTGCCGACAATGCCGGAGTGAGCGTCGGACTTCTCTATAAGTACTTTCCGAACAAGCGCGCAGTCGTCATCGAACTCTACGACCGGCTGTCCGCCGAGTTTGTCTCACGAGTTGCGGACGCGAAAGCTGGAAAGTGGCGAGACCGCTTCATATTTGCACTGAAGACGAGCCTGGATGTCCTGGGCCCGCACCGAAGCACGCTTGCCGCTTTGATTCCTGTCCTCGTCGGCGATCCAAATGAAGGAGTGTTTGCTCCGAGCGCCGCGCCCTCGCGCCTGCGAGTTGAAAAGGCTTTCCATGATGCCGTCAGCGGTGCGACCGACGCACCGGCTGCGAAGCTGGCCTCTGCTCTCGGGCGACTTCTCTACCTTCTTCATTTGTCCGTGATTTTGTGGTGGCTGCTCGACAGAAGTCCGAAGCAGAGGGCAACCGAGGGGCTGATCGCGCTGCTGCAACGCATACTTCCTTCGGCGGCCCTGGCGCTTCGTTTCCCGCCGATTCCCTCGTTTGTGATTTCGGGGGATGCTCTTCTTCGAGACGCCCTCTTGAGCGACCCTCCAGCCGAGTGATTCCAGGCTTCAGCCGACAACGCGATTAAAAGTCCGACAATTGTCCGACTATCTTCCAAAAAGTGGCTCGACCATCACATCCGGGATCGCATCAAAAGAGGTCTCCAGCGTGCAGATCCTGGAGTGGTTGCTTCGCGCAAGAAGAATTGATTTGCGATGTGGAACGAGAAGAAAATATGCGCATGGAATCCGCCCGAAAACTTTTCACGGCTGACGACGTTATTAAAATGGCGGAAGCCGGGCTCTTTGGAGAGCAAGAGCGCATTGAACTCATCGATGGGGAAATCATTGAGATGACTCCTGCGGGTGATCGACACGTTATGTGCGTGAACCGGGCGACAGCGTTCTTTACAGAGTCATTTGGAAGAAACGGGATCGTCAGCATACAGAATGCTGTGCATCTGAACATTTACAACATGCCGCAGCCGGATGTTGTGGTTTTCAAACCGCGAGCGGACTTTTATTTTCCAGACCGGCCAAGTCCAAAGGATGTTCTTCTCATTGTCGAAGTTTCGGATTCCACGCTCCGCCGTGATCGCAGGATCAAGCTGCCCCGGTTTGCCGCCGCTGGAATTCCAGAGGTGTGGATTGAGGATTTGAAGCACGATCTCATTCTGGTCTTCCGGGATCCGGATGGGAGGGAATACCTCACGCAACTCATTTTGCGCCGAGGCGATTCCATATCTCCTCTGGCCTTTGCGAACTCAACCTTTCTGGTTGACGATCTTATCGGTGTCGAACCAGCTTGAATCAGGAATCCTGCTGCTTGAA
>Ga0070666_10002801_pt1 | contig 10531 bp, 20 predicted proteins | sample KBSS23metaG_FD_64677 | JGI IMG/M metagenome (GOLD analysis project Ga0070666, IMG submission 64677) | Switchgrass rhizosphere microbial communities from Kellogg Biological Station, Michigan, USA - KBS S2-3 metaG | ecosystem: Host-associated > Plants > Roots > Rhizosphere > Soil ... | reverse complement strand
CCGTTAGGCGGCGGAAGTTGCGCCGATGGCTAGACAGGGGGCACGAATCGGCGCAGGTCTCGCTGTGGCGCTTGTGGTCGGCTGCGCGAGGGAGCGCGACACGTTGGGAAATCCGATCGACGGTTCGCATCGCGTGACGACTTTCGCAGTGATCGATAGCCGATCAGAGAATCTCTGGAGGATCTCAGCGCCGGCGCCGGGTGTGCGCTCCGCGGAGCACGTTGAGTACGGCCAGGTCCCGAATGGCTTTTCACAGGAAATACCTCCAGGGAATGCGGCACCGCGGGCGATGATTCAAGGCGAGAGGCTAATCGTGGTGATCGTGACGCCGGAGTACGTATATCGGGCCGAGTGCGTGGGAGCCGGGCCAACGGAGCCTCTGTGCGAAACGTGGGAATCAGCACCACCTGATAAGGCGGTCATTGATCGAGCATTGCGCGGAGAGAGAATCGGCAGACCTTCATGAGTAGTCATCGGCCGACGCCTAACATGCGCGTGCAGCGGACTCGTTCGTCGACTTCGCCTCCTCACTCGCCTCTGACGCGCGAGCCGCTAGGCAGCGCGGGCAGGTGTGGTCGTCGGCATTCCGTGGACCAATGATTCGCCGCCTTGTTGTGTCCGATGCCGAAACGTACGTAGTACTGCGTCGTGAGGCACTCGACGATTCACCGTTCGCCTTTGGCTCGTCGCCATCTGATGATCGAGCGCGTTCCGTCGCCTTTGTTCGCGAGGCGCTCGGGGACCCAAGGCAAGCGGTGTTTGGCGCATTCGACCCGGAGCTTGTCGGGATCGTCGGGCTCAACCGCGAGTTGAGCATCAAGACCGCCCACAAGACTCGGCTCTGGGGGCTCCACGTAAGGCCTGTACATCGAGGCTGTGGCCTCGGGAGGTCCCTTGTCGAGGCAGCGATCGGCTTCGCGCGATCTCTCGAGGGCGTGGGTTTCGTGCAGCTCTCGGTGAGCGAGCGTGCCGAGGTGGCGTCAGCACTCTACGAGAGTCTCGGATTCGTGACGTGGGGAGTGGAGCCGGCGGCGCTTCGGTTCGATGGCGCCAATGTTGCCGAACGGCACATGCAACTGGTGTTGCTTTCAGGCGCTGCCTAACATGCGCGTGCAGCGGACTCGCTCATCGCCTTCGGCTCTTCACTCGCCGCTGACGCGCGGCCCGCTAGGCCCCGCATGACCCAGTTGGCTTCTGACAGGGTGAGTATCGGTTGGCGTTTCGGCGCACTCTCCCTGATCCTTGCACTGGCTGCTGTCGTTTGGTTTTTCTTCACTCTGTACGGCCGAGTTCGCAACGCGACTTCAGGCCCGGAGCTCGCGTTGGCAATGTGGTGGATGGTTTACCCGAGTGCGAGCCTCGTTGCCCTAGGTCTCATTAGCGCGGCCGTAGGGCTGTCGCGGTGGAGTCGGGATCGCCCTTTCGCCCTAGCCGGGTTCATCCTAAACGGCGGCTTCTTAACCTATCTCGGTCGGCTAATTCACCGGGGCCTGTGGTGAACCCGTTCGACCGGGCGGGACCTAACATGCGCGTGCAGCGGACTCGTTCGTCGGCTTCGCCTCCTCACTCGCCGCTGACGCGCCGCCCGTCAGGCGGCGCAGTCGCATAGCAATGCGCGCACGAGAGGTGTTGGAGGAATCATAAGAGACAAGGAGGGCGAGATGAAAATACTTTACGGGGTAGCTCACGGTCTCGCAGCGGTCGGTATGGTGCTTGGCGGGTCCTCCGCCACGGGCACGTCCGCGCGGGCAGCGGCTGCCGACCGGAGTACGGCGCAGATCACCGTGCTCTATGACGCGTTCGGCAAACCCTCCGCGATGCAGAAGGACTGGGGCTATGCGGCGCTCGTCCAGTACGGCGGCACGCGGATCCTCTTCGATACCGGCAATAGCCCCGACATTTTGGCTCGGAACGCAAAGGCCAAGGGCGCTGACCTGTCGCAGCTTGACTTTGTGGTCATGTCACATCGGCACGGTGATCACATGGGCGGGATGGCGTACCTCCTGAGCGTGAACCCCAAGGTGAAGATCTATGCGCCCAAGGAGGCCTTCGGCGTCTATGGAGCCGACCTGCCGAGCAGCTTTTTTCGCAAGGACGAATCGCTGCCGCCGGAGAAGCGCTACTACGACGGCAAACCGCCTGAACTCATGCGGTTTGGCTCTGCTTGGCCTGGCGCCAGCTTCGAGTTGATCGACAAGCTGACTGAAATCGCTCCAGGCATCCATGTGATTGCACTGGTCTCCGACAAGCCGGGCACTCTGGAATTGCGCGAGCTGTCGCTAACCATTGACACGCCAGACGGTGTGGTAATCGTGGTGGGCTGCTCGCATCCCGGCATTGATAAGATCGTGCAAGCCGCAGCGCAGATCAATCCGCGCGTCCATTTGATTGCCGGCGGGTTTCATTTGGTCGTGTCCAAGGACGACGAGATCGACAGGATCGTCACAGCCCTTCGCGATACCTACAAGGTTGCATACGTAGCACCCGGACACTGCACCGGCGAGCCCGCGTTCACCGCGCTCCGGGAGGCATTCGGTGATCGTTACCTCTATGCTGGGCTCGGCACGACAATCCTGCTCGGTACCAGGCCAGGCCCGATTGCCGCCGCTCCGCAGTCGGGCGGCTCCTGAGGATGCCGCCGCCTAACATGCGCGTTCAGCGGACTCGCTCATCGCCTTCGGCTCTTCGCTCGCCGCTGACGCGCCACCCGTTAGGCGCGAGGGCGACTTGGAGAGGGGCCCTCGTTGTCTCCTTCCTTCTTGCAGGCACGTCGTGCAAGACCACATCACTCGCAAAATACTGCTGTCCTCAGCCTGAGAATCGACTGCGTATCTGTCTCAGGACGCCTCTCGAGCATCCGACGCAACCGGGCCTGACCGAGCCGATTCGAGGAGCTGTTGTGTTTCGCGAAGACGATGGGAAGGCGTTGTTTCGGGGCGAAACCGACGCCAACGGGCGAATAGCAATCGACATTGACTACCGAGCGGTACGGCTCGGCCAGCGGATCGAAGGCATTGCGGTGTCTAGCCAGGGGAAACTCATGGGTAGCGAGGAGCTGCGGCCGGGCGTTCAGGCGTACAAGCTTGTCGTCACGGTTGGCGGCGTTCCACCTCAAACGGTGGTCCTGGGCATTGACGAATGCGAATGAAGTCATGCGCGCCTAACATGCGCGTGCAGCGGACTCGTTCGTCGGCTTCGCCTCCCCACTCGCCGCTGACGCGCGGTCCGTTAGGCGGCTTTGACCAACGAGTGGCAGTGAGAAGACTAGCCTTATGAACCTCGCGCTTATCGGCGTTCTGCTTGCGATCATCGGTAACCTGTGGATCGTTGTGCTCGCGTTCCGTACAGGGTTGCTATGGGGCCTCGGCTGTCTGTTCGCACCTCCCGTTGGGCTGGTGTATTGCGCTCTGAACTTTCGGGAAGCCTGGAAACCTTTGGTTGTCGCTATCATCGGTCTGGCGATGTTCTTCGCCAACTTCGGGCAACCTGTCGCGTAGATCATGAAGCCGCCTAACCTGCGCGTGCAGCGGACTCGTTCGTCGGCTTCGCCTCCTCACTCGCCTCTGACGCGCGGGCCGCTAGGCGGCACACCCTCTCGCCTGTTGCCGCTCAGGTGAAAGCAATGGTCGTGAAGGCCTCACCTGACCGCCATTCAGCTCGAAGGACTCATTCTCGAGAGGGTGTGCTCAGAACCATAGCCGTCTTCAAACTGGCCAAGGCTCTATTCCTCACCGGAGTCGGCCTGGGCGCCTTCAATCTTCTCAATCCCACGACGGCTGAGGTTGCCGACCGCTGGGCCTCTGCCTTGGCCTGGCGCTTTGATCCGCGGGCTGCGTCCGCTGTTCATGAAAGGCTGTCAAGCGTCCCAGACTCCAAGCTGAAGGTGATCGGGCTGGTCGCATTTCTCTACGCCGCTCTGTTTTCCACTGAGGGGATTGGCTTGTGGATGGCGAAACGTTGGGCAGAATATCTGACGATTATTGCGACGTCATCTTTCGTGCCGTTTGAGGTGTACGAGCTGGTTCGGCGCGCAAGTTGGCAGCGCGGCGCGACGCTTGGAATCAACCTGCTCGTCGTTGGCTATCTGATTTGGAAGGTAAGGCAGCATGCCGCCTAACATGCGCGTGCAGCGGACTCGTTCGTCGGCTTCGCCTCCTCGCTCGCCGCTGACGCGCGGTCCGGTAGGCGTTCCTAGGGAGACTTATGCCGTTTGAGACGGAAGAGTGGGCGGAAGATATTGCCACCACATACTTGAACGATGCTGAGTTCGAAGAGCTTCTCGGGCGCGTGAGACGAGGTAACGACGACGCACTACTCCGCGCGATCGTGGAATTGCGCCATTCTCGCCTCATCGCGAGCGAGCTGCTCTCGCTTGTCCAGGCGAATGAATCGCGCGCTAACGACAGGGTAATTGGTTTGCTGCGTGCGCTAGTTCATCGTGAGAGGCCGCGCGTAAAATGCGCGTGCAGCGGACTCGCTCCGCTTCGCTGCGCTCGCCGCTGACGCGCGGTCCGGTAGGCCGCACGAGGACATGGAGGTGAAGCGACGGTCGCTGGTCACGTAAGTCCTCGTCGCGGTGAGCGTGTTTGCGCTCTTCACGGCGTGCACCGCTCTCGTCTCTCACGAGCGAGAGAGCGTCGGCCGCGCAGCCGAGGCGGGGAGCGCGGCCGCCAGAGTGCTCATCGCCGGCGCGAACGTCTGGGATCGAAACTTAATGTTCTGCGCCATCATGGTCGCTACGGGTGGCCTCTTTGGTACTCGCATCGCGGCGCGCTGGGTCGCTGGTGAGCTCCCGGCCTATTGTGAACTGGAGCGATAAAGGGAGAAATCGATGAATCGGTTAATTGCGCTTGGTGGAGTGTTTGCCGCCGGAATGGTGATGGGTGCTCTATCGACCGAGTACGTTCATGCTCAGGCTCCCCAGTACCAAACGAAGCAGGTTCTGCAAACGGATTTGACCAACTGTCCAGGTCAGGAAATCATCGTCTTAGCGTCGACGTGGCAACCAGGGTTTCGGCTGCCCCTCCATGAGCATCCAAACGGCCACGAGATCACCTACGTCGTCGAAGGAGAACAGACGTTCGAGACTGAAGGCGTCGGAACACAAGTCGTAAAGGCAGGTGAGGCAATCTACACTCCCCCCAACACGCCGCACTTCGGTCGCAATGCCACCGACAAGATATCCAAGACCGTAGTAATCCGAGTCAAGGACAAGGACAAGCCAATCACGGTTGAGATCAAGAAATAGGCCCAATGACTGACCGTCCTCACGTGTTGACTACCTCACAACTCAGAGTCAGAGTCGCGTTCTCATGGGTGGTGGGTGCGACCAATGAGCCAGCGGCCTAACACGCGCGTGCAGCGGACTCGTTCATCGCCTTCGGCTCTTCGCTCGCCGCTGACGCGCCACCCGCTAGGCAACGCCGAATGACCAGCACCGCAAGTGATCCGGCGAGCCTATGGCGCAAGGTGGAGGAAGGCCTGACCGAGGTAGAGAACCGCTACCGCAAAGAGCGCCTTCGTGTCGGTTCCCGGGCGCAACCGACGGGCGAGGCGAAGGAAAGGCTTCTTGACCTTTTTGAGCAGGCAGTGGATGCATACCTGAATGGAAACGACTCTCTCAGGGCTGAGATGCGCGCTCTGGTCGGAAAGGCCGACTGTTTACCCAGGGGCCTTCTTCCCGTCGTGGGTCGATATCAAGCGCGGATGACGGAAGCCACTGTTCACACGGCCCTTCGGTTGGGCGTGGCTGCCGTGTCGCTCGAGAACTTCCGAACCGATCCCCGTGATTCTTTTGACTACCTGTCGAGTCTGTATCAACAAGCCTATGGGTTCGGGGTTGACCCTCAGCCCGTGTTCAACGAAATCGCACGCCTCTCCTCAAGCACCAAGGACTACCCTTATTCGTGGGGCTCGATGCAGGAGTTCCTTTCCACCTTTGATCAGACCAATGTGTTCAAGACCGATGTCCTTCGAAAGCTCAAGCCGAAAGCCACATCATGAGGGCGTTGCCTAACATGCGCGCGTGCAGCGGACTCGTCTATCGCCTTCGGCTCTTCGCTCGCCGCTGACGCGCGGTCCGTTAGGCGGCCTTTCTGCAGTCGCGGTCAGACTGGAGGTAGATGTATGAAGTCGCTTCTTGGCATCGCGCTCTTTCTATTCTTAGTCTTGGTCCCTTCGGGTTCTCGCTCCGCGGAACAGGCGCCTCACTACGTTCTCAAGGTTCGGCCTAGCGCCAGAGGGGTTCAGTTCGAATGTGTGACGGGATGCTTGTGGACGAAGCTCTCAGCGACCTGTGGGGCCGAACCCTGTGAGGTGGTGATAGACGAATCGGGACTCGTGCAATCCAAGCGATGAGGCCGCCTACCATGCGCGTGCAGCAAACTCGTTCGTCGGCTTCGCCTCCTCACTCGCCGCTGACGCGCGGTCCGTTAGGCAGCGCCAAGTCATGCTGCGGCTAGAGTCCCTGCGTGACTCGGGCAAGACCGTGGTGTTGCTCCACGGTCGCGACCAAGAGACTGTCGAGGCGCTAGTCTCGAGGCTTAGGTCTCTGGCAGCCGACGTCGTGGCGGAGGTGCCGATTCACGAGATGTCTGGCGTCAGCTCAATTGGCGGATGTCAGGTCGTCGCGACCAATCGGTCGGGGCGGCCGGGCATCTGGCCAGAGTCGGTGCCGGGCGCCTACCGCTGGTTGCAAGATTCCGAAGGTTGGCTGCAGGCAGCCGAGCTTGCAGAACCGGTTGGCCGGGCGGCGGCTGAATCCGAAGCGCGCTTTCAACTGTTGGAGGCGCAAGGAAGCGCGACGCTTATTCTGTCCACGGAGAGATCCTGGTAGCGCTGCCCAACGGCTTCCGCTTGCGGCGAATGCCCGTCTTCCTTCTACCGTCTACCGTTTGAAATCGTAAGCAAGACCCCCGGCGCCACCCCCTAGCAGTGCGGCCAGCAGGGCGACACCACCGGGTTATGCGCCGACTCCACAGCGCCCCTGATGACGAGTCTGCTCTACGGGGTGCGCCCCCATGATCCGGCTGTGTTTCTGACCGTGCCTCTACTTCTGTTTGCCATTGCCGTTCTCGCCAGCTACTTTCCAGCCCGACGTGCGACGGAAGTGGACCCGATCAGTGCCTTTCGCGAGGATGACCACGCGGACCCTCGTGCTCTAACATGCGCGTTCGGTGCTCGGAATGTACGGTCGGCGATCGCCGTCGGTCGCAGAGCCGCCTGACACGCGCGTGCAGCGGCCTCGTTCGTCGGCTTCGGCCCTTCGCTCGCCGTTGACGAGCCGCCCGTCAGGCGGCGGCAACGCACGCTTCCACTTTTGAAGGAGAGAAGAATGGAGATACCGAGGTCGGAGCCCCACTTGGTCCGTGCAGGGTTTGTCCTCTTCACGTTCTCACTGTTCACGGGACTTGCAGTGCCCGCCTTCCTCAATAAGAAGATGGCCGTCGCGGCTCACGTCTCGGGCGTCCTGAACGCTCTGGTGCTGGTAGCCGTCGGTCTCACGTGGGGCCTTCTGGCCATGGGCCCGGTTCAGGCCACACTCACTCGGATCGCCTTCCTCTACGGCACATTTGCCAACTGGGGGACGTCCTGTCTTGCGGCAGCTTGGGGAACAAGTCGGTTAACTCCTCTTTCGGGCGCAGGGTACAGTGCGGCGCCCTGGAAGGAAGCCGTGGTACAGGTGCTCCAGGTCTTGCTATCTCTCGTGGTTCTTGCTGGGGCGTTATCGGTGGTCTATGCCCTTCGCTCAAAACGAACCGCCACCGCCGCCTAACATGCGCGTGCAGGGGACTCGCGTCTTGCTCCCTGCGGTCGCGCGCCGCTCGCCGCTGACGCCCGCTCCGTTAGGCGGCTTGGACCGCCGAGTCTCTTGTTAGGCTCTTTCTACCCTTCGGTCGAAAAACTAATCTCGCCCAGCGTGATCCAAGCGCCTTCCGCCGTGCTCTCGAAAAGTCTGTCATCTTTGATCTTTCTAGGAGGACGGCGCATCATGACTACTCTTTGCAACCGAATCACGCTGCTGCTTGCCGTTGGATGGTTACTTCTCAAGACCTCAACAGCGTCCGCAGCTCCCCCAGCACCTTGTCAGATTCTGCCAGCCGAAACGTGGAGCAGCATCATGGGGTACTCGGCGACCGCCACGCCAGGCGACATGAATTGCACGTACGAGAGTAAGGCCGGTGGTGGGCAGTTCAGGATCATTGCCGTCGTCGGATCCAGCGCAGAAGCGGAAGCCAGTGCAAAGCATATGCGGGATCACCAACAGAGGGGCAGTCATGATCCGAGGCTGGGGGTAGTGGATTCACAGGGTACCGTCGTGTTCTCGATCGCGTTGTTTCAACATGCGGCCACCGACAGCACCGCCTCACAACTGCAGAAACTCGTTGCAGCCGCAAAGCAGCATCTGGCCAAGTAGCGGGCCGCCTAACCGCGCGCGCGGCGGACTCGTTCGTCGGCTTCGCCTCCTCGCTCGCCGCTGACGCGCGGTCCGTTAGGCAGACGGAAGCACTATCGAATTTCACGTAGCCCGGCCAGCATGCGAGGCAGGCCGGCCGGGGCGAGCAGCGCGCCGAGGTCAGCCGTCAGGACCGATTGCCCACTCGCTGATGGTGGGCCACGAGGGATCGAGGCCGGGACCACTCAGCCAGGCGGCCGACCGCGAGATCGACGAGTTCCTCACCGTCCCACGCTCGCTCCCAGGGCGACGAGGAGCTCGTCCAGTTGCTCGAACGTCTCTTTCATCACATCCGCCGCCCCGGTGCCGGCAGCGTCGAGAGCTTTCTTCGAGGGATAGAGCTCGTGCAAGACGAGCAGCGTCTTGCCACCCTTTTCCTCGAAGGTCAGCGTGGTGACGGGCCCACCGTCACCACCTTCCTCATTGGTCCAGACGAGGCGCGAGTGCGGCGTCACCTCGATATACCTACCGAAGAACTCGGCAGGGTTCGAGGCATCGTGGCCGAACACCAAACGGTACCTGCCCCCGACACGAACATCCATCTCGCAGGAACGCAGGAACATGTCCATCGACTTCGGCACCCACCACTGCTTGAACAGCTCGGGCTTGGTCCACGCCTCGAACACGATGCGCGCTGGACCGTTGAAAGTGCGCGTGACGACGAGTTCACGCTCGGACTTCCGTTCCACAGTCGTGCGGTTCTTCATCGGTGTGGCCTCACTCTCTCTTCTTGCGTCCATCGACCCTCTCCTTCCGTTTCAATTCCTCGACAACCTGGTCCAACCCGTCGAAGCGTGCGTCCCAGAGCTGGCGGTACCTCTCGAGCCATGACGTCTCTTCCTCCAATCGGCGCGGGCCGAGCTTGCAGGTCCGCACGCGCCCGAGCTTCTCCGTGGTGACGAGCCCGGACTGCTCCAGGACGCCGACGTGCTTCTTCATGCCGGTGAGGGTCATGTGGAACTTCTCGGCAAGGTCCGTGATCGAAGCGTCGGAGCGTCCCAGCTGCTCCAGAACGCCGCGTCGGGTGGCGTCCGAGAGCGCGGCGAACGAGGCATCGAGGCGGGCTCGCAGATACTGAACCATCCAGTTCAGTATAGGGCGGCTGGGGGCCGCATGCAAGGGGAGCCCAACCGCGGGCTACGGCTTCGACGGCGGTCGTCCCCGAGGGCGCGCTCCTCTTCTCGGGTACAACCGACGTGTGCAGCAGTTCGGCCCCCGCAACCGGAGATCCATCAAAGGATGGGAAGAGGAGATGATCGGGGTGTCTCAAACCTGAGCACGCGGATGAGCGAACGTGACGAAAGCCTCGACCCAGTCAGGATGCCCGAAGCTGCGGGCCTCGCGCGGGAGAGTTCATCGCGGTCTAGAGTCCCGGACTTTGCGGCCGCTCCGCTTGCGCTTGCAGCGGACTCGCGCCCTCGCTCCGGCCGGGACGCTCACTTCGTTCGCTTGCTCGCTCGCCGCCGACGCGCTGCCCGTTAGGCCGCCCAGGCACCGTTGTGCGGAATCAGGTCCTGCCGGTTGATGGACGTTGACCCTTAGCGCGATATCGTGAGTTGATTAGGTGTTCGAGCCACGCAGTAACGCCGGGCTCGTCGAACCCGCTGAAGGACACGCGAGTTGACCGAACCAGCCAACACCCCGCACGGACTCGAAGACCTCAAGGTCAACGTGAAGATCAAGCTGTCGGCCCTCTGGGCCTGCGTCATGTTCTGCTACATCTATGCTGACTACTTCGGCTTATACGAACCCGGAAAGGTGCAGGACATCCTCAACGGTCAGTTCTTTGGAGTCGGACCGACGACTCAAGGGGTCTTGTTGGGAGCCTCGCTCATGTTGGCGATCCCGAGCTTAATGATCTTTCTGTCAGTGGCTTTGCCACCGGTCTTCAATCGGTGGCTGAACATCGTCGCCGGAGCCGTCTATACGGCGATAATCCTGAAAACAATGTGGGGCTGGGTGTTCTACATCTTCTACGGCGTCATTGAAATCTCACTCACATCACTCGTGGTCTGGTACGCGTGGCGATGGCCGAAGACTCCGGCAAGCACCTAGCTAACCCTGACGTGCGCGTGC
>Ga0070666_10002797_pt1 | contig 10540 bp, 10 predicted proteins | sample KBSS23metaG_FD_64677 | JGI IMG/M metagenome (GOLD analysis project Ga0070666, IMG submission 64677) | Switchgrass rhizosphere microbial communities from Kellogg Biological Station, Michigan, USA - KBS S2-3 metaG | ecosystem: Host-associated > Plants > Roots > Rhizosphere > Soil ... | reverse complement strand
AGCAGGGAAATCCGGTGGCGGATCTTCCGCCGGTCGAGCTCCAGCTGCTGTTCGCCCGCTCCCCTTCCGCCGATGCCGCCCCCGAGCCGCGACAGTCCCTTGTACTTGCCGGTCAGCCGCGGCAGCAGATACTCGTAGCTCGCGAGCTCGACCTGCGTGCGCGCCTCGCGCGTGCGGGCGTGGCGGTTGAAGATCTCGAGAATCAAGCCCGCGCGGTCGGTCACGCGCGGAAGCGTCTTTTCGAGGTTCCGGACCTGGCCCGGCGAGAGGTCGTCGTCGAAGATCACGAGATCCGCGTGGAGCGCGCCCGCCGCGGCGCCGATCTGCTCGACCGCGCCCGAGCCGATGAAAGTCGCCGGATCGATCGCCGAGCGCTCGCGGACTTCGCGCCCGACGACTTCGGCGCCCGAGGTGTCGGCCAGCCGTTCGAGCTCGTCTAAATGTCTTTCGACTTCGGAGCGGGAAGTGCCGCGGATGACGACGCCGACGAGGAGGGCTTTTTCCCGGATCAACGGGGGAGGCGATCCATTTGCATCAGTCCTCTTTAGATTAGGATAAGCCTCCGATGGAGTCAATTGGCGCGCGCCGGGAAACCGCGCTGCGCGAAACGCTCGAGCTTCTCTACGCCCGCGCCGAGCGCTCTTCGTCGCCCGACCCGATTCAACTCGTGCGCCGCTATCCGAATCCCGCCGATCGCGAGGTGGCCGGATGGATCGCGTCGGCGTTCGCCTACGGCCGGGTGCGGCAGATTCTCGCGAGCGTCGGAGGCCTCCTCGACTCCCTCGGGCCCCATCCCGCCCGGGCGGTTTCGGCACGGACGTTCGAGGCGCGCGACGTGGATTTTTTCCGTCACCGATTCCACGGTCCCGCAGACGCGGCCTCGCTGCTGTCGCTCATTGGCGAAACGATCCGGCGGGAAGGGTCCGTCGGACGATTCTTCGAGCGCCGTTTCGCTCCCGATCGCACGGTTTTCGGCATGCTGAACCGCGTGAGCGACGAGGTCCTCTCCTGGCGGCCGCCGTCGCCCACGCTCCAATTCCTGTTGCCGCGCCCGGGCGACGGATCCGCCTGCAAGCGGTGGAATCTCTATCTTCGGTGGATGGTGCGATCCGACGCGATGGACTTCGGCCTGTGGGACGGGATCCCCCCCTCGGCGTTGATCGTCCCGACCGACACGCACATCCACCGCGTGAGCCGGCGGCTCGGCCTGACGCGACGGAAATCGGCGGACTGGAAGACGGCCGAGGAGATCACCGCACGGCTCGCCCGCCTCGATCCCCGCGATCCGGTGAAGTACGACTTCGCGCTCTGTCAGCTCGGCGTGCTCGAGATCTGCCGGACGAAGCCCCGGCTTTCCGACTGCCCGGTCTGCCCCGCTCGCCGCGTCTGCCCGACCGGCCGGCGAAGGGTCCCCGAAGCCGCCTTCCCGGGCACGGAAAGATTTCGGCGGTCGGAACCCCTCCCCTCCGTCCCGACCGGCGCGGGCGCCGCCTCTCCGGCCCGACGGTCCGCCGCTGCCCGATGAAAACGCGCACGGTGCTGCTCGCCGCGATCGCCGTCGTCGCGATCGTCGTCGCCTTCCTGTTCACGACCAATCTCAAGCCTTCCGAGGGCGCGGCCGGCATTCCGGAGCTCGGAGCCGAGAAGAACCTCGCGGTCTTCGATCGTGACGGGAAGAAGACCGACCTCTCGAGACTCAAAGGGAAGATCGTGCTCGTCCATTTCTGGGCGACGTGGTGTCCCCCGTGCGTGGACGAGATCCCGGAGCTCCAGCGGTTCTGGGAGCGCTACCGGAACAACGCCTCGGTCGCCCTGTACAGCGTTTCGGTCGACGACAACTGGGAAGCCATCGACACGTTTCAAAAGCAACACCCGTTCGACTTTCCGCTCTACCGGGACCCCGAGTCGAAGACCGCCCACAAGTTCGGGACGACGAAATTCCCGGAGACCTACATCGCCGATCGAAAGGGCAAGATCCTCTATCACCTGACGCAGGCGATCGACTGGGACACGCCCGAAGTCGCGCAGAACATCGACGCGCTGATCGCCGCGAAATAGCCCCGGGCGGGGCTCGGGGAGGCGGGCCGCGCCACGCCGCACGCGGATCGCCGCCGGAAAAGCCGCTACTCGAGGGGCTCTTCGCGTTCGACGGGGTCGGGCCCGGAGGGATCCCCGCCACGCTCTCCCCCGTTTTCGTCCCCGTCGCGGGAAAACCAGAGAAAGGCGCACCAGAGCACGGCGCCCGTGAACAGGACCATGTAGAAAAGATAGAAGGACGACCCCATCTTCGCGAATCCTATTCCACGCGGGGCCGCTTCAGCGCCGCGGGAACTCCACGTCCCAGGCGGCGGGCGTTCCCGCCCGCACGTCGATCCATTTGTCCACGACCCCCCGCGTCTCGTTCCATGCGGTGAAACGGCGCTTTCCCGGCGCCACGCCGGAAATGGCGTAGCGCCCCGAAGCGTCGGCGAGAGCGGCCGCTCCCGTCGGAACGACGTAGATGTAGCCGTGGCGGAGCGGCCGCACCTCGTCCTCGAGCGTGACGATCCCGGGTCGATCGAGAACCCCCTCGTGCCGGTCGCCCGGAAGCACGAATTTCGAGCGGAAAAGCAGATCGGAGAGCCCGATATACACGGCGATGTCGGAAAACACGTCGTCCTTTGATTCGAGAACGAGCCGGCTCCGCACCGGCGCCCACGAAATGCGGGGCACGATCATCCCGCCACGGATCTCCAGCCGGAGAGGTTTTGACGGGAGGAGGGCGTCCGGAATCTCGGCGACGGGCGGGGAGAGAAAGATCACGGTTTCCGCCGGAGCGCGGCCGGCAAGAGAGCCGGCAGCCGGCGCTCCCGCAGCCGGCGATGGCGGGAGCGCGAGAATCGCCGCGGCGGCGATGCCGCCGAGACGGCTCAGCGTCCGCCGCTCCCGGAGGCGCCCGCGGGCGCGGCGGAAGCTCGTCGGGCCGGCCGGGCATTCTTCCTCGGCGCGGCACCGGCCTCGGCGGAAGAGGACGGCGCCCCGACCCCGCCGATCGACCAGATGTAGTCGCGCAACGCGCCGGTCACCCGGTTCACGTCGTGGATGAAGTCGGAAGCCGGTTTCGCGCCCCCCAGGATCTTCTCGAGCTCCGCGCGCTGGGTCGTGAGCTGCGGCGAGTCCCAGCCGAGCGCGAGGGTGACGTAGCGCTGACCCGTCGTGTCGTCCTTCGGAAAGTTCGTCGGCATGCGCGTCCCCGGCATCCACTCGTCCGGCCGCGCGATCCAGTCGTTGATCCAATCGTGCCGGAGGCGCGAGTGCGCCATCTGGAGGTTCGGCGCGAGCGACGACTTGTCCTCGACCTTGTCCATGTCCTGCTGGCTTCGCGGATGGCACTGGGCGCAGCGGTACATCTCGAAGACCTTCTGCCCCGCGGCGATCGACCGGGAATCGGGCGCTTCCTGCGCGACCATGAAGGGATACGACGCCTTCGAGAGCGACGCGAAATAGCGCGTGAGATCGTTCAACTGCCCGTCGGTGAAGCCGAAGGTCGGCATGTGCACCTGGAGCCACGGGCGGATCTGTCCCGTCTTCGGGTTGTGCAGGAATTCGAACAGCCAGTCGCTCTGGACCTTCGCGCCCTCGCCCTTGATGATCGGCGGGGCGAACGACACGTCCGCCATCGTCTCGCGGATCGAGCCGCCCTGCCCCTCGAGAACGTGGCAGCCCTGGCAGTTGTGGTCCTTGATGATGCGGCGGCCGCGCTCGATCGAGGCTTCCTCGGGCGACAGGCGCTTGCGCTTGGTCTCGGCCATGTCGTCTTTCTGGAAGCCGAGCACGGCCGTCGCGATGTCGGTCTTTTCCTCCTCGGAAAAGGAGAAGAGCGGCATCTTGAGCTTTTCCTCCCACCCGCGCACCCGGTTCTCGTCGTAGATCCGCGTGTTGGTGAGCTTGGTGTAAAGGAAATCCTGGCGTGTGTGCTCGATGTCCACAAAACCGAAATCGAGACGGTGCGGCGCCTTGTTTCCCCACTCGGAAAGCTCCGTGCCGATCGGCTTGGCGTCCTCGAACCCGGGGATCGCGTGGCAGGCGAAACAGCCGTAGTGGCCGATCAGCTTCTCGCCCGCGTAGGAGAGCTCCTGCGGGACGGTCATCTTCGCGACGTCGTTCTGCGCGTCCACGATCGATTTGGTCGTCGTCTCGAAATACATCGAAACTTTGTCGAGAGACGCCTTGTCGACCGAGGGGATCGGCAGGCTCTCGAAAGCGGGCGCGGCTTTCTGCTGAGAGAGGTAAGCCGCGATGTCGGCTGCTTCGGCGTCCGTCAGGCGGAGATTCGGCATCTTCGTCTCGGGGTTCCAGGCCTTCGGGTTCTTCACCCACATCGCGATCCAGTCCGGCGTCACCTTCGACCCGAGTCCCGCGAGGTTCGGCCCGAACTGTCGGTAGGTACCGACGAGATCGCGCCGCGCGGCCGCGTCGATGACGTGGCATCCCTGGCAGCCGCGGTTCTCGAAGAGCCACTTCCCGTGTGCCGGATCCCCGGAAGCGCCGAGCGCCGGCACGGCCGGCCGCTGGCTCTTCTCGAAGATGTACGCGGCGATCGCGCGGATCATCGTGTCGTTCATCCGCCGCCCCGACGCGTTCTCCGCGGCCTGCGCCCGGGTCGGCTGCCGGTAGCGGCGCGTCTTCGGATCGACCCCCTCGGTGTGCACGAAGTTGTCGAGGTAGAAGAAACGGGGCATCTTCGTGCTCGACCGAAACGCCGTCGGATTCTCGATCCAGCGGATCGCCCACTCGGGCGTGACCTTCGCGGCGACTTTCTCGAGGGACGGGCCGACCTTCGGGAGGCGCTGCTCCTCGAGCCCCTTGATCCGGTGGCAGCCCCAGCAACCGAGGCCTTCGATCACCCTCATGCCGGCGTCGAGACGCGGCGCCAGCGGGAAGTTCACTTCCTTCGCGTGGCAGCGGTAGCAACCGGCCTGCGCGTACTTGATCGGGTAGATCGGCATCTCGACGAATTCGTCGAGCTCCCAGCCGTACTTCTTCTCCCAGGCCGCTTTTTCCGCGTGCGAGGACGGCTGGTGCGCCGAGTGGAAGAAGGATGTCGAACGGTCGTGGCCCCCGTGGCAGGACGTACAGCCGAAATCGGGAAGCGGATGCGGCGACTCGGACCCGAGGATGAGCGGCAGGTTCGAATGGCTCTGGAAGACGACGGGGAGCATCGCAAGGCTTTCCGCCGTGTACCCGCGCTTGTCGGCCGCAATGTGACACGACTGGCAGCGGTCGACGCGGGGGATCTTCATGAAGTTCACGTCGTTGAAGAGATCGGGCAGGATGACCTGCTGGACCTTGAGCGACGGGTTCACCATGTCGAGGATGGGGGCGTTCCGGGCCTTGAAGACCGGATCTTCCTTCAGCGTCCCGAGCTTCTTCGAGGCGAGGTCGAAGTTCGCCAGCAGCTGCTTGCGCTTCTTTTCGGCGTCGGCGGCGCGCGCGGTCAGGGCGTCGCGCTGGCCCTTCAGGTCGTCCATCTTCGCGGTCGTCGCCTGGAGCTTCAGCTGCTTCTGGCGAAGGTCGGCCACGAGGTCGTCGAACTTTTTCCGGCTGTTCCGGATCTTCGACGCATTGCCGCTCTCCTCGGCGACCTCGAGCTCGTAGCGCGCGGTGTCGAGCACCGCCTTCTGGAAGCGGTAGTTCTGGTCGTCGCGGTAGCGGACGGCGTCCGTCTCCTTGATCTTCTTGTCGAACCCGGAGATTGCGCGGCGGTTCGCGGATTCTTCCGCGTCGGCCTGTCGGAGCTCCGCCTGCGCGGCCGCGTACTCCTCGCGGGAAACCTTCTCGCGCGCCGCCGCGATGTCTTTTTGCGTCTTGTAGCGGTCCCACTGGAGGAACCGCAGCTGGTAGCCCTTCCAGCTCTCGTGGAAGTTCCAACCGCTGGCGTAGTCCGTCCAGATCATCGCGACCGACGTGACGAGCACGATCAGCCCCGAAAGCGCGAAGACGCGCGTCAGCTTCCCGATGTCGTAGTGGTGATCGATGGGCTCGGCGGGCGGTTTCCTCGGCATCTCGGCGTTTCCGTCAGACGTTGAAGGAGATCTCGGGGATCGCGACCACGTACTTGAGGTTCACGGTCCACCGCAGGAACATCTTGATCGGCATGAGCAGCATGATCAGGAGGAGCAGGCACCCGACGTAGTAGCGGGCAGGGCCCATCTTCTCGTAGAAGCGGCGGAAGAGCGTCTTCGCCAGCACGACGGGCAGGACGAACGTGTACACGCCCATGAAAGCGAGCCCGACCACCTCGCGAATCGCCCAGAACGAGGGGAGACCCGTGTGCAGGAGCTTCACCCAGAAGAGCTCCGACACGTTGATGTTGTTCAGCGGTTCGAGCTTGTTCGGATCCCAGTATTCGTAGGGGCCGAAGAAGTTCCAGTTGGGCCCGCGCAGGAACGTCCCGAGGAAGATCAGGACGATCCAGAAAATCAGGAACCCGAGAAGGAAGATCGAGATCTCCCACTTGCGTTCCTTGAACGTGAAGTATCCGTTCCCCTTCGGGTTGACGTCGATGTACGGGATCGCCATCAGCCCCACGATGATGAGCGACGGCAGCACGACGCCGGCGAGCCACGGGTCGAAATACACGAGCATTTCCTGGAGGCCGAGGAAATACCACGGCGCCTTGGCGGGGTTGGGAGAGTTCGTCGGATTGGCCGGTTCCTCGAGGGGCGCCTTCAGGAAGATCGACCAGACGATCAGGAGCGCCGACACGAGGACCAGGCAGATCAGCTCGATGTAGACGAGGTCGGGCCAGGAAAAGACCTTCTGGTACGAATCGGTCCCTTCGTTCGGGCCGAGCCCCTGCTCGATCCGGGCGTCGTTCTCCTTGGCCTGATGCATCGCGTACCAGAGGTAGAAGAGGACGATGAAGATCATCCCCACGATCGGCACGTTGTCCGGGGCGGAGGCGACCTTCCGGAAGTTCGGATCGAAATACGAGATCAGGAAGAAGACCGCGACCCCGAGGATCATCGTCGCGCCGCCCTTCCCCGTCCACGGCCAGCGCGAAAAAAGCGCCGTGAAGAGCGCGATCGCGACGAGCGGCATGAAGAACTGCGGCTTGCAGAGGAAGTTGACGACCGCCTGGAGGAAGTGGATCAGCGCCATGGGCGGATCAGACCGGCCCGCTGATGCCGCCGTCTTTCCGGACCCGCCAGAAGTGGACGGCCATGAGGAACGCCGCGACGAGAGGAATCCCGACGCAGTGGAGAACGTAGAAACGGAGCAGCGCGCCGGCGCCGACGAACCGTCCGCCGAGCAGCGCGAACCGCGCGTCGTCCGTCGAAGTCACGAGCGGGATGTCGCCGATCTTGAGTAACGCCGTTCCCGGCCCCTGCGTGCCGACGAGCGGCGTGGCGCCGGCCATGTTCGACCCGACCGTGATCGCCCAGATGGCGAGCTGGTCCCAGGGCAGCAGGTACCCGGTGAACGAAAGGAGGAGCGTCAGCACGAGCAGGATGACGCCGACGACCCAGTTGAACTCTCTCGGCGGCTTGTACGAGCCCGTCATGAAGACGCGGAACATGTGGATCCAGACCGCGATGACCATCGCGTGGGCGCCCCACCGGTGGATCTCGCGCATGATCCCGAAGGGCACCTGCTCGCGCAGGTCGAGCGCGTCGACATACGCGTACTCGACCGTCGGGCGGTAATAGAACATCAACAGGAGCCCGGTGAACGTCAGCACCAGGAAGAGGAAGAAGGTGACGCCGCCCGCGCACCACGTGTAGCGCATTTTGACGCCGGATTTCCGGGTCTTGACGGGGTGGAGGTGCAGGACGACGTTGCCGAGCATCGCGAGCACGCGCTTGCGGTTGGTGTTCGGGATGCCCACGCGGAAGATCGACCGCCAGATCTGGCTGTCGACGATCGAGCGCTGGAGCTCTTCGAGCTTTTTCTTCACCGGCTCCGCCCTCCGCGCCCGCCCTCATTCGCCGACCATCCGGCCGGAACCTTCTCCCGCCGGGAGAAGTCGGTCGGCCGCTCGCAGCGCTCGCGACGATATTCGAAAAATTTCACCAGCGCATCCAAAAAAAGTGAGCCGGATTCTATCCGACTTTGACGAAAGCCTTGGGATCGGTCCACTGGCCCTGCTCGAAGAGAAATTTCGTCCCCTTGTCGACGACGAGCTGCCCGTCGTCGGGGGAAACGGAGATGGCGGCCCGTTCGAGCGCGCGCGGCGCGGGACCTTCGAAGTTGATCCCGGAGATGTAGTAGCCGGAGCCGTGGCAGGGGCACTTGAACTTGTTCTGGGCGGCGAGCCAGTTCGGCGTGCAACCCAGATGCACGCAGACGGAGATGAGCGAGTAGATCTCGGTCGTGTTGCGGACGATCCAGACCCCGTACCGCTCCTTCCACCGCTCGTCCACGCCCGGGCCGTAGTCGGACGGCGGACCCGCCTTGAAGAGCGTCGGGGGCTCGAAGAGGACGTTCGGAAAGAGAAAACGGAGCATCGCCGTGGCGCCGGCGCCGACCGCGGCGGCGAAGCCGACCCACGCGATCGTCAGCCACTTGACGGCGTCGCGGCGCGACATCTGCGCGGGGGTCGAGGCCTCCGTCGACGCCGCGCTCGAGACGATCCTCGGCTCACGCGCCGCCATTTGCCCGCCTCCTCATCGTCGAGTCACGATATCAAATGACGAAGGGCCGTCAAGCACGCCGCGTTCGCGTCCGGCGCTCGCAAAAATCGGAGAGCCCGCGGGAGACGCGAGCGAAACTTTTCCTTCGAGCGATCGGATCGCCTGGCGCGCGGCATCGCGGACCTTGAGACTCGAGTCGCTTTCCATCAGTCGGTGGAGCGGCGGGAGCGCCGACCGGTCCGGGACCATCGCGGCCGCCTTGATCGCGGACACGATCGCTTCCTCGGCCTGCGAAGGCCGGAGCGTCTCCGACTGCCGGGCGAGCGAGGCGCGATCGAGCATCGAATGGAGGACTTCGTTTCCCGCCGGATCGTGGAGCTCCGCGAGCGCGATCGCGGCGTTCCACCGCACGTCGGCGGCATGGTCCGCTGTCATCGCGGCGAGACGCGGGATGGCCCGGCGGTCGCCGAGCTTTCCGAGGACGTAGGCGGCCATCTTCCGCGCGCCGGCGTCCTCCGACTCCGAGTCCGCGAGGATCATCGGCACCGCGGCCCGATCGCCGAGCATCCCGAGGGCCCAGACGGAATAGAGACGCACGAGCGGATCGACGTCGCGGGCGCTCCGCTCGAGCGCCGGCACCGCCGAGGGATCGCCGAGCCGGCCGAGCACGAGCGCGAGGTACCGCTTGACGTCGCGGTCGTCCGGGCGATCCACGCGCAGCCGCTCGAAGACCTCGAGGGTCTCGGCCGCGAGCTTCGTCCGCGCGGGCCCGGCGGGAATCCGGGAGACGGCGCGCGAGAGCTCGAAGGCGGACTGCCACCTCTGGTTCGCCGCGCCGCCCTTCACGTCCGCGAGATAGTCGGACGGGCTCTTGTGTTCGAACGTCAGGAGCGAAAAGAGGAAGAAGACGCCGACGCAGACGGCGACGACCAGGAGAGGCACGAGAAAGAACTGGACGACCGCGCGTCCCGGCCCGCGCGCGGGCTCGCGGTCGGGAAACTCCGGCTCGTCGCTCACGAAAGGAAGACCATCTTCAGGGTCGACTCGCGGCGTTCCCGGTCAGATGACCGGAAGGTAGCGCTTGGCCTGGGTGATCGGGTTCGGCACGAAGATCGCGTCCTTGTCGCAGACCGTTTCGCACAGGCGGCACGACACGCAGGCCGGAGCGTCGACTTCGGCGATCTTGTGGACCATCGTCTCGTGGAGCGGGTCCTCGATCAGATAGATGCAATCGAACGGGCAGATGTCGATGCAGAACTCGCAGCCCGTGCAGAGGTCCCGGTCGACGATCGCCTTCGGGATTTCCTTCGGCTTGACCTTCTCGACGAGCTGGCCGGCGTGATTCTCGATGCAGGAAACGGGGCAATATCTCGCGCAGACCGAGCAGTCGATGCACCGCTCGGGGTGGATGACGAACTTTTCCTTCTTGTCGCCCGTGATCGTGTGCGTCGGGCACTTGACCTCGCACACACCGCAGGCGATGCATGTTTCCTGGATGAAATGAGGCATCCTCTCCCCCGGATTCCTTCGAGAATTCCACCGCTTGTGAAATTTCTCACAAGGATTCTATCACGAGGGTTTCGGCGAGGCGCTACCGGGGACCCGGCCCGTCGCGGCGTCTCCCGCGAACTTTTCCCCCCGGGTCGCGTAACATCCGAGCAGCCATGAAAGAAACGCGCGCGGTCGTCGTCGGGCTCGTGATCGTCGTCGTCGCGGCGCTCATGTGGGGATTTTTCCGACGTCCCGTGCCCGGAATGCACCGGGTCCGCTCGTTTCGCGTGCAGATCGACGGCGATCGGGACGGACGCCACAAGCACGTTTCGATGCGGATTCCCGGCTTTCTCGTCGCGAAGGTGTCGAATCTCGCCTCCCACGCGTGGGAAGACGGCGACTTCACGGACTGGAGCTTCGACGGCGACGAAGGA
>Ga0070666_10002791_pt1 | contig 10546 bp, 10 predicted proteins | sample KBSS23metaG_FD_64677 | JGI IMG/M metagenome (GOLD analysis project Ga0070666, IMG submission 64677) | Switchgrass rhizosphere microbial communities from Kellogg Biological Station, Michigan, USA - KBS S2-3 metaG | ecosystem: Host-associated > Plants > Roots > Rhizosphere > Soil ... | reverse complement strand
AGCGGCCTGAGCACCGTCATCGCCGCGCGCAAGGGGGAGAGGTGGTACGTCGCGGCCCTGCGGGGGATGGTCCCGTCGGCGCCCGAGGGTGGGCGGTAAGATTGACGCCATGGACAAGGCGCGCCGGCTGACCCTCGCCGCCGTCGTGCTCGGGCTGCCGCTCCTGGGGCTCGCGGGCTGCGCTTCCCAGGGATACGGCTCCGGCGGCGGCGGCGGTTTCGAGGAGTACTACGACGACTGCTACGACGAATACTGCGTCGGGTACAACGCGTACGGCCGCGCGTACTACCGCACGCCGCAGCCGCCGACGGTCGCTCGCGGACAGGTCGACCCGGTCGACCGCTCGAACGGCACGCCTCGCACGGTGAGCCGCGACTCGACCACGCGCGCGATGTCCGCCTCCGTCACCTCCTCGCGGATGTCCGTCTCCCCTCCGAGCTCTTCTCCCCCCGCACCGACGACCGTCTCCCGGCACAACTGAAGCCTCGGACTCGATGCTGCGCTGCAAGGGGATCGACTCCGGCGGGCCGGACCGTAGCTTCTACGCGATCGCGAACGGGGACGCGCCGGCTCCGCTCGACGCCCTCGAGCGCGTCTCCCGCGCCGCCAACGTCCTGCTCGCGGAGAACCGGCTCGGGGGCCGCTTCCTCGCCCGGGGTCCGGGTCTCCTCGAGCTCGAGCTCTCGCACGACGACCGCACGTTCTTCCACAACGGAATCGTGTTCGCGGCGCTCGACGCCGTGAACGATCCGGTGAGGAATCCGACGCTCACGATGATGGCCGCCGAGGGAGACGAGAGTAAGCCCTGAACATATTAGTGATCGCTAATATGTTGGACTCGGACCTCTAGCGGTCCGCTGCGCGGACCGTGGAAATGGGAGGGGAAGTCTCTTGTGGATCCTCTCCCGATGAACCGGCTGCAAGGCGGACGGACCGAGGGCTTACACTTCGCCGTTTCCCGGCGGCCTGGCCGGGAGAAACGCGGCCGCCCATGCCGTTCCGGCGGCGCCGAGCGCGGCGGCCACGACGAACGTGAGCGTCGGGCGGATCGTCCACAGCGCGCCGCCGACGGCGGCCGCGCCCGCGACCGCGAGACCGCGAAGCGTGTAGTAGAGGCCGACGGTCCGTCCCCGGGCGGCCGGATCGGCGAGGTCCACGATGAGCGCCTTGCGGGCCGGCTCGCCGATCTCCCGCAGCCCGCCGACGGCGAAGGCCGCCGCGAGCGCCCCGAACGACCGCGAGACGACGACGGCGAGCGGGAACAGCGTGAAGAAGACGTAGGTCAGGATGACGAACGGCTTCTTCTCGGCACGTTTCGCGAGCGCGGCCGCGGGGATGTACGACGCGATGGCCGTCAGCATCAGGATCGAGGTCAGCAGTCCGAAGCGCGCCGGAGTGATCCTCACGACCTCGATCGCCCAGACCACGAGGAAGACCTCCGGCAATCCCTCGCAGAGCCGGATCAGGCAGTCCGCCACGAGGAGCTGTCTCAGCTCGGGCCGAAGCCGGATCCGGGGACGGAGGGCCGGCGCGGCGCCGTGGGCCGCGACGTTCGCGGGCCCGCCGGCGAGCGCTCGCGCGAGGATGACGAGCGTCGCGATCGACAGCACGATCGAGATCGCGAAGCCCACGCGCATCCCGCCGCGAACCCCGAGCCGCTCGAGGAGCAGTCCTCCCAGGGGAGGTGCGACGACGATCGGCACTCGCTTGACGACGGACTGCACCGTGAAACCGACGATCCTCCGGTGACCTTCGAGCTCCTCGCCGATCAGCGCGAAGGTCGCGGGCAGACCGAGCGACGACCACGCCATGACGAGCGCCATCGCGGCGAAGACGATGGCGATCGACGTCTTCGACAGCAGCAGCGCGATTCCCGCGACGGTCAAGGAGCCGAACAGGATCAGCGAACGCCTCGTCCCGACGCGATCCGTGATGGCGCCCCCGGGATAGGCGTACACGGCGTCGAGCAGGTCCTTCCAGGTCCCGAAGATCCCGACGAGGAACGCCGACGCGCCGAGGGTGCGGAGGTACTCCGGCAGGTAGCGAAACCACAGCTCCTCACCGAGCCCGAAGACGAACAGCGCGACCGCCAGGGCCGTCGCGCGCCGGGCGGCCATGACGGAACGCTAAGGGGTCAGGCCTTCGAAGTCCAAGTGGAATCGGGCGAAACCGCCCCGGCTGGAGACTCGCAGACCGGCCTCCCGGACTGCCCGGGCTTGATTGCCCGGCGTCGTTCGGGTACAACAATGTTCCCGCGAAAATCATGCGTATCCTCCTGACCGGCCACCGGGGCTACATCGGGACCGTCATGGCGCCCATTCTTCGGGCGGGCGGACACGACGTGGTCGGCCTCGACAGCGACCTCTTCGAGGCGTGCACGTACGTCGGGACGGTGCCGGACGTCCCCAGCATTCGGAAGGACCTCCGCGACGTCACCCCGGCGGACCTCGAGGGCATCGACGCGGTCGTGCACCTCGCCGCGCTGTCGAACGATCCGCTCGGCGACCTCAATCCCGAGCTGACCTACGAGATCAACCATCTCGGCTCGGCGCGGCTCGCCCGCGCGGCGCGCGAGGCCGGCGTGCGCCGGTTCGTGTTCTCGTCCTCGTGCAGCAACTACGGTGCCGCGGGCGACTCGATGGTCGACGAGCGGTCGCCGCTCAACCCGGTGACGGCGTACGGCGAGTCGAAGGTCCGCGCGGAGCGCGACATCTCCGCCCTCGCGGACGACCGCTTCAGCCCGACCTTTCTCCGTCCGACGACGGCCTACGGGCTTTCGCCGCGCCACCGCTTCGACATCGTCCTGAACAACCTCGCGGCGTGGGCCGTCACCACGGGGAAGATCCACCTCAAGAGCGACGGCACGCCGTGGCGGCCGCTCGTCCACATCGAGGACATCTCGCGCGCCTTCCTCGCCGTCCTCGAGGCGCCGCGCGATGCCGTGCACAACGAGGTCTTCAACGTCGGACGGACGGAGGAGAACTTCCAGATCCGGCAGATCGCCGAGATCGTCCGGGAGACCGTCCCCGACTGCCGCATCGACTTCGCCGCCGGCGCCGGGCCGGACACGCGCTCCTACCGCGTCAGCTTCGCCAAGATCGCCGAGCGCGTCCCCGGCTTCCGGCCGCAGTGGACCGTGCGGGACGGCGCGCGACAGCTCTACGAGGCGTACCGCAAGACCGACCTGAAGCTCGAGGAGTTCGAGGGGCCGAAGTACCGGCGCATCGACCACATCCGCGAGCTCCTCGCCTCGGGGCGCCTGGACGCGTCGCTGCGCCGCACCGAGAAAGCGGCGGTTCCGGCGAACGTGCAAGTGGACGTGGACGCCTGACGTGGACGCCGTCTACCTCGACTCGCGCCACTCCGACGACGAGCGCCGCGCGCGCCTGTACCGCGGAGAGCTGTTCATGTTCTCTCCCCGCCCCTCGGTCGTCGCGCTGCGGGACCACGCCCGCCGGATGGTCGAGGAGGCGTTCCACCCGCTCGAGCCGACGACGGCCCAGTTCCACATGCCCGTCGAGCAGTACGTCGCGATCCTGGCGAAGCTGAAGCCGGCCTTCATCCACCATCCGGCCTGCAAGGATCTGCTCCGCGCGATCCTGACGGAGTTCGGCTGCGACCTCGACCAGGTGTACTTCGACGTGCCTCGCATGCGGACGTCGACCGCGGAGAAGTACCTCACCGCCGGGATCGCGTACGCGTTCCACCCGCACCGGGACACGTGGTACTCGGCGCCCCAGTGTCAGCTCAACTGGTGGTTCCCGATCTACGACATCGAGCCGACGAACGGGATGGCGTTCCACCCCCGCTACTTCGGCCGAGGCGTGAAGAACAGCTCGCAGATCTACAACTACGACCGCTGGAACGCCGAGAGCCGCCAGACGGCGGCGAAGCACATCCACTCGGACCCGCGTCCGCAGCCGCACGCCGAGGAGCCGCTCGAGCTCTCGCCCGACATCCGGCTCGTGCCGCCGCCCGGCGGGCTGATTCTCTTTTCGGGCCAGCAGCTCCACTCGACGGTCGAGAACACGTCGGACCGGACGCGATTCTCGATCGACTTCCGCACCGTCCACCTCGGAGACATCCGAGAGCGCCGCGGCTCGCCCAACGTGGACTCCCACTGCACCGGGACGACGCTGCGCGACTATCTCCGCGGCACCGACCTGTCGCACATTCCCGACGACCTCGTGGCGATGTACGACACCCCGGACACGATGTCGTCCGCGAGCGCCGCAAACCCCCACTAGGGCTCGGACCCGCCGACGTCATAGACGTCATCCTGAGGAGCGGAGCGACGAAGGATCCCCGCACTGTCAGCCGTGCGCTTCGAGTCGGGGATCCTTCGCTTCGCTCAGGATGACAGCTGGAAGACCAGGCGTGGGGTCTTATGTCGCCGTCGGGTCCTTCGTCTCCGCGAGGAGACCCGCTCCGCGCCTCGCCCATGCCGCCGCCGCGTTGAACACGAACGGGTGCAGCGTGATCGAGATCAGCGCCCCGGCGACGACCAGGCTTCGCGCCTCGGCGGGGAGGAGCCCGAGCGAGACCCCGAGCGCGGCGAGGATGAACGAGAACTCGCCGATCTGGGCGAGGCTCGCGGAGATCGTGAGCGCCGTCGAAGCGGGCAGACCGAACGCGCGCACGATCGCGAAGGCGGCCGCGGACTTTCCGACGACGATGATCCCCAGGACGAGGAGCAGCCGAAGGGGCTCCCGCACCAGGACCGACGGGTCGAACAGCATCCCCACCGACACGAAGAACAGAACCGAGAACGCATCCTGCAGCGGAAGGGCGTCGGACGCGGCGCGCTGACTGAGCTCCGACTCGCTGATCACGACTCCCGCGAAGAAGGCTCCAAGGGCGAACGACACACCGAAGAGAAACGCCGCTCCGACCGCGATCCCGAGAGCGATGGCCAGCACGCCCAGCGTGAAGAGCTCACGCGAGCCCACGCGCGCGACGCGCTGGAGCAGCCAGGGGACGGCGCGGCGTCCGAACATGTGCATGACCGCGACGAACACGGCCACCTTCCCGAGCGTGAGCGCGATCGCGATCGGCAGCGGCTGCGACCCGGCGCCCGGCGACGTTCCGCCGAGCGACCCGGCGAGAACCGGCAGCAGGACGAGGACCAGGACCGTGGCGATGTCCTCGACGATGAGCCAGCCCGTTGCGATGCGGCCGTCGCGGGACGCCAGGATGCCCCTCTGCTCGAGCGCCCGCAGGAGCACGACCGTGCTCGCCACCGAGAGCGTCACTCCGAAGACGAGTCCCGCCCCCCAGGACCACCCCCAGAGCCGCGCCGCCGCGAGGCCGAGGCCCGTTGCGACCGCGATCTGGGCCGCCGCTCCCGGCACCGCGACGCGCCGGACCGCGAGCAGATCCTCGAACGAGAAGTGGAGTCCGACGCCGAACATCAGCAGAATGACGCCGATCTCCGCGAGTTGCCCGGCCAGCGCGGTGTCGCCGACGGGCCCCGGGGTGAACGGCGACAGCACGACGCCCGCGAGCAGGTAGCCAACGAGGGGAGGCAGCCGCAAACGCGCGGCCGCGAACCCGAAGACGAACGCGAGGCCGAGGCCCGCCGCCACGGTGACGACGAGCTCGGTCTCGTGGGGCATCGCGCCGGATTGTATGCGGCGGGCTCGCCGCGCCGGCCCGGAGCTACCGGACGGGGATCGCGTCGCTCGCCGTCTTCGTCGCTGGCGGGAATCCCGTGAACAGCTGCTGGAGCACGGAGATCAGCTTCTCCTCGCGCTGTTCGTTGGTCTTGTCGGGGCTGATGACGTCTTTCGCCCGGCCGCGCCAGACGATCTCCTTCTTCCGCGCGTCGACCAGGTCGATGACCATCGTCCCGAGGGGCACCTCGTATTCGACGGTGTCGTCGTACGCCCACGCCGAGCCATAGGCTCCCCACCCGTAGCCCCAGTCCGGGGCGAACGACACGACCTGAGTCTGCGATGAGAGCCGTGCGTGCACGACCGCCCACAGGTCGGGCTGCGCGGGGGCGGACACCTGCTGGAGCGCGTGCTTCGCGAGCTCGTCGGACAGGACGTCCTGGCAGCGCCGCGCCCAAATCGGATCCTGGATCGAGCCGTCCGGCTTCCACAGCCACGTGTGGAACTTCGAGAAGTCGGCGTGCTCGTCCCAGCCCACCTTGAGCGACAGGTTCGAGGCGCAGCCGACCGACAGGGTCGTGGCGCACGCCGCGATCCCCACGACGACGAGGAGGATCGCGGCGCGCGCGAAGCGGCGAGCCAGGGTCAGCCCTTCTTCGACTTGACGTCCGCGAGGCGGGGCGGCTCGCCGCCGTAGTTGGTGATCGAGAGCTTGTTGGTCTTCGGGTCGATCGAGGCCTTGCCGCCGATGACGATCTTCCCCTCGCCCTTATCGTCGCCCTTCTTGAACCGGATCTCGATCACGCTCAGGTCATAGTTGTTCTTCGCGCCCCCGCCGATCGACGCCATGGCCGTCATCGGACGGTTCGTGGCGAAGACGACCTGGCGCGTGCCGTCCGGCAGCGTCGTGTCGGTCCCGTAGAAGAGCGCGTCGCCCATCGTCTCCGGCGTCCGGATGTAACCGACCTGCGGCATCCGCTCCATCTCGTCGACCATCGCCGGAGATCCCGACTTGGCCAGCACGTTTTCCAGGATCTTCTTCTCGACGGCGGGCGACCACTGATTGACGACGATCTCGACGATGCCGGCCTGGCCGGTCTGCACGCTCATGACGCGGCCGGTGAAGGTCTCGAGCGGCTTCGGCTTGTCCTCGGAGGTCGCCACCGAGGCCAGGCCAAGGATCGCGATTGTCAGGAGAACGAGGAACGGGTGCCTACGCATGGAAGCCTCCTCACGAGAGTGAAAACGGTCGGCAGAAAGCCATGACCGATGGTTCCAGACTATCCCGGTTCCAGGGCCTCATGCGATCCGCGAAAGCATGTGCGCGCGCGCGGACGGTTTTGCTCCGTGTCTGGACAAATCGAGACGCCGGGGACGCGCGGCGCCGTCCCGCGCTCCTCTGACCTCTACGGGGCCTGACGCTCGCGGTGGGCGCCCGAACGCTTCTTCTCGGCGGCTCCCGGCTTCGACTTCGCTTTGAGTCTCTTCGTCACCGCCGGCCTCGTGAGGTCACGGAGCGCGTCCCTCCCGACCCATCTCGCCGAGGCTTCGGTCGAAGCGGCGAGACGGCGCGCGAGTGCGACGGACGCGGCATGGAGGCCGAGGCTGCGCCGGCCGACCATCCGCAGGCCCCAGCTCACTCCCTTCTTCACGAAGTTCCGATCGTCTCCCGCCGCGGCCTCGACGAGCGGCAGGCAGCGAGCGAACGGCTCGTCCCCGGAGATGCGGTCGTGTCCGGCGAGGCTCGCGAGCAGCGCGAACGCAGCGCGCCGCTCGAACTCGCGCGGAGAGCGCGCCCACGCGGCCACCTTGCCGAATGCATGCGGGGTCCGGTCGAACAGGTGGAAACAGACCGTGTCGCAGATCCCCCAGTTGTCGAAGTCGCGACACCAGCGGTCCATCTGCGCGGAGGTGACCCGCTCGGGCTCGTCGACGAACGCGGCGAGCATGCGGGCCTCGTACCATCCCGATTTCCAGAGCGCGCCGGCGAGCGCGTGGCTGCGTCCGAGCGTCCTCGCGATCTTCTGGATCGACCCGACCGAAGCGCCGAACGCCTTGTCCGACGTTATGCCGAAGCGCGCCATGGCGGCGCGGCCCTCCGGAGACCCGAGCCGCCGGAGGGAAGCGACGACTTCATCGACGCTCGCCGGCTCTTCCGGCGCGGCTCGCGATCCGCGCGATGCCGCCGTCCGCGTCGGGGATCTCGAAGGCACGCGCGCGATCCTATCTCCGCACGTTCGTCCTCGTCCGCGAGGGAGCCGTCGCTTCGTCTCGAGGCATGTCGTGTGACGTCTCGCACAGGCGTGCTCATTCGGGTGCGCGCAAAAAAATGGCGATGAGCCGGCGAGAGCTCGCGCAGTTTCCGTCACCGCGAACGCGAGCGCGCGAGATCTTCTGAAGATTCGCGATCCGGAGCGTGGCCTGCGCGTTGCACCGGCGGTCACCGCACTCAAATCGCATCGCGTGCAGCATCCCGGCGCCACGGGCCGAGGGCTGTGCGCTCGAACACACAGGAGTCTCCATGTCGCGCCCGAAGCGCCTCGAACGCACGACTCTGTTCCTCGCCCTCCTCCTCGCGTTTCCGCTTCGAGTCGTGATGCTCGGCCAGGACGCCGGGAATTCGACGATCCAGAACTGGTCGGCGCCGCCGTACTGGCAGCCGCGGACCGAGGGCCGCACGGCCGGACTCGCGACGAAATCGGAGGACATCACGGAGGTCGCCGCGACGCCGGTGCCGTTCGTCGCGCTGTCGCCGTGCCGGCTCGCGGACACGCGCGCCGAGAACGGGTTCCCCTCGCCGTTCGGTCCGCCCTCGATGTCGCCCAACATCACGCGCGACTTTCCGGTCGGCGGACACTGCGGCGTTCCCGTCGACGCGGCGGCCGTGTCGTTCAACTTCACGGTCGTGCGCACGCAGGGACTCGGCTACCTCGCCGCGTATCCGCAGGGCGAGGCGTGGGGCGGCACCTCGTCTCTCAACTACACGGCCGGGCAGATCGTCGCGAACAACGCGGTCATCGCGCTCGGCTCGACCGGCGAGCTCGAGACGTTCGTCGCCGGTCACCAGACCGATCTCATCATCGACATCAACGGCTACTACGGCGGCGCGCTCGTGACGTCGGTCAACGGGATGGCGGGAGATCTCACGATCGCGCAGGGCGCCAACGTCACGATCACCCCGTCCGGAAACACGCTGACGGTCAGCGCGTCCGGCGCGCCGGGGCCGCAAGGCCCGCAGGGTCCGCAGGGCGCGACGGGACCGCAGGGCGCCGCGGGACCTGCGGGCGCCACCGGTCCGATCGGGCCTCAGGGTGCGCCGGGCGCGACGGGCGCTCAGGGTCCGGCGGGAGCCGCGGGCGCGCAGGGCCCGATCGGTCCGATGGGCCCCCAGGGTTCCGCGGGCGCGGCGGGCGCAACCGGTCCCCAGGGGCTGCAGGGCGCCTCGATGAGCTTCCTCGGCGCGTGGGACGGCGGCGCGACGTACGCCGCACTGAACACGGTGTCGTTCGGCGGATCGAGCTGGGTGTCGCTCGTCGACGGCAACACGGGCCACTCGCCGGACTCGAGCCCGCTGCAGTGGGCGCTCGTCGCACAAAAGGGCGAGCAGGGCGACAAGGGTGACCAGGGAGACACCGGCGCAACCGGTGCCACGGGACCCCAAGGCGCGACGGGCGCGGCGGGAGCGACGGGCCCGATCGGTGCGACCGGTCCGCAGGGTGCGACGGGCGCAACCGGAGCGATCGGGCCGCAGGGTCCGATCGGACCGATCGGTCTTCAGGGACCGGCGGGCAACGACGGCGCGACGGGCGCGACGGGCGCGACCGGACCGCAGGGGAACTCGGTGAGTTTCCTCGGTCCGTGGGATGCCGGAACGACGTACGCCGCGCTCAACACGGTGTCCTTCGGCGGATCGAGCTACGTCTCGCTGGTCGACGGCAATACCGGCAACTCTCCGGACTCGACTCCGTTGCAGTGGGCGCTCGTCGCACAAAAAGGCGAACAAGGCGACACCGGCGCGACGGGAGCAACGGGTGCGACCGGACCGCAAGGTCCGATCGGCACGACGGGTCCCATCGGTGCGACCGGACCGCAGGGCGCGACCGGCGCCACGGGAGCGAAGGGCGACAAGGGCGATACCGGTGCGACGGGACTGACGGGACCGCAGGGTCCGATCGGCGCGACCGGTGCCATCGGCGCGACCGGTCCGATCGGCGCAACCGGTCCGATCGGCGCGACGGGACCGCAGGGCGCGACGGGCGCCACGGGCGCGCAGGGTCTCAAGGGCGACAAGGGAGACACGGGGCTGACGGGACCGCAGGGTCCCATCGGCGCGACGGGCTCCATCGGAGCGACGGGTCCTCAGGGCGCCACGGGGGCCACGGGCGCACAAGGACCCAAGGGAGACATCGGCGCGACGGGCGCGACGGGACCGCAGGGCGCGACCGGCCCCGCGGGCTCTCCGGGCGCCACCGGCGCGCAGGGTCCCCAGGGCCCGACGGGGCCGCAGGGTCCTCAGGGTCCGACGGGCGGCAACCCGATCGTCGGCGGGACGAGCGGCAGGTCGAATCTCGACGGATCGAAATTCATCGGGATGTTCTCGACGAACATGGACTCCAACGAGACTCTCGTCCAGAACGTCATCCCCGCCGCGGGCACGATCAAGAACTACTACGCCTTCGTCGAGACGGCGCCGACGGCGGGGCATTCCTGGACGTTCACGGTGCGCAGGAACGGCGCGGACACGGCCGTCACCTGCACGATCGTCGGAAACGGCACTCTCCGAACCTGCTCGGACACCTCGCATACCGCGGCGTTCGTCGCGGGAGACCTGATCTCCATCCGAGTCTCCGACGTGAACAATCCCTCGGGAACCCCCGGGCAGTGGACGGCGCAGTTCGCTCCGTAGTCGATCGCCCGACGTCGCTCACCGCTGC
>Ga0070666_10002789_pt1 | contig 10547 bp, 5 predicted proteins | sample KBSS23metaG_FD_64677 | JGI IMG/M metagenome (GOLD analysis project Ga0070666, IMG submission 64677) | Switchgrass rhizosphere microbial communities from Kellogg Biological Station, Michigan, USA - KBS S2-3 metaG | ecosystem: Host-associated > Plants > Roots > Rhizosphere > Soil ... | reverse complement strand
CGGATTTCAGCGGCGCCGAAGTTCGGCAGCCGCGAGATCTGGACGCTGAAGAACGGCGGCGGCGGCTGGGATCACCCCATCCACATCCATTTCGAAGAGGGTCAGGTTCTCGCCCGCGATGGCAGCGCCGCCAACGTGCAGGCGTGGGAGCGAGGCCGCAAGGACGTGTATCGCCTGCGGCCCGGCGGCAGCGTCACGGTCAGCCTGCAGTTCCGCGACTTCGGCGGCATGTTCATGGAGCACTGCCACAACACGGTCCACGAGGACAACGCGATGCTGATGCGCTGGGAAATCGACGATGGCGGTCCGCCGTTCCTGAAACCGCTGCCGACGCCGATTCCGACGCCGCAAGGCGTGACGTTTGAAGATCCGACCGACATCCTGCCGACGGCGTTTCGGCGGTAGGAGCGCGAAGGCTTGTAGCCGAGCGTACGCGCACGCGAGGAAGGAGTGCGGATCGTGCGAGGAAGGCGCGGGATGTGCGGAGCGATGGCAGCCGCCTGGCTCTTGGTGTGCGGCGTTGCAACGGCTGACCGGCTCTGGGGCGCAGACTACTTTCCCAACGTCGCGCTCGTCACCCACACCGGGAAAACGGTCCGCTTCTACGACGACCTCCTGAAAGGCAAATCAGTCGTCGTCAACGTGATCTACACGCGGTGCAAGGACCGTTGTCCGCTCGAGACGGCGAAGCTGGCGCAGGTGCAGCGGCTGCTCGGCGATCGCGTCGGCCGTGACATCTTCTTCTACTCGATCAGCATCGATCCGCAGTTCGACACGCCGTCGGTGCTGAGCGACTACGCGGCCAAGTTCCACGTCGGGCCCGGATGGCTGTTCCTGACCGGGAACAGACAGGACATCGCGCTGCTGCAGAAGAAGCTCGGGTTGTATTCGCGCACCGATGCGGTCAGTCCGGATGGTCACCTGCCGAGCCTGATGATCGGCAACGAGCCGACCGCGCAGTGGATGTTGAACTCCGCCGTCGACAACCCGCGCTTTCTCGCCACCACGATCCGCAATTTCCTGACCGGTTGGAGCGCCGGACAGGTGGTTGTTCCGAGAAGCTACGCCGCGGCGCGACCGATCGTCGGCCTGGAGCCGGGCGCGTATCTCTTCGACACCAAATGCGCGGCCTGCCACACGTTCGGCGACGGAGCCAGCATCGGCCCCGATCTCGCCGGCGTGACCCACGCCCGCGATCGCGCCTGGCTCGAACGCTTCATCAAAACGCCCGACGAGGTGCTGGCCGAAGGCGATCCGATCGCGACGGCACTGTTTGCGAAGTACAACCAGGTGGTGATGCCGAATCTGCGGCTCGGCGACGGCGACGTCGCGGCGGTGCTGAAGTACATCGAGGCGCAAGGGGCGCGCCGCGCAATCCGCGGGAGGAGCCGATGATCCCGAACAGAGAGGCCACCATGCGAACCGGCGGCTCGACATCCTTGGCGCTCGTCGTCGCGCTGCTCACCGGCGTCCTGTTGGCCACGCCTGCCGATCGAGCGGCAGCGGCCTCGAGTCGAAGTCTCTCGGTGCCGATCGCCGGCACCGTGGACGGCCAGCCCGAGAGCGTTGCGTTGGCCGGGACGATCGAGATCGCGAGCATGCTCGTCACCGACACCAGCGGGAGCACGCCGAAAGAGCGTCTCGGGCTGAAGCTCGTCGGCGTCTCTGGCGCCGGCCTGCAGACTGGTGCGAAGTATGTCGCGGCCGGCGAGGAGAATCTGGTGCGACCGGTCGTCGCGTCCGATGACATCGAGGTCATGTTCCCGTTCTACCGGGCGACAGTCGATGGCCCGCTGTCGGCTCGATCGGCCAGCGCATCGATCGTGCTCACCTTCGATCTGCTGACCGGTGGCGTCACGAAAGCGACCGCCAGCTTCTCGGCGCCGAAGGTCCTCACCCGCTGAGGAGCCGTCTCTCGGGGCCCCACCGAAGAGGAATAGCGACCGCGGCTCACAGCTGGTATGCTGCCGCCCGTGATCCCGATGCGCATCGGCGCGCCCACCGGTGTCCTGCTGGTCGCGATCGGCGTCCTCTTCGCAGCTGCGCCGGCGCGCGCCCATCACTCGTTCGCCGCTGAATACGACGCGAACAAGCCACTGATTCTCGACGGCACGCTGACGCGGATGGAGTGGTCCAACCCGCACTCGCACTGCGACATCGATGTCGCAGAGCCGTCGGGCGCGGTCAGTTCGTGGCGGGTCGAGCTCGGAGGGCCGAAGGTGCTGCTCCAATACGGGTGGCGGCACGACACCGTCCATATCGGCGACCATCTCCGCATCAACGGCGCGCAGGCCAAAGACGGATCGCACAACGCCAACGCCCGCCTGGTGACGCTCGCCGACGGCCGGACGCTCTCAGCCGGATCGTCGGGCGGCGACGTTCCGCCGCAGCGATAACCAGGTCGGCGCGACCGGCATGTGAACCGGTCCAGACCGCAAAAGAGCGTAAAGAAACGCAGAAAGATCGCGTGCTGCGGACGTGATGGCGGGCAGCGTTGGGGTCACTAGCCACGCTGACGATATGCAGGTGCTCGCGCGCGTCGCACGTCGCGCGCTGTGCTCCGCGCGCCTCTGCGGTCTTTGCGCTCTTTGCGTTCCCGCTCTGATGCCGCACTCGTGAGGAAGCCGCGAACCCTGCCGACCGCGAATTACAATTGCCGGATGCTGCGTCGTGTCCTCATCGCTTCCGCATGCGCGCTCGCGCTGGTTGGCGGCCCGCGCCTCGTCGCGCAGTCGATTCCGGCTGACGCCTTTTCCGGCCTGAAGGCCCGCGCGATCGGTCCCGCGGTCGCGTCGGGCCGCGTGATGTCGATTGCCGTGGACCCGTCAAACACTGCGATCATCTACATCGGCTCCGCCTCCGGCGGCGTGTGGAAGACGGTGAACGGCGGCGCCTCGTGGCAGCCAATCTTCGACTCGCAGGGATCGTTCTCGATCGGCTGGGTGACCATCGATCCGAAGCGGCCCACCATCGTCTGGGTCGGCACCGGCGAGCGCAACTCGCAGCGCTCGGTTGCCTACGGCGACGGCGTCTACAAGAGCGAAGACGGCGGGCGGTCGTGGACCAACACCGGCCTGAAGACCTCCGAGCACATCGGCCGCATCGTGATCAGCCCGAGGGACGGCGACACCGTCTACGTCGCCGCGCAAGGACCACTGTGGGCGCCCGGCGGCGAGCGCGGGCTGTACAAGACGACCGACGGCGGCAAGACGTGGACGCAGACGCTGAAGATTTCCGAGAACACCGGCGTCACCGATGTCGTGATCGATCCGCGCAACCCCGATGTGATTGTCGCCGCCGCTTACCAGCGGCAGCGCCGCTTCTACACGCTGATCGACGGCGGCCCGGAGAGCGCGATCCACCGCAGCACCGATGGCGGCAAGACCTGGAAGAAGATCACCTCGGGCCTGCCCGACGAGCAGCTCGGGCGCATCGGCCTGGCGATCTCGCCGGTCAATCCCGACATCCTCTACGCCAACGTCGAGGCGGCGAATCGCAAAGGCGGCATCTATCGCTCGTCCGACAACGGCGTCACCTGGGAACGGCGCGCCGACTACAACGCCGGCGCCATGTACTACGGCGACGTCTTCGCCGACCCGGTCGACGTCGATCGCATCTACATCCCGGACGTGATCTTCCAGGTCTCCGACGATGGCGGCAAGACGCTGCGATCGCTCGGCCAGCGGCACATGCACGTCGACAACCACATCATCTGGGTCGATCCGGACAACACCAGTCACCTGCTGGTCGGCAATGACGGCGGCCTCTACCGCTCCTTCGATCGCGCCGCGACCTGGACGTTCTTCTCCAACCTGCCGCTGGCCCAGTACTACGACGTCGACACCGACAATGCGGCGCCGTTCTACAACGTCTACGGCGGACTCCAGGACAACAACTCGCTCGGCGGCCCGTCGCGGACGCGCTCCGAGCACGGCATCCTCAACCAGGACTGGTTCGTCACCCAGGACGGCGACGGCTTCGTGTCGCGCGTCGATCCCGAAGATCCGAACACGATCTACGCGTCGCTGCAGCACGGCGTCATCACCCGCTTCGACAAGCGGACCGGCGAGCGCATCGGCATCCAGCCGCAGGAAGACAAGGACGGCGTGCCGCTCCGCTGGAACTGGGATGCGCCGTTCATCATCTCGCCGCATTCGCATACGCGGCTCTACATGGGCGCGCAGTTCCTCTACCGCTCCGACGACCGCGGCAACTCGTGGAAGGCGGTCTCGCCGGATCTGACGCGCCAGATCGACCGCAACACGCTGCCGGTGATGGGCCGGGTGTGGGGGCCCGACGCCGTCGCCAAGAACACCTCGACGGCGATCTACGGCAACATCTCGGCGATCGCCGAGAGCCCGAAGCGCGAAGGCCTGCTGTTTGTCGGCACCGACGATGGCCTCGTGCAGGCGAGCGAGGATGGCGGCGCACACTGGCGCAAGCTCGATCGACCGCCGGGCGTGCCCGCCGACGCCTACATCGCGCGCATCCGCGCCTCGCAGCACGACGCCGGAACGGTGTACGTCGCCGCCGAGAATCATCAGAACGGCGACTTCAAGCCGTACCTGCTCGCGAGCAGCGACGGCGGCCGCTCGTGGAAATCGATTGCCGGCGACCTGCCGGAGCGCGGCTCCGCCTACGCGATCGCCGAAGATCCCGTCGATCCTCACCTGTTGTTCGCCGGCACCGAGTTCGCCGCCTACTGGAGCAAGGACGGCGGACAGCACTGGCTGAAGATCGGCGGCGTGCCGACGATCGCCGTCCGCGACATCGCGGTCCAGAAGCGCGAGAACGATCTCGTGCTCGGCACGTTCGGCCGCGGCATCTACATCGTCGACGACTACTCCGCGGTGCGGCAGGCGACGGCGGCGGCGCTCGACAAGCCGGCGGCGATCTTTCCCACTCGCGACGCGGTGCTGTTCGTCCCGACGCAGCAATACGCGATGCCCGGCAAGGGATTCCAGGGCGAGATGTTCTTCCAGGGCGACAACCCGCCCTACGGCGCCACCTTCACCTATCACCTGAAGGACGCGATCAAGACGCTCAAGGAAAAACGGATCGAGGCGGAACAGGCAGCCGAGAAAGCGGGGCGGCCGATACGCTACGCGACGCCGGAGGAACTGCGCGCGGAAGCGAGTGAAGAGGCGCCGACCATGCTGTTGACCGTGGCCAGCGCGGCGGGCACGCCGATCCGCGTCATCAGCGGGCCGGTCGCCAAAGGCCTCCACCGCGTCACGTGGGATCTGCGCGGCCCGGCGCACCAGCTGCCGCCGAACCGTCCGCGCGGCGAGCTCGACGAGCTGTTCGGCGATCCGCTGGTCGGACCGTACGTCGTTCCCGGCGAATACAGCGTGACGCTGTCGCAGCGCGTCGGCGGCGTCGTGACGCAGGTCGGCGGACCGGTGACCTTCAAGGTGCTGCTCGATCCGCAGGGGACGCAGACCGTGGCCGACCACACGGCGCGGTGGCAGTTCGAGGAGAAGCTGCAGGCGCTGCGACGCGACATCGGCGCCACGCTGGAGCTCGCCGACAGCACGACCACGCGTCTGCAGGCGATCGTCAAGGCGCTCGACGCCACGCCGGCTGCGCCGCGGACGCTGCACGATCGCGCCCGCGAGCTGCAGCGCCGCCTCGACGCCGTCCTGGTCGCGCTGCGCGGCGACCGATCGCTCGGATCGCGCAGCGTGCCGACGCCGGTCGCGATCTCGGAGCGCGTCAACACGATCAGCGGCGAGCTGAACCGGACGCTGTCGCGGGCGACCGCCACGCACGAGCAGCAGTACCAGATTGCCCTCGAGCTGTTCGCACCGCAGCGGACGGCCCTGCGGCAGATCGTCGATACCGATCTGCCGGCGATCGAACGCGAGCTCGAACGGCTCGGCGCGCCGTACGCGCCGCGCGGCCTGTGACCTGAGCGGCGGAGAGTTGCGGTACGCTTCGCCGGATGCCACTCGAAGCGACGGCGCCGGCGGAACCGCCAGCGCGTCTACCGACCGTCGATCCCGTCCAGGAAGTCCGCTTTGCCGTCGTCATCTACGGCGGCGTGTCGCTGGCCGTCTACATCAACGGCATCGCGCAGGAGATGCTGCGCATGGTGCGCGCGACGGCGGCGGCGTCGCCGTCGAGCACTGCGCCGCTCGTCGAGGCGCCGCGTTCGAGCGAAAAAGTCTATCGCCAGCTCGGACAGATCCTCGGCGATCTGTCGCGGACGCCGGCCCAGATGCACGCCTCGCTCACCGACGGCGATCCGATCCTCACCCGGTTCGTCATCGACATCCTGTCCGGCACCTCGGCCGGCGGCATCAACGCGATGTTCCTCGCCAAAGCGCTGGCCAACGATCAGTCGATCGACAAACTCAAAGAGCTGTGGGTGAGCGAAGGCGACATGGGCGTCCTGATCAACGACAAGGTGTCGCTGAACGATCCGGCCCGCCGCCTCGAGCCGCAGAAGCCGCCGCGTGCGCTGTTGAACGGGCAGCGCATGTACCTGAAGCTGCTCGAAGCGCTCGACGGCATGGACGCGACGCCGCGCACCGCGCCGTCGCCGCTGGTCGACGAGCTCGACCTGTTTTCGACCACCACCGACATCGCCGGCCTGACGCTGCCGATCGCGCTCGCCGACGCCGTGGTCGACGAGCGGCGGCACCGCAACGTCTTTCATTTCCGCTATCCGTCGCCCGAGTCAGCCGACGGCACCGACTTCGCGCTGGAGGACAACCCGTTCCTCGCCTTCGCGGCGCGCTGCACCTCGGCGTTTCCGTTCGCCTTCGAGCCGATGACGCTCGGCGACGTGTTCCCGATCGTGCGCAGCGCCGCCGCGCATCGCCATGCCGGCTACTGCGACCCGAAAACCACGCAGTGGCAGCGCTACTACACCGAGTATCTCGGCAGCGACAACCCCGACCGGTTCACCGTCGCCTTCGATCGGCGGGCGTTTGGCGACGGCGGATATCTCGACAACAAGCCGTTCAGCTACGCGATCAACGCGATGCTGACGCGGCACGCGGAGCTGCCGGTGGCGCGAAAGCTCGTTTACGTCGAGCCCAGCCCGGAACATCTCCGTGGCCTGACCCAGGCCGCCCGTCCGGACGCGATCGACAACTCGATCGCTGCGCTGATCACGCTGCCGCGCTACGAAACGGTCCGCGAAGACCTCGAGCGCGTCGTCGAGCGCAACGTCCGCATCGAGCGCCTGAAGCACGTCATCCAGGACATCGAGGCGCATCTCGCCGCGCCTGAATCCGGTGCCGTCCCCGATCAGTGGCTGAGCGGCGCGCAGAGCGCACAACAGTTCGGCGGCGGCTATGTGATGTACGAGCGGTTGAAGGTGTCGTCGGTCGCCGACGCGCTCGTCGACCTGGTGGCGGCGGCGCTGAACGTCGACGTGAAGTCGGGCTACGCCTCGGCGATGCGGATGCTGGCTGCGGTGTGGCGCGATGCGCGGTATCCGTCGGAGCCGGAGCGCCGGCAGTTCCTGCTCGACTTCGACATTGATTACCGTCTGCGCCGGCTCCGCTACCTGCGGCGGCGCATCAACGAGTGGGCCGGCGTCGGCACCGATCCGACGTCGCTGCGCGACGAACTGAAAACGATCAAGCGAAACCTCAAGCGGCCTCACGATGCGCTGCAGGCGCTCGTCGGCAGGCGGCGGACGGCGGCGGATCTCCCGGCCGGCGCCGCGCTCTTCCCGCCCGAGGAATTGAAGCTCGTGCTCGAGCCGCCGCGCCGCGTCGGCGAGTGGCCCGGTCTGGAGGCCTACCCGTTCGCGCTCGAAGCCACGCCGCGCGGCCGGGAGCAGCGCGCCGACTACATCGTGTCGCAGCGCGGCCGCGGGGCGGCGATGGACGCGCTCGCCGCCGCGCTGAAGGCGGAGTTCGTCCCCGTGTTCAAGCAGGCATCCGCTGACGCGAAGGCCGCGTTCGAGGACGCCGCCGGCCTCGCGCCCGACGCGCGCCAGGCCCGCACGCGCGTCCGCGACGCCTACAAAGCGTTCGAAGCGCACGATTCGGCGCTCTTCCCCATCAGCTTCGGCACCGACCTCGGCGAGGGAGAAACGATCGACATCGTTCGCATCAGCCCTGACGACGCGGTGGCGCGGCGCGATGATGTGCCGATCGCCGGCAGCAAAGTCAAAGGCCAGGCGCTCGGCGCGTTCGCCGGTTTTCTCGACCAGACCTGGCGCGAGAACGACATCCTGTGGGGCCGGCTCGACGGCGCGGAGCGGCTGATCTCGATTGTGCTGTCCGGCCACGACGATCAGACCATCGCGCTGCGACGGCAACTCATCGACGAGGCGCACGCCGCGATCGTCGACGAAGCGCTACCGCTGAAGCACGGCGCGTCGGCCGACTGGCGGCAGCGGCTTGCCGACTTCGTCGCCGACACCGTGCACAAGGAGCCGGAGCCGACGCTGCTGGCGCGGTCGGCGGCACGGGCGACCGCGGTCACCGGCGCGCTGCTCGAAGGCATCGCCGACGAGCGGCGGGTGTCGCGGCGGCCGTTCGCGTACGTGGCGCTCGCCGGCCGGATCGCATGGGAATTCGTCGAGGTTGCCGCGCCGCGCAGCTTCCGCGAGATCGTGTTCGTCTACTGGCTCCAGGTGCTTTTGGTCAGCGCGTCGCTGGTGACCATAGCCGGCTTGGTGATCGGTGAGCCGCCGCTGCGATCGTTTGGCGGCTGGGCCATCGCGGTGCTGATGGCGATCTACTTCGTCCGCCGCGCGCTGCGCCGGTTCCTGTCCGGCCGTTCGCTGCTCACTGCGGCCACGCTGACGACGGCGACGGTGCTCGCCAGCTTCGCGATCGCCGCGCTGCTCGCACAGGCGCGGCAGCTGCAGTCGGGCGGATCGCGGGCTGCGGCGTGGATGCCGTCGATCGCCGATGCGCGCGGCGTGCTCACCGCGGCCGTCGCCCAGGCCGCCCGCGGCTTCACCTACCTCGCGTGGAGCGCGTTGTTGTGCGCGGTGGTCACCGGCTGGATCGCGGTGCGATTCGCGACCAGGATCGAGCCGCCGCCTGGCGATGCGCCGCGCCGGCCGATGCTCGCGCTCGAGTTCGCGTCGACCTGGCGGCAGGCCCGCGCCATCCTCGGCGGCGACGGACATCTCGCGCGCGATCAGGTCCAGCGGGCGCTCGCCGCCGACTACCCGTTCATCGCCGCGTATACGCTGCTCTTCGTCGCCATCGGCGCCGCCGCGATCGACGCCGGCCACGCGCTCGGCTGGCCGCTCCTCGCGGTCGCGCTGATCGCCGGCGGCAGCGATTTCGTCGAGAACGCGGTCATCACGAAGCTGGTTCAGCAGCCGGTGCCGCGCCCGTTCGATCCGGCTGCGCCGCTCGACCGCTCGCCGCGCCCCTTCGCGATCGTCAAATGGACGGCCGTCATCGTCGCCACGATCCTCGCCGCCGCTCTCTTCGCGACGATGGCGTTTCCATAAGAGTACGCTCGGCACGACGCGCGGCCTGCCGTAGCGCAGGCGTTCAGGCCTGCCGACGGCCGCGCGGGCAGCCCTGAAGGGCTGCGCTACGTGCCTGATCTGCGCGGCGCTATTGCGCTGCGCTACGTGCCTGATCTGCGCGGCGCTATTGCGCTGCGCTACGTGCCTGATCTGCGCGGCGCTATTGCGTGCTCGACCAGAACAGCAGCCGGTTGGCCGTGCCGGTCGGGATACCGCTCAGGTGATTCAGGGTCGCCGCGGTGACGATCGCGTTGCGCGCCGTTGCCGGGCTCGCCCCTGGATTCGCCTGCAGGAACCGCGCGACGACGCCGGCGACGTGCGGCGTCGCCATCGACGTGCCGCTGATCGTGTTGGTGGCGGTGTCGCTGGTATTCCAGGCGGAGAGGATCGACGAACCCGGCGCGAAGATGTCGACGACGCTGCCGAAATTCGAGAACGACGAGCGCGCGTCGCTGATCGTCGTGGCGCCAACGGTGATCGCTTCGCTGACGCGCGCCGGCGACTGGTTGGCAGCGTTGGTGTTGGAATTGCCGGCGGCAATCGCGTAGGTCACGCCCGACACGATCGAATTGCGGACCGCCGTGTCGAGCGCGGTCGACGCGCCGCCGCCAAGGCTCATGTTCGCGACCGCCGGCGAGCGGTGGTGGGCGGTGACCCAGTCGACGCCGGCAATCACGCCGGAAGTCGTCCCCGAGCCGTTGCACGAGAGTACTCGGACCGCCCACAGCGTGACCGCCTTGGCGACGCCGAATGTGTTGCCGCCGACAGTGCCCGAGACGTGCGTGCCGTGGCCGTTGCAGTCGTTGCCGTTCTGCCCGTCGCCGACAGCGTCGAAGCCGAACAGCGCGCGCCGAACGCCATTGGTGAGGAATTGCGAGTGGGTGCGACGGATGCCGGTGTCGATGATGTACGCGTTCACCCCGGCGCCGGTCGTCGTGTACGTGTAGGTGGCGTTCAGCGGCAGGTCGCGCTGACCGATCCGATCGAGCCCCCACGGCGGATTGCTCTGCGTGGCGAGCGCCTCGACCACTGAATCCTCTTCGACGAAGGCGACCCGCGGATCGTCGCTCAACTGCTCGGCCTGCTGCTC
>Ga0070666_10002786_pt1 | contig 10555 bp, 8 predicted proteins | sample KBSS23metaG_FD_64677 | JGI IMG/M metagenome (GOLD analysis project Ga0070666, IMG submission 64677) | Switchgrass rhizosphere microbial communities from Kellogg Biological Station, Michigan, USA - KBS S2-3 metaG | ecosystem: Host-associated > Plants > Roots > Rhizosphere > Soil ... | reverse complement strand
CCCTCCGCGGGGATCACGATGGCGACGGCGCTCGTCTCGGCGCTCTCGAAGCGTCCGGCGAGGAGCGACGTGGCGATGACCGGGGAGATCACGATCTCCGGCCGCGTCCTCCCGATCGGGGGTCTGAAGGAGAAGATCCTCGGCGCGGTGCGCGCGGGAATCACGACGATCGTCATTCCGAAGGCCAACGAAAGAGATCTGGAGGACCTGACGGAAGAAGTCCGCAGGATGCTGACCATCCGGCCGGTTTCGGAGCTCGGCGAGGCGCTGTCGTTCACGCTGCGAGGCGCGTCATTCCGGGAGGGACGGCTGCTCTTCGCCGCGGATGACACCGTCGCGGGCCTCGGCGAACCGGAGGCCATTCCGGGAGAGACGCCCCACTGATCCCGGCGACTCCGGACGATTCGATGTCGGGCGGCCCAGGGGCCGCCCTCTTTTTTTGCCTGCCCGGCCTTCTTCCGGCGTGCGAGAATGAAGATCGTCGCGCGTCCGGAATTCCTCACGCGCTGTCCTGGGCCCTTTCAAAAAGGAGAAAAAAGTGACACGGAAAACCCTTTCGCTATCTTTTGCTCTCGGCCTGTCCTGGATCGCCGCCGCCGGTCTTGCCGGAGCGGTGGAGCTGACGGTGGGAAATCCGAGCATCGGCGGCGGCCCGGGCGACGCCGGGTACGTCAACACCTCCGCGACGCTGATCGATCTGAGCCGGCCCGCGACGGCCACGGGTGTCCTGACGCACGTCAAGTTCGGATGGGCCTCTCCGACGTGCCTGAGCGCCCACATCAAGGTGTTCCATCGCGTCGGAAACACGTTGACGATGACGGGACAGAGCACGGTCGACTTCTCCGCGCCCTCGGGCTTCAACGTCATTGCGCCTCTAACGCCCGCGCTTCCGATCCAGCAGGGAGACGTGCTCGGCATTTCGGCGGTCGCGCCCTGCTTCGCGGGAGGACTCTTCCTCAACGTCCCTTTCGCGGGCGTCTTCCTCTCTCAATCCGAGGACTATTCCGGAACCTTCAGTTTCACTCCCCTCGACATTCATATCGGGGGGGTGGCGCTTTCGGCGATCGGAACGACGACGGAATATCGCGCGGGTGTCATTCCCGCGGTGGGCTCGGGACCGGGGCTCCACGGCGCGAGTTTCGTGACGTCCCTCCAGATGATCGCGCCGCCGATCGGAGGCGATGTGAATGGACGCCTGGTCTTCCACCCGGCGGGCGTGGGGGGAAGCACGGGCGATCCTTCGCTCCCGATCGCGATTTCGCAGAGCCATGCCGTCTCCTTCGCCGACGTGGTCGCGGCGATGGGGCAGACCGGGTTCGGCTCGATCGACGTAGTGCTTTCGGCCGACTCGGGGGTCCCCGTCACGTTCGCCCGCGTCTTCAACGACCAGGGCGACGCGGGATCCTCCGGGGTGGGAGAGGAACTGGTCCCCGATTCCGGCTCGTTCTCGAGCGCCGGCCAGGTCGTGCCCGCGGGTTTCACGGGCTATCTGAGCGCGCCCGTGGACGCCTCGAAAACACGATTCAATCTCGGTGTCCGGACGCTCGATTCCGGGGCGTTCATCACGTTCGTGCTGAAGGATGCGTCCGGGAACGTGAAGGCGAGCGCGGCGTCGCCGTACCCGCCCGATTACTTCAACCAGTTCCACGCGGAAGATCTCTTCGGCACGGCGCTCGGCTCGAACGACGTCGTGGAAGTCACGGTGTCGACGGGCAGCGCGATCGTCTTCGGCTCGACGACCGACAACGTCACGAACGATCCGAGCTACCAGTTCGTGCATCCGGTCTTCGGCGTCCTGTAGGGTTCCTTCGAGGAAGGGCTCGCCGAAAATCGTTCGGCGGGCCCGCCCGGCGGGCGAAACGAATGTTCCCCGAATCTACGGCATAATCCGGCGCCGTGTCTCATCGCCACCATCGCCGCTCCGCGCGGCCGCTCCCGGCGTCGGAACGCGGCGCCGCCCGGATTCCCGGCATCGCCGCCGCGGTGCTCGGCCTCGCGATGGCGGGCTCGATCTTCCTCGTCGACCCGAAGGCGGAGTCGGCTTTCGACGCGCCCAAGCGGCTGGTGGGAATGCTGGGCTGCGCCCTGGCCGCCGCTCTCGTGTTTTCGATCCGGGGGGCCTCGACGGCGCGATGGGCGAGCCTTCGTCCGATCTCGCGCGCGAGCGCCCTCCTCTTCGGCGCCGCGATCGGCGCCGCCGGGCTCGCCGCCCTCGCGTCTCCCCGCCGCCCGGTGGCGCTCGACGCCTGGCGCGCGATGGTTCTCTGGTCGCTCGCCGTTCCCCTCGGGGCGTCCGCCGCGCTGACGGGAAAGCGGTTCGCCGCGCTCGTCCGGACCTTTCTCGCCTGCGCCGCCGTCAGCGCGGTCCTCTCCCTGCTCGAAGCGGCGGGTGCCTTCGCTCCGTTTTCGATCGAGAGCGCCTCGGGCCGCTCGGGGACGGGCGCCTTGATCGGCAACGAGGGGTCTCTCGCCATCGTGCTTTCGCTCGCGGCGATCGCTTCGCTCGTGGCCGCGCTGCGCGCTCCCGGGCTCCTCGACCGCCGCCTCGCTCTCGCGTCGCTCGCGCTGATCTTCGGCGCGCTCGTCGTGAACCGGAACATCACCGCCGCCGGGTCGGTCGCGGTCGGCGCGGCGATCGTCGGCGGCGTGCTGTTCGGCCGCAAGGCGGCGCCGTGGGTGGCGGCGGTCGTGCTGGTCGGGAGCGCGGGCGTCTTTCTGTACCGCCCGGCTCGGGCGCGCCTCCTCGAGGCGTCCCGGTACGCCCGTTCCGGCCAGTGGGACAGCCTCGTCAGCTACCGGGGGGGCCCCTGGGTATCGGCGATCGAAATGATCCGGGAGCGGCCCGTCGCCGGGTACGGCCCCGGCACGTTCGCCTCCGAGTTCGTTCCTCACCGGCTGGCGGCGGAGATCCGGCGGCGGGAGCGATTCGTCAATCCCCTCTTTGCCGGCTCGTACACGGAAGCGCATTCGGAATATCTCCAGGCGGCGGCCGAAGCGGGGATTCCCGCCGCGGCGGCGGCGCTGGCGGCCTTCGCGCTCGCCGTCGTCTCCGTCGGCCGCCTCGTCCGTCGGGGCGCCGAGGACGTGCGGATTCCCGCGCTCGGGCTCGTCGCGTTCCTCGTGACGGGCGCCGTGGCGGCGCTGACGTGGTTTCCGCTCCAGCGCGGCGCGTCGGCGATTCCGCTCCTGCTCGCGGCCGGATGCGCGTGGCGGCTCGGCGAAACGGGCGGAGCCGTCTCATGAGATTCGCGCGCGCCGCGCTCGTTCTCGGATTCCTGGCGCTCGCGTCCGCGCCCGAAGTCCGGCGCGCCGGGGCCGAGCGGCGGCTCTGGCAGGCGCACGCGGCACTGGACCTCCTCGCGAAGGGCGAGCCGGGCGGGCCGGATCCGAAGCCCGTTCTCGCCTGGATCGGGGAGTCCGCCGGCGCGTGCGCGCGCGATCTTCCCGGGGACCCGCGCCCGCCGATGCTCGCGGCCTCCGCCCGGATGCTGGACCGGGACGCTTCGGGAGCCCTCGCCGATCTGCGGCACGCCTTCGCGGGCGGCGAGCGGGCCGACGTGGATTTTCAGGCGGGCCGAGCGTTCGTCTCCCTTCGCGACATGAGGCGAGGGCAGACGGCGCTGCTGCGCGCGGCGTGGATCAGCCCCGTGCTTCTCGCGGACCTTCCCGAGGCGCCCCGGGCCGTGCTCGAACGCGAAGTCGAGGTCCTGGCGGATCGGCTGAGAAACGGACAACTCTCCGCCCCGCCGCCCGCGCCGGAGTGGCCGTGAAGATTCTCTTCGCGACCCCGCGTTTCCCGTATCCGCTCCGCCGCGGGCACCAGGTGCGCGCGTTCCACCAGATCCGTCTCCTGAGCGCGCGGCATCGCGTGACGCTGCTTTCCTGCGCGAGCGAGCCGCCCTCCCGCGAAGCGCTCGAGACGCTCGGCGGCTTCTGCGAGGAGATCGTCACGGTCCCGATTTCGCGCTGGTCCGCCGCCCGGCACGCCGCGGCGGCGATCTTCACCCGCTTCCCCCTCCAGGTGGCGGCGTTCGACGCGCGCGCGATCGGGGCCGCGGCCGGCGCCGCCGCGCGACGCCACCGGCCGGATCTGATCCACGTCCAGCTCGCCCGCATGGCCGCCGCCTTCGAGGCGAAGACCGAGGCTCCGCGCGTGATCGATCTCGTCGATTCCCTCTCGCTCAACATGGAGCGGCGCTTCCGGCGCGACCGGAGCGCGCTTCGCTGGGCGGCGTATTTCGAATGGAAGAAGATGGCGCGCTACGAGCGGGAGATCGCGCGGGAGTTCGAGCACGTCACCGTCGTCTCGCCCGTCGACCGGAAATCGATCGGCGAGTTTCCGAATCTCTCCGTCAACCCGAACGGCGTGGACCTGCCGGATTTCCCCTTCGGCGCGGAGCGTCCTTCGGATCCCACGATCGTCTTCACCGGCAATCTCGGCTACTTTCCGAACCTCGACGCGATCGACTGGTTCCTCCGGGACGTCCTTCCGATCGTGCGCCGGCGGATGCCCGACGCGATCGTGCGCATCGCGGGAGCGCGCCCGCCCCGGAGACTGCGGGCGCTCGCGCGCCGCCAGCGCGTCGAGCTCGACGAGGACGTCGCGCGGATCGGGCGATCGTTTCCGGGCGCCGCGGTCGCCGTCGCGCCGATGCGGGCGGGCTCGGGGCAGCTGCTGAAGATCCTCGAGGCGATGGCCTCCGGCGTTCCGGTCGTCGCCACGTCGATGGCGGCCTCGGCGTTCGCGTTCGAGCCGGGCCGCGAGATCTTCGTCGCCGACGGCGCCGAAGACTTCGCCGCGGCTGTGATCCGGGCCCTCCAGGACCGCGCGGGCTCGTCGGCGCTGGCTCGGGAGGCGCGCCGGGTCGTGGCGGAGCGATACACGTGGGATCGCTCCGTCGAAGAGCTCGAGCGGATCTACCGGTCTCTGACCGACGCCCCCTGACGACTTCCGAGAGGCGTCAGCCGGGGAGCATCCCGAGCTCGCGATAGAGCGCGAGGTGAAGTTCGGCGGCGTCCGGGGTTTCGGGCTTCCCGGGAAAACGCGGGGGAACCCGGGAGCCGTCGAGCAGGCCGGCCACGATCTCGGCCAGTCCCGAAGCTCCACGCGACGGATCGATCAGCACGCCCCCGCCGGCGCGGAGGCGATCCGCGGGCGCTCCGTGGTCGAAGGCCACGACCGGCACTCCGGCGGCGAGGCATTCGTCGACGACGAGCCCGTAGGACTCCGGGGTGATCGAGAGGGCCAGGGCGAGATCGATCCGGTCGTCGCGGAGGAGACGGGGCAGCGTCCCGGCCCGGTGGTAGCCGCGCACGCGGATCCGCCCGAGAGAGCGGAGTCGCGCGAGCTCGCGGGGGTCTCCCTTTCCGTAGGCCGTCCAGCGCACGCGGGGGAACCTCGGGCCGAGCGTCGAGACGACACGCCCGAACTCCCGCGCCCCCTTCTGGGCGGTCACGGAGCCGACGAACGCGACCCGGCGAACCGGGGCGGACGCGGCGAAAGCCCGCGCCGCCGGGGCGCCCGCGGGCGCGATCACGTGAAAACGGGCAGGGTCGATTCCCGAAAAGAGCTCGGCGTACCGCGAGCGAAGGAACTCCGAAGGAAAGACGATGGCCCGCGCGCGCGAGAGAAGATCGCGACCGGCTCGCCGATAGGCGCCGGGAAAATCCATTTCGACCGGGCGATCGGCGCGGAGGCAGGCGTGGCAGCGGCGATCGCTCGCGCCGTAGCCGCAGAACGTTCCCGCCGGCTGCTCGAGGAGATCGGATCGGGCGCAGTTCAGGGAGAAATCGTGGATCGAAATCGCCATGGGGAAGCTCTCCGCGAGCCGGACCAGGCTTCGCAGGGGAAATCCCGCCGGGTTCTCGACGTGCATCGACGTCGCGCCCAGGTCGCGGGTGAGGCGCGCCGCGGCTTCCTCGAAACGCGGATCCTCGAGCGCCGGCCGGCGTCCGGGATTTCCGGCCGCCGATCGGATCGATCGGCGAAGTCTGCCCGATTCGCCGTCCACGCGAAGCCCGCCTCCCTCGGGATAGAGCGTGGCCACCGGTCGTGTCGCGCTCTCGGCCGCCATGCGCGCGGCGTACTGGGTCTGGACGCCGCCGAAGCGGGGATCCGGGGGCGTCGCGAGCAGGTTGACGAGGGGAAAGCGGAAGGCCCCGGCGTCCTCGTTGGCCGGGAAGCTCCGACTCCGCCTTCTCTCGGCCAGACGGTCCTGCAGGCGATCGCGGACGGCCGCGGGTCCCTCCGCGGCGAGGACCGACGCCAGCAGCCGCAGCGATTTCGACGCGCGACGGATCATCGGATCACTTGCGGTCATCGGCCGAGGACGCTTTCGTACACGGCGTCGATCTCGCGGGCGTGTTCGTCCATCGATTTGACCGCGGGAATCGCTCTTCGCCAGCGGTCGAGGACCGCCGGATCGGCGATCAATTCTTCGACGATCTTCCGCAGCGCCGCGGCGTCGTCCGGCTCGACGAAGGCGCCCGCCGGAGGAACGCCCGGGGGAAAGACCTCCTCGAGGGCCCCGCGCCGGCTGACGATCACGGGCACTCCCCGCCGGAGGGCCTCGCGGGGGGCGAGGCCGAAGCTTTCGTATCCCAGCGAAGGGACGACGAGCACGTCGAAGCTCGAGAGGACTTCCTCCTTGCGATCCGCCGCGAAGCGTCCCCGAAACGCGACGGCGGGCGAGCCGAGCCCGTCGAGCGCCCGATCGTAGGCCGGATCGGCGCCCCGCGCGCCCCAGATCTCCAGCCGGGCGCGGGCGGGATCGACGCCGCGAAAGGCCTCGACCGCGACGTGGACCCCCTTGTGCGGAAGGATCGAGCCGATGAAGCCGAACCGGAGCGGCCGGGCGGGTCCGGTCGTTACCGCGGCGGCTGCGACCGAGACGCCGTATCCGATCACTCGCGCGCTCTGGCCCCGGCCGATCCAGCCGCGCGATCGGAAGCTCTGCTCGATGAACCGCGATCCCATCACGAGCGCGTCGGCTCGCCGGAATGCCCGGCGCGCGATCCGCCGGCGCCATGCGTGCAGGAGCGGGTTCCAGAGCGCGGCGGGGAAAATCCCCGTGAGCGGAAGGCACCGCGAGCAGCGGCGGAGCCCGGGACCCGGGCAGAGCCGTCCTTCGGGCTTCCACAGATTCGCCCGGGCGCACGCCATCCACCAATCCTGGACCTGGAACACCCACGGGATCTTCCGGCGGCGGATCTCCCGCACGAGGCCGATCGCGTGCCCCGAGAAATGGTGGACGTGGACGAGCGACGGAGCCGTCTCGTCGAGGAACGCGCCGAAGGAACGTTCGAGCGCGCGTTGGCGGAGCGCGTTTCGCGCGAGGGGATTTCGCGCCGTAAAGTCGTTGGCGACGAGGCGCACCCGCACGCCGCCGTCGATCCACTCGCGCGCTTCTCCCGTTCGGGAGGACGGGTCGCTCACGCGGACGAAAGCCGCGGTCGGCCGGTCCGCGGCCTGGCGGACGGCGAGGGATCGCGCGTACTCTTCCGTTCCGGCGGGATTGTGCGGCGGCCAGCCGTGAACGAGGTGGACGATGCCGGGGCGCGGCACGCCCGGCTTTCCCGGGGCGATCCGCTCCTTTACCCGCCGGCGGGCCGCCTCGATCGGATCTTCGCGCATGAAGCGCGCGATCGTCGCGGGATATTCGGGATGCCGCCGCACGAGCGTCCGCATGGCCCGGCGCAGGCGCTTCCGGTCGGGGGGACCGAAGCTGCGATGGCCGGCATGGAAGACGAATGTCGCGTCGTCGAGCGCGTGCCGCCACCCCGCCTTCAAAGCGCGGAAACAGAAGTCGTTCTCTTCCCCGTATCCTGGAGAGAACGCCTCGTCGAAAAAGCCGATCGCCTCGAGCGCTCGGCGCTTGACGTAGAGACAGAACCCGACGCCCGTCGGCAGGCGGGGATACGCCCGCGCGGAGACCTCCTCGACGAGTCGCGCGAAGGAATCGACGTCGAATCCCGAAGGGACGTCGTTGGCCGCGAAGGGCCGGGGCAGGGAGCAGAGGGTCGCGTCGTTCGAGAACGGGGTCACGGTGGCGATCCGCCGGGAAGAGGCCGCCGCCGCGGCGAGGTTCTCGAGCCATCCGCGCGTCACGACGGTGTCGCTGTTCAAGAGCACCACGTCGCCCGCCCACGCGCGCATGCCGCGATTGACGCTCGCTACGTAGCCGAGCGCGCGGGCGTTTCGGAGAACGGAGACGGCCGCTCCCTCCTGCGCGACCGCGGCGAGCGCGGCTTCGGCGGCATCCTGGCCGGGGCCGTCGAGAATCGCGATCAGGCGGTGCCGTGCGAGATCCGTGTGCCGGCGGAGGCTGTCCAGGCAGCGAGCGAAGTCGTCCGCGGCTCCGTGAACCGGCACGATCACGCCGATCGCGGAGCAGGGGTCCTCGGGGTCGGCGCGCGGCTCCGATGCGTAGTCGAGCGGAGGGGGGCGGCGTCCGATCATCGGGCGTCTCAGGTTACACTCATTTCCTCCCGTGAAAATCGTATGGGTGGCGACCAAGTCTCCCTGGCCCCCGTCGGAGGGAGGCCGCCTCGTGATGAAGTTGACGCTCGAGGCGCTGGCCGAGCGGGGGCACGAAATCGTCGTGGCTTTCCCCGGCGAGCCTCCCCGTGCGGGCGAGGCGCCCGCCGGCGTCCGAGTCGTCCGGGTGGAGGAAAAGCGGCGTCCCTGGGCGGCGGCCTCCCTGGCGGGACTCGCCCGTGGCTTGCCGGCCTCCGCGCTCCGACACGCGTCGCCAGCGCTCGAACGCGAGGTCCGCGGGCTGATGAAGGGTTCCCCCGACGTCGTCTTCGCCGAGCAGCTCCAGGCGCTCCCGGCCTGCGCGAGCGCGTTCGAGCGGAGGGTGCCGGTCGTTCTGCGCGCGCAGAACGTCGAGAGCGATCTCTGGGCGGCTCGCGCCTCCTCCGCCTCGCGGGGAAGACTCCTTCTCCGATGGGAAGGGAAGAAGATGGCCGCGTGGGAGGCGACGGCGATCCGCCGTTGCGCGGGCACGATCGCCCTGACGGCCCCGGACGCCGCCCGGCTCCGGGAGCTTGCGGGTCCGTCCCGGCCGATCGCCGCGATCCCGGCGCCGTTCCCCGGCGAGCTCCCGGCGGGCGAGGTTTCGCTGCCCGGCTCGCCCGCGGTCGTCGTCTTCGGAAGCTCCGGCTGGTGGGCCAACGCCGAGGGCGCCACATGGTTCGCGGAGCGGATCTGGCCGGGAATCTTCCGGACGTTTCCGGCCGCGCGGCTGCATCTCTTCGGTCTCTCGCCCGGGGGAGCGCCTCCGCCCGGCGCTTTCCTGCACGACGCTCCGATGGACAGCCGCGCCGTCTTTGCCCCGGGCTCCGTTTTCGTCGTGCCCCTCCGGTCCGGCTCGGGCGTGCGGATGAAAATCCTCGAAGCGTGGGCGCGGGGCGCCCCGGTCCTCGCCACGCCCGCCGCGGCTGCGGGCCTCGAGGAATCGTCGGGGCTGCTCGTCGCCTCCGACCCGGCCTCCTTCGAAGCCGCCTTCCGAAGGCTCCAGGAGGAGAACGACCTTCGCGGAAAGCTCGTCGCCGACGGAAGAGCCACGCTCGCGCGATTTCACGATCCGCTCTCGGTGGCGCGCGCGACCGAGAAGTTCGCGCTGGGCGTCGCCGCGAGGAATCAGGGAGCGGGCGGGGAAGCCGGCTCGATCGGCACGGATCGCCCTTCGTCGGCGTAGCGGGACAGGACTTCCGCTGTCGGGCCGTCGGCCGCGAGCCGGCCGTTTTCGATCCAGAGGCAGCGGCCGCAGTTCTGGACGACGAGCTCCCGCTGGTGGGAGACGAGGAGGAGCGTCGTTCCCGCGCGCCGGAACTCGAGCAGGCGCTGGTCGCACTTCTCGAGGAAGGCGGCGTCCCCGACGGCGAGCGCCTCGTCCACGATGAGGATGTCGGGCTTCCAGGCGGTGACGATCGCAAACCCCAGGCGCGCGAGCATTCCCGACGAGTAGTTGCGCGCCTGCGCCCGGACGAAACCGCCGAGCCCGCTGAACTCGACGATCGCGTCCATCGCGCGGTCGATCTCGCGGTGCGTGTGCCCGAGGAAGAGCGCCGAGAGGCGAATGTTCTCGATCCCCGTGAGTTCCGGGTCGAATCCGGTGCCGAGCTCGAGGATCGGCGCGATCCGTCCGGCCGCCGCGACCCGGCCCCGGGTCGCCTTGAGGACCCCGGAGACGACTTTCAGGAGCGTGCTCTTTCCCGCCCCGTTCCTCCCGACGATGCCGACACTCTCGCCCGGCGCGATCGCGAGGGTCACGTCGCGGAGCGCCCAGAGCTTCTCGTACACGAGCTGCCGGCGCACCCAGTGCAGGGCGTATTCCTTGAGCGAGGGAGGACGCGCCTTCGCGAGCCGGTAGCAGAGCGAGACCCCGTCGAGCGAAACGGCCGGCTTCATAGGTGGAAGGGGATCCGATCGCTCATCTTCCGGAAGGCGGCGTAGCCGACGAGCAGGGAGATCCCCGCGATCGCCGCGCCGGCCGCGATGCGGGAGAGCGGCGGGAACGTCCCCGCGTAGATCGGCTCGCGAAAGAGATCG
>Ga0070666_10002784_pt1 | contig 10556 bp, 9 predicted proteins | sample KBSS23metaG_FD_64677 | JGI IMG/M metagenome (GOLD analysis project Ga0070666, IMG submission 64677) | Switchgrass rhizosphere microbial communities from Kellogg Biological Station, Michigan, USA - KBS S2-3 metaG | ecosystem: Host-associated > Plants > Roots > Rhizosphere > Soil ... | reverse complement strand
CCGCCTTCTTGCGCGCCTCCCCGAGTAGCGCTTCCCACTCCGCCTTCGGCACGCCGCCCTTGTCCCAGTCTGTACGGGCGTTCTCGCGGCGATGATCGAAGAACCGGATGTTATCGTCGCGGTTCTGGATCGGCATGATCTCCTTCTCGATGAAGCGGTCGAGTTCGTCGAGATAGGCCTGAAGATCCTTCGGGATATCGAAGTCCATTGTGCTCTCCTGCATGGCGCATGTTGTGCGCGCCGACATTTCCACCGGCGGCAAGCGCACCGCAGATCGCGCGCGATTACAAGCGATTTGGCGCAGCGTTCCTTTAGGGCAAGCAGGCGTGCGCTACAGAACCTTCTCGGCGAGGCTGCGGAACGCATCGGGGACGGAGCGCGCGGCGTTGGTCGCGACCGAGGTGTAGCCGACGGCGTCTTGTCCGAAGCGCTTGCGGATCGCGTCCATGGCGCGATCGGCGCGGCCGCGTGCGAGATCCTTGCGGCAGGCCGGTGCGTCGGCGAGACCCAGCGGCAACTCCATCTGCGAGGTCGCGGGAAGATCGCCGAGGTGGGAGACCGAGATGCCGAGAAGCGAGATCGACCGCTCGTTCGGGTGATCGGCGAGCACGCCGCGCACCAGTTCTGTCGCGAGGTCGGCGATGGAGAGTGTGGAGGAGATGGGCGACGGCAGGGTGAGCGCGCGTGTCACCGCGCGCATGTCGGCGAAGCGCACGCGGACGGTGACGGTGCGGCCGGGGCGCGATTTCTCGCGCAGGCGCGTGGCGATGCGGTCGGCGAGATGCAGGAGGACGGGGCGGTAGGTGCGTTCCGTTGCCGGCTTGCGGCCGAGCGCGGACTGCGCGCCGGCGGAATGCGCGCGGCGGTGGGTCTGGATGTGGCGTGAATCCTGGTTCCAGGAAAGCGCAAACAGCTTCGTGCCCGCGGCGGCGCCGAGGAGGCGCTCCAGCGATTTGGGCCGGCTGTTTGCCAGTTGTCCGATGGTGGCAATGCCCTGGGTAGCAAGCCGCGCCTTGGTGGCGGGGCCGACACCCCAGATCAGATCGACGGGCAAGGCGTGCAGGAATTGAAGTTCTGTCGCGGGGTCGACGACCACCAGACCGTCGGGCTTGGCGACCTGCGAGGCGATCTTGGCGAGATGCTTGGTGCGCGCCACGCCGATGGAGATCGCGAGGCCGAGTTCGGCGCGCACACGCGCGCGGATCGCGGCGGCGATGGTGGCGGGCCGGCCGAAGAGATGCGTGCACCCGGTGACATCGGCGAAGGCTTCGTCGATCGAGATGCGTTCGACGGCGGGGGTGAAGTCGCCGATCACCGCGATCGCGGCGTCGCCGAGGCGCTGGTACTCGCTGAAATGGCCTTCGACGAAGATGAGATCGGGACACAGCTCGCGCGCGCGGCGGCCTGGCATTGCGCTGGTGATACCGAAGGCCCTGGCCTCGTAGGAGGCGGCAAGCACTACGCCTCCACCCACCGCCACGGGTTTGCCGCGCAGGCTGGGATCGAGCATCTGCTCGACTGAGGCATAGAAGGCGTCCAGGTCCGCATGCAGGATCGCTGCGACCGCCGACATGATCTTCCCCTCGGCTCAACCGAAAGAACGTATCATGAACAACTCGTCAGCGGTAGAGAATTTCCAGTGCCTGCTCTGCCATCGCTGCCGTGCCGTTTATGGTGGGACGATCTGATGGCGTGACGCCCGCCAGCGCCCTGCGATAGACGCCCTGCCCGATGCTGGCGAGGCGGAAGACGCCGAAGGCGACGTAGAAATTCCAGTTGTCGATGTGGTCGCGGCCGGTGCGGCGGCAGTAGGCGTCGCGGTATTCGGACTCGGTGGGGATGCCGCTGGTCTTGAAGTCGACGCCGTCGAGCGTGCCCCAGCCCTCGCCGTGCGAATGCCACATGAAGCCGTTGTAGCCGATGTCGGCGAGCGGGTGGCCGATGGTGCAGAGCTCCCAGTCGAGCACGGCGATCAGGCGCGGCTCGGTTAAGTGGTACATCATGTTCTCGAGGCGGTAGTCGCCATGCGCGATGCTGACCGACGGATCCGCGGGGATCATGCCGGGCAGAACCTCGATCAGCTTTTCCATCGCGGGGATGTGTTCGCTTTGCGCGCCGCGATACTGCTTGGTCCAGCGCGCGACCTGGCGTTCGAAATAGCCGCTGGGGCGGCCGAAGTCGCCGAGGCCCACGGCCAGATAGTCGACCTGATGCAACTTCGCGAGCGTGGCGTTGAGTTCGTCGTAGACAGCGGCGCGTTCCTTGGGGCTAAGGCCCGGCAGGCGAGCGTCGCGGAAGACGCGGCCTTCGAGGAAATCCATCACGTAAAAACCGGTGCCGATGACGGAGTCGTCTGTCTCCAGCAGGCGCATACGCGGGACGGGGACGCCGGTGTTCTCCAGCGCCTTCATCACCCGGTATTCGCGGTCGATCTGGTGCGCGCTGGCGAGAAGCGTGCCCGGCGGCTTCTTGCGCAGCACATAGCCGAGCGGGCCGTTCGGGCCCTGGGTCGTCAGCTTGTAGGTCGGGTTCGACGCGCCGCCCTTGATCTGCTGCACGACCATGTCGCGGCCGAAGCCGTCGATGTGCTTTTCGAGGTGCGCCTTCAGCTTCGCTTCGTCGAAGCGCAGCGCGGGGACAACGTCGCCGATGATGCCGTCGGTCATTTCATGCCTTCCAGGAAAGACGCGTCGATGAACTTCCGGCGCGTTTCATCAAACAACTTGGCGGCGACGTGCACTTGCCCCAAGACTTTGCCTTTGAGCGACATTCCCGTCCAATCGGCTGACACGACTACGTTGCGGTCCAACAGATACACGCCGTAATTGTCTGCGTAGTCGTCTTTGACGTCATCGAAGGGGCAGTCGATCAGATATCGGTCACCGTTCCAGTCGAACAGGACCATGCGCGGCACATCGTAGAATTCCCGATACTCGACGATGGGGCACCACGACGGCATCGCCCTACTCTTTCTGCTTCATCTGCTCGTTAAGCTGCGCGAAGAGCGTGCCGTTCGCCATGTTGTCGCGCGTGCCTTCGGGGCTGAGGGTGGCGGCCTTGTCGAGTTCGTAGATCTCCGGCGGGACGTACCAATGGAGCTTGTCGGAGTGGTAGGCCTCCCACACGACCTTGGCGACCTCGACCGGCGGGATGGCGCGGAACATGCCCTCCTTCGGCGCCGACGCGGCGACGCCGGGCGGGAGGATGGGCGTGTCGATCAGGCCGGGGAGCACGTCGGCGGCCTTGATGCCGAGCATCTTGAACTCGACGGCAAGCGCCTCGGTCAGGCCCTTCACCGCATGCTTGGTCGCGGAATAGACGGCGATGCCGGGCATGCCGTAGGTGGCGGAGGACGACGAGGTGGTGAAGCACATGCTGCCGGGCGTGGCCTTCAGGTACTTGATGCCCTCGTGGATGCCTATGAGGACGCCGACGAAGTTGATGTTCACCACCGCCATCACGTCCTCGAAGGACTGGTCGGCGAAGAAGCCGCCGCGGCCGATGCCGGCGTTGTTGTAGAGGATGTCGAGCTTGCCGCCGGTCTCGGCGGTGAACTCGGCCAGCGCCTTGGCGTACTTGTCTCGCAGGGTGACGTCGAGCAGGCCGGTCTTGCAGTTGTCGAAGCCGATCTCCTGTTCGAGGGTCCTGAGGCCGTCGGCGTTCACGTCATAGCCGCCGACATACCAGCCCTTGCCGGCGAACAGCCTGGCGGTTTCGCGGCCCATGCCGCTGGCAGCGCCGGTGATAAAAATGGACCTGCGTCCGTTGGCCTTGCCCATGGCGTGCTCCGATGTGAGGGCGCCAAGGTAGGCGTGGCGGCGGTCGCGTCAACGGTGACGCAAGGTCAGCGCACGCTTTGGTAGCCGCCGCGCAGGCCGTTCGGCGAGAGCACGAACTGGCCGACGCTGATGTGGCGGCAACGGAAGGCGGCGGCGTTCTGGAGCAGGTAATATTCCCACATGCGGCAGAAGCGGGAACCGTGACGCTGCTCCATCTCGTCGCGGCGGCTCTGGAAGTTGTCGTTCCATGCCATGAGCGTGTTGTCGTAATACGTGCCGAAATTGTGCACGTCCTCGACGACGAAGAGGCCTTCGACAGCGGAGGTGACTTCGCCCATCGAGGGGAGATCGCCGTTGGGGAAGATGTATTTGTCCTGCCAGGGGTCGACGACGGGATGACGCTCGTTCTCCCAGATGGTGTGGAGCAGGAAGAGGCCGCCGTCCTTCAGCGCGCGGCGAGCAGCTTCGAAATAGGTGCGGTAGTTCTTCGCGCCGACGTGTTCGAACATGCCGACCGACACCACGCGGTCGACCTTCGGGCCGTCATATTGGCGGTAGTCCATGAGAAGCGGCGTGACGGGAAGGCGGGCGTAGCGCCTCTCGATGTAGGCGACCTGCTCCGACGAGACGGTGACGCCGGTGCTGCGGGCGCCGTATTTCTCGGCGGCGAAACCGATGAAGGAGCCCCAGCCGCAGCCGATGTCCCAGACAGTGTGATGCGACTGAAGACCGATCTTGCGGCAGATGAGATCGAGCTTGTTCTCCTGCGCCTGGTCGAGGTTCGTGGCGTCCTTCCAGTAGGCGCAGCTGGCGGTGAGGCGCTTGTCGTAGGTCGCCTCATGGATATCGGTGGGGAGATTGTAGTGGGTGTCGGCGACCTGGCCGGAACGGTTGACGGACTGGCGGTTCATGACACGCGCCGCGAGCATCAGCGTCGCCATCGGCAGGGTGAGCCCGATCTTGTCGCTCAGGTGACCGGAGATCACGCGATCGAAGAACTGATCGAGCGCGGGGCAGTCCCAGTCGCCGTCCATGTAGGCCTCGCCGAGGCCGAGCGACCCGCCGCCAAGCAGGCGGTTGAAGATGCGCTCGTTGTTGACCCGCATATCCCATGGGTTGGGGCCATCGATGGCGATGCCGGCGAGCGCGAAGAACTCGGTGACGGCGCGGCGCGCACTGAAACGGCCGGCCAGACCGGTGCGCTGCCACAGCGAGGTGTGAAATTCGTGAGAAGAATCAAGCGTGGATACGGACATCTGGGCATTCCCCGGGACTTCCGTTTCGGGAACGCGGAACGGGGGCCGGTGGTGCCCGCTTAACTGACGTAATGCGTCAACTCAGCGCCCGGTCGAGATCGGCGATGAGGTCGTCGGCGTCTTCAACTCCGACGCTGAGGCGGACGAGCGAGTCCGAGATGCCGAGCAGGGCGCGCTGGTCTTCGGGAATCGAGGCGTGGGTCATGATGGCGGGGTGCTCGATCAGGCTTTCGACGCCGCCCAGACTCTCGGCCAACGTGAAGAGCTGGGTGCGTTCGAGGAAGCGGCGCGTGGCGGAGAGGTCGCCCTTGAGCGTGGCGGTGATGATGCCGCCGAAGCCGGCCATCTGCTTCCTGGCCAGGGCATGCTGCGGGTGGCTTTCGAGGCCGGGGTAGATCACGCGCGCGATCTTCGGGTGTACCTCCAGCCGGCGCGCGATCTTCAGCGCGTTGGTGCAGTGGCGCTCCATGCGCAGGGCGAGGGTTTTCAGGCCGCGCAAGGCGAGGAAGCTGTCGAACGGGCTGGCGATGCTGCCCACGGCGTTGTGCAGGAAGCGCAGGCGCTCGGCGAGGTTCGGGTTGTTGGTCACCACCGCGCCGCCGACGATGTCGGAATGACCATTGAGGTACTTGGTGGTCGAGTGCATCACGATGTCGATGCCGTGCTCCAGTGGACGCTGCACGTAAGGGCTCGCGAAGGTGTTGTCGGCAACGGTGATGATGCCGCGCTTCTTCGCCAGCGCCGCGATGGCTTCGAGGTCGGCGAGCCTGAGCAGCGGATTGGTGGGAGTCTCGACCCAGATCATCTTCGTGTCGGGGCGGATGGCGGCTTCGACGGCCGTGACGTTCGACATGTCGACCAGAGTCATCTGGAGGCCGGCAGTACGCTTGCGGACCTTGTCGAACAGGCGAAAGGAGCCGCCGTAGAGGTCGTCGCTCGATATGATGTGGGCGCCGTGGTCGTTGAGTTCGAGGATGGTAGAGATCGCCGCGAGTCCGGAGGCGAAGGCCATGCCGTCGCTGCCGCTTTCGAGATCGGCGATGCAGCGCTCGAACGCCATGCGCGTAGGGTTCTGGCTGCGCGAGTACTCGTAGCCCTTGTGCACGCCGGGGCTTTCCTGGGCGTAGGTGCTGGTGGCGTAGATCGGCATCATCACCGCGCCGGTCGTGGGATCGGGCGACTGGCCCGCGTGGATGGTGCGGGTGGAGAATGCGAGGCGGTTCTTGTGGTCGGTCATGTGCTCAATCAGGTCCTGAGCCGGATGTGGTTGATCAGGTCGATGCGGGTGATCAGGCCGACGAACTTACCGCGATCGCAGACCAGTGCCACCTCGTTGTCCTGGAAGATGGGTACCAATGCGGAAATCGGGGAGGTGACCTCGAGGGTCTTGGGCGCGGCGGTCATGGCGTCCTTCACCAGCGCGGTGAAGCGGGCACGGCGGGTGTCTTCCGGGCCCTCGACTTTGGCCAGGATGTCGCTTTCGTCCATGATGCCGATGAGCTGGCCGTCGTGGACGACGGGAAGCTGCGAGACGTCGGCGGCGCGCATGCGATTGTAGGCGGTAAGGACGGTGTCCTCCGGCCCGACGGTGACGGTCGCACCGCTGTCGAAGCGGCGCGAGATCAGGTCGGAGAGATCACCCTTGATGGGCTTCTGCGAGAGACCCTGCTCTATCACCCAATAGTCGTTGAAGACCTTGGAGAGGTACTTGTTGCCGTTGTCGGGGACGAGCGTGACGACGCGCTTGGGCGTGGTCTGTTCGCGGCAAAACCGCAGCGCGGCGGCGAGCAAGGTGCCGGAGGACGAGCCGCCGAGGATGCCTTCCCTGGCCAACAGCGCTCGGGCGGTCTCGATGCTTTCCTTGTCGGGGATCGTGTAGGCGTGCTTCACGAGATCCAGGTCGCAGATCGGCGGGACGAAGTCCTCGCCGATGCCTTCGATGGTCCATGAGCCGGCCGCGATCGTCTTGCCGGTCTTGATCAGCGGGGTGAGGATCGAACCCAGCGGGTCGGCCAGCACCATCTGGGTCTTGGGCGAGACTTTCGCAAAGAAGCGGCCGAGGCCGGTGAGCGTGCCGCCCGAGCCGACGCCGCAGACGACGGCGTCGATATCGTACTCCATCTGCTCCCAGATTTCAGGGCCGGTGGTGGTTTCGTGGGCGTGCGGGTTCGCGGGGTTGGCGAACTGGTTGATGTAATGCGCCTGGTGCTCGGTCGCGATGCGCTCGGCCATGTCCTGGTAGTACTCGCCGTGGCCTTTGCCGACATCGGAGCGCGTTAGGCGGACATCGGCGCCCAGTGCGCGCAGGTGCTGGATCTTCTCGCGGGACATCTTGTCGGGCACGACGAGGATGAGCTTGTAGCCCTTCGCCGCGGCAACCTGGGCGAGCCCGAGGCCGGTGTTGCCGGCAGTCGCCTCGACGATGGTGCCGCCGGGCTTGAGGGCACCGGATTTCTCGGCCGCCTCGATCATCGAGAGGCCGATGCGGTCCTTTATCGAGCCGCCGGGATTCTGGGATTCCAGCTTGGCAAACAGCCGGCAGGGGCCGACGTCGAAATGCGTCAACTCCACCAGTGGCGTGTTGCCGATCAGGTCGAGTGTGGAGCGGACAACTTTGGGAAGGGGCATGAGCCGAGTCACCGCGGGTTTGCGCGCGGAAGGTAACGCGGAGCGAGAGCGGGTGGCGGGAATTCTGTGGCTGAAACAAACTGGCGGAGAGCGCACACTCTCCGCCAGTTTTATGCAGACGGCTCACCGCCCGCTGTGTTTTTCGATCAGGCGACCCGGACGACCGGATCGCGCAGGCGCAAATTCCAGGCGAGAAGGACGGACGTGACAGATGCCGTTCATTGCGCGCTCCTGGGTTTTGTTGCGCTACGGAACGGCTCGGCTTGCATATGGTCCGGTTTAGGCCGCTGGTGCGATCAGTTCACGCGCCTCGTCTTGCCGGCCCAGAAGGGTTCGCGCAGTTCGCGGCGCAGGATTTTGCCCGAGGCGTTGCGCGGAAGGGCTTCGATGAAATCGACGCTTTTGGGCGCCTTGAAGTTCGCGATGCGGGTACGGGCGAAGGCGATGATGTCGTCCTGCGAGGGCGACTTGCCGGGTTTGCGGACGACCATCGCCTTGACCGCCTCGCCCCATTTTTCGTCGGGGACGCCGATCACCGCGACGTCGCCGACGTCGGGGTGGCCGTAGATCGCACTTTCGACTTCGGCGGGATAGATGTTCTCACCGCCGGAGATGATCATGTCCTTTACGCGGTCGTGGATGTAGACGTAACCGTCTTCGTCGATGTAGCCGGCGTCGCCGGTGCGCAGGAAGCCGTCGGCGCCGATGGTGTTGGCGGTCGCCTCGGGCAGGTTCCAATAACCGGCCATGTTCCACACCGAGCGGGTGACGATCTCACCGACTGCGTTGGGCGGGAGCGGGTTGCCTTCGGCGTCGATCACGCGAACCTCGACCTGCGGCAGCGGTTTGCCGGCGGAGCGCATGCGCGGGCTGCCGGCCATGTCGTGATCGGCGGGCGGCAGCGCGACGATGGTGCCGGTGGTCTCGGTCATGCCGTACATCTGGGCGAAGCCGCAGCCGAACACTTCGACCGCCTCGCGCAGCAGGTCCAGCGGGATGGGGGAGGCGCCGTAGCCCAAATGCTTCATGCGCGAATAGTCGGTGGCGCGGGCGCGCGGGGCGCGTAGCACGATCTGGATGGCACTCGGGACGAGGAAGAGCTTGGAGATGCGCTCCTGCGCGATGAAGTCGAGCACCTTGCCGGGGTCGAACTCGCGGGCGACGACGTTGCGGGCGCCGTTGCGCAGGCCCATCAGGCCCCAACCCGAGCCGCCGATGTGCGCGACGGGCATGGCGACGAGGCTGACGTCGTCGGCCGACCAGGTGTTCCAGTCGATCTTCGCAGCCTTCATGATCTTGTGCGTTTCGATGAAGTTGCTGTGCTTCAGCATGGCCCCCTTGGGGCGGCCGGTGGTGCCGGAAGTGTAGAGCTGGATCGCGATATCGTCGGGTGTGAGCGTGACGTTCGGCGGCGTGGCGGGCTGGGCGTCGCGCCAGGATTCGAATGATTTCCACGCGGGCACGCCGCCTTCCATGGCGATGACCTGGCGAACTTTGCGCGCCTCCTCGAGCACCCTGCGGGCGGCGGCGGTGAATTCGGGGCCGACGAAGAGCATCGGCGCGCCAGAGTCGTTGACGATATAGGCGATCTCCGGCGGCGCGAGGCGCCAGCCGACCGGCGTCATCACGGCCCCCATCTTCGCGGCGCCGAGGAACAGCTCGAAATAGTGATCGGAGTTCTTGCCGAGATAGCAGATGCGCTCGCCCTTCTTCACGCCGCTGGCGATCAGGGCGTTGGCGACCTGGTTGGTGTGCGCGTCGTATCGCGCGAACGTCGTGTCGCGGCCTTCGAAGGAGAAGGCGACAGCGTTGCCTTGTGTGCGGGCGAAGTAAGGCGGGATGTCGGCGATGGTCTTCCAGTCGGCTTCGGTCATGCGTGTCTCTTGGTTATTCGAGGCAGTTGTCGTGGTCGAACAGTTTCGGATTCGGTTCGGAGAGCTCTCCAACAGCAGAGGATGAAGAGCAGGCATCGCATCGTCATCACCTCGGCGCTGCGACCGGCGGCGGCTTGGAGGCGAGCTGCCAGTCGTGGATGGCTTGGATCGGCGCCCAGTCGCTGGGCAGGACCAGGCCAATCACGTTGAGGGTGAGGTTGTCGCGGACCATGGCAAGGGTGAACAGCTCCATCACCACCGCGGCGATCGCGATATAGCGGGCTGGAAAGCGCCAGGCGAGGAAGAAGCCGGTGGACATCATCACGGTGTCCATCACCGAGTTCAGTATGCTGTCACCGACATAGCCGGCGGCAATGGCCTGTTGGCGGTAATGCTGGATGGTCGACGGCGAGTTCTCGGTGATCTCCCACGCGATCTCGACTCCCATCGCGATCAGGAGGCGCGCGGCGACGGACAATCGCGGTGCGATGAGATGCAGAATGCCAAAGAAAATGAAGCCGTGAATGATGTGAGAGAAGCTGTACCAGTCGGCGAATTGCTGCGAGGTCTCGTTGCTCCACACATCACCGACCCAAAGCATGATGCGCCCGGTGGTCGAGACAAAAGGCTGGCCGAAATTGTGCAGGACGGCGATCTGGATCGCGACCAACACCAAAGCTGCCGGATAGAGCCATACCGGCCACGCGCGCGTGTTCACGAATCCCCCAGACGACAGACCGCGCACTATACCCGTTAATCCATGTTGAACAGCTTGAGGGCGGTCCTGCCGACGATGTCCTGGGCGACCGCGGCATCTTTCACGCTGTCGAACACCGCCTGGATGGAGCTGCGGGTGTAGCCCAAGGTCGACTCCTGGTGCGGGTAGTCGGAGGACCACATCGCGGTTTGCGGGCCGATGCGGTGCAAAAGCTCGAGTCCGGCGGGATCTGTCATGAAGGTCGCGTAGCAGTGGTTGCGCCAGTACCAGCTCGGCGGGTGTTTGAGCTGGGGTACCATCA
>Ga0070666_10002776_pt1 | contig 10571 bp, 9 predicted proteins | sample KBSS23metaG_FD_64677 | JGI IMG/M metagenome (GOLD analysis project Ga0070666, IMG submission 64677) | Switchgrass rhizosphere microbial communities from Kellogg Biological Station, Michigan, USA - KBS S2-3 metaG | ecosystem: Host-associated > Plants > Roots > Rhizosphere > Soil ... | reverse complement strand
GCCAGCTTCCAGAACGCGTCGCGCCGCGACGCCACCGCTCCCCAGCGGGTGCGTTCGGCGACGGCCGCGAGCGCCGCGAAGAGGGCGCCGTGCACCGCATACGTCAGGAGCCAGGTCGTCAGGCCGTGCTTCGTCATCAGCGGCGCGCCTTGTTGCGTACCAGTCGCTGCAGATCGGCGACTTCCTCACGCGTCAGCTTGCGCGAGTCGAGCAACTGGCTGACGAAGGCCGTGACGTCGCCGTCGAACAGGTTGCGCAACAGCTCGCGCGTCACCGTCTCCCGGACGTCGGCCGGCGACACGCGCGATCGATAGATGTACTGGCGGCCCTCGGCGCGGTGGGAGACGAGTCCGCGCTGCTCCAGCCGGCCGAGCATTGTCGCCACTGTGGTCAGCGCGAGCCGCCGTCCCGTCATCGCGCGCTGGACGTCGGTCACCGACGCCTCGTCGCGCGACCACAGCACCTGCATGACGGCCAGTTGCAGCGCCGTCAGGCGAGTCGGCGCCGCGGCCTTTCGTGGCATGGCTGAATACTACACCAGTAGGAGACGAAATCGACACGCGGTGCCCGCCGACAAACGTTGGCGAACACTTCACGCGCACTCCAATTGCGATTCGGTGTCACGCCAGAGGGTTATGCGGACGCCCACCAAACCTTACGGCGATGGGAGCCATGGGCACCTTCCAGGCACGTGCGGTTCGCGAACCGGCTATCGAATATCCGCGACGAACTGCTCGAGGAGAAGCAACCGAAACATCGCCTCGTTCTCCGCAATCTTCTGCGCCTCGAATGCGGAACCTGTACTACTCAGACGAGAGGGCATCAACGTCGACGCTGCGGGTCCGGGATCGCATCGAGCTGGAGTTTCCGGTCAATCGCGTGCGCACGACCGACGACGGTGTGATCTACGCGGCGTCGGATGCCGAATGGTTCTGGTCGCAGACCGATCCCGCCGAACGGTTCGCCAACAAACAGCGCGTCCGGGCCGGGCTCGGCCGGCGGTGGAGCTATGCCTGGCGAACGGAGATCATGGCCGTCTGGGATCGATCGAGAGACGCGGCGGACCATGGCTTTGCAACCGCCGACCTCGCAGCTGATTTGCGCCTGCGGCGCGTCTGGTAGCGGCGAGGAGTTTCAGAGCCAGCGCTCAGCCTGTCGCACCGGCTCCAGCCGTCGCGTCGACCGCCATCATCGTTGCCGTCATTCGCGCCAGAAGACGGCGACGCGTGTGATCGAACACCGAGCCCTCGCAAACCGTGAGCGTTCGTCCCGACTGGACGACCTGTCCGACTGCGATCACGCGCTCGGTCTTCGCCGGCTTCAAGAAGTGCACTTTGAACTCGACGGTCAACACCTCGCGATCCGGCGGCATCTTCGAGAGCGCTGCATAGCCGCAGGCGACATCGATGATGCTCGCGACCACGCCACCGTGCAGCAATCCATGCTGCTGGGTGAGAGCCTCCGTGAATCCGCAGCTGATGGTCACCGTTCCCGGTTCGACCGACTCGAGCACGGCGCCGAGCGTTCGCATGAATCCCTGCCGGTCAAAGCTCTCCCGGATGCGTTCCACGAACCACTCCTTCGCTGCTGCCCGAAGGGCATCGTAGCAGTTCGCCGCGTGGCCGACTGGCTCCGCACCTGCTCTGTAATCAGGGAAAATAGCCGGCGAACGGCTCGCACGTGTGCGATTCATGGACGTCCTCCTGCTCGTCTCTGCCGGCCTCATCGCCGGTGCGATGAACGCGATGGTCGGCGGCGGCAGCTTCGTGACGCTGCCGGCGCTCGTGGCGGCGGGTCTGTCGGCCCTGGAGGCGAACGCCTCGAGTTCGGTCGCGCTGTACCCGGGCGGCGCGTTGAGCGCCTTCGTCTACCGCGGAACGTCCGGATTCGTACGTGGCGTGCCAGTTCGATGGTTGATGCTGGTGAGCATTCTGGGTGGATGTGCCGGCGCCGCACTTCTGCTGTCGACGCCGACACGGTTGTTCGACCGCGTCTTACCCTGGTTGCTCCTGACGGCCACTCTAGTACTCGCGTTCGGGCCGCGACTCACCCGGCTCCACGAAATGAGCCTTCAGCACGGCCGACGGTCTCTGCTGTCGATTCAGTTCGTCCTCGGCGTCTACGGCGGCTACTTCGGCGGCGCCGTCGGGCTGCTGATGATTGCCGCATGGCGCGTCCTGGGCGAGCACGACATCAAGTCGCTCCATGGACCTCGCACGCTGCTCGTCACCGCGGCCAACACGGCAGCCATTGCGCTGCTGGTGGCCGCCGGCATCGTGCGATGGACCGCCTGCGTCCCGATGGGCGTCGGCGCAATGGCCGGCGGCTACATCGGCGCCCGCGTCGGCACACGCCTGTCGCCGCGAGCGGCACACATCACCGCGATCGTGATCAGTGTGTCCATCACAATCGCGTTCTTCATCAGAGCCCATCGCAACGGATAGGCCGTCAGCCTGACGTCATGTGACCGCGGGCAATGCTCACGCGCGAGATCGCCCCTACTTACCGCCCGGCTTGCAGCTGTCGAACTTGAAGGCGCCGACATGCGTGGCCCAATTGAAGCTGCCCGACGCGATGTAGTACTCCTGCGTGAACCAGAACGTGCAGTCGTCTTTCGGATCGACCGTCATGCTGCTGTAGTCGCCCCAGCGCTTGAATGAATTGAACTGTACGCCGCTGCCCACGGCGAGGCGCAGCGGACCGAACATCGCGCCGCGCGGATCCGACGGCTTCCGGCCGGCAACGTAGACGCTCGAGAAATCGTTCTTGCTCATCGCGTTGAACCCGACGGCGATGTTGCCGGCACGATCCATCGCGATGCTGCCCAGCCAGAAATCGGTATCGGGATCGACGATGGTCCCCTGCTGGAAGACCGTCGGCGTCGATCCGGGCTGGCGGATCTCGTACCAGCGCACGCCGCCGAGCGCACCGCCGAGCACGGTGTGGTTGGCCACGAGCGTTTCGTGGTCGCCGAAATTGCGGTAGGCGAGGCGGAACATGACGCGATCGGCGAGGCCATCGACCTTTTCGCCGGGTTCCGGCTCGGGGATGCACGCCACCGTCGTCGCGCGCGCGCAGATCTCGTTGTAGCCCGCGACATCGATCAATACCGGCCCGCTGAACGTCGACGCCGCCGGGGTCGCGAAGTCGGCGTGAAAACGAAACAGGTTCAGGTGCGTCGCGTCGGCCAGGCCGACGAAGTAATTCGGTGCGCCCGCCGGAGGCAACGTCGAGCCGTCGAGGTCGGCAGGAAGCAGGCTCGACACCGAGGAGGGCTGCTGGAAGCAGATGGCGTTCGCCGCCGCGCCGGTCAACATCGCCGCACGGTCGAAGGCGCACGCTTCCGCCCCGGCAAAGGTGTTCCCGCGGAACACGTTGATCGAGTTGTAGTAGGCGTCGGGCCAGATGCCGAACTTCGGATAGTCGGGGAAGTTCAGCCCGAAATCGAACTCGTAGCGGTTATACGAGCCGGTCGCATCGGACGACGTCGATATGGCGACGCACTGCGCCGTTTTCGTGAACGTCTCGTCAAACTGCAGCTGGCTGACCATCCAGCGGTCGGCAAGATGATCGTAGAGGACGATCGGATCGCCGCCATCGGCGAAGGTGTCCGTCTCACCACCGTTCTCGCACAGTCCGCCGAATCCGAGCCACAGCGAGTGGATGGGCGCGGGCCCGAGCTGCCGCGTCCCGTCGCGCTTGCTGTAGACAGCAATCGTCACGTTGACCATCTGCACGTACTGGGATGCGCCGACGGCACCGTTGGTGTCCGGCGGCACGAACGCGAACCCGAGGACACGGCGATTATCGGCGGCGGACTGGCCGTCGAAGCCGATGACCGTCGAGACGCCGCCGAGCGGCCCGGCCAGCGGCGCGGCGACGGTGTCGGCGCGGCCGCTCGCGAGCGCCGCGCGGGTCGCGCGCGGTTCGGCCATTTCGCGATCCGGCTGCTGCGAACGCACGCCGGCGCCGGCGGCCATTTGCGCCAGCGGACGCGAGGTATCGTGTCGCGCGTTCTTCACGACGTCCGGACCGGCCGCGAACGCCGATGTCGCAGAGAGCGTGAGCAGCGAAAGAGCCAGCGATCGCGACCCGCGTGTGATGTCAGGCATAGCGAGAACCCTCCCATGTGTTCGGCACCAATCCCAGAGGCGCCGCATCTTACACGATGGCGGCGGCGTGCCTGACGCCGTATTTACGGGCGCGGCTCGAATAACTCGATCGGGTTGCCGTCAGGATCTTCGATCTGGACCTGTCGACCGCCAGGCCCGACTTGCATGTCGTTGCGGAACAAAATGCCGGCTCCTCTCAGCGCGTCGATCCGCGCGGGAAGATCCGCGACGCGGAGCACGACGCGATTCCAGCCGCCCGACTCCTGCCGACGGCCGTCAGCCATCGGCCGCGACCCGGACGCGCCCGGTCCACTCAGGAGGAGGTGCAGCGGCCCGAGCGACACGTTCGCGAACGCCGGCGGCTGCTGGTGTTCGAGCGTGAAGCCCAGGTGCTCGGTATAGAACGCGATTGACCGCAGGACGTCGCGGACCTGATACCGGACGCCATGAAAACTGGTGGCGAGCGGGCGGCTCTGCTCCGTCGTCGGCGGTGACTTCTGCGCGTCTGTCATGGCGCCCTTTCCTCGTTGTCGTGCCTACGAACTCGCTGATTTCGCTTCCGTGGCGCGCACTTCTGTTCCAGGTTTGATTTCGTCGGTCCCGCGCACGGCGACCTCGTCGCCGGGCTGCAGGTCGCCGAACACCTCCACCAGCGGACCCGAGGCGAGCCCGGTCCTGACATCCACCCACTCGGTTCTGCCGTTGCGAACGCGGACCACGAAGGTACGGTCGGTGGTGCTGCCGATGCTTCCCGCAGGCACGAACAACGATGGCGTTCGCCGGTGCACCGGCCACTTCACCTGGCAGAACGTGCCGGGCGCGAGCCGTCCGTCTTTGTTCATGACGTCCAGTTCCACGGCCATCGTGCGCGTCTTGACGTCCACCGCCTGAGCGATGCGTGCGACCGTGCCTGAAAACGTCTCCGCGGGATATGCGGGCACGGTAAAGGCGATGGTTCCTCCTGGAAGCACGTCGGCGGTGTAGGCCTCGGGCACCGGCACGACGAGGCGCAGCCGATCGATGTGGACGACACGCAGCATCGGCGTCGCCGACGCCGGTCCGCTGTTCGGGCCGACGAGCGTACCCGGATGCACGTGGCGCTCGGTGACCACGCCGTCGAATGGGGCGGTGACGCGCAGGTAGCCTTCCATCTGCGTGATCGATCGCACCGCCTGCCGTGCGGCTTCGGCCGTCTGCTGTGCGGCCGCGATTTGACTCTGATCGGCCTCGACGGCTTTCTGGGAGACGAGGACATCGTTGCCGGCGACCACTCCTGGCGTCGCCGATGCGGCCTTGAGCCGTTCAAAGGTGCTCGCATCGGCGTCGGTTTTGGCCTTCGCGGCCGCAAACTGCGCTTCAGCCACCTGCAGCTTCGACTGCGCCTCGGCACGCTGCGCGACGAGCTCGGGCGCTTCGAGCTCCGCCATCAGTTCACCCGTGCGCACCCGCGATCCGCGATCAACGCGGATGGCTTTGACGAACCCGGTCGCCTTCGGATACACGTCGACGGTCTCGTACGGATCGAGCTGACCCGGCATCTCGAGCACCACATTGGTGGGTTGCTGAACGACACGCACCACGTCAATCGACGGAGGACCGGCCGGCGAAGACGGCCGGTCAGCTTGCGCCGCTCCCCGTCGGCCACATCCTGCGAGACCAATCGAGAACAGGACGCATGCGACCGGCCGTCCCCACCGGCAACGACGGGACCCCGAACGGTTCACATCGAGGTTCCTATGCACGGTACACGCTCTCTGGATCGTCGGGATCCAGCGATGCCGACTTCGTGCTGGCCGACTGCTGCACCAGCGCGTACACCGACGGCAACACGAACAACGTCGCGACCGTCGCCGCGAGCAGGCCGCCGATGACGGCGCGCCCGAGCGGAGCCGTCGCCTCGGCGCCTTCGCCGAACGCCAGCGCCATGGGAATCATGCCGGCGATCATCGCGGCGCTGGTCATCACCACCGGCCGCATCCGTGCCGCTGCCGCGTGAATGGCCGGCGGCAGCGCCGAGCCACCCTGCCGGCGCGTCTGTTCGGCGAAGGTGACCAGCAGGATCGCGTTCGCGACGGCGATGGCGATCGCCATGATGCCGCCCATGAACGATTGCACGTTGATCGTTGTGCCGGTGATCGCGAGCATCACCACCACGCCCGTCAACACCGCGGGGACGGTGGAGACGACGACGACTGCGAGCCGGAGCGATTGGAAATTGGCGGCGAGCAACAGAAACATCACGACGACCGCGACCATCAGGCCGCCGGCGATGTTCCTGAGCGTCTCGCGCATCGGCGCAATCTGTCCCCGCACCGCAACGGTCGCGCCCCGCGGCGGCGTCCCGGCACGGGCGATCGCCTGGTCGACGCGATTGGCGACGCGGCCGAGATCTTCGCCAGACGCGTTCGCCGACATCGTGACCATCCGCTCACCGTTGAAGCGGTCGTACTCGCCGATGATCGTGCTGTTCTCGATTCGCGCGACATCGCCGAGCAGCGGATAGGACGAGCCGCCGGCGCTGACCGGCATCACGCGCAGGTCCTCGAGGCTGGTCATCCGCGGCTGTGGCACCTGCACCTGCACCTGGAACGCGATGCCGCTGCGCGGATCCGCCCAGTAGTTCGGTGCCACGAACCGCGACGAGGAGGTGGCGGCCGCGAACGACTGGCCGACCTGACTGACGGTGACACCGAGTTGTCCCGCGAGCTCCCGATCGATGTTCACATTGATGCCCGGGTAATCCAATGCCTGCTCGACGTGGAGATCGCGGAGCGTCGGAATCTGGGCCAGCTGGTCACGCACTCTGGCCGCGAAGGCGCGCGTGGCCGCGAAGTCCGGACCCATGACCGCGACCTGAACCGGCGTCGGCGCGCCAAAGTTCATGATCCGGCCGACGATGTCTCCAGGCTCGAACGAGAACTGGACGTCGGGAAAACGCTTCGCCAACCGGTGGCGGAGCTCCTCCTGAAACGCGCTCATGTCGATGGCGGCATCAGGCGTGAGCGCCACCTGCAGCACGCCTTCATGCGAGCCGCCGGTCCACAGAAAAATCGTGTTGATCGGATATGACGAGGGCTGAACGCCGACATATCCGAGCGTGACATCGACGCGTCCTGGCCCTGCGGCCTGATGGATTTCGTCGAGTACGTCATCGGCGACGCGTTCGGTGCGCTCGAACTTCGTGCCGGCAGGCGCGGAGAACCGCAGCTGGAACTGATGGGCGCCGCTGGCCGGAAAGATTTCGCGGCCGAGCCGCAGGCCGACCACGGCAACGATCGCGATGGTCACGACAACGTACAGCGCGACAAGGAGCCCAGCGAACGTGGCGGCGCGCTGCAGCGCCCGCGTGAGGCGGTTTCGGAGCCGATCGATCCAGTCCTCCGCATGCGATTCGTCAGCCGCCCTGTGCTGACGCCGGCCGAGCATCCATACCGACAGCACCGGCACGAGCGAACTCGACAGCAGGAACGACGCAATCATCGAGAAGCCGACCGCCAACGACAACGGCACGAACAGCGCGTGCGACACCCCCGTCATGAAGAAGGAGGGCACGAAGACCGCGACCACTGCGAGCATCGCGAGCAACCGCGGCACGACGACTTCGCCGCTCGCCTCGAGGACCCCGCGCGCGATTGGCGTGCCTCGGGCGAGATGGGTATGGATGTTTTCGATCGCGACCGTGCCCTCGTCGACCAGGATCCCGACCGCCAGGGCCAGGCCGCCCAGCGTCATGATGTTGATCGTCTGGCCGGCGGCCCACAGCGCGACCACCGCGGCGAGGAGCGCGAAGGGGATCGTCAGGACGACGATCAGCGAGCTGCGCCACTCGCGGAGGAACAGCAGCACGATGAGACCGGTCAAAAGTGCGCCGAGCATGGCTTCACGCACCACCGATTGCAGCGCGCCTGAGACGTTGCCCGATTGATCGAGCTCGTAGGTGACCTTGATGTCGTCAGGGACGAGCGCCTGGAATCGGCCGAGGTTCGCCTTGACCTCGCTGACGACCGACAACGTCGACGCGCTCGGCCGCTTGGTCACCGGAATGTACACGGCGCGTCGTCCGTTCACCAGCGCATAGGCCGTCGGGATGTCGGTGCTGTCGCTGACCGATCCGACATCGCGCATCAGCACCGTGGGCCCGGCGCCGGTTCGGATCGGCAGCGCCAGGAGATCGTTGATGTTCGACACGACCGAATTGACCGGGGAGATTCGGGTCAGATCGCCGACGTTGACGCTGCCGGCCGGCATGATCGCGTTGCCGGTGCTGACGGCGCGGATCACCTCCTCGGGGGCCATCCCATAGGAGCGCAGCCGATCGGGATCGACACGGATCACCACCGTGCGCTGGCTGCCGCCAAACGGCGGCGGTGACGTCAAACCCTCCAGCGTCGCGAACTGCGGACGGACCCGATTGAGCGCCAGGTCCTGGATCTCGCCGAGGCTGCGCGTCTCGCTGGCGAAGACGAGATAGCCGACGGGAACCGTGCCGGCGTCGAAGCGCATGACGAAGGGACCGACAGTCCCCGGCGGCATGAAAGCGCGCGCGCGGTTGACATATCCGATCACCTCCGCCATCGCGTCGGCCATGTCGGTGCCGGGATGAAAACTCAGCTTCAGCAGCGACGTGTTCTGAATCGATTTCGATTCGACGCTCTCGATGCCGTTGATATAGAGGAAGTGGTACTCGTAGTAATACGTGATGTACCCCTCCATCTGCGCCGGGCTCATGCCGCCGTACGGCTGCGCGACATAGATCACCGGCAGGTTCAGGTCGGGAAAGATGTCGATGCGCATCCGCGTGACGGCGAAGGCAGCGGTGAGGACGCCGGCCATCACGGCAACGAGAACGGTGATGGGACGGCGAAGTGCGGCGCGAATCAGCCACATGGACCGGGACTCCCTAGGGTCGGCGCAGGATGGCGAGAAACGAATTCAGGTCGCCCTGCGCCACCGCCTCGGCGAGGAGCGCACGCCAGATGTCGATGCGGGCGATCTGGTCCTGCACTTCGGCCTGCGCCAGCAGGCTCTGCGCGTCGGCGACTTCGACGATGGTCGCCAGGCCGGCGTCGTAACGCGCGCGAGCCTGCGTTTCGCTCTGCCGCGCTGCGGCCAGCTGGATCGGTGTGTTCGCCGCAATCGCGCGGGCGGCCTGCAGGGAGGCGGTGGCGCTCTGCTGCTCACCGGTGATGGTCAGCACCGCTTCGTCGTACAGAGCGCTGCTCGCACGAGCCGATGCCGCCGCCGCCGCTTTTCGCGCCCGCAGGCTGGAAAAGTCGAACAGGTTGGGAAACACGATCTGGATCCCGGCCGCCCAATTGGCGCGCTGAAACCCGAGGCCATCGACGCCGCCGTCGAAGGCTCCGTTCGCATTCGCGCCGCTGCCACGCGCAAAGGCGCTCGACTGCACGAACAACCGCGGCAGATCGGTGCGGGCGAGAACCTCCTCCTGCGCCCGTGCCTGATCGACCGTCGCCTGCCGCGCTTTCGCGAGCGGATGCGTCGCGACGTCGCTCGGCGTGATGTCCTCCGGCGGCACCCGCGACATCAAGCTGTCGGCGGCGAGCGTGATGCTGCCGGTCGCCGCGCCGAGCACGCGAGTGAGCGTCGTCTGTGCGACGGCCACACTCTGCTGCGCCTGAATCAGGCGCGTTTGAGCCGCCGCGCGCTCCGCGTCGACCCGCGATTGATCGGCGCCGGGACGCAGTTGATTGGTGACCAGCGTTTGAACGGCGCGGAGCAGCACGTTTCGGCGTTCGAGGTCCGCCTGCAGCGCAAATACCGCCCGCTGTGCGGCGACGACGGCCAAAAACGCGGCAGCGACGGCGTGCTGAACGTCGAGCCGCGTCAGCATCTCGCCGGCCCTGGCCTGCGTGAGCGCCGCTTCAGCGCTGACGACGCTCGCGTGGCGCAGACCGAAGTCGAACGGTTCCCACGACAACAGTGCGCCGGCGGCGCTCCCCCACACGCTTTCGGCCGATGTCGCGGCGAGCACCGGGCCAGTCAGCGCGGGAATGACGCTCTGCGGCAACACCTGGCCGAAGATATTGTTGGTGGTCGCCCGGTTCGACTGCCACAGCGAGTCCAGGCGAGGGAGGTATGCCGATCGGGCGACGTCGACGCCGGCCGCCGACGCAGTCACCTGTTCGAGCGCCGCCTTCAGCGTCGGATAGTGATCCGCCGCGTAGTGAATCGCCTCCTCGAGCGTGAGCGGCTGCGGCAGGGCGGATTGACCGGGTGTCTGGGCGGCGATCGCGACCGGCAACACGATCACCCACAGACTGAGAACCAGACACACGCGCGATCGGATCATCAGCAGCCTCTGCCCACCGCGAGTTGACATCGACCGCCTACGATCCGTTCCTTTATCGCAAACAGTCTACGAAATACGTAATATGCGGCACGGCCGTCGGCCTGTCAAACCGCCGCCCGGTACGCATCAGCCGGCGACCGTTTTGGTCG
>Ga0070666_10002773_pt1 | contig 10580 bp, 6 predicted proteins | sample KBSS23metaG_FD_64677 | JGI IMG/M metagenome (GOLD analysis project Ga0070666, IMG submission 64677) | Switchgrass rhizosphere microbial communities from Kellogg Biological Station, Michigan, USA - KBS S2-3 metaG | ecosystem: Host-associated > Plants > Roots > Rhizosphere > Soil ... | reverse complement strand
GCGCGTCGAGATCCGATCGTCAGCTCCCGGCTGTTCCGCGCAGATCGATTACGTCGATCGCTAGCGCGACGAGTTGGGGCTAGGGGCTAGGGGCTAGCCGAAAAGAGGACCGCGAGGCGTCAGCCGAGCGGGCAGCTGGCCCCGAGCCGCCGGCCCCGACAGCACACGTTTCACGGCACTTCTTCGATCGACACCGTGAACGCAACCGTGGCCAGGCGTCCGCGGCGCTGGAACTGCCCCCACAGGCGATACATCCCGGCTTGTGGAAACAACACCTGAAAGACCACGGTTGGCCCGTGCGCCGACGACACCTCGGCAACCGGGTGGCTGTGGAAGACCGCGGCGAAATCGGCGCTGGCGATCAGCAGGTGTCCAGTCGCGCCGAGGTACGGTTCGATGTCGGTTACCGGCGCGCCGTTCGCAGGGTCGTGCAGCTCGAAGGTGAGCAGCTGTTCGCGCCGCGCGCGCGGATCCGGCGGGGTGAGCCGCACGCGCACGTTCCCGTCGGTCTTCTCAGTCACATCGGGCGCGAGCGCAGGGACCGCGCTCAGCGCGCCGGTGTATCCGGCGGTCACCACCGCGCGGTGGATCAGCTGCGGGGCGCCGCCTTCGGGCATGAAGTCGGCGATCAATTCGTACGGCCCGGGCTTCGGCACGGCGAGGTCGACGCCGAGCGAGCCGTTTCCGCCAAGCACCGGATGCAGGTGCGCGAAGTACTCGAGATCGCGTCCGACGACGAACAGGTGAAAGAGGCGCTCGTGCACCGATGCGAAGCGCCGCACCACGGCGCCGGTCGACGGTCGTCGCACGAAGAAGGCGACGTGGGTGTTCTGGTTCGGCCGCAGCGTCCGCGGCTCCAGGCTGAAGTCGAGCGCGTACGGCGTGTAGTCGCCGGCCGCCGCCACCAGCGTCATGCCGCACGTCGGGCACGTGTCGCCCGCCTTGCCGCGCACGTCCGGGTGCATCGGACACATGTACGTGGCAGCGTCCTGCGCGGAGACACACGTTGCCGTGACCGTGTAGGTCCACCCTTTCAGGGTGGACGCGATCAGCAGGCCGGCGGCCAGCGCCGGCAGTACTCTCACTCGTACCTCAACGCGAGCATCGGATCGACGCGGGTCGCGCGCCGCGCCGGCAGGTATCCGGCGAGCAGCGCCACGACGGCGAGCACCACGGCGGCGCCGGCGAGCGCGATCGGATCGTGCGCCGACAGCGCGAACAGCTGCGACTGCACGATCCGGCTGAGCACGAAGGCCAGCGGGATACCCACGGCGAGGCCGACGCCGACCATCATCGCGACTTCGCGCAGGACCAGCCACAGCACCGAACTGCGCTCGGCGCCGAGCGCCATCCGGATCCCGATCTCGCGCGTCCGCCGCGCGACCGAATAGGACATCACGCCGTACAGCCCGATTGCCGCCAGCAGCGTCGCCAGCCCGCCGAACGCGATCGACAGCGCCGCGACCATCCGCTCCATGAACAACGAATCGTTCATCACCGTGCTCATCGTCTTCATCTCGTAGATGGGCAGGTTGGGATCGACGCGCTGCGCCGCCTGGCGGACCGAGGCGCCGATCGTCGAGGCGTCGCCGCGCGCCCGCACGTAGAAGGTCATCGCGCCGACCTCGTCCTCCTGCGGATACGGGATGTAGACGAAGCGCTTGACCTCGCGGCGCAGAGTGGAGGTCTTCGAGTCCTTGACGACGCCGACAATTTCCATCGCCGCGTCGTTGTCGCGGCCCCAGCCGAGGCGATGGCCGATCGCGCTGCCGCTGCCGAAGAAATACTTCGCCATCGTCTCGTTGATGATCGCGACGCGGGGCGCGCCGGAGGCATCCTTCACGGTGAACTCGCGCCCGGCGATCAGCGGCAATCCCATCGTCGAGAAGAAGCCGGGGCCGACGCCGTTGACGTCGGGGTTCATGTCCTCGCCTTCTTTGGCTTTATAGCCCTCGACCTTGACGGTGCTGCTCCAGTTGCTGTCGGTCATCAGCGGAATCACCGAGGCGGTCGCAGATTTCACATCCGGCAGCCTGGCGAGCTCCTCCTCGAGCCGCTGGAACACCGTCAGCGCGCGTTCGCGGGAGTAGCCGTTCAGCGACGGATCGAGCGAGAAACCGAGCAGCTGATCGGGCACGAACCCGGGGTTGAGCGTCTTCAGGTTGTAGAGGCTGCGCGCGAACAGCGCCGCGCCGGCAAGGAGCAGCACCGACAGGCACACCTGCGCGACGACGAGGCTCTTGCGGAATCGCGCGTGGCCAGTGCCGCCGACCACGCTTCCGCTCTCGTCCTTGAGGGTCGAGGTGAGCGCGGGACGCGTCGACTGCAGCGCCGGCGCCAGCCCGAACAGGACGGCCGTGAGCAGCGAGGCGCCCAATGCGAAGGCGGTCACGCGCAGGTCGGGCGTGGCCGACAGCGTGCGCGCCGCTTCATCGAACGGCAGCGTCCGGAGCAGCAGCGAGCCGGTCCACCACGCGACGGCCAGGCCGGCGGCCGCACCGGCGGCGGCGAGCAGCAGGCTTTCGATCAGCCGCTGACGGACGATCGCGCCGCGGCTCGCACCGAGCGCGAGCCGAATCGCCACTTCCTTGTGGCGCGCGGCGCCGCGGGCGAGCAGCAGGTTCGCGACATTGGCGCACGCGATCAGCAGCACGAGGCCGACCATCCCCATCAGGACGAGAATCGGCGTCGAGAACTGATCGCGCAGGTCGGAGCGCCCCTTCTGACCCGGATTGAGGTACAGGTGCTTGGTGACGAAGCGCTGCCGGAAGTTCGCCGACGGGTTCTTGATCTCTTTCAGCTCGTCTTCGTTGATCTGCCGGTAGAGAACGTTCATCGCCGCTTCCGCCTGCTCGCTCGACACGCCGTCCTTCAATCGGCCCATGATCGTCAGCCAGCGGCTGCGGCGATTCTGCAGGTCGTCCCACGTCGGCGTCATCTGCGCCTTCATCGCGACCGGCACCATCACGTCGGGGTTCTCGCCGACGACGATCCCGTAGAAACCGGCCGGCGTCACGCCGACGATCGTCATCGGCAGGCCGTTGATCGTGATCGTGCGATTGAGCACGCCGGGATCGCCGCCGTAGCGGCGCATCCAGTAGTTGTGGCTGAGCATCACGATCGGATGGCCGCCAGGCGTCCGGTCGTCGTCCTGGGTGAACGTGCGGCCGATCTGGGCAGCGACGCCGAGGACCTCGAAGTAGTTGCCCGACACCAGCTCGCCGCTGACCCGCTCGGCCTGGCCGCCGGTGATCAGCGTCAGCGGCGCCGGAAAGCGGGCGAGCACGCCGTCGAACACCGTGTTGCGGTCGCGGAAGTCGCGATACATCGGGTACGAGAAAGTGCCGTTGTTGAAGGTGCGGCCCTGGAACGCGCCCGGACCGTCGAGGACGACGAGCCGTTCCGGCGATTTGACGGGCAGCAGCCGGAGCAGCACCTGATCGGTGAGCGAGAAAATCGCGGTGTTCGCGCCGATGCCGAGCGCGAGCGTCGCGACGACAACCATCGTGAACGCGGGCGTGGTGAGGAGCGTTCTGACGGCGTAACGCAGGTCCTGAAGCATGGATCCGAGTATTTCGCGAAGCCGCGGGCGCTGTCAACGAAGGCCTTCGTAGCGCAGAACCGCTCTACAATTTTGGTCGCAAGGCGCGGAGTGTCGGCGTCGGCGCGGCGCGCGATACTCCGCACATGAACAGCATGGCCATCGATCGAAGCAGTGCCCACGTCGACCTCGACGGTCGCGGCGACGACATGCGCTGGCGGCTGGTGAGCGCGCGCGAGCGGACCGCGGACGGCGCGTTCGTGTACGCCGTCACCTCGACCGGCATTTACTGCCGGCCCTCCTGCCCGAGCCGGCGGCCGCGCCGCGATCGGGTGGTCTTCTTCGACGCGTCCGACGCGGCGCGCGCCGCGGGATTCCGCGCCTGCAAGCGCTGCAATCCCGACAGCGTCGCCGCCGCCGATCCCTGGGTGGACAAGATCCGCCGCGCCTGTGTGTATCTGTCCAACGTCGACGGCCACCCGGCGCTGGCGACGCTTGCACGCCGGCTGGGCGGCAGCCCGTATCACCTGCAGCGGAATTTCAAGCGGCTGGTCGGCGTCACGCCGCGCGAATACGCCGAGGCGTGCCGGCTCGGCAAAGTGAAGCGGCAGCTGCGCGGCGGCCGCGACGTCACCGGTGCAATCTTCGAAGCCGGCTACGCGTCGAGCAGCCGCTTCTATGAGCGCGCGGTGCCGAAGCTCGGGATGGCGCCGTCGGTGTATCGGCGCGGCGGCGCGGGGACGACGGTCCGCTACGCGATCGTCGACACGGCGTCGCCGTCGCTCGGCCGCCTGCTCGTCGGCGCGACGGAGCGTGGCGTGTGCGCAGTGGCGATGGGCGCGAGCGATGCCGAGCTCGCGGCCGTGCTGTCGCGCGAGTACCCGGCGGCGACGATCGTGAACGATGCCGGCGCGCTGCGCGAGTGGAGCCGCGCGATCGTCGCGCACCTTGCCGGCCGCCGACCGCGGCTCGATCTGCCGCTCGACGTCCAGGCGACGGCGTTCCAGTGGCAGGTCTGGCAGGCGCTGGCGGCGATCCCGTACGGCGAGACGCGCACCTACGCGGAGGTCGCCTCGGCGATCGGCCGCCCGCGCGCGGTCCGCGCCGTGGCCCGCGCCTGCGCGACCAACCCCGTGGCGCTCGCCGTGCCATGCCACCGCGTGGTGCCGGCACACGGCGGTGAAGGCGGGTATCGGTGGGGCGCGGAGCGGAAGAAAGCGCTCCTCGCCCGCGAGCGCCGGGAAGCGCAAAGGCCGCAAAGATAGGCAAAGACCGCAAAGGTTCGAACGTGGCGCGACGCTGAGTCGAGCGTCGCGCGACGTTCCAGCCGCTCCTCCGCGTGCTCATCACGCTCTGCGGTCTCAGCGTCGGGTAGAATGCGCGTGCATGTTCGCGCGCGTTGCGGTCGCGCTCGTGCTGTGCGCCTCGATGGCGCAGGCACAGCCGCGGCCGCGCAAGATCTTCATCTCCGTCGACATGGAAGGCATCTCCGGCGTCGTCCAGCCGGCGCAGCTCGGACCTGACGGGTTCGAGTATCAGCGCGCGCGCGAGTGGATGACCGGCGAAGTGAACGCCGCCATTGCCGGCGTTCGCGAGACCGGTCCGGCCGAGATCGTCATCTGCGACTCGCACGGCAACGGCCAGAGCCTGCTCATCGACAAGGTGCCGGAGGATGTCCGCATCGTGCGCGGCTTTCCACGGCCGCTCGAGATGATGCAGGGGCTCGACGAGACGTTCACGGCGGCGATGTTCATCGGCTACCATGCCAGCGAGTGGACGCCGGGCGCGGTTCGCGGCCATACGATCTCGAGTGCGCGGCTGCTCGGCGTGCGCCTGAACGGCGCCGAAGTGTCGGAAGGCATCTACAACGCCGCGTTGGCCGGCCACTTCGGTGTGCCGGTGGCGTTCGTGTCCGGCGATCGGCTCGCGGTCACGCAGGTCCAGCAGGTGGCGGCGTCGGCCGAGGGCGCGATCGTCAAAGAGCCGTACGGGTATCACTCGGCGAACACCGTGACGCCAGCCCGCGGGCAGGCGATGATTCGCGAAGGCGCGAAGCGGGCAATGGGCAAGATCGGATCGCTGCAGCCCTATCGCGTGACGACACCGGTGGCCCTCGAAGTCGGGTTCAAGCTGACCATCGACGCGGAGCGCGCTGCCTTCGTGCCGGGGCTCGCCCGGTCGGACGCGCACAACGTGAAAGGCACCTTTCACGACATGGTCGAGGTCACCAGGCTGCTGCAGGTACTCACCAGCCTCGAGCTGCCATGAACAGACGGATCGAAATCGCGTGCCGATAACGAAGTACGGGCGCTCGCCCTGGATCGATCAGTTTCCGCGCTCGCGCGTTCCGTCGTATCCGAAACATAAAGGCACCACGCCGTTCGACGTCGTCGTGATCGGCGGCGGGTTGACGGGGTGCACGGCGGCGTATGCGCTGGCGGCGGCCGGCGTGAAAACGATGCTCCTCGAAGCGGAGCAGATCGGCCGCGGGACGACGGCGTTTTCCGCCGGCCTGATCACCGACGATCCGGGCGTGTCGTTTGCCGAGCTCGAGAAGCTGGTCGGCCTGCGCAGCGCGCGGCGGAGCTTTCAGCTGTGGCGTCGTTCGGCGCTGGACTTCGCGGCGCTGTTGCGGCGCCTCGAGATCAAATGCGCGCTCGAGCCGCGCACCACGATCACGGTGGCGAGCACTGCGGAGCAGGTCGCGAGGCTCAACAAGGATCAGAAAGCGCGTCGCGAGGCAGGCTTGGACGCGCCGCTGCTGAACGCGCGCGCCGTCCGCGGCGATGCGTCGCTCGACGCGGCCGCCGGCCTGCGCACGAGGGAAGCGGCGTCGATCGACCCGTATCGTGCCTGCGTCGGCCTCGCCGCGGCTGCCGCCGATCGCGGTACTGTGATCTTCGAACGGTCGCCGGTGCGGCGAATCACATTCGATCGCAAGATGGCCGAGGTCTTCACCGCCGGCGGTTCGATCCGTACTTCGCGGGTCGTCGTTGCGACCGGGATGCCGACGCCGTTGTTCAAGTCGCTGGTCCGGCATTTCTGGTTCCGCTCCGCCTACCTGACGATCACCGAGCCGCTGCCGGCGAAGGTGCGGCAGCAGATGGCGCGCAACGAGACGGTGATTCGCGACGCCGCCGAGCCGCCGCATACGCTCCGCTGGGTCGGCGACGATCGCGTGCTCGTCTGCGGCGCCGACACCGAATCGGCGCCGCCGCGGCATCGCGACAAGATGGTCGTCCAGCGGACGGGGCAGTTGATGTACGAGCTGTCGACGATGTATCCGGATATCTCCGGCGCCCAGCCGGCATACGGTTGGGCGGCCGACTACGTGCGCGCGGCGAACAACCTGCCGTGCATCGGGCCGCACCGGAACTTTCCGCACCACCTGTTCGCTTTCGGCGATTCGAGCCACAGCGTCACCGGCGCGTACCTCGCCAGCCGGATGCTGTTGCGCCATCACTTCGAAGAAATGGATCCGGGCGACGCCGTGTTCGGTTTCCATCGTTAAACCGCGCATCGGCCGGACCTGCCGCTCGCGATTGTTTGTATACTCGCGAGATGCTTAGAAAAATCGCAGTTTTTCTTGTACTGGCGGTCGCGGTCTCGGCGGCGGCCTTTGCGCAGTCGACGGCGGCGAACGGCGCCATTGAAGGGACGATCCTCGACTCGTCCGGCGGCGTGCTGCCGGGCGTCACCGTGACGATAACCAACGTCGAGACCGGCGCCGAACGCTCGGTGACCACCAACGAGAAGGGGCTCTACCGTGCGCCGCTGCTGCCGCTCGGCAAGTATCGCGTCGTCGCCGAGCTGCAAGGGTTCAAGAAGTTCGAGCAGACCGACGTCTCGCTCTCGGTCGGGCAGACCGCGACGGTCAACGCGACGCTGTCGGTCGGCACCGTCAGCGAGACGATCACGGTCAGCAGCAGCGACATCCCGGCGCTCGACATCGCGCGTATCGACGTCGGCCACACGATGAGCGACCTCGAGGTGCACAACCTGCCGCTGGTCGCGCGCAACCCGTACAACTTCGCGCTCGTCCAGCCCGGCGTCACCGGCATCGAGAACGTCGAGTTCGGCGTGCCACGCCTCGCCGCCAACGGCGCCGCGATGCGCATCAACTACCAGATCGACGGCAACACCAACACCGAGAAGGACCGCGCCGGCCTCCGCCTTCTGCCGATGTCGGAGGTGATGATCCAGGAAGTGAAGGTCGTCACCACCGGCTTCGCGCCCGAGTTCGGCCAGACCATGGGAATGGTCTACAACGCGGTGACGCCGTCGGGGACGAACACCTTCCGCGGCGAAGGCAGCTACCTGTTCCGGCGCAAGCCGTTCAGCGCGTTCCCGTTCTTCTTCGGCTGCGGCAGCACGACCGCCGCGGCCAACTGCCCGGAAATCACCGCCCCGGCTGATCAGAAGCCGGACACGCGCACCGACACCGGCACGGCCTCGGTCGGCGGACCGGTGATCAAGAACACGCTGTTCTTCTACGGCGGCTGGGAGCAGACGCGCCGCGATCTGTCGTCGGGCAGCCTCATCACCGTCGATCCGTCGCTGGTCGCCGCGGTCGGCGTCAAGCCGCAGCCGGCGGCGGCGCCGAACGTGCAAACCGCGAAGTTCGCGATTGCCAAGGCCGACTACCAGATCAACGGCGGCAACCGCTTCACCGGCCGGTGGATTCAGTTCCACAACGACGCGCCCTACAACGGCGGCGCCGGCACGAACACGCTGGAGACGCAGACCAACTTCCTCGACGCCATGGACTCGATCGCCGGGCAGCTGGTTACCTCGATGGGCTCGAGCCGGCTGAACGAGCTGCGGTTCCAGTACGCCCACCGCCACCAGAGCTCGGTGGCCAATGCTGATTCCGGCACCGGGCCGGCGATCCGCATCACGACGCCGTTGATTACGTTTGGCGGCCCGTGGTCCGGGACCGGACAGGGTAACGCCGGCTTCGATTTCAAGCAGAACATCACCCAGGCGATCGACAACTTCACCTACATCCGCGCCGCGCACAGCTACAAGTTCGGCTTCGACTGGCAGCACATTTACGACGAGCGGACTTCGGCGCCGCAGTTCCTCTACACGTTCCCGACGGTTGCCGCGTTCCAGGCGGCGAAGTCTGGCGTGGCGCCCTTCGGCTACACCAACATGTCGCAGATCAGCGGCGACCTGTCGTTCAACATGTCGACCGACGTGTTCAGCTCGTTCGTCCAGGACGACTGGCAGATCGCGCCGACGGTGAAGATCCTCTACGGCCTGCGCTTCGATCTCTACAAGTATCCGAGCGGTATCGCCGATGCGCCGCTCACGCAGTCGCACGAGTTCAACATCGACAAGAACAACTTCGGGCCGCGCGTCGGCGTGGCGTGGTCGGTCGACGCCCAGAGCGTGGTGCGCGCCAGCATGGGGATCATGTACGACCAGCCGATCCTCGGCGGCTACGAACAGGCGCTGCAGTTGAGCGGATCGCCGCGGTCGCCGACCTACACCTTCAGCGGCACGTCGGCGGGCGCGCCGTCGTTCCCGAACGGCCTGACCACGGCCGGCGCGCTCGCGCAGCAGTCGCCGTGGGCCATCGATCCGGAGTTCGAAGTCGCGCACACCTGGCAGAACAACGTGCAGTACGAGCGCGCGCTCGGCCGCGATTACACGGTCAGCATTGCCGGCATGTATGCGCGCGGCAACCAGCTGCCGGTGGTCACCAACATCAACCCGATCAACCCGATCGGCACGCTCGCCGACGGCCGGCCGATCTACAACACCACGGCCAGCGCCGCGACCCGCCTCGATCCGCGGTTCAACCAGATCCTCGAAGTGCAGTCGATCGGCCGATCGACCTTCAAGTCGATGACGGTCAGCGCGTCGAAGCGCTACTCGAAAGGCCTGTCGATGAACGTGCAGTATTCGCTCGGCAAGGGCCTCGACAACACGCCGCTGCTGACGCAGCTCACCGTGCAGTCGGAGCCGGGCCGCTCCGACCCGAGCAACCTCGATCGCGATCTCGGTCCGAACCCGCTCGACACGCGCCACAGCTTCAACGGCAACATCGTCTACCTGACGGAGAACCACTCGTCGAACGCTGTGGTGCGGCAGCTGCTGACGGGCAACCAGATCGGCGTGCTGCTGCAGATCAACAGCGGATTGCCGGTGAACATCCTCGCCAACCGCGATCTGAACGGTGACGGCATCAACAGCGATCGGCCGCTGTTCGTCGACCGCAACCCGCTGTACCTGGCGGCACGCAAGAACGTCGACCTGCGCTACACGCGGTTCGTGCCGATTCGCAACAACGTCCGCGCCGAGGTGATCGCCGAGCTGAAGAACGTGTTCAACACCGAGCAGTTGTCCGGCATCAACACGAATACGGTGGTCGACGCGGCCGGCAACCCGACGGCAGGCGCGATCCCGACGGATCCATATCAGTTCGTGAACCCGACGGGATACGAGCAGCGGAAATTCCAGCTCGGCTTCAAGCTGCGCTTCTAGGTCGGGCGCGTCAGGCAGGTCGGGCGGGTCAGGCGGGTCGGAGCTTCGGTCGCTGGCAGCGTTATGGGTGAACCCGATCGGGTTTCTCAGTCAGGTGATGCGTGCGGCCGTTCGACCTGCCTGACCTGCCTGACCCGCCCGACCTACCCGGCCTGTAGAATCTGATCATGAAGCGCGTTCTGTTCGCCTCGGTCGTCATCGCGTTCGCATTCATCACTGTCCCGCGCGCGCAGATGCGCGTCGTGCCGATCGACGAGGAGCACGGGCATGTCGCGCTCGGCCTGGCGCTGCGCCACCTTGTCAACACCGGCATCTTCATGCACACGACGGCGCATCCCGACGACGAGAACAACGGGCTGCTCGTGATGTTGAACCGCGGCCTCGGCTATCGCACGACGCTCGCGACGGCGACGCGCGGCAACGGCGGCCAGAACGAAATCGGTCCGGAGATCTTCGAGGCGCTCGGCGTCCTGCGCACCGGCGAGCTGGCCGCGCTGCATCGCTTCGACGGCGCCGAGCAGTACTTCACGCGCGCGGTCGACTTCGG
>Ga0070666_10002766_pt1 | contig 10592 bp, 6 predicted proteins | sample KBSS23metaG_FD_64677 | JGI IMG/M metagenome (GOLD analysis project Ga0070666, IMG submission 64677) | Switchgrass rhizosphere microbial communities from Kellogg Biological Station, Michigan, USA - KBS S2-3 metaG | ecosystem: Host-associated > Plants > Roots > Rhizosphere > Soil ... | reverse complement strand
GATCGAGATCAGGATCACGGGCGGGTCGGGGGAGAGCGCCGCGCGGCGCGAGCACGCCGAGAGCGCGGCGATCGCGGCCAGAGCGGCCACCGCGGCCGGACCGGGAAGCCTCCTCATCTCTTCTCCCCAACCTCCGCGAGCATCCGCCGGGCGCGGGCCAGATCGCTTCCGTACCTCGACGGCGGCGCGCGCCGCACGAAATCTTCGAGCGCCTCCCGGCAGGAATCGAGATCTCCGAGGGTGCGGGAAACGAGCGCCACGTTGTAGATCGCATCGAACTGGCCGGGATCGAGCGCGACGGCCTTGCGCCACGCGGCCACCGCCTCGCGCGACTTTCCGGATCGCTCGAGCGCGACCCCGTAAGCGTTCCACGCGCGAGGCAGCCGGTCGTTGACGGTGAAAGCCGTTTCGAAAGCCTTCAGCGCCTCGGCCGTCCGGCCCGCCTGGAGCCACGCGATCCCCATGTTCTGCCAGGCGGAGGCGTCGCGAGGATCGGTCTTCGCCGCTTTCTCGAAGGCGGCGATTCCCCCCGGAAGATCCCCGGCTCCGACGCGGGCGATGCCGAGAGCGTTCAGGACTTCGGTGTCGCCGCTTTGCGCGAGAGGCTCGAGGACGCGGAGCGCCTCGCGGGCGCGCCCGGCTCCGGCGAGCAGAAGCCCGAGCCGTCCCTGGAGATCCGGGGTGAGCAGCGATCGCCGGCCGGCGTCCTGAAGAGTACGGATCGCTCCCGCGTCGTCTCCGCCCTGGCTCTGGACGAAAGAGAGGAATTCATAGCCGGTCGGCATCGTCGGACGCTCCGCCACGATTCGCCGCGCGGCGGCGAGCGCCTTCGGGAGCTCGCCGTGCTGGTACAGATCGACGACTTCGTGCATCTCCCGATCGAGCGCCACGAGGTTCTTCGGATCGTCGCCCGGCCCGTACGCGGATTTCGGCGCGGCGCGACCCGAGAGGTACCCGAGATTCCTCAGCTTGTCCTCTTCCTCGCGGGACGAAGCGGCTCGCCCGAAGGCGCCGAGGTCCGCCGGAAGGGCGGCGCGCAGGGCGCGCACGTCTTTTCCATGCGGGTCGTAGACGTTCTTGCCTTCCCCCGGGTCGGCCGAGAGGTCGTAGAGCTCGGGCACGGGGAGATCGACGTACTTGCGGCGGCCGGGGCCGATCTCCCCGCGAAGCGGGGCCCAGCCGCGGTTGAGATAGCAGGAGAGCGCCTCGAAATAGGACGTCGCGGCGGCATCGGCGGCCGACAGCAGATCCTTTCCGGGAGCTCCCGCGGGAGCCGGAATCCGTTCCGCGGCGAGGACGGTGGGAAGGATGTCCACGTGGCGCGCGAGCCGGTCGTCGCGGCCTCCGCCTTTCCGCCGCGGACTCCAGACGATCAGCGGGACGTGAAGGGTCGCTTCGTAAGCGAAGAGGCCGTGGGTCAGCTCTCCGTGATCGCCGAGGGCCTCGCCGTGATCGCCGGTGAGGACGAGGAGCGCCTCCCGGCCGTCGGCGCGGATCGCGTCGAAGAGAGGGCCGAGCGCCGCATCCACCCCCGCGACCTCGCCGAAATACGGCGCGTCCCGATACTCGTCGGCGAAAGGAGCGGGGGGGCGGTACGGGGCGTGGCAGTCGTAGAGATGGACCCAGAGAAAACGGGGACCGTCTCCCGCCGTCCGGAACCAGGCCAGCGCGGCCGAGACGACCTCCGGCGCCGGACGCTCCGGCATCACGAAATCGTACGCGTGAGCGCCCTCGGGATAGTGCTGATCGTAAACGTCGAAGTCCCGCGCGAGGCCGAACCGGGAATCGAGCGGAAACGCGCCGACGAAGGCTCCCGTCCGGAAGCCGGCGGACTTGAGAAACGTCGCGAGCGTCTTCGTTTTCGCGCCCAGCCGAAAACCGTCGTTGTCCCGGACGCCGTGCTGATAGGGATAGAGCCCGGTCAGGATGTTCACGTGCGAGGGAAGCGTCACCACGTTCTGGGCGTGGGCGTTCGAAAAGACGGTTCCCTCCGATGCCAGACGGTCGATGTTCGGCGTCTTCGCCCGGGACGAGCCCGAATAGCCGAGGGCGTCGGCACGAAGCGTATCCACGGTCACCAGGATGACGTCGGGCGAGCGCGAGAAACGCCCCGCCACTTCTTCCCGGCGGCAACCCGCCGCCACGGCGAGCCCGACGAGCATCGCCACGCGGGCGCGAACGCGCGAACGGGGGCGCCGCAACGTCGGGAGGTTCTTCGGGCTCGCCCGGTTAGCCGTGTTTGGACTTCGCCGGGGACATGGCCTTGATGATCTCCTTCGCCGTGTCGGCATTGGCTCCCGTGGGATCCAGCTCGACGTACTTCTGGAGGTCGGCCTTCGCCTCGGCGTTCTTCTTCAGGTTGAAGCGGGCCAGACCGCGGTAGTAGTAGGCGTCGGCCATATCGCTCTTCTTCTCGATCGCCTTGCCGAACCACTTCTCGGCCTCGGCCGGCTGGTTCTTGTTGTAATAGTTGATGCCGAGGTTGAGATAGGGCCCGGGATCGGTGATCTTTTCGTCCGGCACCTTCTCGAGGGCCGCGCGGCCGGCGTCCAGGTGGCCTTCCTGCAGCTCCGTCTCCGCGATGATGAGCAGACTCGTCGTGTTGTCGGGGTTCACCGCCACGATCTTCTTCGCATAGCCCGCGGCGACGTCGAACTTCTTCAGGTTGTACGACGCGATCTCCGCGTGCTCGAGAAGGGAAACGTTGTCGGGCAGCTCGACGAGGGCCTTTTCGTAATTTGCGCGCGCCTTTTCCCAGTCGCTCGCCGCCCAGGCTTCGTTGGCGGCCTTGATCGCCTCGGCGGTGTCCTTCGAAACCTTCTGCCCGCCGATCTCGAACGCTTCCTCGTGCTTCTGTTGCTCGACGACAGGATCGAGCGAAACGACGATCGGCGGATTCCGGGCGAGCTGTGAGACGTTGTAGGAGATCTTCTTCGTCTGGAAGCCGGTCGCGGAGATGTCGACCGTCCACTCTCCCCCGTTCAGCCCGAGAAAGGCGAACGTTCCCTTCTTGCTCGTCTGGATGTCGGGTCCTTTTCCGTCGGTCCAACGCATGGAGACCGTGGCGCCGGCGAGGGGATTCCCGGCGGCGTCCTTGACCGTTCCTTCGACACGCCCCTGCCCGCGCCAGTCCTGCGCGGACGCCAGAGCCGCCACGATGAGCACCGCCGCGCCGATCACCCCTGCCCGCCAGCCGTTTTTCCGCATCGCTCTCCCCCTCAAATAAAAAGGCCCCGTCGGGATTTCTCCCGACGGGGCGAAAGAGTAACCGAAGAGGTTTAGAAGCTCAAGCGCGCGCCGAAACGAAGGACGCGGGGGCTCTGGAGCTCCGAAGCCCGGTTGCCGACATTGCCGGCGGGGTTGGTCGTGAGCTGGGCGCGGCGCTGAAGAACGGTGTGATCGTTCAGCGCGTTGAAAAGATCGACCGAGAGGCTCAGGTCCGCCTTCTGGAAGAGCGGAATGACCTTCTCGACCCGGAGATCCAGCTCATAGACGTTCTTCAGCTTGTGGTCGTCCGGGTTCCCGACGAGCACGGTCTTGGGGCCCGTGATGTCGTTGGGATCGTTGACCGTCGCATAGAACGGAAGCACGTAGCCTTCCCGCCCGAAGAAGTTGGCGGCGATGTTGAAATTGAGCGGAAGCTGGTACATGCCCGCGACGTTGAAGTTCCAGCGCGAGTAGAGGTACACGTCGCCCTTGGATCCGCTGCCCGCGGACTCGTCGTAAACGGGCTGTCCGTCGCCGCAGGTGGGCCCGACGAGGGACCACGTGTTGAGGACGGAGTTCGTCGGATCCTGGCACGCCGACTTGCTGATCTTCCACTTGTTGGTGTTGTAGGTGAATCCGGCGTGCGCCATCCAGCGGTTGGAGAGGCGCTTGGTCATCTGGAGCTCGACCCCGTTGTAGTTCTGGGCCGCCCCGGGGATGTTCTTCAGGATGCCGCCGAAGTCAAACGTGTTCGGATCGGCTTCCGCACCGGTCGCCATGTAGTAGTTGCCGGTGTTGCCCACGAAATTGCCGTCCGTGTCGTACGCCGGCAGGTTCGAGTACGCGGGATCGAGGACGAAATTGGACGAACTGAGCTGCTTCCAGAACTGGGTGTAGATGTCGGTGCGATGACGATAGGTGTAGGTCGCCCCGACGACGAATTCCGGAAGGAGCTGGTGGTCGAATCCGACCGTGAACTCATCCGTCTTCACGTTCTTCAGGTTGTGCTGGATGACGTTGGGAGAGGTCGCGGCGCCCGGATTGTTCGGGTCCACGCCCACCGACGAGTAGAACGCTCCGAGGTCGGCGAGACTGGTCGGACGTCCGGCGCTGGTGAAGTAGTAGTCGATGTAGGCCGCGCGGAGCGGGTTGTCGTAGGCCACGATGCCCGCGCCGAGCTGATCGGCGAACCGGGAGTAGGAAGCGCGGAGGAGCGTCGACTTGTTGGCGCCGAGCGCGTAGGTCAGACCGACGCGGGGCTGCCAATCCTTGAAGTGCGCTTCGTTCGTCCCGCCCGCATAGTTGATGCCGGGGAGGATCGTCGGGAACGTCGGGTTGGCGCCGATGAACGTCGGGGTGTTCTTCCCCTTCTGGTCGTCGTAGCGAACGCCGATGTTGACCGTCAGGTTGTTCGCCGTGAGCGTATCGCTCAGGAAGGCGTTCATGTAACGGAGGTCCTGCGTCTGCTTCGAGCCGCGCTCGATCGCGACGATCTTCGTGCCGTTGCCGGCATAGTTGTAATAGGCGATGTTGTTGTCACCCGGCCAGGTCGTGGAGGACCCGCCGATGATCTTGCGGTAGCCGAATCCGAACTTCAGCTCGTGGCCGAGAGAGCCCGTGTTGAAGAAGGCGGAAGCGGTGCCGTTGACCTGGTGCTGCGGACGATAGGTCTGGTAGAGATAGAAGGTTCCCTGCCAGGTGCCGTTCACGTCCTGGGAGATGTTGGGGCCGAGGCCGCCCTGCGGAGCGAGCTGGAATCCCGTCGCCACGTAGCTCCAGGCCAGGTTCGCCACGAGGTTGGCGCCGAAGACCTGAGAATCGTCGGCCTTCCAGATCGTCGTCGGACCGCTCTGGTTCCAGGCGGTTCCCTGACCGCGATCGGCGAGAGCCGTGCGGCCGACCTTGATCTTGTTGCCGCGGAAGTAGAACGCCGTGAAGCTGTTCGAGCTCACGGGCTGGATGTTCAACTTGCCGGAGTAGTTCTCGAGGGTCGTCTTGTCCGGAGCGGCCGAGCTCGCCTTGATGAGGTCGATCTGCTGCCGGCCATAGCTGCCCCAGAGCCAGGCCTTGTCCGGCCAGAGCGGTCCGCCCGCTTCCACGCCGTAGTCCTGGATGTGGTCGATGAAGTTGCCACTGCGAACCGCGTGGCCGTCGACGCTCGTCGGCGACTTCGCTTCCAGCTCGCTCGGCGTCTCGAAGACGCGCGCCGAGCCGTGCACTTCGTTCGTGCCGCGCTTGGTCACGAGGTTCATGGTCACGCCGGGGACGGAGAGCGAGGGATCCGTGCCGCCCGTCGTCGCCTGCATTTCCTGGAACGCGTCGAAGTCGTAGTAGGTCGTGGAGGAGCCGAGCGCCGACATGTCCGTCAGCGTGACGCCGTCCACCTGCCACGAGTTCTGGGTCGAGTCGGAGCCCTTGCCCACGAAAACGCTCTGCTGGCCGCTCTCGCTGCCCGCCACGTTCACGCGGTCGATCGACACGCCCGGAACCTGCTGGAGGATGACCCAGGGGTCGCGCGCCGTCGGGATCTCCTTCAGCGTCTCGTTGCTGAAGTTCTGACCCGAGGTCGAACGCCGCGAGTCGAGGAGCGGAGTTTCGCTCGTGACCGTGATGGTCGTCGCGACGTTGGCGAGCTTCATCGGGATCGTGAGCTCGGTGTTCGTGCCGAGGTTCACGGTCACGTTGCCGCGGTCAACGGAAGCGAAGCCCGCGAGCTCCGTCTTCACCCGGTACGTTCCGGGCGAAAGGTTCAGGAACCGGAATTCGCCCTGGGTTCCCGTGGTCGACGTCCGGGGAGCGCCGCCGCCGGTGAGCGTGACGGAGACTCCCGGGAGCACGCCCCCCTGTTCGTCGGTGACCCGACCGTAGATGTTGCCGCTCTGGGCCTGCGCAAAGAGCGAGGCGGTCAGACCGGTCGCCATCAAGAAGATGGCAATGCTTCGAAAAACCTTCATAAAACTCCTTCCCGACCCCACATGGGGTCAATACCTACTTAATGCCTTCACCTTGGCGATGGGGAACTAAAGCCATTATCGTGCCACGGAGAGAAGCCGTCAACACGCGAATAAGCCTATTATTTAAAGTGTTTACCTCTTGAGCCGAAGGTCTCCGGATGGCGGTTTTTACACAATCTTGGAGTGCCATCCGGAGGATTGGATTACCGCTCGCTTCACCCTCCCGGAATCCCATATCTTGGGCGCGGATGAATGTCACCGTCATCGGAGGAGGATTCGCGGGCGTCGAGTGCGCCTGGCAGGTCGCGCGCCGGGGGCATCGGGTGCGACTCTCCGAGATGCGCCCGCGCGTCACGACCGCCGCGCACGCGAGTGGGAACCTCGCCGAGATGGTCTGCTCGAACTCGTTCCGCTCCGATAATCCGCTGAACGCGGTCGGACTGCTCAAGCGCGAGATGGAGCACCTCGATTCGCTCGTGATGGCCTGCGCGCGCCGCACGCGCGTGCCCGCCGGCGACGCGCTCGCCGTCGATCGCGCCGCCTTCGCCGACGAGATCACGCGCGCGATCACGGAGACCTCCGGGATCGAGATCGATCGCCGTGAGTGGACGGCGATCCCCGACGATGGCGCGGTGGTGATCGCGACCGGTCCCCTCACCTCGCCGCCCCTCGCGGAGGCGATCCGCGCGCGCCTCGGCACCGCGGCGCTCTACTTCTACGACTCGATGGCGCCCATCGTGACGGCCGAGTCTCTCGACGGCGCGAAGATCTATTCCGCCTCGCGCTACGGAAAAGGAGGGGGCGAGGACTACCTCAACTGCCCGATGACGCGCGAACAATACGAGGAGTTCATCGCCGATCTGCGCGCCGGCGAAACGGTGCCCGTCCACGATTTCGAGAAGGGGATCTATTTCGAAGGCTGCCTGCCGATCGAGGTCATGGCCGAGCGCGGCGTCGAGACGCTCCGTCACGGGCCCCTGAAGCCGATGGGCCTCGAGGACCCGAGGACCGGCGCGAGACCCCACGCCGTCGTGCAGCTCCGCCAGGACGATCTGGCGCGCGAGCATTACAACCTCGTCGGCTTCCAGACGAAGCTGAAGATCGGCGAACAGAAGCGGATCTTTCGTAAGATTCCGGGTCTGGAGAACGCGGATTTCGTGCGATTCGGAATGCTGCACCGCAACACCTACATCCACTCGCCGGCCCATCTCGACCGGTTCTTTCGCCTGCGCGACGAGCCCCGGGTGTTTTTCGCCGGCCAGATCACGGGAGTCGAGGGATACCTCGAATCCGCGGCGACCGGTCTCTACGTCGGCCGCACCGTGGCCCAGATCCTGGAAGGCCGCGATCCCGAGCCGGCCCCGTTCGACACCGCGCTCGGGTCGCTCTCGCGGCATTGCTCGGAGCGCCCGAAGACGAAGACCTTCGAGCCGATGAACGTGACCTTCGGCATGATCGAGAACACGTCCCACCCGTCGGTCAAGGGGCGCGTCGAGCGGCGCCAGCTGATCGCGGACCGCGCGATGCGCTCGATCGAGCTTTACGCGCGAACATCCGGGAGCGTCGCCCTCCCCGGGAAGAGCGCGTGACCCGGAGCCCCCGGACCGGGGCGCTCGTCGTCGCGGTTCTCGTGGCGCCCTTCGTCCGGGCCGCGCCGCCCGCGGCCCGCCCGGCTCCTGCTTCTCCCGTTTCGGCGCTCGACAGCGCGCGCGCTCTCGCCCGGTCGGGGGATGCGCGAGCGCGCGACCGTTACGCCGAGGCGGTCCGACAGCATCCCGCCGAGGCGCCCCTCCGAGCCGAATTCGCGGACTACCTCTGGAGCACGGGGAGCTCCGCCGGCGCCGAGGAGCAGATGGACTGGCTCCTCGAGCACGGCCGGCCGAAGCCCGGGTTCCTCCGGTTCTACGGGCTTCGGCTCTTCGACGCGAAGAACTTCGTCAAGGCCGCGTCCGTGCTCGAGCGGGCATCGCGGGAAGAGCCGCCCGATTACGATCTCCTGTTCTGCCTCGGCGCCGCGAGGCTCGAGGAGGGCGATTTCGCCGGCGCGGAGACCGCGTTTCGCGCGGCCATTTCCCGGTCGCCCGAAAACGCGGGAGCGCACCATCTTCTCGGCCGCCTCTGGAACCTGGTGGGGCGGCCCGCGGAAGCGGCGACGGAGCTCCGCGCCGCCGCGGACGCGGAGGGCTCGTCGGCGGACATCTGGCTCGATCTCGCCCAGGCGCTGTTCGCGTCGCAACACCGGGCGGAGGCCGAAGAGGCCTGCCGGCGCGCGATCGCGCTCCAGAGCGATCGCGCCGCGGCGCACGCCACGCTCGCGGCGGTGCTGCGCGCCGAGGGAAAGCGCGAAGAGGCGGCGGCCGAGCTCGCCATGAGCCGGTCCCTCTACGATCGCGAGGAAGAGCGGGTGCAGAACGAGCGGGCATCCGTCGCCCGAGCGATGCAGGGGTGGGTGCTTCTCGCCGCGAACCGGCCGAAGGAGGCGCTCGCGCAATTCGAGAGCGCGCCCGATTCGTCCTCGGCGTGGAAGGGTCGCGCCGAATCGCTCGAACGGCTCGGCCGGCGGACGGAGGCGATCCACGCGCTCGAACGAGCGAAAGCGCTCGCCCCGGAGGATCGGTCCCTGGACTATTCCCTCGAACGCCTGCGCCGGACTCCCGCGAAGGGCTCGCATTGAGCGTCGCGGCCATCCTGCTCGCGACCGCGGCGGCCGCGGCCCCGGCTTCCTCTCCCTGTCCGGCCGAATTCGCGGACGTCGCCGGCCGGGCCGGCATCGCCTTCGTCCACGATCGCGGGGCGACTCCCGAACATCGCCTTCCGGAGACGATGGGCTCCGGGATGGCGTGGCTCGATTTCGACCACGACGGGAGAATGGATCTCTTCGTCGTTCAGTCCGGAAAGCTCCCCGGGGGGGGCGCCGGCCGGCTCTACCGCAACGAAGGAAACGGCCGGTTCGCCGACGTCACCGAAAAGGCCGGGCTCCGCACCAAGCTCTACGGGATGGGAGCGGCGGCCGCCGATTTCGACAACGACGGCTGGACCGATCTCTACGTCACGGGCTTCGGCCGGAACGTTCTCTATCGCAACAACGGCGACGGGACGTTTACCGACGTCACGGAGAAGGCGGGAGTCGCCGGAAGCGGGTGGAGCACGAGCGCCGCGTGGGGCGATTTCGACGGCGACGGCCGGCTCGACCTCGTCGTCGCGCGCTACGTCGATACCGCTCCCGAGGAAACGTTCTTCTGCGGCGACGCTTCGACCCGGCGGCGGGACTATTGCGACCCGCAGCTCTATCCCCCGATGCCGCCTCTTCTCTTCCACAATGACGGCGGCGGAAAATTCAGCGACCTCTCGGAGGCCTCGGGGGTCGCCCGCGCGAAGGGGAAAGGCCTCGGCGTGGTCGTTTCGGACCTCGACGGCGACGGGAAGCCCGACATCTACATCGTCTGCGACACGACGATGAACCTCTACTTCCACAACCTCGGGAAGAATCGCTTCGCCGACGAGTCTCTGGCGTCGGGGCTCGGCGTGAACGTCAACGGCCGCCCGCAGGGAGGAATGGGGGTCGACTCCGGCGACCTGGACGGCGACGGCCGGATCGACGTCGGCGTGACGAATTTCGAGGCGGAGCTGAACTCCTTTTTCGCCAACCTCGGAGACGGCGTCTTCGAGGATCGCTCCGCCGCGAGCGGATTCGGGGGTCCCTCGTTCGCCTTTTCCGGCTTCGGTCTGAACTTCCTGGACGCGGGAAACCGCGGGGCGCTCGACGCGTTCGTCGCCAACGGCCACGTGCTCGACAAACCGAAGCTCTCGGTTTCGACGCGCGCCGAACGTCCGTTTCTCATGGGCAACGACGGCTCCGGGCACTTCCGGGAGGAGGGATGCGGCGAACCTTTCCGGAAGACGTACGTGGCGCGCGGCTCCGCCGTCGCCGACTACGACGACGACGGATTCCCCGACATCGCCATGCTGCCTTCCGGAGGGCCGCTCGTCCTCCTCCACAACGGCGGGAACGGGAACGCGTGGCTGGGTGTGCGGCTCGAGGGCGTGAAGTCCAACCGCGAAGGAATCGGCGCGCGTCTCACCCTCGTCACGGATCGCGGCCGCCAGGTGCGCGAGGTGAAGGCGGGAGGGAGCTATCTCGCGACGAGCGATCCGCGCGTGATCTTCGGTCTCGGCTCCGGCGCGCGCGTGGAGCGGCTCGAGATCGCGTGGCCGTCCGGGATCCGGCAGACCGTCACCGCGCTGCCGCTGAAACAATACACGATCATTCGCGAAGCGGAGCCCCCCGACTCCTCCGCCCACCCCTGACTTCCGCGCGCCGCGTTCGCCGCACGGCCGCTCTCACTTTGGCTCGGTGATCCGGATCCGCGAGTCGGCTTTCAGATTCGCGGTCAGGGCCTGGCGCTTGCCGGAGGGCCAGACCACCTCGAT
>Ga0070666_10002764_pt1 | contig 10599 bp, 7 predicted proteins | sample KBSS23metaG_FD_64677 | JGI IMG/M metagenome (GOLD analysis project Ga0070666, IMG submission 64677) | Switchgrass rhizosphere microbial communities from Kellogg Biological Station, Michigan, USA - KBS S2-3 metaG | ecosystem: Host-associated > Plants > Roots > Rhizosphere > Soil ... | reverse complement strand
GGCCGGATTCATGGATCAGGCCGGCATATTCCTCGTAGCGCGCATGCATCGGTCCGAACAGGCGCGAACGCATCACATCCGAGAAGCCGATGATGGCATTCAGCGGTGTGCGCAGTTCGTGGCTCATATTCGCGAGGAAATGCGACTTCGCGCGGTTCGCCTGCTCGGCCGATTCCATCGCGACGCGAAGCTGGTCCTCGGTCTTCGTGCGGCGCTCGATCTCGACGTCGCGCTGGGCAAGGGTTTTCGTGAGCTCGGTGTTCTTGAGCAAGATCTCCTTGCGGTGCCGGCGCATCGTGAAGTTGCGCCAGCCGATCCACAGCACCAGCGCAAGACCGGCGATCAGCAGGGCACTGAAGACCAACGTCTGCATCGCGGCGCGGGATTCGCGCAGCGACATGTCGCGCTTGAGCTGATCGGCCTTCAGGTGTTCGATCTCGAGCTGTTGCTGTGCGAAGTCGAACTGCGCGCCGATCAGTGCAAGGTTGGCGGAAGCGGCGAGCGAACGGCCCTGGTCGTCCAACCGCTTGAACGCCTCCAGATGCGCGGTCGCCAGCGCGTAATTGCCCTGCGCCTTGTACACCTTGTAGGCAATCTCATGCATGTCGCGGTACGGCGCGATCGTCGTCTTGAGGTCGATGCCCTTGAACGCCATCGCGAGGTCGCGCGCCGCCGCGTCGAGGTTGCCGCGCTCGTATTCGATCTCCGCCTTGATGCCCCAGACGAACGGCGCGCCGCCGTTCTCGTCCTTGCTGCCGAGCAGGCGCAGCGACTCGTCTGCGGCGCGGATCGCCTCGCCGAAGCGGTGCTGCTTGGCATACACCGCCGCCATGTTCGACAGCGTGTTCGACTGCAGGAAGTCGCTCTTGAGCAGCTTCGCCAGCTCCAGCACGCGCTGGAAATTCGTGAGCGCGTCGTCATAGCGCCCCATCTGCTGCATCGCATAGCCGATGTTGTTCGCGACCGAGAGCTCCAGCGCCGGATCTTCGGAATAGACCTTTAGCGCCTCGCGGTAGTAGCGAATCTCGCGCGTGAAATCGTGCGCCTCGTCATAGATGCCGCCAAGGCCTTGCAGGGCGATCGACTGGTGCCGCGCATCGCCCAGCTTGGCGAAGATGTCGTGCGCCTGGTGAAAGCTCTTGAGCGCCAATGCCACATCGCCGCTGGCGTCTGCCAGCCGCCCCTTGGTGAGCGCGAGATCGCCGTCGAGCTTGTCGGTGGTACGATCTGCATCCGCGAGCACGATGGCGCGATCCAGCACGCGGCGGGCCTCCGCCACCTTGTTGATGCGCGTGAGTGCCTCGGCTTCGAGCCACAGGCTTGTCGCCAGGCCATCGGTCTGACGCGGCGACGCTGCAAGCCGCGATGCGAGCGCCTCGGCTTCCCGCGCGCGGGCGAGCGCGGCCTTCGGATCGGCCATCATGGTCTTCTTGGCGTCGCCGATGATCGCGTCGAGGCGTTCGAAGCCTTGCGTCTCATTCGCGGGATAGGCGGCCGCCAGCGCGCCGGTGCACGCAGCACTCAGCGCGCAGAGCACGACCGCTCGGGCGACACTCTTCCGCATCCTGCCAATTTGCCCGATCCGTCCTTAAGAACGGCTTAGCCGGCGCGCTGCGGCAACTTGGTCAAAAGCGACATTGACACTGAGGCTTAGCCCCCCGGCCGGGAACTTTCACAACCGGAGGTCGTGTAGTCGTTAATTCACATTTACCTTCAAAGCCCCTAGCCGGAATAGGTGAAAAGGCGCACGCTTCGCCACACGGATCGAAGAATCCGGCTCGGGAGGTTCAATGGCTCTTGTTCATGACAACGGCCACCATCGATCCAAGGATCTGCATGTTTGCGGATTGGCCTTGGTCGTAGTCGCGATCATCGCGGTGGCTGTGCCCGTTCTCCAGCTGTGTGTAAACATGCTGTTCGGAGTCTTCTGACAGCAGGTCTGCCCGGCGGATTTGATGTCCCAGCGCGGTTTTCCAACGCGCGCTCACCTGATATTGCATATGCGAACTGGGGCGGCCGGCACGATCATGCCGGTTTGATGTGATTCATTCTGCTTGGATTTTCGAATGCCCTTTTGCAGTTCTCGCCTTCCCGTCCTCGGTGTGATTTTCCTCGGCAGCGCGATGCTGGCGGGCTGCGGCGGCAGTGGACCGCCGAAGCCGCCGCCGCCTGAAGTCGGCGTCGTCACCTTGCAAGCAGAAGCGGTCCAGCTGACCACGGTCCTGCCCGGACGCACGGAATCGTATCGTGCCTCCGACGTGCGGCCGCAGGTGAATGGCATCGTGCAGCGGCGACTCTTCACCGAAGGCGGCACTGTCACCGCCGGCCAGCCGCTCTACCAGATCGATCCCGCGCCCTACATCGCCGCCTACAACAACGCGAAGGCCGTATTGGCATCGACGCAAGCCAAGGCGGCGCGCTACGGCTCGCTGTTCCGCCAAAGCGCCATCGCGCACCAGGATTACGACGACGCGCAGGCCGCCTATTTGCAGGCGAAGGCCAATGCCGACGCCGCCGCGATCAATCTGGGCTACACCAAAGTCCTCGCGCCGATTTCCGGCCGCATCAGCCGCTCCTCCGTCACCGAAGGCGCGCTGGTCACGGCGAACCAGACCACCGCATTGGCCACCATTCAGACGCTCGATCCCATCTATGTCGATATCAACCAGTCGAGCACGGAGCTTCTCAATCTCAAGCTCGCGGTGCAGGGCGGGCGCCTGACGCAGGACGCGCCCACCGAGGCCCGCACCACGCTAACGCTCGACAACGGCACCGCCTATCCCACGCCCGGCAAGCTCGAGTTCAGCGAAGTCACGGTCGACGCTTCAACCGGCGCCGTCACGCTGCGTGCCGTGTTTCCCAATCCCGGCGGTGTGCTCCTGCCCGGCATGTTCGTGCGCGCCACGATCATGGAGGGCAGCAAGCCCGACGCGATCCTCGCGCCGCAGCAGGCCATCGGCCGCAACGAGAAGGGCGATCCCACCGCCTACACCGTGGACAGCAACGGCACCGCCCGTCTGCACATTATCAAGGTCGGACAGGCGGTCGGCGACAAGTGGCTGGTGCTCGACGGCCTCAAGGCCGGTGACCGGCTGATCGTCGAGGGGCTGCAAAAAGTCCAGGCCGACCAGCCCGTGCACGCCGTGCCCGCGGGATCGAAACCGGCGCCGCAGGCCGGCCAGCACTGATGGGCCTTTCGCAGTTCTTCATCGAACGGCCGGTCTTCGCCTGGGTCATCGCGATCGTTATCGTGATGTTCGGCATCATCGCCATCAACACGCTGCCGGTCACCCAATACCCGACCATCGCGCCGCCGGCGGTGACCATCGTCGCTACCTATCCCGGCGCCGACGCGCAGACGGTGCAGAACTCCGTCACCCAGGTGATCGAGCAGCAGCTCACCGGCGTCGACAACCTTCTCTATTTCTCTTCGACCTCCAGCTCCAACGGCCAGGTCCAGATCACGGCCACCTTCGCGCCCGGCACCAATCCCGACATCGCGCAGGTGCAGGTGCAGAACAAGGTGCAGCAGGCGACGCCCATCCTGCCGCAGCAGGTCCAGCAGGCCGGCCTCACGGTGCTCAAGTCGCAGTCGAGCTTCCTGCTGGTCGTCGCGGTGTACGACGACAGCAACCGCTACACCAACATCGACGTCTCCGACTTTATCGCGTCCAAACTTCAGGACCCGATCAGCCGCGTCAGCGGCGTCGGCCAGGTGCAGGTGTTCGGCTCGCCCTACGCGATGCGCATCTGGCTCGATCCCTTCAAGCTGAACAGCTTCGGCCTCACGCCCGCCGATGTGCAGGCCGCGATCCTCGCCCAGAACGTGCAGGTCTCCGCCGGCGAGATCGGCGCCCAGCCGGCCGTCAGGGGCCAGCAGCTCGACGCCACGGTCACCGCGCAATCGCGCCTCCAGACGCCGGAAGAATTCCGCAGGATCGTGCTCAAGAGCAGCGCCGGCGGTGCCATCGTGCGCCTCGGCGACGTCGCCCGCGTCGAACTGGGCGCGCAGAACTATTCCGTTGTCAGCCGCATGAACGGCAAGCCCGCCGCCGGTCTCGCCATCCAGCTCGCGCCCGGCGCCAACGCGCTCAAGACCGCCGACGCGGTGAAGGCCAAGGCAACCGAGCTGGCCGCGATCTTCCCGCCCGGCATGAAGCTCGCCTTCCCGATCGACAACACCACCTTCATCCGCATCTCGATCCGCGACGTGATCAAGACCCTGATCGAGGCGACCCTGCTGGTCGTCGTGGTGATGTTCATTTTCCTCCAGCACTGGCGCACCACGCTCATTCCCGCAATCGCGGTGCCGGTCGTGCTGCTCGGCACCTTCGGCGTGCTGTCGGCCTTCGGCTATTCGATCAACACGCTCACCCTGTTCGCGCTGGTGCTTGCCATCGGCCTGTTGGTCGACGACGCCATCGTCGTGGTGGAGAACGTCGAGCGCGTCATGCGCGAGGAGCGCCTGTCGCCCAAGGAAGCCACCAAGAAGTCGATGACCGAGATCACCGGTGCCCTCATCGGCATCGCGCTGGTGCTCTCCGCCGTGTTCCTGCCCATGGCGTTCTTCGGCGGCTCGGTCGGCGTCATCTACCGCCAGTTCTCCGTCACCCTCGTCGCCGCCATGGTGCTCTCCATCACCGTCGCGCTGATCCTCACGCCCGCGCTCTGCGCCACCTTGCTGAAGCCCATCGCGGAGGAGAACGAGGCGGAGAAGCACGGCCTGGTCAGCCGCGTGTTCGGCGGCTTCTTCACCTGGTTCAACAACACGTTCGACCACGCGGTAAAACGCTACCGCGAGCTGCTCGAACGTCTTCTCGGGTGGGTGTGGCCCGCGCTGCTGATCTATGGCGGCATCATCGCCGTGCTGATCTTTCTGTTCGTGCGGCTGCCCACCGCGTTCCTCCCCGAGGAAGACCAGGGCTCGATGCTGACCATCATCACACTGCCTACCGGCGCCACGCAGGCGCGCACGCTCGATATCGGCAAGCAGGTCGAGCAGTACTATCTGAACGAGGAAGGGGGCAACATCGAGACCCTGTTCCTCGTCGCGGGGTTCTCCACCGCCGGCAACGGCCAGAACACCGCGATCGCCTTCGCCCATCTGCGCGACTGGAGCCAGCGCTCCGGCAGCGAGAACCGGGCCCAGGCCATCGCGCACCGCGCGATCATGCATTTCAGCAGCGTCCGTGACGCCCAGATCTTCGCGTTGATCCCGCCCGCCGTGCAGGAGCTCGGCCAGTCTTCGGGCTTCGACGTCGAGATGGAGGACCGCGGCAATCTCGGCCATGACGCACTGATGAAAGCCCGTGCGCAATTCCTGCGGCTGGCATCACAGAGCCCGCTGCTCTCCGCCGTGCGCCCCAACGGCCTCGACGACACCGCGCAACTCCACATCGACATCGACCGCGACAAAGCGTCCGCGCTCGGCGTCTCGGTCGCGAACATCAACGCCACGCTGAGCGCCGCCTGGGGCGGGCTCTATGTCAACGACTTCATCGACCGCGGCCGCGTCAAGCGCGTCTACATGCAGGCCGACGCGCCCTATCGCATGCTGCCCGACGACCTCTATCGCTGGTATGTCCGCGGCACGAACGGCGAGATGGCGCCGTTCTCATCCTTCGCCGATTTCCAGTGGACCGTTGGCCCCGCCAAGCTCGAGCGCTTCAACGGCCAGGGCTCGATCGAATTCCAGGGCTCGCCCGCGCCCGGCCAGAGTTCGGGCGCCGCGATGGACGAGGTCGAGCGGCTGTTCAAGCAGCTGCCGCAGGGCGTGGGCCTCGAATGGACCGGCCTGTCGTACCAGGAGCGCCAGGCCGGCTCGCAGACCTACCTGCTCTATGCGATCTCGATCTTCGTGGTCTTCCTGCTGCTCGCCGCGCTGTATGAAAGCTGGTCGATCCCGCTGAGCGTGATGCTGGTCATCCCGCTCGGCATCGTCGGCGCGGTCCTCGCGGCGACCCTGCGCGGGCTCTACAACGACATCTACTTCCAGGTCGGCCTGCTGACCACGATGGGCCTCTCCGCCAAGAACGCGATCCTGATCGTCGAGTTCGCGGTCGACGCCCAGAAGCGCGGCGAATCCATCCGCGACGCGGCGCTCGAAGGCGCCCGCCTGCGCCTGCGCCCCATCCTGATGACATCCTTGGCCTTTATCGCCGGCGTCCTGCCGCTGGCCCTCGCCAACGGCGCCGGCGCCGCCAGCCAGAACGACATCGGCACCGGAGTCATCGGCGGCATGCTGTCGGGCACCGCGCTCGCGATCTTCTTCGTGCCCCTCTTCTACGAAGTGGTCCGCCGGAACCTCACCGACCGCAAGCCCAAAGAGGACTGGCCACCGCCTGCGGAGCGCCCAACGCCGCCGGAAACGGCCCGATAGCACAACGACGGGTGGCCTCTCTTGATGTTCTCGATTTCCTGATTAGATCAGGTTCATGACGCTAACGAGCGCACATCGCCCGACACTCAGAGCGGGACGCCTGCACGCAGGTCTCTAACCCGGATAGCGCGTTGCTATCCGGGCCTCCACCACGCGCCTCGATCAACAAAGCAAATCGTGACGGCTCTGTGTTCGCAGGCCGTCACGATGGAGAGTGAGATATGCTGCCTCCGTTACCCGATATCATCGTCCCGACGACCGACAAGCACCGGCTCACCGCCGCTGCGGACGAAGCCTTTCGCGAGAGACTTCCGATCGCACCTTTCCTTCAGGCAGAACTGCGGCGCGCGACCTTTTGCAAGCCGGGCGAATTGCCCACCGGTGTCGTGACCATGGGCGGCTGGTTTCGATATCGGATCGACTGGGAACCCGCATCCCGGCCCAGCCGGCTGGTCTATCCGGACGGCTACTCCGGCGAGGAATACCAGATACCGCTTTTCTCGCGCCGGGGCGTCGCCTTGCTGGGACTTCGGGTCGGTGATCGCATGCCGTTCTTTTCGCGCGAGCGCGAGTTTCGCCTGATCTCCGTCGCCGGCATCGAACCGTGCCCTTCGGCCTAGCAATGCCCAACGAAAGGAGCCACCGATGAACCCCATCCCTGGTTTGCCCGAGATCATGGCCGCCACCTTTGAGAAGCACAGGATGCCGCCTCAAGCCGGACGAGCGCCCCGGATTTCTCCGGGGCCATCGGCAGAGGATATTTCAAGGTGGGAAAACGACGGCGGCGCGCCGGCCAGGAAAGCACGCGATGGAGGAAATTCCGATTCGCCACGCCTGCGGTCGTAGACTCAACGGTCAATCGGACAAGAAATGGCGCACCCGGAGCGATTCGAACGCCCGACCCTCAGATTCGTAGTCTGATGCTCTATCCAGCTGAGCTACGGGTGCGTTTAAGGGCGCAGAACCTATTGTTCGGCCCTGCCAAAGGCAAGCGCACCCGACAACTTTCTATCGCCCCGTTCATTGCGCGTTTCCCGTGAACCCGAAAACGGGCCAAGTCCTTCGCCCTTCTTAGGAAATCTCCCCAGAAAGCGTCATTGCGTACCCTTGTTTGCGCAAAGCCCGCTGGTTAAGACTGCTACCCAAGGACTCGCGCGGCTTTTTGTGCGCGCGGGCGGGCTGGTAAAGGCCGGGTTGCCTTCTTCGGTGGGGGGAGCAATGACCGGTTGCGCGGAGAGCGGCACATGCGGGGATCTTGGGCGGCGAGCCACAAACAGGGGCTAGTCAGTGTCTTGGCACTTGTCGGCGCCCTGGGGCTTGCCGGGTGCTCCGACGTCGATACCGCCCTGTTCGGCGATGACGGCACGCCCGTTGCCAGCAGCGCGGATCAGTACCCGCCGGGCGGTCCGGCGCCATCTTCCATGCCGCCGGTGTCGGGCGGTTCGGCGCCCGTGGTCGCGATCACGCCCATTTCGATCGAACCCGGCTCCAACACCGGCACCGCGGTCAGCGCCTCCATCGCGACGATGCGGGCCCAGGTCCAGCAGCTGAACGACCATGTCGGCGCGAGCGCGTCGCGCCTGTCGGAGCTGCGCAACGCCGGCGCCGACGCGGCGCTCGCCTATCACGAGTCCAAGGCGCGCATCACGACCCGCCTCCAGATCGGCACCACCCGCGGAAACCCGGAGCTGGTGACCGAGTGGAACAACGCCCAGTCCTCGCTGGATTCGCTGGCCGGCAACATCAATTCGCTGAACGCGCTGGCCGCGTCGATCGCGGCGGATTCCTCATCCGCGCATTACGCGCTGGACCAGATCCAGGCGACCTACAACGTGTCGGGCGCGGTCGATGAAGACCATCGCCAGCTCGCCGTGCTGGAAGACGAGACCAACCAGACCATCGTGCTGATCGACCGCCTGCTGCGCGCCTCGTCGGAAGACACCCAGCGCCAGACGGCCTATGTCGCCAACGAGCGCGCCAATCTCACGACGCTGGCCTCCGCGATCAAGAACGGCGAACTCTACGGCGCCGACTTGGGCAGCGCGCCGATCGCGACCGCCGCCGGCGGTCCGGTGTCGGCCTCGACGCTGGCCATGGCCGGTACGCCGCTGGTGGTCATCCGCTTCGATCGTCCCGGCGTCGACTACCAGCAGATCCTCTACGCGGCGCTCAGCCAGGCGCTCCAGTCGCGTCCCAATGCCGGCTTCTCGGTTGTCGCCGTGGCCCCGACGCGCGGCAGCGCCTCGGCGGTGCAGCTGGCGCAGACCTCGGCCAAGAACCACGCGCAGGAAGTGCTGCGCTCCATGACCGACATGGGCGTGCCCGCGTCGCGCCTCGCCGTCGCCAGCGCCACCGATCCGGGCGCCACCAGCAGCGAAGTCCGCGTCTTCGTCCGCTAATTGAATCCTTCGGGGCTCGGCTACGCCTCGCACCTCAGGATGACGTCATTGTCGCGTCATGCTGAGGTGCGAGCGGAGCGAGCCCCGAAGCACGATGGGCCTAAACCCCGTTCTCCTTGAACCACGCCAGCATCCGCGCCCAGCCGTCCTTCGCATCCTTCTCGTTGTACGAAGGGCGATAGTCGGCGTTGAAGCCGTGCTGCGCGTCCGCGAAGACGTCGATGCGCGACTTGGTGTTGCCCGCCGCCTTCAGCGCCGCGCTCATCGCGTCGATGTCGGCCTGGTGGATGTTCTGGTCCTGCCCCGCATACAGCCCCAGCACCGGCGCCTTCACATCGCCTGCGAGTTCGATCGCGGTATGCGGCCTCTCGGGCGAATCCGTGCCGGCCAGCGGGCCGTACCAGGCCGCGCCCGCCTTCAGCGAATGATTGTGCGCCGCATAGAGCCACACCATGCGCCCGCCCCAGCAGAACCCCGTGATCGCGAGCTTCGAAACATCCGCGCCCTCGCCCTTGGCGAACGCCACCGACGAGTCGAGATCGCTCATCACCTCGCTGTCCTTCACATGGCTGATGACGTCGGTCATCAGGTCCTTGATGTGCGCCATGTCGTACTTACCCGGATCGCCGTAGCGCGCATACAGCGACGGTGCGATCGCATAGTACCCGGCATGCGCCAGGCGGCGGCACAGATCCTTGATGTGCTCGTGCACGCCGAAGATCTCCTGCACCACCAGCACCACCGGCGCGCCGGTCTTGCCGGCGGGCCGCGCGCGATAGGCCGGCATCTTGCCGCCGGCCACGGGCACGTCGACCTGCCCCGCGTCGAGACCTGTGGCGTCGGTGACGATCGCGTCGGCGCGCACCGGTCCCGCGGCCAGCGTGAATCCCGCGACCAGCGTGGTCACGAAGGTGCGTCGCGGCATGTCGAATGTGTGTTCTGTCGGCTTATCCAAGATGTCCTCCCGTTTGGCCCTTCGCGCACACCTTATCACTTTCTCGCTGTCATCCCCGGCGAGCACGAACGCCACAGGCGTTCGTGTGAGGGAAAGGGGACCCATGACGGGGCTCTGCAACAGCCATGGATCCCCTTCCCCTCGCTTCGCTCGGCCGGGGATGACACGCGTACGCGGTAAAGTCTGCTTCGGTTGCTTTTTCAAATGTGTTTGAAGCCCATTATCGCGAGCGCAATGACGAGTGACCCGGCTCCCGCAACAACCAGCCAATAGCGAATTGGGCTGGTCGCGCGATCGAACGTCCATTGGTTCAGTCCGATCGAACCCGCCCAGAGCGCGTACGCCATCAGGCAAAGGACAGAAAGAATCGCGAGGATGTAGCGCGCCTCCAAAGCGGCAACTCCCTTCCTCAGAATGAATCCCGATAGCTCTTCACGCCGCCCAGGCTCTCAGCCTCATACACCCCGCGCGCAATCGCACGGGCAAGCGTATCGCAGGCGATCGAGCCCAGCCGCATGACCTGCCGCTGCCGCGGCTCGCCGAGCTTCACCCGGCCCGTCGCGAACGCGAACACCACGTCGCCGTCGAACGGCGTGTGGATCGGGCGCAGCGCCCGCGCGAACCCGTCCTGCGCCATGATCGCGATGCGCTTGAGCTCGACGGCCGACACCGCGGCATCCACCGCGACCACCGCGATGGTGGTGTTCTGCCGTGGCGCGGCGCCCTTCATGTCGTCCGGCAGGTCGAGATCGCCCACCACATCACCCACCACATCGCCCTTCAACCGCCGTCCGCCGAACTCGCCATTCTGCTCCAGCGGAAAGGTCCAGAACACATCGGTGCCCGGAATCAACGGCGAGCCGAGC
>Ga0070666_10002763_pt1 | contig 10602 bp, 5 predicted proteins | sample KBSS23metaG_FD_64677 | JGI IMG/M metagenome (GOLD analysis project Ga0070666, IMG submission 64677) | Switchgrass rhizosphere microbial communities from Kellogg Biological Station, Michigan, USA - KBS S2-3 metaG | ecosystem: Host-associated > Plants > Roots > Rhizosphere > Soil ... | reverse complement strand
TGCGAAATCCCTCGGACAACAGCCTCGCGGTCGGCCCCGATCACATCGTGCAGACCGTCAACTCGCGCCTGTCGGTCTTCACGAAGAAGGGAAAACGGTTCGACACCACCGGACGCGTGCTCTCGGGACCGGTCAACACCAACGCGATCTTCAAAGACTTCGGCGGCCCCTGCGAGAGCTACAACAACGGCGACGCGGTGGTTCGCTACGACCAGCTCGCCGGACGATGGCTGGTGGTCATGCCGATTTTCCGGCGGCTCGAGCCGCCACATGCGCTGCACGCGATGTGCTATGCCGTCAGCGCGGGCGCCGACCCGCTCGGCCCCTACCATTGCTACGAGTTTCCGCGGACCCTGTTTCCGGACTACCCGCGGCCGGCGATCTGGCCCGACGGCTACTACGTGCCGACGAGCACCGGCGACGAGGTGATCCAGAAGCACGTGTGCATCGCGGATCGCGCGAAGATGCTGAAGGGCGAGCCAGCTACCGAACAGTGCATCGTCATCGACGGCGTGAACTTCCTGAACAACGCCGACATCGACGGGAAGGCGCTGCCGCCGCCAGGCGCGCCGAACGTGATGATGGCCGCCGGCGGGACACAGCTCAAAGGGATCCTGGAAGACGACGGCATCTTCGTCTGGCAGGTGTACGTGGACTGGCGCGAGCCGTCGAAAACCCGGACGGTCGGTCCGAAGAAAATCGCCGTGGCGCCGTATCGGTATCTGTGCGGCGGTCAGCTGACGAATTGCGTGCCGCAGCCCGGCTCCGAGCGGCGCCTGGATGCGCAGGGCGACAAGATCATGCCGCGGCTGGTCTATCGGCGGGTCAACGGACACGAGTCGATCGTCGCCGTGCATTCGGTGAACACCGCCGCGGGCGGCGGCGGCGTCCGCTGGTACGAGTTCCGAATCGACGGCGGGCGCGAGGTCACGCTGTTCCAACAGGGCACGTATGCGCCCGACTCGCTATTCCGATGGATGGCGAGCCCGGCGATGGATCGATCCGGCAACATCGGGATCGGCTACTCGTTCGGCGGCGGATCGCATTTCGCCGGGCAGCGGTTCGCCGGCCGGCTCGCGGCGGATCCGCCCGGCCGGCTGACGTTGCGCGAGACAGTGCTCGTCGAGGGCGAGGCGGCGCAGACGGTGATGCGCTGGGAGGATTATTCGCAGACCGCGGTCGATCCGAGCGACGACTGCACGATCTGGTACGTCGGCGACTACATCAAAAAGGACGCCGCGAGCTACTCGAGCCGCATCGGCGCCTTCCGCATGCCGGGGTGCTCCGGGCGAAATTAGGAATTAGGCCCTATCCCTCCACAGCCAGCTTCAGTTTCTTCAGCGCGTAATCCCACTGCTGTCCGATGACGTCGAGCGACCGGCGCGCTTCCACCAGCGGCGCCGGCTCGAACTCCCATAGCCGTTCGCGGCCGACTTTGACGTGATGCACGATGCCGGCCCTGGCGAGAATGTGCAGGTGCTTGGTGACCGCCTGGCGCGTGATCTCCGTGCCGGTGGTGAGCTGCGTGATCGACAGCGCGCCGCCGGCGCACAGGACCGCGATGATCCGCAGGCGCGTCTCGTCGCCGAGCGCCGCGAAGGTCGGCGCCGAGCTCCTCAGCGCCGACTTCTTCAAGGCCACCGGTCCCGTCGCGGTGCTACGGCGTGGCGACATGGCGTTCGATGTTCTGCATTTGGATGTCCCACCCGCCGCTGTTCATGCGGAAGGCGTCAAGGCGGCGCCATTCCGGCACCTTGTCGAAACCGGACTCGACCACGGTCAGCAGCGTGCCGCCGTCGACGTCCTTGAGCTCGAATTCGACCAGCGTGTCGGGCTCCTTCGAGTAGTCGACTGACGCGTCAACGGCGCCGGGCTTCCAGCGCCAGGACAGCAGCCGCTCGGGTTCGACCCGCTCGATCAGCACATCCCAGGTGAGGTGTTCGTATCCCGGATGCGTAATCTGGCCTTGGGTGCGCGTGCCCGCCGTGAAGGTGCGTCCCTTGAGAGCGACACCAAACCAGTTGCCGAATTCTTCGGCGTTCGACAGCGCGCGCCACACCCGTGAGCGCGGTGCCTTGAGGACGATGCGGCGTTCGATGCGGTCGGTCGATGTGGTGATCGTCATGAGGCGATAATATGCAACCATAAGGTTGCCTGTCAACCAGAGCCCGGGGCTAGGCGCCCCGACGGATTACTTCTCCGCGACCGGCGGCAGGCCGAGCCGCCGCACGACTTCGTTGAAGCGCGGCAGGTACGTCGTCAACGCGCGCTGCAGGCGATCGGTCTCGACCTTCAGCTCGGCTTTCAGATCCTCGAAGATCGGCTCGACGTTGCTCGTCGGCCGCCCCTCGCCGGCCTGCACGACGCGGAGCAGCGACGCCAGCCGGTTGTTGGTGCGGATGGGGAAGTTCAGCGGATCCTGGTTGCTCTGGTTCCGCACCTGGTAGACGTCCTCTTCGACCGCTGTCAGCTCTTTCTGCAGCAGTTCGGCAATCGCCTTCGCGTCGGCGTTGTTCGCTTTCTCGACGCGCTCGGCGAGGTCTTTCTTGATCCGCCGAATCTGAATGATCGCGTTGTTCGCCTCGTTCACCTTGTCGCGAATCTGCGACGCCAGATCCCACTGCGCCTGCAGGTCCGCATCGGTCGCGCTGCGGAACGGATGCTTCTTCACCGTGAACGACTGCGTCTGCGGCCGGCCGTCGACGGTCAGCCGCGCCTGATACGTGCCCGGCAGCACGGCCGGTCCGGCCTGGGTCGCGCCCCACAGCACCATGCCCTGGAACGACACGACCGGCGTCGACTGCAAGTCCCAGGCGAAGCGCTGGACGCCGGCCGTCATCGCGGGTGGTGGACCGCCGCGTCCGCGTCCGCCGCCTTCTTCCTCGTCCGCGCCGCCGGTTGCGGCTTCGTTGCCGCCACGCCCCTCCGCCTGCACGGAGGTTGTCGGGCCAGGCTGCCCAGCGCCGGCTGCCCCGCGGCCCTGCTCGGACGGCGCCGCGCTCGCGGCATCGCCTCGACCTCTTCCCCGGCCGGCCGCTGGCAGCGCGCCATCGAACGAGCGCATCACCTGGCCGCGGGCGTCGAGAATCTCGAGCTTCAGGTTCTGCGCCGGTTTTTTCAGCCAGTACGTGAAGCGCGCCGGGCTGCCGCCGCGAATCGCGTCACCAGGCTTGAACAGATGCGCGTCGGCCGTGGAGGTCACCGACGCGTTGTATTGCCGCAGCGGCGTCACGTCGTCGAGCACGTAGAACGAGCGCCCATGCGTCGCGATCGCGATGTCCTGCCCTTCCACCCAGATGTCCGACACCTGGGTGTCCGGCAGGCCGCTTGACAGCGACTGCCAGTGATCGCCGTCGTCGAGCGACACGTAGAAGCCGTGCTGCGCGCCGGCGTAGAGCAGGCCCTTGCGCACCGGATCCTCACGCACCGAGCTGATGTAATCGTTCGCCGCGATCCCGGCAACAATCTTCGTCCACGTTCGGCCGAAGTCGTGCGTCCGGAAGATATAGGGCGCGAAATCCTCGAGCAGCGGCTTCTTCACCGACACATACGCCGAACCGGCGTCGAAGATCGATGCATCGATCTGGCTCACCCGGCCGAAGTCCGGCATGTCTTTCGGCGTGACGTTGGTCCAGGTCTTGCCGCCGTCCCGCGTCAGCTGGATGATGCCGTCGTCCGATCCGGACCACAGGATGATGACGTCGGTTTTCCCCGGCGCCAGCGAGAACACCGTGCCGTAGATTTCGGGGCTGTTCATGTCGTGGGTGATCGGTCCGCCCGAGTCCTGGAACGTCTTCGGATCGTGCCGTGTCAGGTCGCCGCTGATCGCGGTCCACGTCTGCCCGTCGTCGGTCGTCTTCCACACCCGCTGCGACGAGGTGTACAGCACCTTGGGATCGACCGGCGAGAAGATGATCGGGTAGGTCCACTGCCAGCGCTCTTTCACCTGGGCCGAGTTTTCGCCGGAGAAGAAGCGCGGGTAGGCGCCGACTTCTTTCAGTTCGCCAGTGCGCCGGTTCAGCCGCGTCAGGAACGCGCCGTTGTTGGCGCCGGCAAAGAACACATCCGGGTCTTTGGGGTCTGGCGCGATGTAGCCGGGCTCTCCGCCGCCGGCGTCGTAGGGTGGGACGACATTGCCGCGGCCGCCGCCGCCACCACCGCCGCGGCCGAAAGTCGTCGCGCTCGACACGCACAGGGTCGAGTTGTCCTGCTGGGCGCCGCAGACGTGATACGGCACGTGCCCGGTGGTAATCACGTGGTAGAACTGCGCGGTCGGAAACTCCTGGCCGGTCCAGTGCCGCTGTGCCGAGGCGATGTCGTAGGACACCGCGCCGCCGCCGTCGTTGGCGACCATCACATGATTCGAGTCGTCCGGGTCGATCCAGAAGTCGTGGTGATCGCCGTGCGTGGCGTTGCCGATGTTCGTCAGCGTCTTGCCGCCGTCCACCGAGCGAAACGCGCTCGTGTTCAACATGTAGACGACGTCCTTGTTGTTCGGATCCGCGAAGGCATGTGTGTAGTAGAAGGCGCGCTGACGGACACTGCGCGCCTCGTTCACCAGCTTCCAGGTTGCTCCGGCATCGTCTGAACTGTAAAGGCCGCCCTTGTCGTTTTCGATCAGCGCGTAGACGCGATTCGAGTCGGCGCCCGAGATGGCGATCGACATCTTGCCGTAGAGTCCCTGCGGCAGCCCGCCGGTTCGGGTGATCTCTTTCCAGGTCTCGCCGCCGTCGGTCGATTTGTACAGGCCGCTGCCGGGACCGCCGCTCGACATCTGGTACTCGACGCGATACGCCTCCCACAGCGCGGCGAACATGACGTTCGGATTGTGTGGATCGATCGAGATGTCCACGCCGCCGGTTCTCGGATCGCGGAAGAGCGTCCTCCGCCATGTCGCGCCGCCGTCGGTGCTCTTGTAGATGCCTCGCTCTTCGCTCGGTGTGCCGTATCGACCAAACGATGCCACGAAGACGATCTGCGGGTTGCTGGGATGAATGCGGATCTTGGAGATGGCCTGCGATGCGCCGAAGCCCACGTGGGTCCAGGTTTTGCCCGCGTCGGTCGATTTGTAAACGCCATCGCCCGGTTGAATGTTGCCCCGGATGCAGGCTTCACCCATGCCGATGAAGAGGATGTCGGGGTTCGAGTCGGAGACCGCAAGCGCGCCGACCGAGGAACTATGGATCTGCCCATCGGTGATCGGCGCCCAGGATTCTCCGCCGTCAGTAGTCTTCCAGAGCCCGCCGCCGGTTGCGCCGAAGTACCCGTCCTTCGGACGTCCTTTCACACCGCTGATAGTGATGGAACGGCCGCCCCGCAGCGGACCGATGCTTCGCCAGGCAAGTCCCTTGAGAGTTTCTGCGCCGATCGTCGGCGCCTGAGACGATGACTGCTGCGCGCTGACGGCGACGGGATTCATCCGCACACCGGCGGTGAACATCACGCCGATCGCGAGTCCGAGAGGAAGACCGCGGAGAGGCAGGCGAGGCATCGGTACAGTCCTCCAGTTTGACCCGGCGGGGTCCCCTGCACCCCGCCTAGCTCACTTCGCTACGCTCGCTGTTCGCAGCTCGCTCCGCTCCGTTCGCTCAACCTGGAGGAGTCTACCTTAGGCAAGGAAGTCAGCGTGCTGCGCCGGCGACGACCGGTGCCGGCGCGTCTGGCGCTGCGGTCTTCTCGGGGAACAGCGTCACTTTCACGATGTTGTCCCCCTTCAGGTAGAGCCGCGCCGCATCGCGAACGGTCGCGGCAGTGATCTTGTTGTAGTAATCAGCCATGTTGAACAGGCTGGTAACGTCCTCACTGTACTGGTAGCGGCCGGTCAGCTGAGAGAGGAGATATCCGTTCTGCTTCATGCTGGTTTCCTGATCTTTCAGGAACGTCTCCTTGACGTCGGCCACCTGCTTGTCGGTCGGGCCGTTCGCCTTCAGCTGATCGATCTCTTTGTTGACGGCCTTGATCAATTCTTCCGTGCGATCGGGACTGCACCCGAACGCGATCGTCACGCTGTATTCCTCGCGCGGACGCTTGGTGTAGCCGGCCGAGGCGGACACGCTGTAGGTCCCGCCGAGATCTTCGCGAAGCGACTCCCGCAGACGGATTTCGAGCACCTGCGCCATCGCACGAATTGCGACGCGCTGATCCTGGTTGTACTGGAATGGCCCCGAGAAGACGAGCTCGGCCCGGCTTTTCGGTTCGAGTCCTTTGTCCACCCGCTTTTCGATGGTGCCGGTCGGCCTCTTGATCCCCACGTCCTTCCAGGTTTCCTTGCGATGGGTCACCGGCAGCGACGCGAGGTATTGCGTCACCAGCGGCTTCATCGTGTCGACATCGAAGCTGCCGACGAAGACGAACGTGAAGTCGCTCGCGTCGCTGAACCGATCCTTGTAGAACGTGAGGGACTTGTCGAGGTTCATCTGGTCGACCATTTCCGGCGTCATGGTGCGAGCCCGAAGATGGTCCTGGGTCAGGATGGAGTTCAGCGCTTCCGAGAATGCGAATTCCGGCGACGCCTTCTGGTTCGCAAGACGGGACTTCAGCGAGGTCGTCAGCACCGTGAACATCTGCGGATCAGGGCGCGGCTGGGTGAAGGTCAGGTAGATCAGCTGGAACATCGTCTCCAGATCCTTCCGCGACGCGCCGCCACGGAGCCCTTCTTCCAGCTCTCCGATGAACGGGCTGGCGGAAGCGACCTTGCCGGTCAGCATCTTGCGCAGCTCAATCGCGCTGAACTTGCCGAGCCCGCCGCTGGCGACGACCGAGGCCGCGGTCTGGGCGGGAATGTAGTCGGCGTCCGACGCCAGCGACGTGCCGCCGGGGCTGAACGCCTGGAAGATCACTTCGTCTTCCTTGAAGTTCGTCGGCTTGAGCACGACCTTGACGCCGTTGCTCAGCTCCCATTCGGTGATGCCGAACGCGTCCTTCGTCGCCGTCTTCGTAATCGTGCCGGCTGCCGGCGCCGAGTCGATGAGCGGCTGCGTGCCGACGGTGTCAACGTACGCTGTGAGCTCTTTCTTTTCGGCGGCGGCAATGATTGACGCGAGCTTCGTCTGGTCTGGGACCGTCAGTCCCGCCTTCTCCGGGGCATTGACGAGGACGACGCGGTTCTTGTCAGGGACCCATTGCTTGGCCAGCGCGTTGACTTCGGCAAGGGTGATCTCCGGAAGGAACCGGCTGTGGAGTCCCATCTCGTATTCGATTCCTGGACTCGGCTCGCCATCGGTGAAGTTCCGCCCGTATTCGTCAGCGAGCGACCCGGACGGGGTATTCTCCTTTTCGGTCACGGCCCGTTCGAGGCCACGCATGGTGTTGCGTTTGATCCGATCCAGCTCGGTTGCCGTGAAGCCGAACTTTTCGACCCGCAGCGCCTCGGAGAACAACGCATCGAGGCCGCGCTCGACGCCGTCTTCCTTGACGCCGGCGCTCAGTGTCGAGACCTCGAGCGGCCGTACGAACTGGCCGCGGCCTGCCCCGGCGCCGAGGAAAGGCGCATCCGGTTTCTGCGCCATTTCTGAAAACCGCGTTGACAGCATCCCGCTGAACAGGCGCTCGACGATCTGCTGGCGGTAAGCACCGACCGTCGACTGGTCGCGCGCCGGCATCTTCGAGTAGACGGACACGCTGGTGCCTGACGCCTCCTTGTCGGTCGCAACCGCGTACAGCGTGCCCGGCTGTTCAGGTACGTCGTACTTGGGACGCAGCTTGGTTGCCGCGGACTTCGGGATCGTTTCAAAGTGATTTTTGACGAGCGTCTCGATTGCCGCCTTGTCGAAGTCGCCCACCGCGACCACCGCCATCAGTTCGGGACGATACCAGTCCTCGTAGAACTTCTTCAGGCGCTCATGCTTGAAGCTCTGGACGACTTCCATGTCGCCGATGGGCAGCCGCTCCGCGTACCGTGAACCCTTGAACAGGACCGGAAACTGCTTGTCCTTCATGCGCGCGCCGGCTCCGCGCCGAAGGCGCCACTCCTCGGTGATGACACCGCGCTCTTTGTCGATTTCGGTGTCGTCGAAGGAGACGTTGTGCGCCCAGTCCTCGAGGATCAGGAATGCCTTGTCGAGGACCTCCGGCTTGTCGGTCGGGACCTCGAGCATGTAGACGGTTTCATCGAAACTCGTGAAGGCGTTGACGCTCGGGCCGAAACGCATCCCGATCGATTCCAGGAACTTCACCGTCTCCTGCTTCGGGAAATGCTTCGTGCCGTTGAAGGCCATGTGCTCGACGAAGTGCGCCAGCCCAGACTGATCGCGGTCTTCGAGAATCGAGCCGGCATTGACGACCAGCCTGAGCTCGGCGCGCTTTTCGGGTTTCTTGTTCGCGCGAATGTAGTAACGAAGCCCGTTGGCGAACTGTCCCGTCGTGATCTGCGGGTCCAACGGGATCTTTGCCGTCAGCGGCGCCGTCGCTGCGCCGGCAGCGAACGACGATTGCGGTGGCGCGCTCGGTGCTGGCTGCTGCGCGGCCAGCGTGGTGGCGGCGAGACAGGCAACGACAGCAGCCACCGTCAACTTCGACGAAGTCTTCATATCTTGCTCCAAGGGAACTGCAGATGAACTCGCGGGTCGGGCGGAAAAAGCCGGAATGAGTCAATTATCGGGGTGAGCCGGAGAGGGCGTCAAGCAGCAGGGACCAAAGACGTGTCGGGATCGACGGACGCCCAGTTCCGGGGTTGTTGTCACCATTCCTGTCTGCATCTATCACTGCGCGTGGGGCCCCACCCCCACGCGCTCTCGCTCGGCGGCGCCGCTTCGCGGCGCTTCCTTCCAGCGCCTCGCTCGGGCCGCAGGCGCTACTGTCCAGCACGAGGCGGCGGTGGGGCCGGCATGTCCGCCGGCGCGAAGCGGGCGAGCATCTCGTCGCGCATCGCCAGGTGATAGATCGTCGAGGCGACGATCACCGCGGCCTTCTTCACGTCTTCCTCGATCACTCGTTCGTAGGTATCGAGGTTGGTGTGATGGGTGTGCGTGTTGTATTCGATCGGGTCCTGCTGGAATCCGATCCCTGGCAGGCCTGCGTTGCTGAACGCGGTGCTGTCGGTGCCGCCGACCACGCGGGACGACGAGGTGACCGCGCCGTAGATGCCCAGATCCTGGAACGGCGCGAGAATCTCGCGCAGTGCAGCGGCGGCCGGCGCAGGTCCAAACACGCTTGCTCCCCGCAGCTGACCTGTGCCGGTATCGATGTTCAGGTAGCCGACAAGCGTGCCGTATTCGGCCTTCTGCGCTTCAAACGAGCCGAAGTGCTCCTTCACGTAAGCCTGTGAACCGAGGATTCCCTGTTCTTCCCCGCTCCAGAGTGCGACCCGGATGGTGCGGTGCGGTTGCACTCCGAGCTTCAGGAGGATGCGCGCCGCTTCCATCATGATCGAGCAGCCAATCGCGTTGTCGGTGGCGCCGGTGGCGGAATGCCACGAATCGAGATGGCCGCCCATCATCACGACTTCATCTTTTCGATCGGTTCCGGGAATCTCCGCAATGGTGTTGTAGGCGGTACGGCCTTCCGGGTAGGTGCGATTGACGATGTTGAATTCGAGCTCGACCGGGGTGCCATCGGCAAGAATCCGGGCAATGCGGCCGTAGTCCTCATTCCTCACCACGACCGTCGGGACGGCCTTCGCCAGGTCGAAGGTGTTGTTGTCAAACGCGATGATCTGACCGTGCTCGCGGCCTGCGTCGTTGACTCGAACGAGCGCGCCATTGTCGACGAGGAACTGATCGATTCGTGCCGCGAGTTGACGCGTCGAGAGCGCGCCTTCGCGCGGCGTCGGCTGTCCGCCGCGGCCGCCTCGTCCGCGCTGCCCCGCGTTCGGGTTGTTCGGATCAAAGCGTGCCTTGACGTCCTCGTCCTTATTTCGCTTGGCAGGAGGCGTGAGGTTGACGGGCACGAACCGCGGCTTGCCTGCCAAAACGATGGCGCCTCGAACCTGATTCTTGACGGTTTCGAGATACGTCGTCAGCTCCTCGGCCGTCGGTTGATCGGGAATCGCGAGGTTCACCGCCTTGCCGTGAACGATGCCCTTTGTGCCTGGCGTCCACGAAAGTACCTCGAGAACGAGCGTGTCTTTGACAGGGGAAGTAATCGCGCCCCATGCGAGATCGTTCGTCCATCCCGGGTGACCGAACTCCCAGGGTTCCAGGCGGCCGTTCTTCATGCCCCACCCTTCCATCGTCTTGATCGACCACTCCCCGGCCGCCTTGAGGCTCGGTGAACCGGTCAGACGCGGACCATACACGTCGGTGAGGAAATGCAGCGTCCGCATCACCTCGGAATGGTTCATGCCCTCGTCGCGAATATGCGCGTTGAGATCGGAGTTGATTCGCTCTTCGGCAGAAAACGTCAGGGTTGCGGAAAGGATCAGTACGCTCACCGCCACGTATCGGGTCTTCATGAACGCTCCTCAGTATCGGACGGCTGAAGTGTATCGCACTGACTCAACGCGTCCCATCCCTACGCCGCACGTTTTCCTTGTTGAGATACCTGTCAACGAGACCCCACATCACGAGCAGAGGCATCATCAGCGCCGCCGAGAAGATAGCCACGGTCGCGCCGCCCGGACCCGTCAGCAACGCGCCGATTCGATCGCGGAACGGATCGTCATTG
>Ga0070666_10002762_pt1 | contig 10607 bp, 8 predicted proteins | sample KBSS23metaG_FD_64677 | JGI IMG/M metagenome (GOLD analysis project Ga0070666, IMG submission 64677) | Switchgrass rhizosphere microbial communities from Kellogg Biological Station, Michigan, USA - KBS S2-3 metaG | ecosystem: Host-associated > Plants > Roots > Rhizosphere > Soil ... | reverse complement strand
ACCAGCCGGCGGTGGATGAACTCGATGCCGCCGATGTCCACCCCGCGGGTCGGCTGTGCCACGAGCAGCAGCCGGGGGGGCAGCTCGAGCTCCCGTCCCAGGACCAGCTTCTGCTGGTTGCCGCCGGAGAGGGAGCGAGCCGGGAGGTCCAGGTTCGAGGGACGGACGTCGAACAGCCGGATGATCTTCCGTGCCCGCTCCCGGATCGCGTCGCGGTCGAGCCAGGAGCGCCCCGGGCCCACCGCCAGGGGACGCCGGTCGTCCACTCCCAGGATGGCGTTCTCCGCCAAGTCGAAGTCGAGCAGCAGGCCGCGTCGGTGGCGGTCCTCAGGCACGTGGGCGATCCCGCGCGCCTTGCAGCCGCGCGCCGTGAGCGCCGTGACGTCCTCGCCCGCGAGCTCGATTACGCCCGTGACCGCCGCGTGATCCACCAGCCCGGCGAGGGTCTCGATCAGCTCGGTCTGGCCGTTTCCTTCGACCCCCGCGATCCCCACGATCTCGCCGGCCCTCACCTCGAAGGAAACACCGTCGAGCCGGTCCTTCAGGGAGAGGCCGCGCACGCGCAGTACAGGCTCGCCCGGCTTCGCCACCGGCTTCTCGACCCGCAGCAGCACGTCGCGCCCCACCATCAGGCGGGCGAGCTCGGCGGCGCTGGTCCCGGCGGTCTTGCGATTCCCTACGACGCGGCCGTCGCGCATGACGGTCACCTCGTCCGAGATCTCCAGCACCTCGGAGAGCTTGTGGGTGACGATGACGATCGTCTTCCCCTGCTCCCGCATGCCGCGCAGGATGCGGAAGAGGTCCGCCACCGCCTGCGGGGAGAGCACCGCCGTGGGCTCGTCGAGGATCAGCACCCGCGCCTCCCGGTAGAGCGCCTTGAGCAGCTCCACCCGCTGCTGCTGTCCGACCGAGAGGGTCTCGACGCGCGCCGCGGGATCGATCTGCAGGCCGAAGCTCTCGGAGAGGGTACGGACGCGCCCCTCCGCCGCCCGCAGGTCGAGCGCCAGGGGGGAGCCCGGCTCGATGCCGAGGACGATGTTCTCGGCCACCGTCATGGTCTCCACCAGCATGAAGTGCTGGTGCACCATGCCGATGCCCAGGGCGATCGCGTCGTGGGGGCTCTGGAGGTTCCGGGGGGCGCCGTCCACCAGCACCTCGCCCGAGTCGGCCGCGTAGAAGCCGTAGGCGATCCGCATGGCGGTGGACTTGCCGGCGCCGTTCTCGCCCACGATGGCGTGGATCGTCCCCGGCTCGACCTTCAGGCTGACGCGGTCGTTCGCGAGCACGTCGCCGAAGCGCTTGGTGATGTCCCGCAGCTCGAGCATGGCTACTTCGCCATCGCGTCGGTGACCTTGATCTCGCCGCGGATGATCCGGGCCCGGGCGGCTTCGACCTGGCGGATCACGTCGGGAGGGATCAGCTTGGCGTTGTACTGGTCCATGGCATAGCCGATGCCGTCGTTCTCCAGGCCATAGACGTGGATTCCGCCCTTGAAGCGATGATCCACCAAGTCGCCCACAATCTGGTAGACGGCGTTGTCGACCCGCTTGACCATGCTGGTCAGCACGTACCCTGGCTTGACCCAATTCTGGTTGGAATCGACTCCGATGACGAACTTGCCGTACTGCTCGGCGGCGTCGAAGGCGCCGAGCCCCGAGTTGCCGGCGGCGGCGAAGATGACGTCCGCCCCCTTGCCGATCTGGGCGACGGAGAGCTCCTTCCCCTTGCCGGGGTTGTTCCAGGCCGCCTCGGTGACCCCCACGTAGTTCTGGATCACCTGGATCTTCGGGTTGACCGACCGCGCCCCCTCCTCGTAGCCGACCTCGAACTTGTGAATCAGGGGGATGTCCATACCACCTACGAAGCCGAGGACGCCGGTCTTCGATTTGTGGGCGGCGATCATCCCCACCAGGTAGCTCCCCTCGTGCTCCTTGAACACCAGCGAGGCGACGTTGGGCAGATCGCTCACGCCGTCGACGATGGCGAAGTTGAGCTTCGGGTAGTCCTTGGCGACCGACTCCACGATGGGGGTCTGGGCGAAGCCGATGCCGATGATCAGGTCGTAGCCCACCTCGGCGAAGGCGCGCATGGCCGGCTCCAGCGAGGTGGGGTCCCCGGGCTCCGCGTCCCGCAGGACGATGGGGAAGTCCTTCGCGGCCCGCCGCACCCCTTTCCACGCCGCGGCGTTGAAGGAGCGGTCATCTTTACCGCCGCTGTCGAAGACGATGCCGACGTGGATCTTCTTCGGGTCCTCCGCCGCATAGCTCAGATCCCGGCAGCCGGCAGCGGCGAAACCGAGGACAAGGGCAAGAGCGAGGCCGAGGAACGAAGCCTTCTGGAGCCGCATGATCGTTGCGCGAGGGTATCCCGGAGGGTGGACCAAAGGCAAGGAAATTGGCCAGGAGATCCGGTTGGCCCCGCCCTTGCAGTTGACTTCACGTGTCGTAGGTCTGATCCGATGTACAAACACTACTAGGAGAACACTCCATGAACGACGAGAAATTTGGCAACACGGGCAGGACGACCACGGCCGAGCTGGACCAGGACCTCAAGCACGATGCGAATCGTGATCCCATTACCGGTGCGCCCGGCGCGCATCCGGTCGGCACCGGAGTCGGCGCGGCCAGCGGCGCGGTGACCGGCGCGGCCATCGGCGGAGCCGTCGGCGGTCCTGTGGGCGCGGTGGTCGGCGCGGCGGTCGGCGGTGTCGCCGGCGGTCTGGCCGGCAAGGGCGTGGCCGAGGGCGTCAACCCGACCGAAGAGGACGCCTACTGGCGGAACAACTACTCCAAGCGGCCCTACGCGGCGAACCGCTCCTATGACGACCTCGCCCCGGCCTACAAGTACGGCTACACCTCGGCCGGCACCTACGCCGGACGCAAGTTCGACGAGGCCGAAAACGACCTCCAGCACGGCTGGGAGCAGGCCAAGGGCAAGTCCAAGCTCGCCTGGAGCGACGCCAAGCACGCGGTGAAGGATTCCTGGAACCGGGTGACCGACCGCACCGAGCACGACCGCTACTGGCGGGAGAACCACTCCTCCCAGCCCTACTACAAGAGCGGCCACACCTATGACGACGACTACGCCCCGGCCTACCGCTACGGCTACGACTCGGCCAAGACCCACGCCGGACGCACGTTCGACCAGGCCGAGAACGACCTCCAGCACGGCTGGGAGCAGACCAAGGGCAAGTCCAAGCTCGCCTGGAGCGATGCCAAGCATGCCGTGAAGGACAGCTGGCACCGCGTCGAGCGCGCCCTCCCGGGCGACGCCGACGGCGACGGCCGCTAGCCTTAACCCCCGAGCCCGGGAGCGGGCCTCCGCCCCGGGCTTCTTCAGCACCCGAGGAGAACGGCATGGACGAAAAATTCGACAAGACTCCCGGCAAGAGCGCCACCGTCGAACTGGAAGACCGGCCCGCCGACCGCAGCACAGACGCCGGGCTCGGCATGTTCGAGCGCGTCAACAGCCTCGTCGGCAACCACCGCATCGGTACCGCGCCCGCGATCGGCGGCGCCGCCGAGCAGGAGGTTTCCATCGGCAACAACCCTGGAATCGTCGGCGTGGACCGGCTCTCCGGGACGGGCATTCCGGCCACCCGATTCTCTGACGAGGACGACCGCCACTGGCGGGAGCACCACGCTTCCCGACAGTACGCGAACCCCGCCAGCAACTACGAGGAGTATCGACCGGCCTATCAGTACGGCACCGACGCCGCCCATCGCTACCAGGGACGGAAGTGGGACGAAGTCGAGGGGGACCTGGAGCGGGGTTGGAACGACGCCAGGGGTGAATCCGGACACGCCTGGCAGCACGTCAAGGAAGCCGTACGCGCCGCCTGGCACCGCACGGAGCGGGCCCTTCCCGGCGACGCCGACCACGACGGCTGGTAGCTATCCTTCGTTGTACCTATAGCGAACCCGGGCGAGGAAGCGCCCGGGTTCTCCGTTTGATCCCTGCCAGGGCGTGAATCCGCCGTATACTTCTCCCGGATGGCCCCGCGTTTCGACCCCGAGAGCCTAACGCTCGATCTTTCCGTCGCCGATCTCCTGGAATCGCCGTTCCTGCGCAGCCTGGGATTCTCGAGCCGCGGCGGCTACGAGCGCCTCTGGCTGGGGCAGGCGATCCATGGGCGCTACCAGGAGAAGGCGCTGGAGGAGGACCCCTCCTACCGAAGGGAGGTGGTGATCTCCCACATTTTCGAGCACCGCGGCTGGAAGGTGACCGTCCAGGGGCGCGCGGACGGCCTGCGCCGGGAGCCGGACGGCACACTTGTGGTCGAGGAGATCAAGTCGGTGCGGCGCGGCGGCGCGCTCCCCCCGGCGGTGCGCGAGAGCTACCAGCGCCAGGCCCTCCTCTACGCCTGGATGCTTGCCCAGACCGAGATGAGCCCCGTGCGCGCCGAGTTGGTGCTGATCGCCATCGGCAGCAACGAGACCGAGCGCGAGCCGCTCGATCTCAACCGCGAGGCCCTGGACGTGGCCGTCCGGCGGCGGGTCAACTCCCTGATCTACACCTGGGAGGCCGAGCAGAAGCGCGCGGCCGAGCGGCACGAGGCCGCCGAGCGGCTGGTCTTCCCCTACTCCGAGCCGCGCCCCGGCCAGGAGCTGATCCTCGCCGCCGTCGAGACCGCGATCGCCAACCGCGAGCACCTCCTGCTGCAGGCCACCACCGGCATCGGCAAGACCGTGGCCGCCCTCTACCCCGCCCTGCGCTATGCGCTGGCGAACGACAAGCGCCTGTTCGTGCTCACCGCCAAGAACACGCAGCAGGAGATGGCGACCGCCGTGCTCAAGATGCTCAACCAGGACGAGGCGTTCCGCTCCCTGCGTCTGCGGGCCAAGGCGAAGATGTGCGCCAACGACCAGATCCTCTGTCACGAGGAGTACTGCCGCTTCGCCAAGGACTACGGCCTGAAGCTCACCACCAGCGGCGTGCTCTCCAAGATCTACGACTCCCACGCGGCGATCGATCCCGATCAGGTCTTCCTGGCCGCCCGCGAGGCCGAGGTTTGCCCCTTCGAGGTCAGCCTGGAGCTCTCCCGCCGGGTGCAGGTCACGGTCTGCGACTACAACTACGTATTCGATCCCTACGTCTCGCTCTCCGGCTTCGCCGCCGACGAGGACCTCTCGGACGTCGTCCTGGTCATCGACGAGGTCCACAACCTAGTCGACCGCGGGCGCGGCTACTACAGCCCCGAGCTCTCCTCGAATGCGGCGCGCAAGGCGGCGGAGGTCGTGGGGCGCTGGGGAGAGCCGATCCACCTCCGGATCGAGAACCTCTGCCTCAAGCTCGCCACCCTGATCGACGGCACGGTCGCCGACGCGCTGGAGGAGGGCCCGCCGGGGGATCGCGCCGTGCAGTGGCCGATGCCCGAGGACCGCTTCTGGCGCCTGCGGCCGGAGCTCGACGCCGCCTTCGTCGACTACCTGGAGCACCAGCGCGAGACCCGCACCTTCCACCCCGAGGACCCGTTCGTCGAGCTCTACTTCGACTTCCTCCGCTTCCTGAACGGCCTGATGGTCTCCGACGCGGCCTTCAGCCACTGCGTGGAGTACAAGAAGGGGGACGGCCGACTCAAGATTCTCTGCAAGGACCCCAGCCGCTTCCTCGGCGGGGTGATCGGCCGCACCCACGCCACGGTCGGCCTCTCCGCGACCCTCTCCCCCCCCGAGTTCTACACCGGGCTGCTCGGCTTCGAAGCGGGCCGGACGGCGTTCGTCGAGATCGCCAACCCTTTCCCGGTCGAGAACCGCCGGGTGGTGATCGATCCGAGCGTCGCCACCACCTTCCGCGAGCGGCCGGCCAACTACGAGCGGATCGCCACACGCCTGGCCGGATTCGCCGACTCGGTGCCCGGCAACTGCCTGGCCCTCTTCCCGAGCTACGCCTTCCTCTCCGAAGTGACCGGCCGCATGCGCCTGCGCAACAAGCGGGTGCTCGTGCAGCGCCAGGCTGACAGCGATGCCGAGCGCGACATCCTGCTCCAGGCCCTGCGCTCGGCGATCTTCGGGGACATCCTGCTGGTGGCGGTTGCGGGCGGGGTCTTCGCCGAAGGGGTGGACTACCCCGGCGAGGTGCTCAAGGCGGTCGCCGTCGTGGGCCCCTGCCTGCCGGCGGTGACGCTGGAGCAGCAGCTCCTCAAGGAGTATTACGACGAGCGGTTCGACAAGGGGTTCGAGTACTCCTTCGTGGTGCCGGGGATGACCCGCGTGGTGCAGGCTGCCGGCCGCCTGATCCGCTCCCCGGAGGACACCGGCGTGATCGCCCTCTTCGACCAGCGCTTCCTCCACTCCCCGTATCGCCAGTACCTTCCCTCCGACTGGCTGCCGGAGGAAGGGACGAGCGCGCTGGTGGGAGATCCCTCCCGCGCGGCCGAGGAGTTCTTCCGGACCATCGCCGCACGGAAATAGAGGAGTACCCTATTCCAGGGAACGGCGACAGGAGATAGAATCCGTCATGGCCCGACGACACGCGATCATCTTGGAAGAGAACCTCAGGATTCCCGAGGACGCCTTTTCCTTTGACGGCTTCCACCGCTGGGCGGAGTCCGACGGGTTTCCCGAGACCGGGCGAATCGACTACCTAGAGGGGAACGTCGAAGTCGATATGAGCCCGGAAGATCTCTACACCCACAGCGCGGTCAAGACCGCGATTGTCTTGAAGCTGGGGACTCTGGTCGTCGAAGGCGATCTAGGGGACGTTTTCGTCGATCGCTCCCGGGTCCGGTCCCGCTTCGCGGAACTGTCAGTCGAGCCCGACATCGTCGTCGTGCTCGGCAGCTCTCTAAAGTCCGGCAGGGTCCGCCTGGTCCCCGCCGCTTCCGGCAAGGGACCGGACCGGTTCTCGGCGCTCGACGGTCCGGTGGATCTCGTCGTCGAGATCGTCAGTGACGGCTCGGTAGGGAAGGACAACCGGCGCCTTCCCCGGCTCTACGCGCGGGCTGGAATTCCCGAGCTCTGGCTCGTCGACGCCCGGGGCAAGGATCTCCAGTTCCGGATTTACTCTCTGCAGGACGGCGCCTACGAAACCGTCGAGCCTGGCCTGGAAGGCTGGGTCCGCTCTCCCCAACTCGGCGTGGAGTTCCGGCTCCTCCGCCGCCGCGCTGACCCTTCGCCTTGGCGGTACACGCTGGAACACCGGAGCGCCTGACGAGGCGCGGCGAAAGGGTCCGCCACGCCCCTCTTGCGCAAAGGCCCTCTTGGACCTTCTCCTTTCCGGCTTCCTTACGGGCAGTACAGACAGCTAACAGGACAGGATTCGGTCTCGGTGCCGGTGAGGCGCGGTATGCCTCCCACCACGGCCTGAAGCTTGGGCGTCTCCAGGTTCTGCAAGGTCTCACGGTTCAGCGTCAGCCGGACTTTGGTCGTCTTCTTCATCGGGTACTCCTTTCAAACTCCGCCGGACGTCAGCCGGCAGAATCCGTTGAAACGGGCCATTGCTGGCCCGATCCAGGGAATGCTCGATGCATACCAACCCGAAGAGAGTCCTACGCCCGCGCCTGCCCCCCCGATCCCATGGCGCGGCGCAGCCACTTCCCCTGCACGCCCTTCATCATCTTCTGCATGGTGCGGTACTGCTTGAGCAGGCGGTTGATCTCCGCCACCGAGGTGCCGGAGCCCATGGCGATCCGCTTCTTGCGGCCACCGTTGAGAACGTCCGGACGCCGGCGCTCCAGCGGGGTCATCGAGTTGATGATCGCCTCGACCTTCCGGAGCCCCCCCTCGTCCACGCTCGCCGAGTCGAGACCGCGCAGGGGACCCACCTTGGGGAGCATCTCCAGCACCGAGGCCAGGGGACCGAGCTTGCGGAGCTGCCGGAGCTGATCGCGCAGGTCCTCGAGGGTGAACTGCTGGTTGACGATCCGCTTGGCCAGCCGCTCGGTCTCGGCGGCGTCGAGGCCGCGCTCGGCCTTCTCGATCAGCGACAGGACGTCGCCCATGCCGATCATGCGCGAGGCCATGCGTTCGGGGTGGAACAGCTCCAGGTCGTCCGACTTCTCGCCGATGCCCACGAAGCGGATCGGCACCCGGGCGACCGTGCGGATCGACAGCGCCGCGCCACCGCGGGAGTCGCCGTCGAGCTTGGTGAGAATGGCGCCGGTCAGCGGCAGCACCTCGGCGAACTGCTCGGCGCTCTTCACCGCGTCCTGACCGGTCATCGAGTCGGCCACGAAGAGGATCTCGTGGGGCTCGATCTTGTCGGCCAGGCGGCGGATCTCCTCCATCAGGGCGGTGTCCACGTGCAGCCGGCCGGCGGTGTCCATGAGGACCACGTCGTGGCCACGCTGGCGGGCGACGCCGAGGGCGCGGGCGCCCAGATCGACCACCGTCTCCCCCGGCTCCGGCTCGAGCACCGGCACCTCCACCCCCTTGCCCACCTGCTTGAGCTGCTCGACCGCGGCGGCGCGCTGAAGGTCGCCTGCCACCAGCAGCGGGTGCTTGCCGCGCTTCTTCAGCCGCTTCGCGATCTTGCCGGCGGTGGTCGTCTTGCCCGAGCCCTGGAGGCCACAGAGCATGATGACCGTGGGCCGACCGTCGGTGCGCAGCTCGGTCCCCTCCTCGCCGAGGAGGGCGCTGAGCTCGTCGCGAACGATCTTGACCACCTGCTGGGCCGGGGTCAGGCTCTCCAGGACCTCTTGGCCGAGCGCCCGCTCGCGCACCCGCTCGATGAAGGGCTTGACCACCCGGAAGTGGACGTCGGCCTCGAGCAGGGCCATGCGGATCTGCCGCAGCGCCGCGTCGAGCGCCTCGGGGGTGACCTTGCCCTCGCCCTTGAGCTGGCGGAAGACGTCCTGGAGCTTGTCTTGCAAACCGTCGAACATGTGGAAAAACCTCTCTCGGTGCGCGCCGGGCGCCGGAGACCGATGCCCCTCCGGCACGCTCTTTTAAGGGGGCAGAATGGTAACACGGCAGCCGCGGGGGGACTTCCCGTAGATCGATATACTGCGCACGCCATGGAAAGACGAGCCAAGATCATGGCGACCCTGGGTCCGGTGAGCCGCGATGAGACGGTGTTGCGGGGGCTCGTCCGGGCCGGGGTCGACCTTTTCCGACTGAACCTCTCTCACGGAACCCAGGAGCAGCACAGCGAAACCCTCCGCCGCGTCCGCCGCGTCGCCGCCGAGGAAGGCTGCCACCTCCCCGTGGTATTGGACCTGATGGGGCCCCGCTACCGTCTCGGCCTCATCCACGACGAGCCACGCACGCTCAAGCCGAACCAGGAGGTCGTGCTCGGCCCCGAGACCCACGACGTGGACCTCCCCGTCGATCCGGAGATCATCGAGCACCTGAAACCCGACGAGCGGGTGCTCATCGACAGCGGCCTGATCGAGCTGCGCGTCACCTCGAAACATGGAGACCGGGTGCGGGCCAAGGTGGTCAACGGCGGCCCGGTGAAGACCCGCAAGGGGATCAACCTGCCGGACAGCGACCTCCCCTTCGAGGTCTCCGCCAAGGACCGCTCCGACATCGCCTTCGCGGTGACCGAGGGGGCCGACTACCTGGCCGCGAGCTACGTGGGCGAGGGGGCGCACATCGAGGCCATCCGCGCCGTGGTGGCGGAGGCTGGCGGGCGCATCCCTATCATCGCCAAGATCGAGCGCAAGACGGCCATCGACAAGCTGGAGGAGATTACCGAGGCCGCCGACGGCCTGATGGTCGCCCGCGGCGACCTCGGCGTCGAGGTGCCCCTATACACCGTGCCCGTGCTGCAGAAGCGGATCGTCGCCTCCGGCCGCCTCGCCGGCAAGCCGGTGATCGTGGCCACCCAGATGCTGGAGTCGATGATCGAGCAGCCGCGCCCTACCCGCGCCGAGGCGACCGACGTGGCCAACGCCGTCTTCGACGGCGCCGACGCCCTGATGCTCTCGGGCGAGACCGCGGCCGGCAAGTACCCCGTGGTGGTAGTCGAGACTATGGCCCGGATCATCCTGGAGGCCGAGAAGTACGTCCGCAAGACCAACCCGCGGCACCACACGCCGAGCCAGCCCCTGGGCCACATCCACGCCCGGCGCACCTTCGCGCTCGACCCGGACGACCCTGAGGCCGCCGGCGCCGAGCCGTCGCTCGACGTGCCCGACGTGGTCTCCTCCGCGGCCGTCTACGCCGCCGAGCAGCTCGGCATCCGGCGCATCGTGGCCTTCAGCCAGAGCGGCTTCACCGCCCGGCTGGTGGCCCGCTACCGCCCGCAGTCGCCGATCATGGCCTTCACCCCCGATCCGCAGGTGGCGCGCCAGGTCCAGCTCGTCTGGGGCGTGCGCCCCTTCGTCGCCGAGTTCCAGGTGGGGAGCCTGGAGGACATCGTCCAGGTGGTCGAGCACAAGCTCCTGGAGGCGAAGCTCGTCAAGCCGGGGGACCGGATCATCATCCTGATGGGACATCCAGTGCGCGAGCGCCCCCTCACCAATCTGATGCGGGTCCATCGCATCCGGCCTCAGGAGCGCCCTTGATCCCCCTGCGGGACGACACCCGCCGCTCTGGAACGCCGGATTGAGGCGGCGCGTCCGGAATCTCCTGCTCCTGGCCCTGTTGCTGGGAGCCCTCGACGCCTTCTGGATCGAGCCCCGTCTCCTGCTCTTCCGGGACGACGTGCGGATCGATCTGCCC
>Ga0070666_10002751_pt1 | contig 10624 bp, 8 predicted proteins | sample KBSS23metaG_FD_64677 | JGI IMG/M metagenome (GOLD analysis project Ga0070666, IMG submission 64677) | Switchgrass rhizosphere microbial communities from Kellogg Biological Station, Michigan, USA - KBS S2-3 metaG | ecosystem: Host-associated > Plants > Roots > Rhizosphere > Soil ... | reverse complement strand
CGCCCGCTCACGGGGCGGCATCTTAGCGGATGCGGCTTTTCTATCGCAACTCAACGACTTAAGTGATTTGGCGCGAATGAGCTCTGAGCAATTGCTCCACCGCCTTGTGCTTGCGCGCCGCATCGGCACTACGGTGCTCGGGCAGTTGGCAGAGTTGAAGCGCCCCATCCGCACATCGAAGGCAGCCAGAACTCTTTTTTAAACTTCCGACCTGCAAAGTGCGGATCGACCGCAAGGCCAATCCCCGTGGGCGAGCCGGCGGCCTCAAGCCTTGTATGCACATCAAGGATTTGCCGCGAGTGTTCGAGGAAGCCAGGTTCGAACGCGGAGCACGCATAGCGGACGCACCCCTCCTTCATAGCGCCAACTCCGCCAGGCCGCCTTCCTAAGCCAACAAGGGTCTACGCCCGGCCGATTGTTCCTTCTATAAGGAGTAGCTCGCTAAGTTCCGTGGCCGTTCACAATTTGTAACGATATTAGGCCTATCTACCTAGATAATCGCCAATTATGCATCGATTGGCGTCGAACTGCCGATTCTGGGCCGATTTGCGGTCAACCGCGGGATCATTCGACGCGCTGCCCACCCTAGCCGGCGCCGGAAGGATTCCGCGGGCGCAGGGCGCTGAGCGGCACCGCGTATTCCCCCGCCACAGCCTGATTGCCGATGTGCCTGGTGTCGGGACCTGCAAAGGCAGCGCCGTAAATGATTTCCCAGGTGGCCGGGATACCTGGGCCGGTGCGCAAGGATTCGTAGTTGCTGACCATGGCTTCGAACTGCGTGCTTCCGGAGGACGATCGGTGGGGACCGGCCAGCCCATGGCCAGTGTCGGACAAAGACAGTTCGTCCATGAGGGCCCATACGTCGGCGTAGCGCTCGACCTGCGCATCCCGGTCCATCACCGGTTCAGCAAGCCCCGCATGTGACATCGCGGATGCCAGTTGCGTCATGTCCGCAAAGCCGCCCGGCTGCACTTCCGGATCGACGCTCGCCCAGGCGCTGCGCAATTCCTTGAGCGTCTCGGGGCCAAAGGTGCTGTAGAGCAACAGGCCACCAGGTCGCAGCACGCGCCTCATCTCCGCAGACAACGCACCCGGATCATCGCCCCAGTTCGTCATGAGGTTGCTGAACACAAGGTCGACCGATTGATCCTTGAGCGGCAGGGCGAGCGCCTTGGCGCATATGCAGTCAAATCGCCTCCAGAAGCGCTGGCGCGCCCGCGCCTGCCGAGTCATCGCAAACTCCGGATCGATAGCAAGAAGCTGCGCGCGTGGGTAGCGGCGGCGCAGCCGCTGCGCCGTGTTGCCGGTGCCGCAACCCAAATCGACGATGACGCGTGGACTCAGGCGGAAATACTGCAGGCGCTCCAGCAGTTCATTGCCGGTTCGGGTCTGCAGGTGTGCCTGTCGGCTGGGGAGAGTGGCGTGCAACAAGACCTCTGGGCCGCGAATCAGCCCGCCGCCGCTGCGGCAGTCATCAATTCGGGATTCGGCGCTGATGTTCGCGGGCAGCGCCGGGAGTGTCAATTTCGAGCGCCTCTTTGAGCCGACAATCACCGGCGATGGATGTGCGCCCCGTGCACGGCACGGAGCCGATGATCTGCTGCCGCCGCTGAGCGATAATTACCCTCGTGCCAGATTCCAAAACGCGCCAGTTCTGGCAAAGCTACACCCCCAAGCTGCTCATCGTCTGGCGCGAAGGCAACCTCGCGCAGCTCTGGCGGCGGGATGTGCTCGCCGGGCTGACGGTTGCGATAGTGGCATTGCCGCTGGCCATGGCCTTAGGCATCGCGAGCGGCGCCACACCCAGCCAGGGGCTGGTCACGGCCGTCATTGCCGGATTCCTGATATCGCTCCTGGGCGGATCCCGTGTGCAGATCGGCGGACCAACAGGCGCCTTCGTGGTCATTGTCGCCGGGGTCATCGCAGCTCACGGCTATTCCGGATTGCTGCTGGCCACCTTGCTGGCCGGCGCCATACTGATCGTGGCCGGTTACGCGGGACTTGGCCGCTTGATACGGTTTATTCCCATGCCGGTGGTTACCGGATTCACGGCCGGCATCGCGGTGATCATTGCCTCGAGCCAGGTGGGCGATTTTCTGGGTCTCGATGCGGGCAAGCCGCCGGCGGAATTTCTGGCCAAGTGGTCCAACTATTTCGAAGCGCTCGGCACGATCCACGGCGCGACCGTCGCCGTAGGCGGCGCGACGCTGGCCATCATATTGTTGCTGCGGCGCTTAGCCCCGCAGCTACCGGCCTTCCTGATCGCCCTGCTTATCGCCACGCTGGCCGTCGCCTGGTTCCATTTGCCCGTAGTCACAGTCGGCGATCGCTTTCCACACATGCCGACGGGCATACCCGCGCCGCAGTGGCCCGAGATGTCGGTGGCTCTCATCCGGCAAGTGCTGCCGTCAGCATTTACGATTGCGTTTCTGGCGGGAATCGAGGCTTTGCTTTCAGCCGTGGTGGCTGATGGCATGACCGGTTATAGCCACCGCTCGGGACAGGAACTGGTCGGGCAAGGCGTGGCCAATCTCGCCTCCGCCCTGTTTGGCGGGTTGCCGGCGACCGGTGCCATCGCCAGAACCGCCACCAATGTTCGCGCCGGCGGCCGCTCGCCCATCGCCGGCATCAGCCATTCGATATTTCTGCTGCTGTTCCTGCTGGTGGCCAGCCGGCTCATCGCCTACGTGCCCATGACGGCGCTGGCCGCGATCCTGCTGGTGGTGGCCTGGGGCATGAGCGAGTTCGACCGGTTTCGGTCGGTGCTGCCGGTGGCCAGGGATGAGCGCGCATTGCTGTTCCTCACCTTCGGGTTGACGGTGTTGGTGGATCTCACGGTGGCGATCGGGGTGGGCGTGACCCTGGCCTCGCTCTTGTTCATGGCCCGCATGAGCGAGACCGCCGGGCTCATGGCGGAGGAAGACAACCTTGATGATCCCGCACAGCGCGAGGCGCTCCCGAAGGGAGTCGAAGTGTTCAGGTTCGCAGGCCCGATGTTCTTCGGGGTCGCCGGCGAAATGCTCGATGTGCTGCGTCGTTCGGGGCGTTCGCCAAAAACCATCGTACTGCGCATGGAATTCGTGCCGTACATTGATTCCAGCGGCGCTCGCGCCCTGGAGTCCTTCGTGCGCCAGGCCCACGGGAACGGCGCGCGTGTGCTGCTGTGCGATCTGCGTGCGCAACCCGCCGGGTTCCTGGACAAGATCTGGTCCCGCTTTGCAGGTGCCGAGCGCGTCACCGACTTTTCCAGAACACTGGCCGCGCTGGCGGTCGAAAAACCCGCGGGCGGCGGTTAGCGGCCAGCGCGATCCAGGGCTGCTTCGTCAGCGCCTCGTCGCGTAGTCGAGCACAAATCCGGCCAGGATCACGAGCCCGAAATAGTTGTTGTTGTGAAAGGCGCGCATGCAGCCTTCCGGATCGCGATGGCGCGCGATCCATTGCTGCCACACGAAGCAGCCAGCGCCCACTGCGAGCGCCCAGAAATACGGCGTGCCGAGCGCCAGGAGCCTGCCACCGAACAGCAGCGCGATCAGCACCATGACCTGCATGGCGCCGATCATCAAAAGGTCCATGTCGCCAAAGGTGATGGCGCTGGATTTGACGCCGACGCGCAAATCGTCGGCGCGATCGGCCATGGCATAGAAGGTGTCGTAGACACCGGCCCACACCAGCGTGGCGAGCATCAGCACCCAGCCGATGCGCGGCACGAAGCCAAGTTCCGCGGCGAATGCCATCGGCACGGCCCAGCCGAAACTTAAGCCCAGGTACAGCTGCGGTATCGGAAAGAAGCGCTTGAGCAGCGGATAAGAGAGTGTCAGCGCCGCGCCTATGAACGAGAGGCGCACGCAGGCCGCGTTGAGCTGCAGCACCAGCACAAAGGCCAGCCCCACCAGCACCGCAAACAGCCCCAGCGCCTCGATCGGTGCCACGCGCCGCGCCGCCAGCGGCCGGTTGCGCGTGCGCCGCACGTGCGGATCGATGTCCCGATCCAAGAGATCGTTGATCACGCAGCCCGCCGAACGCATCAGTACGGTGCCGGCGGTGAAGATCACCAGCAATCTCCGGTCCGGCCGTCCTCCGGAAGCGCTCCACAGCGCCCAGAGCGTGGGCCATAGCAGCAGCCAGATGCCGATCGGCTTATCGAGCCGCATCAGCAACGCGAAGTCCAAGAGGCGCCGCTTCAGCCAGTGCGCCGGCAGCGCGATGATCGCCGTGGCGGTGGTGGGCGATTCGGGCAATGGCTCGACCTTGGGCGCACCCAGCGCCGGCGCATCGTCCGGCTTGAGCTCGAAATCAACCGACTCGACCATACTGCTCCCCGGCGCCCACCCAGCGCGCAATCAGACCCTCGCAGGATCGAGGTTGTTCCGACTCCAGGCGCAATGCAGCATCGCGCACCTGCGGCAGCAAGTCCGCATCGCGGATCAGGTCGGCCACGCGCAGCTGCGCCAGGCCCGTCTGGCGCGTGCCCAGAAGCTCCCCGGGCCCGCGCAACTCCAGGTCGCGCCGCGCGATCTCAAACCCGTCGTTGCTCTCGCGCAGGACCGCCAGGCGCTCGCGCGCCAGTTCCGAGAGCGGTGCGCGATACAGCAGCACGCAGCTGCTTGCCGCAGCTCCACGGCCGATGCGGCCGCGCAGCTGGTGGAGCTGCGCCAGTCCCATGCGCTCGGCGTTGTCGATCACCATGACGCTGGCATTGGGCACGTCCACGCCCACTTCGATGACGGTGGTGGCCACCAGCAACTGGATCTCCCCGGCCGCGAACGCGCGCATCACCGCATCCTTGCGCGCACCGCTCAAGCGCCCGTGCACCAGCCCGACCTTGACCTGGGGCAGGGCCTCGGTGAGCAGGGCTGCGGATTCCTCGGCGGCCTGGCAGCGCAGTTCTTCTGATTCCTCGATCAGCGCGCACACCCAGTAGGCCTGACCGCCGGCGCGGCAGCTCTCATCGATGCGCGCGACGATCTCCGCGCGGCGCTCCTCGCTCATCACCACGGTGCGCACCGGCGTGCGGCCCGGCGGCAGCTCGTCGATGACCGAGACGTCCAGGTCCGCGTAGGCGGTCATCGCCAATGTGCGGGGGATCGGTGTGGCGGTCATGATCAGCTGGTGCGGCATGGCACCGCGCCCCTTGTCGCGCAGCTGCAGGCGCTGCTGCACGCCGAAGCGATGCTGTTCATCGATGATGGCCAGTGCCAGCGAGCGAAACTCCATGCTTTCCTGGAACAGCGCGTGCGTACCGACCGCCAGCGGCACCTGGCCCGCGGCTACGCCCGCAAGCGCACTACGGCGCGCGCGCGCAGGCTGCGAGCTCGTGATGAGCGCCACGGAAATTCCGAGCGGTTCAAACCACCGGCTCAAGGTGCGCGCATGTTGCTGGGCCAGAAGCTCGGTGGGCGCCATCAGCGCCACCTGGTGGCCCGCACCGACGGTGAGTGCCGCGGCGGCCGCGGCGACGGCGGTCTTGCCGCTGCCCACATCGCCCTGCACCAGCCGCGTCATCGGCTGGGGCAGCGCCAGGTCCGCGTTGATCTCGGCGAGCACCCGGTCCTGTGCCTTGGTGAACTTAAACGGGAGATTTTGCATCAGGCGCTGCTGGAGCCCGTGCGCGTCGGCAAGGCGGTGCGCGTTGTCCGCCTTGGTGGCGCGCCGCAAGGCACGGAGCGAGAGCTGGTGGGCCAGCAACTCCTCGAGCGCCAGCCGGCGCTGCGCCGGATGCGCGCCCGTGGCCAGCGTCGATAGTTCGGTCCCCACCGGCGGCTGGTGCAGGAACTCCAGCGCGGCGCGCAGTTCCGGGAGCTTGAGCTCCGTGCGCAGCGCCGCGGGCAGGTAATCGGTCAGCGCTTCGTTCTCGGCCGCGAGCAGGGCGCGGCGCACCAGGCTTCGCAACCGGCCCTGGGTCAGTCCCTCGGTGCTCGGGTAGATCGGAGTTAGGGTTTGCTCGAGCGGCTCACCGACCGCGCCGATCCCGCGGTATTCCGGATGCACCATCTCAAGCCCGAGCGGCCCGCGGCGCACCTCGCCGTGGCAGCGGAGCCGCGTGCCGCGCGCCAATCCGGCGCGCTGCGCGTTGGAGAAGTAGAAGAAGCGCAGCGTGAGCGAACCGCTCCCATCGCCGAGCCGGACCAGAAGCTGGCGGCGGCGGCGGAACACCACCTCGGCCAGCAGCACTTCGCCTTCCACCACCGCGCGGCTGCCGGCCACGAGCGACCCGATCGGCGCGATGCGGGTGCGATCCTCGTAACGCAGCGGCAGAACGAACAGCAGATCGTGCGTCTCGCGCACGCCCAGCCGTGCCAGCCGCTCGGCCAGCATCGGCCCAACGCCCGGCATCGCTGAGGCGCCGCCCGCCTCGTTCAGGCGAGGCTGAGTACGCACTCCACCTCGACCCGGGCGCCGCGCGGCAGGGCCGCCACGCCCACGGCCGCCCGCGCGGGGTAGGGCGTGGCGCAATAGGTGGCCATGACTTCGTTGACCTTGGCGAAGTTCGCCATGTCGGTGAGGAACACCGTCATCTTCACCGCATTGTTCAGCGTGCCGCCCGCCGCCTCGGCGATCGCCTTGAGGTTCTCGAACACCCGCCGGATCTCCGCCTCGATGTCGCCGCTGACGAGATTGCCGGTGGCCGGATCCAGCGGGATCTGCCCCGAGACAAAGACCAGGTTGCCGGCGCGGCGCGCCTGCGAGTAGGTGCCAATCGCCTTGGGCGCGCGGTCGGTGTGGATGGTGTCATTCATGGAGTGATGCTCATTGTGAGAGGGGATCCCGGCGGCGGTGCTGACCGGCGATGGTGCGCACGATGCGCACCACATCGCTCATGCGGCGCACCGTGCGCATGATGCGCGCCAGGTGTTCGCGATCATGCACCTCCAGCATGAAGACCATGGTGGCGGTTTCTGACTCGTCATGCTGGAAATTCACGCTGCAGATGTTGGTCTGCGTGCCCGATATGGCCGCGGAGACCGCCGCCAGCAATCCCATGCGGTTCACGGCCTCGACGCGGATCTCGGTAAAGAAGAACCGGCCCTCGGTCGCCTTCCAGTTCACGGGCAGCCAGTTCTCGGGATGCTTGCGGTAGTCGGTGACGTTGCCGCAGGTCTCGCGGTGGATCACGATGCCGCGGCCGGTGCTCAAGAAAGCCAGGATCGGATCCCCAGGCAAGGGATAGCAGCAGTGCGCGTAGGTCACGAGCAGCCCCTCGGCCCCGGCCACGGCCAGCGGCGCGGCCGAACCGTCGCTGCTCTGCGCCGGATCGCCAGGCAGAAGCCGGCGGGCCACCATCGGCGCCAGCCGCTCGCCCAGGCCGATCTTTTCGTACAGCTCCTCGACCGTGCGCAGCGCGAATTCGCCCAGCGCCGCCTGCAGCGTGGCGGGGTCCACATCTTCGAGCTCGACGTTGAATTCGGCCAGCGCCTGTTCCAGCAGCAGCCGGCCAAGCTCTACGCCCTCGTGGCTCTTGAGACCCTTGAGGTAATGGCGGATGCCGGTACGCGCCTTGGCGCTGACCACGAAATTCACCCAGGCCGGATTGGGCCTCGCTCCCTTGGCGGTGATGACCTGCACCGTCTGGCCGTTGCGCAGCACGGTGCGGAGCGGCGTGAGCCGCCGGTCGACCTTGGCAGCGACACAGCGATTGCCGATGTCGGTGTGCACCGCGTAGGCGAAATCAACCACCGTCGCACCGCGCGGCAATCTTAAGATGTCGCCGCGCGGCGTGAACACGTAGACCTTGTCGGGGAACAGGTCGACCTTGACGCTCTCGATGAATTCCTCCGAGCTGCCGCTCTCCTGCATCTGCATCAGGTGCGTGAGCCAGGCGCGCGCCCGTTCCTGCTGGGCGGAGCCCTCCCCGGTGTGCTCCTTGTACTTCCAGTGCGCGGCGATGCCCGATTCGGCCACGCGGTCCATGTCGCGGGTGCGGATCTGCACCTCGATCGGCACCGCGTTGGGGCCGAACAGCGTGGTGTGCAGCGACTGGTAGCCGTTGACGCGCGGAATGGCCACGTAGTCCTTGAAGCGGCCGGGCATGGGCTTGAACACGCTGTGCACCACGCCGATGGTCCGGTAGCAGGTGTCGACGCTGTCGACGATGATGCGTAACCCGTAGACATCCACGATCTCGGCCAGCGGCGCGCGCTTGCGCTGCATCTTTTGGTACACGCTGTACAGGTGCTTTTCGCGGGTCTCGACCTCGGCGGCGATGCCGGCCTTCTGGAGCGCCGGTTCCAGCTGGGCGCGGATCTTGGCGAGGAACTCCTTCTGGTTGCCGCGCGCGCGCCTGAGCGCGCGCTCGATCACGCGGTAGCGTTGCGGGTAGAGCAGGCGGAAGCCGAGTTCCTCGAGTTCCAGTTTGATCGTGTACAGGCCCAAGCGCTCGGCGACCGGCGCGTAGATGTCGAGTGTCTCGCGCGCTACCTGCCGGCGCTTGGCGGGCGCCACCGCGTCCATGGTGCGCAGGTTGTGGGTGCGGTCGGCGAGCTTGACTAGGATCACGCGCAGATCGCGCACCATCGCCAGCAGCATCTTGCGGAAGCTCTCGGCCTGCGCCTCCTGGCGGCTCTTGAACTGGATCTGGTCGAGCTTGGTGACGCCATCGACAATTTCGGCGACGTCGTTGCCGAAGCGGGAGGCGATCTCCTCCTTCGGGGTCGGCGTGTCCTCGATGACATCGTGCAGGATCGCCGCGATCAGGGTGTCGGCATCGAGATGGAGCTCGGCCAGGATTTCGGCGGCCGCCACCGGATGGCTGATGTAGGGTTCGCCGCTCAGGCGCTTTTGTCCCTGGTGGGCCGCGGCGCCGAACTCGGCGGCGGCGCGCACGCGCTCGACCTGCTCGGAGGGCAGGTAGGCGCTCACTTTACTCAGCAGGTCTTTGAGCCCTGGGGTGCGTCGGGTGCCCGGCAGCAGGCCCAGTAACGACGCTGCGTAATCCATGGGCCCCTAAGGCGCTAGCGCGGTACTCCGTCAGTCCCGATCAATGAGACCGAACTGCGGGGCGCGGAAGTTGGACTCGTTTTGCGCGTCGGGCATCGGCGCGGCGATCGGCTCGGGCTCAGGCTCGCGCAGCATCTCGGGCGTGATGTTGCCCGCGGCGATCTCGCGCAGAGCCAGCACGGTGGCCTTGTCGTTGTCGACCGGCACGGTGGCCTCGGCGCCGTTGGCCAGGCGGCGCGCGCGCTGGCTGGCCAGCAGCACGAGCTGGAACAGGTTATCGACGTTCTGCAGACAGTCTTCGACGGTGACTCTGGCCATGGCGTACTTGGAAACCTTCAGGAATGGTCGGGTGACAGACTCGGTAAGTATACGCCAATTGAGGGGGCCTTACGACACCAAAGAGGGCAGCAGGGCGCTGATTTCCGGCCTTTTTGCGCTCAACGCCGCGCCCTGGCCGTCAATGATCGACAAAAGGTCTGCGACCGCCTGCTCGAACTGGTCGTTGACGACCACGTAGTCGAACTCGAGGCAATGGCTCATGTCGCTCGCCGCATCCGCGAGCCGGCGCTCGATTACGGCATCAGAGTCGGTGGCGCGCGTGCGCAAGCGCTCCTCGAGCACGGCGCGCGAGGGCGGCAGGATGAAAATCGAGACGCAGTTGGGCTCGCTCTTGCGGACCTGACGCGCGCCCTGCCAGTCGATCTCAAGCAGCACGCTGCGACCCGAAGAGCGGCTCGCGTTGACCTGCTCCCGCCCGGTGCCGTAACGGTTATCGAACACCTGCGCGTGCTCGAGAAAGGCACCGGCTGCCGCCAGTCGCTCGAATTCCTCGGCAGTGACGAAGTGATACTCGCGTCCGGGCTGTTCCTGCGGCCGCGGCTTGCGGGTGGTGTGCGATACCGATACCACCAGCGCCGCGCGTTCCTTGAGCAGAGCCTTGACCAGGCTGGTCTTGCCGGCCCCCGAAGGCGCCGATATCACGAACAGTTGTGCGCTGCGTGCCATGAATTTCATGCCAGAACCCAAGGGGCCATCATAGCTTTCGGCAAACTCGTACGTAACCTATAGGGACGACTGCCGCTTCGTGGTCGCTAAGTCCCGTAACGCTCCCTGTGAGATTCGGGATATATTTATCGGGACATATCCAGAGTACCGCCATCCGGCATGAACGTCAGTTTTACACCCCATACGCGCGAGTCGATGGGTGATACCGAGCAAATGGGCTCGATAATCTACCGGGCCACGATCCGCTACGGTCTGACGGCGCTGGTCTTGAGCTGGACCGCGGTGACTACGCTCCTTGCGCTGCTGGTGACCGCCGCGCTGATCACTTTCGTCCGCGGCTCGGTGCGCGCCACCGAACTGGCGCTGACCGCCGCCGTGGCGGGAATTCTCACGATCCCGATCTCCTACAAGATCGGCAAGCTGGTGCGCGACCTGGAGCGCAGCCGCACGGCGCTTCGGCACCTGGCGCAGGTCGACGCACTGACGGGATTGGCCAATCGCGGCTACTTCTTCCGGCGCGCCGAGCAGCTGCTGCACCCGGACGCCACGCCCGTTTGGCCGCTCTCGGCGCTGATGATCGACGTCGACCGCTTCAAGGCCATCAACGATGACGGCGGGCACGCGGTGGGCGATCAGGTGTTGAGCCAGGTGGCGCGCCTGCTCGAGCACAACCTGCGCGGCGGGG
>Ga0070666_10002750_pt1 | contig 10624 bp, 14 predicted proteins | sample KBSS23metaG_FD_64677 | JGI IMG/M metagenome (GOLD analysis project Ga0070666, IMG submission 64677) | Switchgrass rhizosphere microbial communities from Kellogg Biological Station, Michigan, USA - KBS S2-3 metaG | ecosystem: Host-associated > Plants > Roots > Rhizosphere > Soil ... | reverse complement strand
GCGCTCTCGGAGTCGGCTCCGGTGATCAAGTCACCTGGTTCTGGATCGGCACGCATGCGGAATACGATCGCCTCGTCGGATAACGAAGCGCCGGCCCCGAACATTTCGTTGCAGCGGACTTCGCCCTGTGGGGTTGCCGCTGAACTCGGGTCGTTCGCCGCCCTAAGCCGATGACTACGCTCGCGTGGGTTGCCGGGGCTTTCTTCTTGGCGGCCGCCACGGCGCTGTGGTTCGGTTCATTGAACAGGCGTCGATGGTCAAAGGGTCGCTCCCTCGGGTACGTGGTCGTCGGGATCGTGGGCCTGCAAATGTCGTGCGACGTGTCAATCGACCCAAGGTCCAAGGGACCTCGGCTTTTCGTGATTATCGGCAGCATTATCGCGATGGCTACCGGTATTCGAATGCTCGGCAAGCTGGAGATCTGGAGCATTACGCGGCAGGCGTGGCGGACGCCTCTGTTCCTGGCGGGGGTGTCGTCCCTGGCCGTCGCCGTTGCGTGTTGGATATTCCTAGGATACACGGATGGGCACGGGTGGAGAGGAGATCCACATCCCAACTTGGTTGGTGTGGGAATGCTCTCCTGGCTGGCCTTTCTCATTGGCATCGTGTGCGGAGTGGTCGGTGCGGTAAGGGCGAAACATTCGTAGGTGTGTAGAGCGCAGGACGGCGAACATCTCGTTGCAGCGGACTGCGCCCTGGGGGCTTGCCGCTGGCCTGCCGCGCCGAAGCCTTGAGCGAAGGCGGGAACTCGGGTCGTTCGGGGTGCTGAGCGACCTCGGTGGTCAGGGTACAATGCCATGATTCAGGAGGCGCCATGGAACTCAGGCTCACGGCGGTATTTCGCAAGGTTCCCGAAGGCGGCTATATCGGCTTCGTCGAGGAATTGCCCGGCGCCAACACCCAGGCTTCGACGCTCGATGAGGCCCGGGAGAGCCTCCAGGAAGCCGTCGCGCTCGTCCTCGAAGCCAACCGCGCTCTCGCTGAGGAAGAGCTCGGTGGTGACGTTGTCATCCGCGAGCCCCTTCTCATTTCTTGAAGCGGGCCGATCTCGTCCGCCATCTCCAGGCGCACGGGTGCGAGTTCTTTCGGGGGCTCGCGGCACTCGGTCTTCGTCAATCGCTCCACCCGGAAATCCACGGCTGTTCCCCGTCATCGCGAGATCAACGAATGGCTCGCCAGGAAGATCTGTCGTGACCTGGAGATTCCGGAACCCTGGCACCCCGAACATGTCGTTGCGGCAGACCCGCCTTCGCCAAGGCTTCGGCGCGGCAAGCCAGCGGCAAGCCCGCAGGGCGCAGGCTCGGCCGCGCCGTAGCTGTGAGCGAAGGCGGGAACTCGAGTGGTTGGGCGGTCCTATGGCCAGGTGGATCTGTGGGAAGGGAATGCGCCGATGCTGATTTCAGCAGTGACTCTTCTTCTGGCCCTTCTACCGACAAAAAGCCAAGCGCCTGCTACCCCATCGACCCTTTCGAGAGTAGAGCGGGTGGGCCAAGCTATTTTCGAGGAGGACCGGGCGGCATCCCTTGCGACGGACCGCCTGCTCGAATCGACCGGTCGGCCACCCGATGGACTTCGGGGTTGGGTGACGGTTCCGTCCGACGATGGCCGGCGCGTGATCTTCGTGCAAGGGCAGGGCGACGCGTACTGCAGTATGTTGAGTGTGCTGGTAAACGCGGGCGGCGCCGGCGCGCTCCGGCGGTCTGACACCTGCGAGGCCTTGACCGCTGACCAGCGCGCAATGTTTCTAGCCCGCCAAACGGCGCTCGCGGCACCGCACGCACGTTGTTCGGAGACGTACAACACCGTTGTGCTGCCGCCGGAAGAAAAAGAGGGACCCTGGGTCGTCTACCTCCTTGCCGCCACGAAGGAAGCGGGAAAAGTTGTCGTCGGTGGGCATGCTCGTGTGCTCGTTGATCACCGAGGCCTAAAGGTTGTGGACTACCAGCAACTGTCGAAAACCTGCCTGACGCTCGATCTCCCGTCTCCTGCCGCTGGCAAGCCGGTCGCGTTGGTGGTGTCGCACGTCCTCGATGACCATCCCATCGAGACGCATGTGTTCCTGAGTCTTCTCCACGGATTGAATCTGTACGTCATGACTGAGTCCGCCATGTGGTCGGTGGACAAAGGTAAGCTCCGGCTCCTCATGGACGGCGAAGACTTCAAGGCGTACCTGGAGAGGGCAAAGGCCGCGCGTGACAAGGGGAAAGATGCGGGCAAGAACTAGTTCGGCGGAGCCCGGGGCGTGAAATATCCCTATCCGCCCAATATCTCGGTGCAGCGGTCCCGCCTTCGCCAAGGCTACGGCGCGGCCGAGTCCGCCTCGGCGCCCTGATGATCGATCCAATACAACGAAAACTGATCGTCTGCGTCGGCGTCGCGACACTGGCGGCCTGGGCCATCGCGATCGTCGACTTAGCGCGCGGCGGCCGCCCCGATCCCCCGGAGCTGCGTTCCGCTGCGACTGTGCTGGATGGCCCATGGCGATTCCATACCGGCGATGACCCACGCTGGGCGGTGGCCATTGCGGACGACAGCGATTGGGAAACGATCGATATGACCGCCCCGCCGGGCAGTCACGACGGCGACGTGGGCCTGCCGGACTACGTCAGGGGTTGGGCGGCGCACGGTCACCCTGCCTATGCCGGCTACGCCTGGTACCGGCGTGCGGTGACGGTGCCCGCCGGTCATGCGTCATGGGAGATCCTCGGGCCGACACTTGTCGAAGACGGCTACGAAATCTACTGGAACGGCCAATTGCTAGGCGGGTCGGGCAGACTGGGCGCAGATCCGCGTGTCGTCGGCACGCGACCGCTGCGGTTCGCCCTTCCCAGCGGTGCATCCGGCACCCGGGGCGTTGTTGCGATCCGCGTGTTCATGCGTCCTAGATCCGCGCCCAGCGCGGACGGTGGCGGGATACACAGCGCGCCCCTACTGGCTCCTCGGCCGATTAGCGATGCGCTCCACCGCGCGCAGTGGGAGCGGACAATCGCCGGCTACGTCGTCGATGCGATCGAGCCCCTCCTGATGTTCGCGGTCGTCGGCCTGGCCCTTTGGTGCTGGCCTCGAAGCAGCCACAAGGAGTTCCTGATCTTTGCGAGCATCGCACTCGCGCTGACCGGCGCCAGGCGTCTCAACAACGCGATCACCGCATGGACCGATCTGCAGGACCTGGCGACCTATGCATGGCTTGCGAAAGTGATGTGGATTCCGACCGTGGCCGTGTGGATTTTCGCCTGGAATCGCTGGGGCCGGCGTCCATGGCGAACAATCGATGTACTGGCGGTCGTGATGGCGGGCGCCGCGATGGTCGGCACCATGAGCCGGTGGCCGGGCGTGACAACCGCCAGCCGGCTCGGGTCGCTCGCGTTGCTGATCGTAACGGCTGCGCGCATCGTCCGCGGCGGACCGATCCGGATTCTGGCGCTCGGCACGTTGGCGTTGATCGTCGCCGCATTCTTTGGCGGTGAGGTGCTCGATCCGATCGGCGTGCCGGGCATCTGGTTTCCGTTCGGCATCGGCGTTTCGCGGACGCAGTACATTTACGCCGTCGCCATTCCGCTGCTGGCCGTCTTGATCGTGCGAACGAATGGGAAGACGGTGAAACCTTCTGGTCGCGAGAGTGGCGCTCTGGGTGTACGTTGACCACGTGCGATCATGCGGTTTAGGGGAGTTCCGTCTTCGGGTGAGAAAATGGGCTTGCCAGGTCGAGTCGTAATAGTGCCGGCGCCGAACCTGTCATCGCAGCAGGCCCGCCTGCGCCAAGGCTACGGCGCGGCCGAGACCCGCCTTCGCCAGGGCTTCCGCCTCCGCCGAGGCTCCGGCGCACAAGTCGGCGCGGGCGAGCCTCCATCCTGCGGACTTGCCGCTTGCCTGCCGCGCCGACGGCTCGAGCGAAGGCGGGAACTCGGGTCATTCGATGGTGGTGGAATTCGCGCGGCCTTGCGATGAGGCGAGTCCGCTGAAAGGAGGAGTATCGTGACTATTCGAGGCAGATCATCCTGGATCGGTGTGGCCCTATCCGTGGGAGCTGCGGCAGTGAGTGTACTGGCGATGGCTGCCACACCGTTTCCTTCCGGAAGTTACGAGTCCGAGGGGTACACGATCACGTTTGAGAAGACGGGTTCGTTCCACTACGTCAAGGGCGAACGTCTGATGGTTGACGGCGAGTTTGTCGTCAAAGCCGACGAGATTGTGCTGACGGACGAGACCGGCGTCGATGCCTGCGTCGGCCCGGGCCGCAATCCGGGTCGGTATCGCTGGAGAGTCGATGCCGGTTCGCTGTCGTTTGCGACGATTCACGATTCCTGCAATGACAGAGTCCGCGGAATAACCGGGCAGAAGTGGACGAGGAAGCGCGACAGGAGCAGAGTGGCACAATGACGGCGGGGAGGCCTTTATCCGGTTGAGTTGGACGGCGAACCTCTCGTTGCAGCAGACCCGCCTGCGCCAAGGCTACGGCGTGGCCGAGCCCCGCCTGCGCCAGGGCTTCCGCCTCCGCCGAGGCTCCGGCGCACGAGTCGGCGCGGCCGAGCCTCCACCCTGCGGACTTGCCGCTGGCTGCCGCGCCGACGGCTCGAGCGAAGGTGGGAGCTCGGGTCGCTCGTCGGACGGGGCAGCGGGGGATCTTGAAGGCGAACGCCGGCCGGTTGGACTGAAATATGCGTGACGTCGTCCCGGAAACCGAAACCGCGGTGTCCGCACCGCAGGGTGGCAATGCCGCGGCCCCTCCCGTGCCCTCCCGTGTTCCACCAGTGGTTCCGACCGATCCTGGCAAGACGATGGGCATCGTCGCGTTTATCATGTCCTTCTTCATCACGTTCTTCCTCATCCAGATCGTCGCCCTGATTCTCGGAATCGTCGCGCTCGTGCAGAGCAGGAAGGCCGGGTACGCGAACCGATGGGCTGTCGCCGCGATCATCGTCAGCACGGTGCTCATGGTGATCACCATCATCGTTGCCATCATCATCGGCATGGCGTACGGCCGCGGCCGCTGGTGAATTCCGGAGTGTCGGCGGGGGCGAGCATCCTGTCGGACAGTCAGGGATTATGCTGACGCGATCTGACGGGAGGGCTCGATGCGCCTCAAGAATCTGACCCTGGCTGTCGTTTTGTGGGCATCTCTACCCGAGGCGCTTCGAGCGGCGCTCGAGCCGATGCCCACTCGAGACTTGACCGCCGCCATAGCCGCCGATCGTTTCTCGAAGTTTGTGCGGGCGCGTTCAGAACGCCTCGACGGCTACGCCGAGCCAAAATCTGCAGCTGCCGGTTCGTTACCGAGGATACTGGCCGCACGCGAACATGCCCTTGACCAGTTGGAGGCGTTTTACGGGGCAAAGCTCGGCCGGAGGCTGGCTCTCGTATTTTTCGCCAACGAAGAAAGCAAGCTCAAAGCCACCGGTCACAGAGGGTGGGGTTGGGCGGTCAATGACGTCATCGTTGAAGTGAACAATGACAAGATCCACCTTGAGCCTTATCATGAGCTATCGCACATGGTGTCGGCGCGACTGGGGTCACCGCCAGCGCTGTTTGATGAGGGAGCCGCAGTCTACGTCGCGAAGCGGTTCGGGGGTGACCCGATGGGCGAGTTTGGCCATCCGGGTGCGAGTCTTGACGCGGTCGTCGCTTTGAATATTGATGCCGGTCATTACGTCCCCATGCGCGAGGTCTTCGCATTCTCCGAGATCGGCCCGCCCAGGACGCAAGGGGAGTTTACTTACCCCGAGGCTGCTTCGTTCGTCTCGTTCCTGGTGTTACGCTTCGGCGAGGCTGCGCTTCGAACCGCGTTCGGTCGCTTGCGTTCGAGCGATGATTCTCGACAGATCGCGGCCAACGCTCTCGCTTTCCGCGAGATCTTTGGCGTTGATGTTGAAATGGCAGAGCGGTCCTGGCGACGTCAGATCGGCCGGCCGCTCGAACACCGTTGAAAGAAGCCCACCCGTCTCGTCTCCCCGCCTGTCCCACGGCACCGCTGAACATCGGTGTGCAGCGGCCTCGGGCCAGCGGCGTTGCCGCCGGCCAGCCGCGCCGTAGCCTTAAGCAAAAGCGGGAACTCGAGTCGTTCGGCGCCTGAACGTGATCCTTCGAGTCGGACTTTTCTGCCTTCTCGCGACCGTCACGGTCGCCCCGCAGGCCAGCGCTTGCGTATGCGAGGATCTCGGAACGAACGCCGAGCAAATCGCGAGGGCGAAGACCGTCGTCCTCGGGCGCATCGTCGATCTGTCCATCGCATCCCGGCAAGTCGATGGCGAATCGATTGAATACACCGTCGCGACGATCCAGGTCGAGAAGCGATGGAAGGGGCCGAAGCAGACGCGAATCCAGGTGAACACATGCGGTAACCAGGTTCTGGCGTGCACGTGCGGCGTCCCGTTTCAACTGGGTGGCGAGTACGTCGTGGTCACGGAGCATGGCTCCCAGGTGTCATCGTGCGGGCTGACGCGTTCGGTCGCATCCCGTGAGGACCCCTTCGTCGCAGGAATCGAGGCTCACTTCAAGAAATGAGTCGTCCGATAACCTCGCTGGCCTTCCGAGGCTGCGGACTTCCGACCCGCTCGCTGGTATCTTTGGTTTCACGCTTCCGGCGGCGGTCGAAGCCGCTGACCGGGAGGCGGGTGGGCTGACAGCAGCGGAGGTTGAGGGATGACACTCTACACGCCCGTCCTGTGGTTCTATGCGCTGATGGTATCCCTCGTTTTCGGTGCGAGTGTGTACGAAACCCTGGTCGTGCATCCGGCGTGGAGCCGAAAGCCGCCCGAATCCTTCAACGGATTCGTGGGAGCATCGGACAGTCGGATGAATATCCCGGCGTTCTGGGCCCCCGTGGCTCCGCTGTACGCGCTGAGCGCGCTCGCGGCGTTGGGACTTGCCTTTCGCGCGGGAAGTCAGGGGGCGGCCCTCATCGTTTCTACCGCATGCGCCGTCGCTGGCGTGGCGTGGACCCTGGTGTACTTTCGCCCCACGATCGAGCGCTTTCTGGAAGCGGGAGGAGGGGGCGCTCCACCCGAACGCCTGCAGGTCGAGACGCACCGCTGGATTCGGCTCAATTGGATTCGGGTCGGGCTGGTCGCGATTTCCTGGTGGGGTGCCCTCAAGACCGCGGCGAGACTCGAGTGACGTTTTCGAAGAATTCAGGCTCCCCAGGGGAGCGCAGGGCTCGCAAAATTGGATTGCCGAACACCCCCCTTCGCCGAGGCTCCGGCGCACAAGTCGGCGCAGCCGAGCTCCGTCGTCGCCGTGAGCGGAAGGGGAAGTTCGAGCCCTCAGCCCGCGCGACGTCGTGAGAGTTGTGTTCGCGATCCTTCTGGCGGTCGCCGGGTTCCTGGCGGTGTACGCCGCCCGTGACCTGATCCGGGACCCTTATACGGACCGCCAGATCCAGGAGTCGATGGTCGACACGTGGGAGGTGGAGGCGGCCTACACCGTCGTCGTTCTCGGCGCGGTGAGCGTCATTGCGATCGTTGCACTGATCCTCACGGTCGGCCAGCAAGGCTCGATTCGCCGCCTCGGCGCTGCCAGCGTGATGGTGAGCGTTCTTGCGGGTGTCCTTCAGCTGGCAAGTCATGCGAAGCTGACCGGTCGCACGACTCGGCTGACCGCACAGACCTTTTCGAGAATGTACGGCTTCTTCTGAGCGGTCGCGGCCGGTTCCGTTCCCGGTGAGCTTGCCGCTGATCGCCCCGCTGACCTGTGCGCCGGAGCCTCGGCGACTGCGGAAGCCGTGAGCGGTGGCAGGAACTCGGGTCGTCAGCCCCGATGGCGCGGTACTATTTTCCCCGGAACGTCCTGGCGGGAGGAGGAGACCGACCGCCGACGATCGTCGCGGCACGAACGAAAAGGAGAACGAATGAACCCATTTCTCCGTCTGTGCGTACTGGTCTGCTGCGGTGTTGCCTCCTTCCTCGCAGCGTCTCCACCTCCCCAGAAGACGTCGATGCCGGGTTCCCGAGCGCATAAGTCGCAGGCAACGATCGAGGGCTTGCTTCGGGACATTGCGTGTCCGATGCAGAACCTCGATTCGAAAGCAACGGCCTTGAGCACGAAGTGCGTAATGGATTGCGTGAAGGGCGGCTCGCCGCTCGCTATTCTGACCCGGGAGGGCGACCTTTACCTTCCGATCTCCGACGAGATGCCTGACGTGGGTCAGCAGGAGAAATTGATGCCTTTCGTGGGCAAGTACGTGCGGGCGAGCGGGACCATATTCGAGCGCAACGGCACGCGCGCGATCGTGATCGCCGAAATCAAGGAGATCAAGAGCGTGCATCTGACGCTGGAAGGCGAGTGAACACGACCGGCCGTATGGAAGGGGGCTCGATGGACGCCGGACAATCGAAGATCGTGGAACATTACGGGATCGCCGCGCTGCTTGCCCGGCTGGAGGCCGCTCTCCGGGCGGACGGTGCGGATCCCACGCATCCCACCATCGAAGAGCTTGCGCCCTACGATCAGTTCCACGGCCGCGGGCTGGAAGCGACGGAGGACATGGCGGCGCTCGTGTCGGTGCGGCCGGCCGATCATCTGCTCGATGTCGGGAGCGGCCTGGGGGGACCTGCCCGTTGGCTGTCGGCGCGTTTCGGCTGCCGCATCACCGGCATCGACCTGACCCCGGAGTTCTGTGCGATCGCCGAGCACCTCACGCGCCTCGTCGGGCTGGATGCTCGCGTGCGCTTCCGGCTCGGAGATGCGCTGGCGATGCCCTTCGAGGATGGCGCGTTCGATGGCGTCTACTCGATGTTCGTGTCGATGAATATCGCGGACAAGCCGCGGCTCTATCGCGAGATATACCGCGTCCTGAAGCCGGGCGGTTGGCTCGTCCTGTCGGAGATCGCGCGGGAGAAGGAAGGCGAGGCCCGGTACCCCATGCCCTGGGCGTCGACGCCCGCGGAGAGCTTCCTCTCGACCGTCGTCGATACGCAAGAGGGATTGCGAAGCGCAGGACTCGAAGTCGAGATGGTGAAGAACGATCTCCAGCGTTCGCTCGATTTCGGGGCCCGGGTGCGGGCGATGCTCGAGCGCGGGGAAAAGCCGCCCTACCGAGCCAACGCGTTGATTCATGGCGAGGCGGCGAGCGCGATGCTCGGCAACGTCGCCCGCGGTTATCAGGAGGGCAGTCTGGTGCCGATCGAGATCGTGGCTCGGAAGCGGTAGAGACGGGAACTCGGATAGGCTGGAGCCCCTGCGCCGCTTCGAAGCATTCACCACGAGAGGAGTCCGGACATGACGAAGCCCATTCTTGCTCCCGCGTTCTGTCAGGTGGCCTGGGTCGTCCGAGACCTCGCGGCTGCCGAAAGATTCTTCATCGAAACGATGGGGGTCCGTCGCTTCATGCACCTGGACAACCTCTCCGCAAAGGACACCGAAGGCACCTACCTCGGGAAGCCCGGGGACTGGGTCTGCAACCTGCACATCGCCTACGCGGGAGACACCCAGATCGAGCTGATCCAACCGGTCTCCGGCGCCAGCATGTTTCAGGAGTCACTGGATCGGCATGGCGACGCCGTTCAGCACGTGGCGTACTGGCTGGACGATGCGGACTATGACGCCGCGGCCGCGCACATGGAGTCTTCGGGCTATCCCCAGATCCAGAGCTTCCGATTGCCCATCCTGCGCGTCGGCTACTTCGATACGCGCCGGGCGATCGGCGTCGTGACCGAGATCGTCGGCTCCACCGAGGCGGGCCACGAGCTTCGCCGCAATCTGAAGGCGGGAAAGTTCTGAAGGCGTCCGGCCCCGGCTTGCAACGGCCGACCAAGTTGCCCCGTCGCATCCGTCGCGCGGGCATCCTGCCGGTCGTTCTGTTCGCGGCCGCTTCCGCGGCTCATGCCGCGCCGGCTGTTCTCCCGTCATCGGCGCCGTCGATCGACGGAACGTACGAGCTCGTCGAGCGGGTGATGGCCGACGGGACGGTCCTGCGACCGCCCTCCGTCGCGGCGCTGTACACGCTGACGCAGGGTGAGTTCAGCCTGAATCTGTTCGTCAAGAATCACGACGGAACGATCGCGTCCGAGTCCACGATCGGCCGGTACACCTTCCGGGCGAATCGGTACTGCGAATGGATCACCTACACGGTGAGAAACAATCTCGACAAGCCCGGGGTGACCAACGAGGCGCCCGCGGTCGACGATCACTGCGCGCCGGTAGTCGCGGAGCACGGCCGATTCAGATTTTCGCCGCCGGGCGAAGGCGTCGAGGTCAGCTTCGGAGCGGAGGGATTCACGGCAACGATCGGCCACGAATTCGTCGATCGCTGGAGGAAGATCCCGTCGCCACGAGCGCGAAAGAAGCCCTGACGACGACGTGTCGCGGGGAATCGGATCGTGAGACGCAGGAAGTCCCGATGCGTGTCGAAAGGCTGACACCGAGACACTTCGATCGCGCGCGCGAGGCGGTGCGCACGCTGAAGACTGCCGGGCGAACGGGTTCACCCCGCCCGTCTCTCCACCGGTTGCGCGCGTATCTTTCCAACCGCTCGAACTTCCTGATCGTCGCATCGGAAAACGGGGATCCGGTCGGTTTCGCGGTCGCTTACTGTCTTCTCCGCGTGGATGGTCGGCGCATGATGTGCCTCTACGAGGTGGCGGTCGCCCCGCCGTGGCAACGCCGCGGCGTCGGGAGGGCGATGGTCGAT
>Ga0070666_10002746_pt1 | contig 10630 bp, 9 predicted proteins | sample KBSS23metaG_FD_64677 | JGI IMG/M metagenome (GOLD analysis project Ga0070666, IMG submission 64677) | Switchgrass rhizosphere microbial communities from Kellogg Biological Station, Michigan, USA - KBS S2-3 metaG | ecosystem: Host-associated > Plants > Roots > Rhizosphere > Soil ... | reverse complement strand
TCGAGCGCAAGCTGATCGGCCGCTTCCAGCACCGCTACGGCCCCAACCGGGTCGGCCCCTACGGCCTCATGCAGCCGCTCGCCGACGTCGGCAAGCTCGTCTCCAAGGAGACCTTCCGGCCCGAGAACGCGGTCCGGACGCTGTTCATCCTCGGGCCGCTGCTGCCGGTCCTCGCCGGCGTCCTCTCGCTGGCGATCATCCCCTGGGGGGACGTCCAGGGCGGCGTCGGCCTCTACGGGATCGACGTCCCGATCGGGATCCTCTACTTCTTCGCCGTCGGCTCGATCGCCTTCTACGGGCTGCTGCTCGGCGGCTGGTCCTCGGGCTCCAAATACAGCCTCCTGGGCGCGATGCGCTCGGCCGCGCAGCTGATCTCCTACGAGGTCTCGATGGGCCTGGCGCTGCTCGGCGTGGTGATGATGAGCGGCTCGCTCTCGCTGGTCTCGATCGTCCACTCGCAGGGCGAGATCTGGTTCATCCTCCCCCAGTTCGTCGGCTTCCTGATCTTCATGCTCGCCGGCTTCGCCGAGACCAACCGCACCCCGTTCGACATGCCTGAGGCCGACGCCGAGCTGGTCCAGGGCTTCATGACCGAGTACGGCGGCATGCGCTTCGGCTCCTTCCTGCTGGTCGAATACATGGAGATCCTCGTCGTCTCCGGGATCGCCGCGGCGATGTTCCTCGGCGGCTGGATGGGCCCCGGCCCGAGCTTCCTCGACCCAGTCTGGATGCTGGCCAAGATGATCGGCCTCGTCCTCGTCTTCATCTGGGTGCGGGCGACGCTGCCGCGGCTTCGATATGACCAGCTGATGAGCCTCGGCTGGAAGGTGCTGCTGCCGCTCGCCACCCTCAACGTCCTCGTCACCGCCGTCCTGGTGGTGGTCACGTGAGCGCGTGTCGACTTTGTTCGGCTATGCCGAACAAAAGCGCCATTGGAGGCAGGGGATGAGCTTCGACCCGAAGTCCGCCTCCTACCTCGACTCGATTGACGTCGTCGAGGTCCAGCGCGGCCCCGAGCCGGGCGGCGTCGGCGGCGCTTACCGCGCCTTCGGCGAGACCCTGCGCGGGCTGAAGACGACGATGGCGCGGCTGATCGAGGGGCCGATGACGATCGAGTACCCCGAGGAGAAGACTCCCGTCTACCCGCGCTTCCGCGGCCGCCACAAACTGCACAAGTTCGAGGACACCGGGCTGGAGAAATGCGTCGGCTGCTCGCTCTGCGCCGCCGCCTGCCCGGCCGACTGCATCCGCGTCGTCGCCGCGGAGAACATCCCCGGCGAGCGGGTCTCGGCCGGCGAGCGCTACGCCGCGGTCTACGAGATCAACCTCAGCCGCTGCATCTTCTGCGGCTACTGCGAGATCGCCTGCCCCTTCGACGCGATCACGATGGGCCACGACTACGAGATGGCCGACTACAACCGCCGCGACCTGATCTTCACCAAGGAGATGCTGCTCGCCGAGCCGGTCGAGCGAACGCCGCTGAAAAGCGAGGGCGAGTAGCGGTGGAAGAGGTCCTCTTCTTCGTCTCGGCGCTCGGCGCCCTCGGCGGCGCCCTCGGCGTGATCGCGATGCGCAACCCCTTCTACTCGGTGCTGGCGCTGATCGTCCACCTCTTCTCGCTGGCCTCGCTCTTCCTGCTCTTGACCTCGGCCTTCGTCGCCGCCGCCCAGGTGGTCGTCTACGCCGGCGCGGTGATGGTCCTCTACGTCTTCGTCGTCGCCTACGTCGGCGGCGGCGGCGAGTCGGCCTGGGAGCCGATCCCGTTCCAGCGCCTCCTCGCGCCGCTGCTCGGCATCGCCCTCTTCGTCGAGCTCTCGGTCGCCGTCCTCAGCAGCTCGCTCCTCGCACTCGGGACCGACGGGCCCGACGTCCGCGCCGGCTTCGGCGACCCGGCCGCGATCGGCCGCCTGCTGCTGGAAAAGTTCCTGCTGCCCTTCGAGGCCGCCTCGATCCTGCTGCTGATCGCCGCAGTCGGGGCGATCGTCCTGGCATCAAACCGTCGAGATGGGGAGAGGGACACCCCCGACGAACCCTCCCCAAATCGTGAGGAGGGGGTGTCCCTCTCCCCATGAACACCGAGTGGTTCATCGTCTTATCCGCCTTGTTGTTCGCCACCGGCGCAATGGGGATCCTGATCCGCCGCAGCCCGATGGTGATCCTGCTCTGTCTCGAGCTGATGCTGAACGCCGGCAACCTCGCCCTGGTCGCCTTCAGCCGCATGGTCGGCAACGGTCAGGGCCAGGTCTTCGCGGTGATCGTGATGGTCGTCGCCGCCTGCGAGGTCGTCGTCGGCCTCGGCCTGATCGTCGCCATCTTCCGCCGCCGGATACCGCTCAACGTCGACGACCTGCGGGAGCTGCGCGGATGAGCGCCACCGCCTGGGCCTGGCTGGTCCTGCTCTTCCCGCTGCTCGGCTCTATCGTCATCGGACTCGGCTACCGGGCGCTACCGGCCAAGGTCGCGGGCATCATCGGGACGATCGCGATCGGCCTCGCCTTCGCCTGCGGCGTCGCCGCCCTCGTCAGCCTGCTCGGCGACGAGCCCGAGGCGCGCCACCACGCCTCCTCGCTCTGGGACTACGCCAGCGTCGCCGGCCTCGACATCAAGCTGGGGATCTTCGTCGACCCGCTCTCGGTCTTCATGGTCCTCATCGTCAGCGGCGTCTCGACCCTGATCCACCTCTACTCCTACGGCTACATGCAGTCCGACGAGGGCTACCACCGCTTCTTCAGCTACCTCAACTTCTTCGTCTTCTCGATGCTGCTGCTGGTCCTCGCCGGCAACTTCGTCCTCCTGATCGTCGGCTGGGCCTTCGTCGGCTTCGCCTCCTACGCGCTGATCAGCTTCTGGTACCGGCGCGAGACGGCGACCCGGGCGGGGATGAAGGCCTTCGTGATCAACGTCGTCGGCGACATCGGCCTCGTGCTCGCCGCCTTCCTGATCTTCCGCGAACTCGGGACCTTCGACTACGGCGCGGTCTTCGAGCGAGCGCCGGAGACGTTCACCACCAACGAGTGGTCGATCACCGCGATCTGCCTGCTGCTGCTGGTCGGCGCCTTCGCAAAGTCCGCCCAGCTGCCGCTCCACACCTGGCTGCCCGACGCGATGGAGGGACCGACCCCGGTCTCCTCTCTGATCCACGCGGCGACGATGGTCACCGCCGGCGTTTACCTGATCGCCCGCACTCACGTCCTCTTCGAACTTGCCCCCACCGCCGCCGACATCGCCGCCTTCGTCGGCCTGGCGACGCTGCTGGTCGCGGCGACGATGGCGCTGGTGATGACCGACCTGAAGCGGGCGATCGCCTACTCGACGATGAGCCAGATCGGCTACATGATCATGGGCGTCTCGATCGGCGCCTACAGCGCCGGGATGTTCCACCTGATGACCCATGCCTTCTTCAAGGCGCTGCTCTTCATGGCCGCCGGCTCGATCATCGCCGCGATGGCGAACGACCAGAACATCGACCGGATGTCCGGCTTCGGCAAGGCGATGCGGTTCACCTCGATCACCTTCGTCTGCGGCGCCCTCGCCCTCGCCGCCTTCCCCGGCACCTCCGGCTTCTTCTCCAAGGACGAGATCCTCGCCTTCGCCGAGGCGCGCGGCGGGATGTACCTGATCTTCACCGTCTTCGGCTACGTCGGCGCGCTGATGACCGCCGTCTACAGCTTCCGGCTCGTCTTCCGCGTCCTGCCCGGCAAGCCCTGCAAGGAGGCGCAGGAGCTGATCGACACGGGCCACGTCGCCCACGAAGCGCCGAAGAACCCGGCCACCGGTGAGCCCGAGGACACCGACGTCGGCTTCCCGGGCGCCGAGCACCACATCGCCGAGCAGTCGGCGCCGATGCGGGTCGCGATGGGGGTCCTCGCCTTCGGCGCGCTCTTCGCCGGGCTGGTCCAGGTCCCCGGCGTCGACGACGTCGTCACCAAGTTCCTCGAGCCGGTCTTCGCCGCCTCGCCGCTGGAGCAGATCCACCCCTCGCTCGAGCAGGACTACGTCGGCCTCGGGATCGGCGGCTTCATCGCCCTGCTCGGGATCGGGATCGCCTACCTGCTCTACGTCGCCCGGCCCGAGCTGCCGGGCAAGCTCGAAGCGCGGCTGCGCCCGCTCCACACCCTGTTCGCCAACAAGTGGTATTTCGACGAGGCGATCGACTTCCTCGTCGTCCGCCCGGCCCTGGCGATCGGCCGCTTCGCCAACCGCGTCTTCGAGCGGTTCGTCGTCGACGGCCTCGTCAGCGGGACCGAGGGGACGGTGCGCGGCGCCGGCGGCGTCGTCCGCGCCGTCCAGAACGGGTTCGTCCGCAGCTACGCGCTGCTCCTGATCGCCGGCTTCGCCGGGTTGGCCCTCTACTTCCTGCTGAGCAGCTCATGAGCAGCGCGATCCTCTGGATGCCGCTCGCCTTCGGCCTCGTCGGCCTCTTCCTGCCGAAGAGGGCGGTCGGCTGGTGGGCGGTACTCGGCGCCGTCGTCACCCTCGGGCTCGCGATCGCCGTCGCGATCGGGTTCGACAGCGGCAGCTCGGCCCTGCAGTACGCGGTCGACGAGCCCTGGATCTCCGGGCTCGGCGTCGACTACAGCCTCGGCATCGACGGCCTCAACCTCTTCCTGATCCTGCTCACCGCCGTGCTCTGGACCGGCGGTGTCGCCTTCGCCGCCTTCCGCGAGCAGGAGCGGCCGACGACCTTCTACTTCCTGATGCTGGTCGCCGAGACGGCGACGCTGGGCTCGTTCCTGGCCCAGGACCTGCTGCTCTTCGTCCTCTTCTTCGACCTGATGCTGGTGCCGTTCTACTTCCTCTTCGGCGCCTGGGGGCACGATCGCAGCGCCGAGGGCGGGCTCACGGCCTCGGCGGCGACGCTGAAGATGATCGTCTACACCCTGATCGGGTCCCTGCTGATGCTGGTCGCGGCGATCGCCACCGCGGTCCTCGCCGCCGACGGCGGCCACCTGACCTTCTCGATCGCCGCCCTGAGCGAACACGGCCTCACCGAGGGCAGCCAGCGCTGGATCTTCTGGTTCTTCGCCGCCGCCTTCCTGGTCAAGATGCCGGCCTTCCTGCTCCACGGCTGGATGCCCGACGCCTACCGGGCGGCGCCGCTGCCGGCGCTGGCGGTCTTCTCCGGCGTCCTCGCCAAGGTCGGCGCCTACGGCTTCCTGCGGGTGGTACTCCCGCTCTTCCCCGACGCCACGGTCGAATTCCAGGAGGTGATCCTGGTAATCGCCCTGGCCTCGATCCTCTACGGCTCGGTGATGGCCTTCACCCAGACCAACGTGCGGCTGATCGCCGGCTACAGCTCGGTCGCCCAGCTCGGCTTCATCACCGCTGGGATCTTCGCCCTCAGCGCCGACGGGGCCGACGGCGCGGTCCTGCAGATGGTCAACCACGGCCTCGTCGTCGCGCCCCTGTTCGTCATCGTCGCGATCCTGGCGGAGAGAACCGGCAGCGAAGACATCCGTGAGATGGGCGGGATGGCGCTGCGGGCGCCGGTGCTGGCGGCGCTCTTCCTGATCGTCGCCCTGGCGACCCTGGCGATGCCCGGCTCGGCCAACTTCGTCGGTGAGTTCTACATCCTCAACGGCCTCTTCGAGGCGAAGATCGTCTTCGCCTGCATCGCGATCAGCGGCGTCGCGATGTCGGCCTACTACGCCCTGCGCCTCTACCAGCAGACGATGCACAACCGCCTCCCATCAGTACAGAATCAGGGGCTGCTCTCGAGGGAGATCGGGGTCCGCGACGGCCTCGTCCTGGTGCCGCTGGTGCTCTGCATCGTCGGCCTCGCCCTCTACCCGCAGCTGATCCTCGAGCGCACCGCGCCGACGGTCGACAAGCAGGTTGCCGCCGTGAGCGGCGGCGATTCTCCCGAAGCCCAGTTGGCTAAGAAGTGAACTTCCACGAGCCGCATATCGACTACGCCGGCATCTCGCCGGTCATCGCCCTCACCGTCGGGCTCTGCGTCGTCCTCCTCAGCGCCGTCTTCAAGCCGCTGCGGCGCAGCGCGCCGATCCTGACCATGCTCACGCTCGGCGTCACCGCCGGCCTGCTGATCTGGCAGTGGGACGACCCGAAGACGCTGATCACCGGCGCCCTGCGCCTCGACGACCTGGCGATCTCGATCTCGCTGATCGCGATCCTGATGGCGGCCTTCTGCGTCGTCCTCTCGATCCGCGAGCGGGCGACCGAGGAAGCCGGCTCGGGCGAGTACCACGCGCTGCTGCTCGGCTCGGTGATGGGAATGGTCCTGCTGGCGCAGGCGACCAACCTGGTCAGCTTCTTCGTCGCCCTGGAGATGCTCTCGATCCCGCTCTACATCCTCTGCGCGACCAACCTGCGGCGCGAGGGCTCGCTCGAGTCGGGGCTGAAGTACCTGATCGTCGGCTCGATCGGCTCGGCGACGCTGCTCTACGGGATGGCCTTCCTCTACGGCGGCACCGGCGCGACCAACTTCGCCGGGATCGCCGACGGGATCGTCCGCAACGGCCTCGACGGCGACCCGCTGATCCTGATCGGAATCGCGATGGCGGCGGTCGGCCTCGCCTTCAAGACCTCGATCGCCCCCTTCCACCAGTGGACGCCCGACGTCTACCAGGGGGCGCCGACCCCGATCACCGCCTTCATGGCGGTGGCGACCAAGGCCGCGGCCTTCGCCGTCTTCCTCCGCTTCTTCGACGTCGCCCTCGGCTCCCAGCTCGACTCCTGGCAGCCCGCGCTGGCGGCCCTGGCGGCGATCTCGATCGTCGTCGGCAACGTCGGCGCCCTCGGCCAGGACTCGCTGAAGCGGATGCTCGGCTACTCGGGCGTGGCCCAGGCCGGCTACATGCTCGGCGGGGTCGTCGTCCTCTCCGACGCCGGGACGAGCTCGGTCGTCTTCTACCTCGCCGCCTACGCCTTCATGAACCTCGCCGCCTTCGCGGTGATCGTCGGCCGCGAGCGGGAAACGATCTACGGCGACGACATCCGCGCGGTGCGCGGCCTCGGCGTCGAGCGGCCACTGCTCGCCTGGCCGCTGACGATCTCGATGCTGGCCCTGGCCGGACTGCCGGCGACGGCGGGCTTCATCGGCAAGCTCTACCTGATCGAGGCGCTGGTCGAAGGCGACTACACCTGGCTGGCGGTCTTCATTGCGGTCGGGACGATGATCTCCCTCGCCTACTACCTGCGGGTCGTGGCGGCGATGTGGATGGGACCCGAGGGCGAGAGCGTGACCGGGGCGACGCCGGTGATCGCCGGCGCCTCACCGGAAGCCGACCCGGTCGATCCGGAAGCCGGCCGCCGCTGGTACATCGTCGGCCCGGCGCTGTTTGCAGCGGCTGCGACGGTCTTCTTCGGCATCGTCCCGCAGCCCCTTGTCGAGTTCGCGAGCCACGCGGGGGCCTCCCTCTTCGGCTGACCCCACCCGAACTGAATCAACTTCACCACCCAGCAGGTGGTGAAGTTGATTCAGTTCGCCGGGCATGGGCGTTCTTCTCACCACCGGCGCGATCGTCGCGGCCGTCGCCATCGGCGTCTGGTCCGAGGGCCGCTGGCCGCAGGGGGCGGCGGATGCCTCGCGCAGCGCCCTGACGCTGCTGCTCTACGTGCTGCTGCCGCCGGTGATCTTCTTCAACACGGCCGCCAGCGAGATCGACCTCAGCCACGGCGTCGGGCTGGTGCTGGGAATCGTTGCCTCCTCCATCGGGGCGCTCTTCGCCTGGAGCGTCGCGACCCGGTTCCTCGACCTCTCCCGCCCCCAGGTCGGGGCGGTCGTCTGCACCGTTCTCAGCGTCAACACCGGCTACCTCGGCTACCCGCTGGCGGTGGCGCTGCTCGGCCGCGACCAGCTCTCGACCGCGGTTCTCTACGACGTCCTCGTCACCGGCCCCTGCCTGCTGCTCGGCGCCTTCGCGGTCGGCGCCGCCTTCGGCACCAAGGCGGGGGAAACGCCACGCCAGCGAGTGGTCGCCTTCTTCACCCGCAACCCGCCGCTCTACGCGGCGATCGCCGGCCTGCTGGCACCCGACGTCCTCGCCCCCACCGTCCTCGTCGATCTCTCCCAGGTCCTGATCGTCGCGATCCTGCCGATCGGGTTCTTCGCCGTCGGCGCCACCCTGGCCGAGAACGCCGAGCACGGCGAGCTGCCGATGCCACCGCCCCTCACCCGCCCGGTCGTGCTGGTGATCGCGACCCGCCTGGCGATCGTCCCCGGCCTGCTGATGCTCCTCGCCGCCCCCCTGATCGACCTGCCCGCCGCCTACCGCCTGCTCTCGGCGATGCCCTCGGGCCTCAACTCCCTGGTCATCGCCCACGCCTACGGCCTCGACATGGAGATCACCGCCGAGGCAGTTACGTGGTCGACGGCAATTGTGGTGCTTGCGGCGCTGGGATCGCTGCTGCTCTGATCAGAACTTCGCCTCCCTCTCTGCGACCGCTGCCTCCATGCCAAAGGACCGTAGCAGACAAAATATTACGTATGGGTGCCGTCTCTGTAGATTCTTTGTGTGCTCCACCACGTTGGAATCGAGGTCGCGCCCGCTGACATCGAGGCCGCGGCCGGCTTCTTCGAGCTGGTGGGGTTCGAGCGGGTGAAGCCGCCGGCGACGCTCGCCGAATACACCTGGCTCGAGCGCGGCGGGACCCAGATCCACCTGATGCCAGAGGAGGAGCCGACCGTCCCCTCGCCGGGACACCTCGCCCTCGTCGCCCCCGACTTCGAGGCCACCGTCGCCCGGCTGCGCGAGAGCGGCTTCGCCGTCGAGCCGAAACGGGAACACTGGGGGCAGCCGCGGGCGCTGGCGATCGCGCCCGGCGGCCACCGGGTCGAGCTGATGGCGGCCCCGCCCGAATCGCTCGCCTAACTTGGGCGCGCGCGCTCGCCGGGCTTGGCGGCGAAGAGGTCGGCGTCGGCGACCCGCAGCAGGTCGTCGGCCGTCCTGCCGTCGGCGGGGAACATCGCGAACCCGGTCGTCGCGCTCAGCGGCCGCGCCTCGTCGCTGCCGAAGCCGCGCTCGGAGACCCGGCCCCGCAGCCGGCCCGCGACTTCGCCCGCCTCCTCGGCGTTGACCTCGGGCACGATCACCGCGAACTCGTCGCCGCCCTGGCGGAAGACCGAGTCCCCGCCGCGCACTTCTTTGCGCAGCGAGCCGCCGATCTCGGCCAGCAGGCGATCGCCTTCGAGGTGGCCGTAACGCTCGTTGACCTGCTTGAAGCCGTCGAGGTCGATGAGGACGAGGGCGAACTCGCGTCCGTGCCGGCCGTGCCGGGCAATCTCGGCCGCGAGCCGCTCGTGCAGGGCGCGGTAGTTGCCGACCCCGGTCAGCTCGTCGCGCCGGGCCAGCTCCCAGAGTGTTTCGTGACTCGTGCGCAGACGGCGGACGAGGAGGACGATCCCTACCGCGACGGCGGCCAGGCAGGCCGCCTCGGCGACGGCGAGGATCGCCTCCTGGGTGCGCGAGAAGCCGCCAAAGAGAAGCGGTGCCAACAACCCGAGAGCGATCGCGAAGAGCGCCGCCAGCAGGTAGGTCGCCCCGAGCGGCACGAGCCGCTGCCCGTCGGGCGATGCGGTGCCCCGCCCACCGTCCTCCGCAGCTCTGACCGATCGACCGATGCGAACAGATTACGCCGCCTGCCCGCCACGTCTCCCCGGCGGACTACGATGCCCCGGTGCGCTACCCGGTCGAAGACTTCACCGCCGAGGAGCGAGCCCTGCTCGCCCCCCATTTCACCAACCTCGACCGGCCCGTCTTCGCCCTCGTCAACCTGCCCGAGACCGTCAAAGGGGCGCTTTTTGCCCGCTATTCGCGGTATTCCGGGACCGTGCGCCGGCTCTATCTGGAGGAGTTCGCCGCCGACGCCCCGGCCGGCGGCCGGCCCTTCGACGAGGACGAGGGCGCCCGCGCCGCGGGGCTCTACGAGCGGGTCTTCGCCGGCTACGGCGACGACTCGATCGCCCAGCTCGGCGGCGCCCACGTCGCCTGCGAGTGGGTCTCCAACATCCTCACCAAGGTGCTGCAGCGCGGCCGCCTCGCCGCCTATCTCGAGCAGTCGACCCGCTACATCCCCTACGACAAGCCGATGCCCGGCGGCGGCTACCGCTTCTACCGCGACGACGAGCTCGGCCCCGAGTTCGCGGCGGCGATGGACGAGATCTTCGCGATCTACTCCCGCTCCCTCGGCGAGGTCGAGGAGTGGGCGGCGGCCCGCTGGCCGCGGGGCGACGAGGAGCCCGAGGGCGCCTGGCGGCGCTCGATCCGGGCCAAGGCGCTCGACCTGCTGCGCGGGCTGCTGCCGGCGGCGACCCTCAGCCACGTCGGCATCTACGCCACCGGGCAGGCCTACGAGCAGCTGATCATGCGGCTGATGGCCTCGCCGCTGCCCGAGGCGCGCGAGTACGGCGGGATGATCCTCACCGAGTTGAAGCAGGTGATGCCGAGCTTCGTCTCCCGGGTCGACCGGCCCGAGCGCGGCGGCGAGTGGATCTCCTACCTGGAGGAGCGGCGCGAGCGGACCGAGAGCTGGGTCGCGCGGCTGGGCCTCGACCGCCGCGGCGACGGCGACGGCGCCCCCTCGGTCGAGCTGCTCCACGTCGACGGCTCCGAAGAGGACCTGCTCGCCTCCTCGCTGTTCGAGGGCGCCAGCGCGCCGGAGGCCGAGA